>Ga0208299_1000100_pt1 | contig 80535 bp, 71 predicted proteins | sample 15_taG_FD_184089 | JGI IMG/M metagenome (GOLD analysis project Ga0208299, IMG submission 184089) | Marine viral communities from the Subarctic Pacific Ocean - 15_ETSP_OMZ_AT15312 metaG (SPAdes) (version 2) | ecosystem: Environmental > Aquatic > Marine > Oceanic | place: Pacific Ocean | collected... | reverse complement strand
TAAGCCAAGAGCCAATGATTCGGCGTGAAGTTCTGTTACTTCGGAGGCTGATAGGGCGCGGTTCCAGATTCGAACGTCGTCTATTGAGCCGTTAAAATGGTAGGTTGAGTATCCCCTAGCAAGTGCTGTGACACCAGAAAGACCCCAGCCACCATCACTTCCTGAGCCTGATTTTAAGACACTATCAACATAGAGTGAATAAGTGGAGCTAGACTTTGTTAGTAAAACGTGGTACCACTGGTTAGTTGACAGACTATTTCCAACATAATTTACTACATTGGCTCCATTTGTCATGTATCCAACCTGTCCCTGAAACATTAGAATACCTTGTCCGTTAATCGTCACAATGCCTGGATAATCATTGTGTGAAGGTATTTTAACCCACGCAGACATTGTATAATCACCATCAGTGATGGTATTTAGTGATGCTGGCAATGTTACATAATCATTTCCATCAAAAGTTAGAACATCACGGCCGTCGATGGTTTGGTGTACCGGGTCTCCTGTTATAGTTCCGTTGTTTGAGCCAACGCTGTCGTTTGCGTTTGTGTTTAGATCATATTTTGCAATCAATCCGTCTGTTAAAGCCATTTTGTTTAGTTTCCTTTTAAGTGTTTGTTAAGTTATTATGCGGTCGCAATGCGAACCTTGATTGTGTCCACGGGTGAAGCTGATGTTACTGATAATTGATTTGTGGAGGAATCATGTGTAACTGTATAGTTGTGTGTTTTGTCTGTGAGGGTTGATGTGCCTCCAGTATTTGCGTCAGGATGTGCTGCTGCTGGAACTGTGAAGTTTGCTGTGTAACGGGCGAGACCCTTTGTGATTCTAACATCGTCGATATTGCTGTTAGTACTTACTCCATCTCCTGAACGTCCAATATATAGCGTGTGAGAAGTATCTTGAATTCCCACTACCCCAGACGCCTGAGAGGTTCCATCCACATACAAGGTTGTTGTCCCTGATGCTCTCACAACTGCGAGATGATACCAGGAGCCAGATGTGGGCGTCCAAGAAGAAGCAGAGATATGATCACCGCCGCCGGAATTCCATTTTAATGTGCGACCGTTCCAATTTTGCCCCCAATGAAGTATCCATCCGGGATAATCAGCACTAGTAAGCCCCCAACCGCCATGGGAAATAAGTCCGTGAGTTCCAGCAGTTGTATTAAATCGAACCCACATTTCAATAGTAAAGTCTCCGGCGCCAAAGTTAAAGTCCGCAGAGTGTGGGACGGACAAAGAATCTCCGTTTCCATCAAGGGCAATAGAGCCGGCCCCAAACTTCTTCTCTGAGGTTGAAATCGCTGCATCTCCTACGGCAGTAACTGTGTGTCCGCTTGTTGAAGAATCAGTCAAGTCTGAGTCCAAATGTAGTCTAAGGACATCTAGCTCTGTGTTTCCTGATCCTGCTGTTGTAGTCTGTTCAAACACCTGGACAATGGGCATGCCTGTGACGTTGTTGATCGTCTGGGCTACGCCTGCTGCTAGTGATGTGAGTTCATACTCGTTTGCGTTAGAAGCGCCTTGGCCTCTGGTGAAAGAGGAGCTTGGAAGAACTCTTGAATGAACAACACGAATATTTGCTGAAGCTGCTGCATCAATTGGAACAACTGAGATTCTATCAAAGTTTGTAGTTTCAATGGCTGCTTTCTTGTAATATTTTGTTCCAAGGCCTTCTTCTGAGTCTGCTGATGGGCCAATAATGGCTGATACTGTCCAGGCTCCAGTTTGGGCGTTTCTTCCATAAACTCGAACGTTCTTCTTGTGGGAATGAATTAAGACACTGTTTAGTGTAGTAACCTCCAAGTTTCCTCCAAAGGACTCTAGTGTGTGATCAGAGGTTGGACTGATTGTGAGTCTATTAATTTTATTTCCTTCTAGTGTAGTTGCCATTTTATATTATTTCCTTTGTAAGTGTTAAAAATGTATTAGATTAATCTGATTTTCACGTTTGCTGAACCTGCTGATGTCTTTGTGACTTTGACTGAGGTATCGCTCAAGTGTTCAATTTCATAATCGCTAGTCTTGTTAAGAGTTTTGGTACTTCCACCTGTTGAATAGGAGAGAACGATAAGTGCGTTTCCGCCGGTCTGGTCATTTCCTGCTCCCTGGCCTCCTTGGGCCCCTTCGCCAACTCCTGCAATATAAGCAGAATTCCCCTGCTCTGGAGGTGTTGCTTCTGTGCCGGCAGTATTTGCAACGGTTGTTGCGGTGCCTGCTACGAAGTTAGATCCGCCACCGCCGCCGGCGCCATGGCCACCGCCGTCAGCCCAGGATCCACCGCCGCCGCCGAAGTAGCCGGCGCCGCCGAAGCCGGATGCGTAATTTGTTTGACCATTCGCCCCAACGGAGCCCCACAGAATTCCGCCGGCATTGCCAGTAGAGCGCGATCCTGCGGCGCCCGCAGTTCCCGCTGCTGACGCCGAGGCTCCACCGCCGCCTAGAGAGGATGCTGCTCCGGAGCGAAGTCCGTCTGCGCCTGTTGGCCCTGCGGCGCCACCTGATTGCAGCGAAGAGTTTCCAGATGCTGCGCCACCGCCACCGCCGGCAATGGCTAGCGCACTGGGTTGGTCGACGGTCCCTCGAAAAATTCCCGCCAAGCCGCCACCTGTGCCGCCCATGCACTCATCTAAGTCATGCGCATTTGATCCATATCCGCCGAAACCATAGCGTGCAGTGGTTTGGTTTTTTACTCCGCCGGCGCCAACCACGGCAGTTAGTGTTTCACCAGGAGTTACGGTCATTATGGCTTCCACGAAGGCGCCAGCGCCGGCTCGTCCCGTAGAGTGATTCCAGCATGCGCCTGATGCAGATCCTCCTCCTGCTCCCCAAAGTTTTGCTGTGAGTGAAGTTACACCTGCTGGAACTACGAATGACTGATCGGAACCGGTATATGACAAAACCTCACTTCCTGCGACTGGTGGAACTTCTTCAAAAATTTGAATGATTGGGGTTGTTCCGGAATCAATTGTTATGGTTTCGGATTGATCTTGTGCCATGTCTGATACTATGGTTTGGGAAGTTGATGAACCTCCAGAAGCTGCTCCAGCCTCAAAGTCATCCTCGTAATCTTCTGAATTATCGCGAAAGATGTCTTTAATCTCTGCTGCGCCCTGCCCTGGAAGGGTTCTCATAAACTCTCTCCAGTGTTCTAGCTTCATGTCGGCAAGAGTTGCTACGCCTGCATGTGCTAAGGCTGCGCCTTCATCGCCAGAAGCTGCTGCAACTGCGGCTGGTACTGTGCTTTTCTTTCTTTTTCTGAATTTCATTTTGCCACCAGAGATTGAAACTTTGTGTTCATCTCCAACCCATAGTGAATTATCAGATAAGAATAGATGTCTAATCTTTTTCTCAGCAGATCCCAAGTCGTATATTGCATTAGTGTCTGGAAGAATGTGGGCAGTCATTGTGCCGCCCATTGAAGTTAGGGCTCCTGCATTTTCAAGACCCTCCGTTGGAAGTGATGGATTAAATACGATGCGAGCAGTTGTTTCTGCTCCCAATGATATAATACTAACGCGATCCATTGTGGTAACGTTGAATACTGCATCTTTTCTGTACTCAGTTCCGTGACCGGATACAGAATCCAAGTCATTACCAACAACTCCGAGAGTTTCCCATACTTGAGTTGCTGTGACTCTTGCGAAAACTTTTACATTCTCTCTAGAATATACCAGGACGCTGTTGATTGCGGAAACGTTTGTGTTTCCAGAGTATTCTTCTGCTGTGTGATCTGCTGGTGAGTTAACGATAAATCTGTTAACTACATCTTCTACTAAAGTGATGGCCATTTTATATTATTTCCTTTGTAAGTGAGCAAGGTGTTGGGCGTGGGGATCCCATTTACATTCATAAATAGTCGTTTTACTGGGTAAGAGAAACTTTTATTAGCTTTTTTACAAACTTCGAAGAAATAGGGCTTTCTTGAGACTTATAATTTTAGTTTTAGCCTGTGAATGCCGCTACAATAGCTTCGAGAGCAATGATGGTTAGCCGGTCGCCTTCTGGTATATCATAGTTAGAAATGATCTCATAATCTTCATTAATATAAAAGTCTGTACTATCTCCGTCATCATTACCAACTGATTGTAGAATACCGTTTTGAAATATTAGAATTGTGTTTGGTGTGATCACAGGGTTGGGGGAACCATCTTCTCCAAAGAATCCGGAGAACTCTTCATTCTCATTGATACTTTCTCCTGCACCAATTGAAGTTTCTATTGCTCCTGCTGGTGCTGGGCTGCTGCCTTCTCCCTCATCAACTCCACTAGTGCCGGAGGCGCCGTAAACAATACTTGCTCCAACACCTGTGCCAGTTGGGGTGGTCGGAGTTTCTGTTGACTCTTCTACTTCTTCTGGAGTCGCTGCTTGCAATGCGTTACTTAATAGGGCTTGTTGGGCTTCGGATGATAATATTTCTAAGTCTATTAGTCCTCGCCTGGTCTGTATACACTTGGCTATAATTTGAAAACGATATTCTGGTTGTCCGAAAAGCTCTTTATCTTCTGTAAGAGTTACGATCTCATAGAATGCATTTCCATACATTATATAATCACCTTCTCTGATAAATAAGTTTTGATCCTCGGTTAGTCTTCTCTTGTGGAATTTAACCATGATAGATTGTTGTTTGTCTAAACCATAGTTTGTTGTTATAGTTTTAATGCCCTCGAACTCTACTAGTGCGTGAACATGTACTGGTGGTAAAAATGTTTTTCTTATTGCTTCTCCGTAGAGTTGATGATAATCAGAGTATTCAATTGAGAGAGGAAGATATAAAACTCTTTGTCCTACAACTCTTTCAATAACCTCATCGTTAATTTGTTTTACGAAATCTCTTTCTGGTTGTCCCGTAAATAAAGGAGGTGGAGGTGCTGCTGGTTTTGACCATTTATTAGCCATTACTTTTTAGTCTCCCATGGTCTTTGATCTCCGAAGATAACTCTTTCTCTTGGCATTTTAAATTCTACTGCATTTTCTCTAATTGTTATCTTCGGGTATTTTTCGTTGTTGCCTGCTCCTAATAAATATCCTAATATTCTAATTGGTATTTTTGTTTCGTATTTTCTTTCTTCTTCTCCGAGATCTGCGACGGTGTTAGATAATCCATAGTCTCCCTCTAAGAAACCTTCGAACCTGTGTCCCTCGTGAGTGATAAAGAAGTTTGTGATTTGTCCCGTTGTTGTGATGAACGGAGATAGCATCTCATTCATTTGTTGTTGGTATTCTGATCTTAAAGTTAATTCGTATTCTGCTACAACATAAGTTGGCATTGGCATCGTCATGGTCTGATAAACAACTTTCTTATTATTAAATCTGGAATTTACTTTGCCCTTTGTTTTATTATTAGAATCTCTATTTGCGAATGCTGCTGTCTTGTCTTGTTGTATGGTTCTCGCAACAGTTATGGCGCCGCCCTTGGCATCATTCTTATTCGGGATGTGAGCCCAAGCAACACCCTTGAAGGCTGGATCTTTCTTGAGTCCAGTTCTCTCGATTGAGATTGCGGGAAGCTCAAAGATACCGTGCTTGTCTCTTCGTTGTTTTTGATCCTTGACCTGATATGCTCTTTCTGGAAGAACCCAAATGTTTGGAACCTTTCTCCAGCCTGTGTTTGAATCGCAGAATACATTCATATCTTCTTCAAGCCACTTAAAGATTGCCATGTCGATCGTTTCAATAGTCGAGGGCATTAAAGAGATCTCTTTAGTAAATTTATCTACTTGCTTCTCTTCTTTAAAATATGGTGCGTAACCCTTATATAGATCTTCAAAGCTAGACATTTATTTATCCTTGGAAAATTGGCATTGGTATTTTAGAAAGTAATTCGTCAGTAGATGCTACCAGTTCACTGTCCTTCTTGGCTAGCTCTGCATATGTCATCTCATCTAGTATAGTTTTAAGCTCCTCTCTCAAAGCATCCTTCTCGGTTTGGGCTTGAGATAAAAGATCTGAACCATTTAGTGTTACTGAATCTCCTGGAATTGGAATAGAGCCTAATTTTGATCTAATCTGTCCTAGTGTTTCTTTTGACAATGATAATGCGTACCTTCTGATCCACTGTTTACCAATTGAATTAATTTTCTCGAATGGTAGGTTTTCGAAGGGAAGAGTATTCATATTATTTACTCCATCGATACCTTCGTCGTACCTATCATTTGTCTCATATGGATCAACTTCTACTGAAAACTCCACCCACATCTTATCATAATCTGTTCCAATCAATTGGGGCTCTGGATAAATTCTTAGTTGATTATCTTTTAGTTCATATGAATAATGAGAAAGTCTTGTCCAAAGATGATCTTCATAAGCCTGGGCTTGTGCCTTGTTCTGCCATGCTGGGATAATCTCAAATGTGGAGTCGTCGGTATATTGACCATAGTAAAGTAGGTTGCCGACGACGTTTAGTCCTCCGTAATATCCGAAGAACCTCCACATTGCTTGAGGTGTTTTATAAAAGACTTTGCGAACGATTACTCTCTTATTACCAACTTGATTATAATATGGTAATGTGGAGTCGGTTGCTGCGGAGGAAGAGATGATTGTTTGTAAATCATAGTCTTGAACTCCTGATTCTAGCCCGAATGATGCAGAATAAATTGGGATTGTTCCACCAATTCCTGCTTCGTGTGAAATACCATCACCAACTTTACGAGCGTAGGAAAAACTGAAGCGTGGATATTTTAGGTTAACTCCGCTTAATTTATCTGTATTGCTTCCTGTTAGTTGACCTTCATGATCAAAACTACCAGTGGTTGAGCCAAGAAGGTCAGATAAGACATTCTTAGATTGGTGGATATTAAGAAGGTAGGAGTATTCCATAACCGAGGACTGATAATTTGCATAAACGTTTCCTGCTGTTATTTCTAGATCCAATACATCTCCGCCTAAAGACTTATAAGTATAGGCGACTTGTTCTGCTGCTCCTGTTAGGAATTCTTCAGAAGTTCCATAGAGACTAAACGGTAAAGCGGCAGCTACATCTGCGGCGTCTCCGGTTGATGGCAAGATGACCTTGCTCATTTGGCTTACAGGTGTTAGGGTGGGTAATGACATACACTCGCACCTCCTCTAACTAAATAGTAAGAGTGCTCACAATAAGCAAATAAAAAAGCCCCGGCGCAAGGCCAGGGCTTGTTATATAGACTGTTATCTTGTGATTAGCCGAGAATGTCGGTAATAACAACAACACCGTAGAGGTCAGGACGAACCATCTTCTTGGCGTAACGAGTCATGACACCCTTGCGAGGTACGAAGTCCTCAGTACCAAAAATGGTAGGTGTCATTTGTAGCGGCACGTAAGGTGCGTATACATATCCACTTTCTAGGAAAGAAGATCCTTTACGACCAACGAGTACTACGTTACGTGGGAAGTATGCGTCGACATAGACATCAAACTTCTTGCTTAGTGAGCCAACTTTCATAGTACCAACAGTACCACGGTCATCGTCATGAGTGACTGAACCACGGAAGCCTGCTGTGAACTCTAGGAGGTTAGCAACCTCTGGAGATACAACTAGGAAGTTTGCGCCGCCGCGAAGAGTCTTGCGGTGGATTGAGGCTGACACATCGTTGATGGTTTCAACTAGGGTCTCATACCATTCTGATACGTTACCAGTGAAGTCTGCATCGGCGCCGGCTGTTGAGCCAGTTGTGCGATTGACGAACTTACCTGGACGACGTGACCAGTATAGTGTAGCACCGGTTGCACCCTTGAGAAGATCCTCAAGAATCTCACGATCAATCTCTAGAGCGATGTGCTCTGAAAGAATGGAAGTAAGCTCAACCTCTGCATCCATGTTGTGGTATGCGTTAAGGTCTTGTGCTAGTTCTGGTGTCCACTTAGCCTTTAGCTTCTTGGTCATTGCAGTTACAGGAATTGAATCTACTTTGATATCAATCTCTGGAATGTCTTTTTGGGATTCTAGTTCCCATACTGGCTGACCAACAACACTACCTAGACCACCGTTGCCACCTGAACCGAAACCATCGTCAATGACGAAAGAACCGGAATCTGCGCCGAGGAGCGAAGCAGAGGCGTGATCGTCGGTATCTGAGGTTACGACGAACAGTACCTGTGAACTATCAGAAGCATCAAGGCGAGTCAAACGACGTGCCTGAACACCACTGTGTGCTAGCGCTGATCCACCATCATCTAGAGTAACAGTTACGAAATCTCTTAGATTAAACTGGCCAGCGGTTAGTGCGCTGAGAGCGACTGTACCGACTGCTGCGTGTAGTCCTAGAAGATCAGGATCGTAGCGCACGAGCGCGTCACCTTCTCTGCCATCGTCGATTGCTGAACCTGCCCAATCGCCACCGACAGTACCGGAAGCGATGATTTCCATAGTTAGGCCGCCTACTGAACCAGTAGGTGAGGAATAACCGTTGTTAAGAGCATAGAAACTCTCTTCAGCGAGTTCTCCGGAGAGATCAACACCACCAGTGATTTCTGCCGCTACAACACCACCACCGTATACTGAATCTTCGGCATCCATGGATAGCCTATTATTGGTGAGTGTGAAGTCTAGGAAGAAAATGAGACCTGATGGAAGGCTCATTGGTTGGACACTAACTAGATCGTTAGCGATTAGTCCACCGAATACACGGCGAACGATTGGGAAAGCAACTGAAGAGAAACCTTCAACATCGCTTCCTGCCATTGTGGATGCTTCGCGAAGAAGCTCCTTTGCTTGGTTCTCTAAAAGAACCGCCATACTCTGACGGTGACGATCATTGCCTAGTCCCTCAAGAAGTCCTGTCTTCTCCCACTTGGAGAGGAGCGCAGTGCCTTCTCTTGAGAGGTCGCGATTTACGATACCCTCGGTAAGTCTTTCTAATACTGACATTTTTTAATTCTCCTTTAAATGTTATTTGTGTGTAATGCCTGCAAGTAATTGCATACGATTCAACACGCCCGTTTCAAGCGTATTATCGCTTTGTCTTCTACGAGGTAGTGCCCCAACTGGTCTTTCAATAGCTTCACTTAGTGATTTTGGCGCGCCCTTGCGAGTACTGCCCACTGCGTTCTGAAGTGTTTCGAAGATTGTCTTCGCCTCCTCAATTGAATCGGCATTTTGAACTGCTTCGACAATTTTGTTTATTTGTCGCTCATTCAAGGAGTCATTAGTCATAACCCGATTCGTGTATAGTAATTTTGCGTTGGCAAGATTAACTTGCTGAATTCTTTCGTCTGCTTCAACGACAAGCGCTTTGTACTTATCATTAGCCTCGCGAAGTTTCTTGTTCTCTACTGTTAGTCTCGTTGCAAGTTCTTTTTCAACTTTAAGCTGCGCCTGAGACTCTGTAGATGCTTGCTTTGCCAACATCATTTCTGCTTTGAAGTCCATTATGGAATCGGGAGTGCCGGCCCAACCACTTTTGCGTGGGTCGATATCTACAACCAATTCTTCCATAATCTCTACAACTTCTTCTAAATCAATTTCTTCTTCTAGTTCTTCCTCTTCCTCAAGAGTTTCTTCTGAACCAACATTCTCCTCTAGCGCCATAGTAATAGCTGCTGCTTCTGGTAGGGGCGTATCAAGTGAGGGAGGCGCGTTGCCTGTTCCCATCTCTGAAGCTACACTTTCGTGTGACTCTGGGGATCCTACTAGATCTTCTCCGATCTGCGCTTCTTTTTCTTCAACAGCGTCAATAATGTTTTTGAGGTCATCCATACTAATGACCATTTCTTCGTCACCGGTCTTCGGCATTGCTGCTACAGGGAGAGCGTTTTGAATTTGTGCGGGCTCTTCTTCGGCCTCTTCACCCTCAAGTTCTCCTTCGAGGAGAGTCTCAACTGCCTCTCGAATATCATCAGAGTATCTTTCTACAATAACATTTTCAGCGTTTTTAATTGCTGCCTCTTTTAATGCAGCGGCGTCGACGATCGCCTCTTCTAACATGCTAGACATGAATGGTCTCCTAAACTATAAATTATACTTCATAAATAAATAGTATATTAATGTACAAAAAGAAGTTTTTTTATAGTTTAGAACGGCTTTACTGGCTTTTAAGACATTAAGGCTCTGGTAATTCGTTCTTATCAATGGTTGTTAGCGCTGCGCAGATGGACCACTGTGGCGATCCGGTTGCAACTACTTCTACTTGTCGACATTTAATAATTAATGTTGTTGCGCAGCAGGCCGCAGGTATCTTTAGTCCCTCGGCAGCACCATCAAAATATAAGGTAACTCTTCCGGAAGAATTAGCATTTAAAACTGTGATTTCACTTGTCACATAATCGTAGTTTATAGTTTCATCACCCGTTCCACTATTTACTTGTGGATAGCCCGATACTTGATAGGCTGCTGAATTTCCTAAGCCGCTTTTGTATTGAAAAGCACTCATGGTAGTTCGGACTCATCAATAGTTGTTAGCGCTACCAAGACTGACCATGTACTGGTTGTACTAACACCAATAGAGATTTCTTTGCACTTAATTCTAAATGAAGAGATTGTTTTACTTGGAACCGTGAAATACCCGCTTCCGTCAAATGAGGCTGATATAGTGTGTGGCGACAGATTTGATATTACTACCTGACTTGTAACATAATCGTAGTTTATAATTTCATCACCTGTTCCGTTGTTTACTTGTGGGTAGCCCGATACCTGATAGGCTGCTGAATTTCCTAAGCCGTTTTTATACTGGAAGGTGCTCATTTGTGTTTCTCCTACTCTATAAATAGTTCCTTATAGAGAGTTGGCTCTACTTTTTTCTTGTTCTCGCAATTTATCCAGAACTCTCTTTCTTGCTTTCTTCGCCATTCTTCTTTTAGTAGACGGCTTTTCATAGTATCTCAGATCTCTTACTTGTTGTTGGATCTTTTCTTTTTTGGTCTTTTTAATGAACCTTCTTACCAAAGACATGTTTGTGTCTGGTTTAAAGTTCCTTTGACCTCTTCTTGGTCTCTTGGGCCTCACTACTACATGAGCAGGTGCCTGCTTATTTGTTCTTGCCACTATTGCCTCGCTTGTTGTGGTTCACAGTAAATAGTATACTCTTTATTTTACTTGAGCGCTTTTTGCCCAATTTCCGCCGGCTAGTGACATTAATCCTGTGATATCTACTCCTGGATCGTGAGGTGCAATTCCAGACATCGGAGATCCTGCTGGTGAGGATACACCAGTAACGGGTGCTGATGTTGGAGTTACCCCCTCAAAGAGATCAACTCCGCCATAAGAATCCTTCATTGACTCTTGCAGTTCTTGTCTGGCTTTTAACACTGCTTCTGACTGTTGCCTAGTCTTGCGTTGTTGTTCTTGTTGCACAACAGGTTGTTCTGTGGCAACAGTTGTTTCTGTTAATGTTTCTCTGGAAGTTCCTTTTAGAACCTCCGTGATTACATTAGATAACAAACCCTCTTCTAGAAGCATTTCTTTTACGCATTCTTTAATGATGGGTTTGAAGTATTTTTTTAATTCTGCTTTTTTCATTCTTTCCTCTTAGTTTCTGATTTTTTCTCTTCTCTATATAGTCTACGAAGTTCCTCATCCGACATACGGTTAGGATCTGGCGGGGGTGCCTTGCCTATCGCAGACAGTCCTGTCAGATCCTTGTGACCGGAGCGGCCACCTTTTCTTTCATAATCCTGCCGAGTTACCTTGCGTTGTTGTTTTCGTGCAGCGCGATCTGCTGGGTTATCTAAGGATAATGGCTCATCAAACGCGCTTTTGGGCTTTTTAACGGCGCGTTGTGTATGTTTTGGGCCCGACTGCTTGAGCTTACTAACAACAAAAGTCGTAGCGCGGGCGCCTGGTTTTTGCATGTCCCTCACGGCGCGATTATAGCCCATATAATATTCATCAGACTTACCTTCTTCGGCAGGCTTACCCTTTTCGGCGCGTTGAAGGCCGGCGAAGGCTCTCATTTCAGGATCTTTGTCCTCTCTTCCGAAAGGCCATATTTCATTTATTACTTTGCCCTCTTGTTTTTTGATTTCTTCTTTTATAACTTTTCTAACTGTTGACTCTAGGGTTTCTCGCATTTTCAGCCGGCCTGCTCCTTTCATTGAAGTACCTTGCTGAATGTCCTGAGTAGTGTATTTTCCACGCTTGCCGTAAGGAGGATTAACGTCGATAGATCCCTTACTTAGAGCGCTGACTGCTGTTTCAAGTGCTCCGGGAGTTCTATCCGGATCAATGACAGGCATATCTTTTCGGGACGGGGCACCTGCCGGTACCTCGAATGTGAGAGTTCCTACATTTTCAACAAACTTTTGTATAGCTTTCTCAACAGCTTCTTTACCCTCTAGTCCTGTAAATTTTTGTAGAATTGCCAATACCTCTTCGGGCTTAAGATATTCGCTTCCCTGCTTTACGAGCTTGTAGATTTCTTCTCTAATCGATGGTTCCTGGAATTGGTCAAAGCCGCCGGTTCCAGGCTTTCCTTTCTTAACGCCCAAGCGACCAACCGTGATAGCGTTCAATACGGCAATTAACTCTTTACCTGGAAAATCAACTAAATACCCCCCAATCTCCTTAGTGGGATCGACCATTGCAGTGGCCACCCAGCGATGATGACCATCCATTATGTGACCATCATTACTGATAAAGGCTCCCAGATCTCCACCTGTATTCATTTTTTCCGCTATCATCGCTAGCGCCATACCCAGAGCTTTATCTATATTCATACTAGACTGAGAAGGTTTAAGTTTTGAAACTGGTGCTGTAAAATTGGCTGTTACCGGAATAATATCATCTCCTGAATTCTTATCATTATTTTTATGGCCAAGTCTTGTGTCTAATACCGCATCTTCGGGGTGGGTGGCGACTGTGCTTAGGTTCATTGGAAATCTTTTTGGATCCATTTTTGATGGATCAGCTTTTTCGTTTATTGATTTATTTCCTTTTTCAACAAACTTTCTAAAATTCTCTGTTAATATTTGTTGTTCTTTAAAACTTGACCATTTACTCATCTTCTTTATTCCTTTATAATACTGTTTAGTATTCTATTGATCTTATCAGCTTTAGTAAAAATGTTTGAATCTCTTTGTTTGCTTTCTCGGAGATTCATAAATGCTCCTGGTGATGAGGGTTCGGAGACAAGATCAAAACAGATAAGTTGAAAGTCGTGTTCCACTACTGTGCCCTCTCTGGTTTCTTTTACACTTCCCAAACCACGGGATGAAATACCCAATGTGACACCTGAGTTAACAAGCGACTTTGCAATATCTCCGGATGGTGTATCTAATATCTTAATTTTTCCCATAACTTTATTATCGTCAAACCACACTTCGGTTACCATGTGTGACGCATTCTTAAGGTTTATAACTGAGTCTTCTGGGTGGTCTAGTTCTCCAAGCGCTCTCTTTTCTCTTACGAGCTTTGTATAATTTTGCACTTCTCTTTTAAGAACCTCGGCTGGATAAATTCTTCCATTACCGTTTTTAGTATCGGCCACTTGCATCACTCCGGTGAGATACATTCCGCCATCAGCGATTTCTCTTTTTTCTGCTTCTGTGAGAAAGTCTTGGCAGATTCCACCTTCACATAATGCGTGAAACTCTCTTAATAAAAATTTGGACATAGTATAACCTTTATAAAATAAATGAGCGGGCGTCACCCGCTCGATTCAGCAGCCACCTTTACAACGACGTACTGGACGTAGGAACCTCTTTTTCATTACTCACCCCCTTTAACTTTAGATTTATGCCTTCGTCTCCGAATAACATGTTGAGCATATATGATGTTCCCGAACTAACGCTTCCCAATATAAAAACATTAAAAAAGGTTAATTCATATGTAAATAGTGTTGTTAAAGGGTTAATGACACATAAAAATGCTCCAACCCAAAATCCCATACACATAGCACATTTAAAGAAATAGTGCTCTGGTCGGATACTATCGAATATCTTTGCATAACATAGAAGTTGAGTTAAGCCGTATGAGGCTAAAACGAAATAAAGAAGATCCACTATTCCTTCCTTCCTACACACATGTGTTCAGAATATTATTATACTTGCGCCAATTTTCTAATATAAGTTTCATACTAAATTAATTCGTCTGTTTTAGCTTTTAAAATTGTGGCGTTGTTTTGGGCAGCGATAGCAGCTTCCTTTTTGTCTTCTAAAAAGTAGGTATTAATGTTGGTGGTTAAACTACCTAATTGTTTGTAGATATTTAGCAGCATCTTTCCTAGCCGATCGGCATAGTTTTCTGCTATTTTTACCAGATCTTCTCGGGAACCAAGCTGTAGTGACCCAATGAAATATCTGTCTTTATCAAATTCACCCGGTAATCTGAAAAACTTCCCAGGATTTTTGAGATCTTCCTCTTTTACATATTTTCCACCGAGTACTACGATCTTTATAGGGAGGTTCATATCCTTTATATCAAACTGTCCCATAATACCATCTTTTTTAGAACCAATTGACACCTCATAAAAATCAACAGAGTTTACCTTTTTATCTTGTGTGTTCTTAAGACCCAGAAGATATATCATTGGTTGGCCATGCTTTATGATAGCCGCTCGTAAATTTGGGAGAGCGGCAGATATATAACCTTTCGGATCTTTCGCATCCAATTTATAAAATTTCAAGCTCATGGGGCGGCCGCGTTCGTCTATAATATCCGTTGTATCCTGGTATAGTCCTCCATCTGTCGGAATCTGCTTTGAACTGCTGCCCAACAAGGCACTAATTAAAGACTCAAACAAAAAGCCAGCAGTTGATGCATTGAAGTCGTGGATAATAGCTGCCAAAGAATCTAAAAAAACAAGACTACCTAAAATTTCAGGAACGCTCTTGGTGTTGATGCATGTGTCGTTACATTTGGAGATAAAAGCATTAAGAGAGTTCAGCTTTTCATGTAAAGTAGTGCCTTCAATTTGAGCAGTGAACATTTCAATGATTTTTCTGTCTTCAGAACCAGGGGTACCCCATTGTTCAGAAATATGTAGTCTAGGTAGTGTAAGTGTAAAACTTTCATTATCTTTCACAATCTTCTGTTCTTCCTCCACTATCTCTAAATGATTTCTCCAATTTTCTAATATAAGTTTCATGTCTATTCCTTCTTCTTGTTTTTCTTGTTCTCCAACATATAACTCATCCAATATGGGGAGTAGTTATAGCCTGGACGGATACTACCTTTTTCTGCGGCTTGTGGTACTTCGCCTAGTTCTGTTGAATCTTGGTCATCCGGATCTGCATATGTGCCATTTACCATTTCTTCGTAATCTTCCATGAAGTCTTCGTATGGCTTTTCTTGTTTTATGAATCCGTGTATGTTATAAATTGCTAGGTCTACATTAGCGGTATCAACTTCTGTTGATTCTAGTAATGGAGCTTCTAGTGCTCCGTGTACGTTGCCGCCTCTGATGAGAGAACAATCAACTAGACCGTAAATTGCTAGATATTTGAACATCCTTGATTGTGATCGATATACTTCTTCTGTTAGAGTCTCTTTTGGGAATGCAATAATCTTCTTTTTGTCTCCGGCCATTACTACGATGTCCATATCGACATGATCAAAAATCATAATGTTTCCATCGATGGTCTTTCTGGCTTGAAGCTCAAGTGTTACTTTCTGTTTCTTTCTCGTAATAGTAATCGTACCGGTTACAGACATTAGTTATTAAGTTCCTTTACAAGTTCTTGTGTTTTTAAAATAGTCTTTACCATTGCTGGTGTGATTTGACATTTAGCATATGAGTTTAGTTTTTCAATAACTAATTCTGCTGTATTTTTCATCTCGACATCTGCTTGAAATTCTTCATTGTCGAGAGAGTTTATTAGTTCTTCTTTTAATCTTCCGACTTCTTCATTGAGGAAAATCTTTAGTTCTGTATCATCCTGGAAAGAAGCAACATAAATTCCTAGTAACTTCTTTTGCTCTGTTAACAGATCATCACCATATTTCTTGTTGAACTTGCTTACGAAGGTTTTGTAAGCTAATGAAGAAATTGGTTTCATTTTCTTGTTCTCGGTTAATTCTTGTTTCCCAATCATCGTTTCCAGGATTGTAGCTTCTAAAAGAACTCGGCTTTTAACTGGAGTATGAGGATTAAAGATTTGAGAAATGGTTGCGATGTTCTTGAAATCAGGAACGAAGTTATTAAAAACGTCAGGAGATAAAGTGGCGTTAATCTTATTGATAAGTCTTGAGTGTTCTCCGAAGAGTGCGTCATCATCTATAGCCGCTTTCTCCATGCGTGTTTCAAACACTAGTTTTTCTGCGACATCTCTTCTCATCTCTTTTGTCTCTGCAAGATTTCTGTATAGAGAAAGGTCTTTACCAAGTAGTGTTGAGGGAACAAAGGATTCTTTAATGATATTCAAAACCTTGATTCTTCTCTCGTTGTCTTTCCGAACTACACACTTTGTTAACTCTCTTAGAAGAGTTTCATACAAGAATAATGTATTTCTCTTTTTGTTATGCTTCATTTTCATTTGGTTTCTTCTCCAATTTGCCAATATTCTCTAATTGTTCAATAAGTCTTTTTGATTCTGAGGTAGTTTCAAAGAGTTCAATTTCTTGCCTATCTGTATAAATAGTGTTTTCTTCCTGAAAAACACCCTTCGAAAGTGAACTCATTCCACCATTCCCCTTCCATCCTGGAAATGGGCTCTTTGGAAGAGGAATATTTGAGCCGCTGTAACGCAAGCTTCTTGTTCTTGCGGCTTGGCCTGTTCTCTTATCTCCTCCTCGACTTCTAGCAGCAACATACTTTTTACCTTTTGCTTGAGGTTCGAGACTAGCTTCTGTGTGTTGCCTTCCCTTACTGTCTCTTTTATCATCTCTCTTGCCGGCTGCTGGAAGCTCTGGTAGGACTGGTTCTTCTGTTGCTTCTGCTCCACCTTCATCACCTCCGAGGTCAAGGTCTCCACCTTCATCACCACCGAGATCATCTAATGAAAGGTCATCGCCCCCTCCTTCGCCTCCGAGATCAAAATCATCATCACCACCATCGAGGCTTTCTCCTGCCCCCAGGGCTGAGGCCTCTCTTTCTCCCGCTGCTTCTGTTGCGGCTTCGAGGGCTGCATCGTATTGTCTGTCGGTGAAGATTTCTCTTTGGTTGCGTAGGAAGTCTTCATCGGACATGGCGAAAATCTTCTCGGAAACCCAACGTCGGGAAAAGAAGTTCTCTGTTGCAGCGCCAGCAATATCGAATTTTGATTTCCAGTGCTCTAGTTCTTGTAGTTCTGCGAGCTTGCTTGGGTTATTAAGTGATAGTTTGAAATTGATTAAGTCATCGCCACGGAAGCCAAGAGTATAAAGGTGGACAATACCAAGCTTTTCTAGTTCTGAGATTACTGATCTCTGAAGTCTCTGGACTGTTCTTGCGAACCGAATGTCTTTCTGCGCTAATGTAGTCTTGTCCTCGCTTCCTTCTTCGCCTTGGGATAGGTAAGAAGCAGGAACTTTAATAGCAGAAAAGAGTTTATCGCGGAGATACTTAACATCGTCAATTTGACCGACGTATTGTCCGCCTGGGAGTGAGTCAATCCTTGATTGCTCTCCTCCACGAATTGGAATGAAATAGTCTTCTTCTACTGATAGTGGGTTGTATCGCAAGTCAACTCTTCCGGTTGTTGCATCTACAACTTGGTTTCTCTTGAATGAAGTGATTGTCTTTTGAATGAATGTCTCAACATCCTGTGGGGCGATATTACCTACATCGATGTAAAATACTCGACGTTCAGCGGAACGAGTGATACGATAGGCCATCATTGCGTCTTCTAGGAGTACTAGTTGTCTCCAGATACGACGTGCGGGCTCTAGAACACTAGTTCCGTATGGGGCGTATTTATCATTTCCTAGAATACGGAAATGTGCAACTTGCCAGTTCTCAAAAGTAATGCCGGCTGAGTTCCATTGGTACTGGACATAGTTTGGATTTGTTGGATCCTCGCCTTCTAGCCTTTCCACCTCACGAATGGGGAGTGCTATAGTTGACTTAATCCCGATTTCGTCGTCAATGTCTAGATAGAGTAAGAAGTCTCCGAATTTAACTAGGGAGCGGCACCATCCGAATAGGTTGTGGTCTACATTCATTACACTATGATATAAGGTGGATAGTGTTGATTTGATTTCTTCATTAGCGCAGGCAATACTAAGCATTGGCTGAAGTGAGGAGTGTGTTGTCATTTCATCTGCATAGATATCAATGGCAGATGCGATCTCTGGCATGTATTCCATCTGCTCATAGTCAACATATCTTTCCGTTCTATTCTGCTGCGCCATTAGTTTGGTGTTCATCACCTCAAATGGAGAGTAGTTGTTGCGGCGGAATGGTTGGCCAGAAAGAGATTTAAACTTTGTGGCGTAATTGTCTAAAGTTGTTCTCTTGATTTTCCTATTTGCCTGAGTTCTCCAATTTACAATTGGGCCCGAGAATAATCTAGTCAGCTTTCTGAATAAATCAGATTGCGGATTGTTCGGGTTCTTTTCTTTGTCTGCCATTTTCTATCCTTTAAATAACCATGGGTATTGTTTTTCTACTTCGAACTGTTTAAATAACTTTTCATCTAAGGCTTCTTTCTTGTTGTAGCCTTGCATGCCAGGAACTGTGGTGTTTAACTTTGTATTAACTTTTATCATTGATCCTAAACAAGCCTTTTTAAATTCTATTTCTCTTTTGTTTACTGTTAATGCTGTATCCCGTACCCAACAAGCAATGGCTAATGACATTATAAGGTCGTCGTGATAGCCTCGCATTGCTTGTGGCTTTCCATTGTTCCAAATAAATGTTTTAGTTTCATTGTAAGTTCTTACAGAATATATATTAACTAGTTTGTTGCGAATAAACTCTTCAAACTTTGCGACAATCAGGGGGCGTGTTTTTGTTGATGTTGTAAAGCCTGGAATTGCAGAGCTATCTGACTCTCCTCGGTTTGAATCTACGAACTCGTGTGTACCCTTGATCGAGTAGTATAAGTTTTTATAATCTGTTTCAATCAATTTCTCAAGAACTGAGATACCAATTCCGATATTTTCTACTACTAAAAGGGCGTTTCCGTATTCTTTCGCTGCTTGATGGAGTATTTGAGAGAACAGGTCTAGTGAGGGCTTGCCCTGGTATTCTGCGACTTGTTCCATTGTCTCTAGTTTTATGATATGGAATACAGAACAGTCTGCTCCATCACCTCTAGCTACGTCTGCGACCACCAGATATGTTGAATCTGCTTGATAAGCTTCCCAAATCCAATAGTTTCTATCGTGGCCTGTTTTATAACTTGGTTCTTTCACCGTGGTTTCAAGCCAAGCCATTTCTTCTGCGTTAATTACCGTTTCGCCTGAAGCATTGAAGCTACATAGTAATTCCTGAGCTACATCTCTCTTAGACATATTCCCAGTTTCTTTCTCGAACCATTCGTCATCTCTATCTGGATGTGCGTGCCAGGGAATCATTACTGGATAAAAGTTATTTAGTTGAGCCTCGGCATCTGTATAGGCTTTATGAAACCAGTTTCCAACACCAAAGGGAGTAGAGAGGGCGATACAGCGTCCACCAGTTGAGATGGTGGGATAGATAGCAGCCCAGATTTCGCTCATGTTATCAATGTGTGCGGCCTCATCAACGATTAGAAGTGATAGTGCTTCTGAACGACCTGCATCCGATGAAGAGGAAGAAGCTTTAATTTGTGAGCCATTAGATAACTCGAAAGATGCTCTGTTATCTATTTTAATATCTGATATCTGGATCCAATCTGGTAATGATTTAAGCATTGCCTTGACTTTCTTGACGAGGTTTGTTGCTGTTGCGAACTTTGTCGCCATTACTAGGATGTTTTTATCTCTGTGAAAGAGCATCAGCCATGCAGCATAGCCAGCCACAATGGTCGAAATTCCCAACTGTCGAGCTTTAAGGATAACGGTGAAACGATGAGCGTTAAAATCACTGAGCAAATCATTCTGATAGTCGTATGTCTTGAATGGAATATGGCCATGCATTGGGTGAGAAATTCTACAGTAGTTGTTGATAAAGTAGACGGGATCTTTTCCACATTTGACGATCTCTGCCATCTTCTTTTTCTTGGTTAGTTTATAACCCATTATATAACTCTATTTTTTATCAGCGGTGCCCTTCTTAAACCCGCCTTGATCGAGAAACTTCTGGAATGTTGAATCCAGCTTGCTCTCTGTTCCGGTACCTACTGTCTCAACACCTTCCATATCACCGATCTTGTATAGGCGATGAGAGTTAACAAAGGTTGTGACTCTTGAGATGTTTTGAACTAGACAATATACTTCGCCTTCAGCTTTAAGAGAGATTGTGTTTCCAGTAATGGACTTGAATTCTTTTTTGAGGAAGCCTGAAATTTCTTCTATTCTTCTCTCGCACTCTTCTTCAAAGCCCTTAGCGTAGACATCGCTTAATCTAATTTCTGATTGATAGTTAATCTGGAGGATGTCTCCCATAATCTTGATAGAGAAGCCGTCCATAACTCTGCGATCTAGGATGGCATCTCCTTCTTCGCGAGCTAGGGCTCCTACTCTCTTTTCTTCACCATCGGATGAATATTTCTTGTCGTGGGCGCCGTCATAAGAATTGGCGGCTGCTTGTTGTAAGCCTTGGATAATTTCTAGTACTGAAGCCATTTTAAACTCTTCCTTTTGTAATATCGAATGGATTTGCGTTATAGTCCACTTCCTCATCGGCAGGACTGAGATTCTCAAGAGAAACCACAACGGCGCCGATGGTGTCTGCCACAGATTGTAATGAAGCTTGGGTTGCAACCAGTTGTTCTATAATCGCTGCTATGTTGTCCGAAGATTCACTTAGGTGTTCTCCATATTGCATTTCTTCGAGAATGATTTCTTTAATTCTATTTTTGGTGATTTTCATTGTTTGGCCTCCAGCCTTTTTCCCATCTTTTTTCTCTGCCTTCGATAAATTGAATGTAGCAGTTGAAGCAGCAATCGAACTTGCTCATATATACATCGTCCTTAAGCTCAAAAGAGTAAACCTCGCATACCGGACAAGTTCTGTTCGCGTTCTTATTAACTAGTTTCTTGGATAATAAAAAGCCACCTATTTCTACTTTATCACTCTGTTCTTGAAGCTTTTGTTGTCTTTTATAAAGTTCCTCGGACTGTTGAAGATAATCTTGTTCTTTATCATCAGCCCAACTTGCTAAAGGATTTTGGATTGCTTCTTTGCCATATTTCTGTGAAATTGCTTTCTCGTATTTGGCTACTTCTATATCGTCTTTTAGTCTCGGCATGTTAAATATCTAGTTTATCGATAGCAATGTAAGATGCTAATGCTATTATTATAACACTTTTTAGAGCACTTGTCAACTTATGAGAGTTAGGTTTTTTTGCTAGCTGCTCTTGTAGGACTGCGATGTGCTTTTCTCTCTCTTCAATCAGCATCTTTGATTGGCCATGAAGAATGTCATATTGTAGTTGAAGTCCTTCGATCTCTTTTTGGTGTTCTAGCCTTTGTTTTCGGAGAGCGAAACCAATCTGTAGTTGTATTTCCTCTTCTCCAAACTTCTTATCAGCTAAGATGTAAGCTATTGAAACGTCATCGAATAAAACTCCTGAAAATAATGCTGGAGTTCCTTTCTCTATAATAGTAAAGTGGCCCTCCGGAACGCTTGCTTCGAGCGCAAAAGCATTAAAGGAGAACATTAACAAAAATAAGATTTTATTCAACATGGGTGAATCCCCAAAGATCTTTAATCTTATCAATCACTTCTTGTTGATTTTCTGTAAAATCCTTAATGTTTGTTATTACTGCTTTCTTTTTCTTTTCTTTTAGATTCTTAATCGCTATTGCATTTTCTTCTTCAAGTAACTTAAGCTTCTCCTCGTATTCCTCAACTATTCTTTTTTGTTCATCTATTTGTTTCTGGTGGAACATATTTAGAATTTTAATGTCTTCTTTGTGATTCTCTGCCTGAGCTTCAATTGCTGCTTTATATGCGCTTGTACTCTGGTATGAATAAACTGAAAAGACGGAGAGCGCAACTATCGCCACCGTCTTCCAGTTCTTTAAGAAATCTTCTAGCAGATTAGACATCAGTGGTTTAAGCACTAGGATATCCTCTAAGTTTTACGATTGCATCGATAACACCTTGACTTCCAAGATAGATTGCTGAGATAATAACCCAGTCTCCACTTTCTAGACCTCCTGATAAGGTTAACGCTGTTGCGGTTACCCATACTAATAGCTTTCTAGAAATTGCTTTTTCGAGTGCTCTATCTGCTGCACCTTTAATCATGTTTTTCATTTTTTGATACCTCCCATTTTAGCATCCTTTATTAATTAGTTAAAAAATAAAATTACTCTACTCTTACCTGTGCGTATTCTCCATTCTTTTCTATGAGAATCTGTGTATCAACACAATCTTTTAAGTTATCTAAGTGGGTAATAAGGACTACTGTTTTAAAATAACACTTAATCATATCAAGAATTCTTACAAAACCTTCCATGTTGCCTTCATCCAAGGCAGTGCCTGGTTCGTCAAGTATAAATATATCCGACTTTGGCAACGAAGAGACAGAAAGCAGTGCTAAACGAATAGCCATTGCCGCAATTGACTTTTCTGCTCCCGAACCCATACTAAGCGGTCGAGCATCATGTTTGGGGTGTTTGATGTATATGTTTAAGCGCTTACCTTCGTTCTCGAAGAACACTTGAAAATCAACAATATTAGCAAGAACCTTTGCGATTTCTTCGTTGATGACTGGAAGCTTGCTTTTAATGATTCCATAAGCTAATCCGTTTGGATGCATTGCCTTCATATATAGATTATAGGCAGAGAACTCTTCTTCTAGTTCTTGGAGATCTTTGATGTTTTTCTTGGTATTCTCAACCCTTTGCTCTAAAGAACCAATGCCTCGACTAAGCTCCATGAGAGATTCATTGCATTCATCTTCTTTAGATAGGAATTGATTCTTCTGAGCTTCTGCTAGAGATTTTGCTGCAATCAATTCTTCAAAATTATCAATTGCTTCTTTATTTTCTTCTTGTAAAGAAATCATTTTCTCCAAAGAATCTATCTCTGTTTCGAGGCGAGTCTCCACTTCATCGTCACGAGATATAATAAGATTAGATGATTCTGTTTCTCTCTCGATATTGGAGTATAGCTCAACTGCTTGCTCGTATTTGTTTAACAAATCTTGAATTTCTCTCGGATTAAGATTTTCTATTTCTCTATCGTAGCTTCCGATTAAGGCTTCAAGCTCGGTGATTTCTTTTTCTTCATCTGGTATTCTTGCTTTTGCGGCGTATGCATCTGAAATGAATTTACAAGTTGGAAATTTTGTTCCACAAGGTATGTTTTCAAGTAACTCAACCTTTCCTTGGCATCTTGTTAATTGGCGATGTTTAATTCCAAGTTCAGAAGTTAGATCTGTTACTTTTTGATTTAGACCTTCTATCTTATTGAACTTTTCCGTAACCTCTTCAATATCGATACTTATAAAAAGCTTATCAAGTTTTTGTTTTTTGGTGATGTTGGATTTAACAACCTTTCTATTATCTTTAAGACTTTCCTTAATCCCAAAAAGTTGCTTCTTCTTATCAATAACCTGTACTTTTAGCTTTCCAATATCTGCTATATCTTCTGGTATGTTATCTATCTTTTCTTGAATTTGTATTACAAGTTCTGCCTTGTCATTTATCTTTGCTTTATAAGACTTACACATTTCTTTATAGTTATTAAGATTAGTCCTACATTGCTCTAGGTCTGATTCTGCATCTTCTAGTTCCTCTTTATAAGAGTTATTATCTAGTTTTCGAATAGCTCCTCGGAGGTCTGCGCTATCTTCTTTCGCAAGGTTAAACTTGGTTTCAAACAATTCTAGATCTAGAAATTTAGCTAAGACTTCTTTTCTTTTTGTTGATCCCTCTTCGATAAAAGATAAAGCACCAAATTGAGAAGACATGGAGGTCAGTAGGAAATCATCAATAGTTCCAAAGTTTTTGCGAATTGCTGCATCTGTTTGGTTTCTGGTGGTGCCGTTAAGAGAGGATCTCTCGCCAGTATTTCTATCAACAACCTCAAAATCTAATAAAGTTTTTGCTTCCTGAGTCTCTGATCCCTTGAGGCGCTTAGTATATTTCTCTGCCCTACGATGAATATAATAATCTTTATTTCCAGAAGTTATACATAATTTAGTATCACAATCGCTTTGATGCTGATTGATAATATTAATTGTTTTTCTTTCATTCTTAGAAGTAGTATTGAATACTGAATATAACAGACTATCTATAACACTTGATTTACCGCTGAAGTTCTTACCAAAGATGCCGACAATACCTTCTAGCTTATCAAAATCTATATAATTATTTTTTCCATAATTAAAGAGGTTATGCCATTCGAGTGTCCGGACTCTCCAGTTGATATTTCTTAAAACATCTTCTTTTTCTTCTGCCATTCTATTGTATTTTTGATTAAGATCTAAAACTTTATCGACCAGTTCATCTTCGGCGTTAAAGTCTTCAAGATATTCACAGATAAGCTGTTTTTGTATTTTTGGATCTCTGAGATTTAGCGGAAGGTTTTCTCCTTCGGAGCCTCCAAGTTGTTTGTTCGAGCCTGCCCTGCTAACATAAGTAACACTTTCAGCATTAAATCTATGGCGGGCGGCGTCGACTGCTTTACTTACAACATTAATTGGAAGATTAGTTTTCGAAATAAGTCGAAGTCTAGCCTTTTCTGGTATATTGTTCAGTCCTCGTGGAAATTTGCCACCCTGAGTTAACTCAATGCTTATAAAGGGGCGAGGATTGTGTAGCTTAATATGCCGACATGTGAAGGTTTCCTTATCTTCAATCTCCCAAATAAGAAAGCCCTTGTCATTAGTCTCTCCAAAGTTCTGCTGTACGGTGGAACCTGGATATCGAATTGTTCCCTTTAAGTTTAGCTGCTGATTTGTTTTATGGATGTCTCCAAGAAACGCATAATCGTGCTCATCAAATACAGAAACCGAATGATCTGTGTGTTCCATCGCCCAGTTGGTGTCTGTTTTCGAACCAGCTATGCCTCCGTGATATAAAGCAATGTTAATCTTGCTTAAATCGGATGGCTCAACCCAATTTTCTTCATCAAAAACAGATAATACATTAAATGTTACGATATTGTCCGGTGCGAACTCACCAGAATTCTTGAGAAGATGTAAATTCTTATGATTTAGGGCTGCGACAATGGGGGTAATGGCATCTTGACGACTAGAATTGCGTAAATTTCCGTCATGATTTCCCAGAATCACCACCGTTGGGGCGATATCTGCTAGATTTGAGAGGAAATTTGAACACATTTCCACGAATTCTGGGCTTATTTGGGTCTTTGTATGAGCAATATCTCCGCAATGGACGATATAATCAGGCTTTTCTACCCTTAGTTTTTGGTATAAATCATCGAATGCGACCCTATATTCGTAATGATATTTAAGATTTCTGATGTGTGTGTCACTTAAATGTGCAATTTTCAAGCGTACTTCTCCTGTTTATAATAGTATAACATTAATAGCGGGGGCTGTCAAGTATTATTTATATTCCTAAAGGATCAAGCGCTTTTTCTGCGTTTTCGAGTGCTATGATCTTTTCTAGCATGTCAGCTTCTGTTTTGGGTCCGTTGGGTAGGGTTTGGGATAACTCTGAAATGTCTTTAGCATCACCTTTAGCAGAAGCCAGCAAAGCTCCGATTAAGCCATATTTATCTTCGAAATCTGATCTCATAGCTTTAATTGTTTGTTCTATCGGAATTTCTCCCGCAGGCATTTCATCGGGGGCGCCCAAACTAATGTCGGCGTTTGGTCTGCCTCTTTTTGTTTTGTTCTTGAAATCAACAGTCACAACTTCACCTTCCAGCAAAGCTTTGATCTCTTGTTCAATAATTATTTTTAACTTACTCTTAGTTATTTTCATTACTAGTGTCCAGACAAGAAGTTTGAGTCTCTAGCAAAGTTACGAGTGTATCAAGCTTGGTGAGAATATCATCCAACTTTTCTGTAAGATCGCCAGCTACGATTTCCTCTAAGTCTGGATCGACTGTAATTGTTAGTATTTCTTCTAATCTAGTTAAATCATTAGACATTTTGTGTCCCCCTATAAGCTTATATTTGTTATAGCTTGATGTAAATAGTTTGTTTCATTTATAAATGTTGCTTTATTTAACACTTTTGTAAACTGTTCTTTTGTCATCTCGCCAACATCCTCAAAGCCTTCTGTGTCTATTTCTCTAACTTCAATTCCGTATTTAAGAAATAGCTTTTTTATTCTTGAAGACTTCTTTGTTGCGTCTGCATCGAGGGCTAGTATTACTGGAGTATCATTTTCCACTATCTTCCGGAATAACTTTCCTCTTTCTGTTAAGTTTGATCCAAGAATTGGAATTGCGTTTTTTCCTGCCTTGATTGCATCAAAGACACCTTCCACGATGATGACTTCTTTATCAAAGTTAATCATTAATTCATTAAATACAATATTTCTGCTTACTGGTGGGTTTAGATATCGTCTAGGGTGTCCATCGAATGATCGTGCTACAAAGTAACTTATGTTGCCTTGTGTGTCAAATGAGGGGATAATAACGCGGCTTTTGTATGGTCCCGTGGAACAATAGCCCATGCGCCACCAGAGAGCGTCTTGTTGGGTGATTCCCCGCTTTGTAAGGTATGATTTGGCCTTGCGGTAAGACAAGCTAGTAGAAGGCTCAGAAAGGGTCTTGTAGCCCTCGGGAAGAGGTACAACCTGGAGTTCTTCAGTTTCCTCGCCGGTAATGGCGTTGAACATATCTACACCGAAGCGGCTGAGTGCTGGTGCTGTGCCTGCTAGCTCTCTCCATTGGTCCTTTTGTTTGAAAGAGCCAAAGCGTCGGATTAGGCGATAAATGTCTTTAGAGCCAGTTCCACATACCCAGCATTGATATGCGTTCTTTTCTAAATTGACAGATAGTTTCTTTTTGTGATGATTACAGAAAGGACACTGGAAAAGTGATTCTTCTCCGGATGTATAGAAGTCTCCGAGAATGTTCCGTAGAATCTTTAGTTGTTCTGTCATGTATATATTATAACTTAGATAGGATTGCTTGTCAAGTTAAAGCCAGCCTTTGCTATGACTATAGCGTCTGCTATATCATAATAGTGCTGTTTGATATTACCGAATCGCGTGTATTCAACTTCAAACATTTTTTCGTTATCAATACAATGTTGCATTACAACTAGCTTTGCTTTGGTTCCTCTGGGAACTTTTAAGCCTACAAGCTTTCTTGCTTCGCCAGCCATGATATGCTGGGGAGTTAAGGTAAACTCGTGATGACAAATCCAAGAAACAATTCCATTGAACTTCTGTAACATTGCCATTGTTTTAGCGGAGGATCCTCCAGAATTAAAAAAGGTGAAGGGTTGCTCGATAAAGATATGAGTTATCTGGTATTTTGAATATAGAGATACAAGAGTGTCTTCTATCTTCGTTGCCTTCTGATAAATGTCTTTTATCTTTTTGAGGTCTATGTGCTCAATGTGTATAAGCTCTCCGTCTTTATTTAATACGGCGAGTCCTGTCACACTTGTGCTTACATCTAATCCAAGTATCATTCTATATATTATAACCTATTTTTTACTAAATGTCAAGCTTTAATTTAAATGTAAAGTCTCTTTCTTCTGTTTTCTTTACTGGAGTTGCTAGACTTGCTATTCCTATTAAATTTCTATTCTCGTCGTAAATTCCAACTTTTGATATATAGGTTGTTTTTTCAAAAGAGCCGGTTGGATCTGCATATGGTGTTTTCACAGTATTCTTAATTGTCTTTTCTTTCTCGGAGTAAAATAGGGAACTTGTTGCTGGTTCTAGTGCCTTATCACCATAGTCGATGAATGTCGGGTTTGAAGAATAATTGATCTCGCCTTTTTCGGCATGAGCGAGCATCGTGATTGTATTTGCATAAGTTGTTCCATTAAAGACAATACGGGACGACATCTCATCATCGGGCGTTGAGCCATCATTTGCTCCTTCTGCGAAGTCTAGCCATCCCTTGCTGTCGGTAAGTTCCCAGGAGCCAGTTAGGAGGATAACTCCCTGGTCGTATAGGCAAACCCCCGCTACATCGCCGTCATTTGTATCGGCGGCGCCGGAAAGTTGTATCAACTCTCCGTTTCTTTTAGAGTCGGTTAATCGTCCAGCAAGTGATCCACTACAAAAGAAGTCTAAAGATATGCTTCCTTTTTTGATTGTTGAGCCATAAAAGAGAGAGGGAATATAAATAACATTTATTTCCTGAGTTCCTTTATCTCCGAGGCTAGAACTATATGCATAATGTTTTGAAAGCTTTTTGTTATAATCAAGCGTATTTCTTAGAGCATCAACATGTCTGCGAGGCAAAGATGCTCCGGTGTGTTCCCTGGTGATGCTTGCTGATAGCGGGTAAGAGCCTGTGATCATATCTCCGTAATTAAAATCTTGATTAAACTCGCTTGTTGTAACTGTTCCAAAAGAGGAAAGTGTTCCATCTTTTGTGATGAAGGGATATATTAGTCCTGTTTGTGTTTCATTTCTGTCAACGTTTAATTCGTAAAGACTCACATGGCCGGTCGGTATATTCGGAACATTGTCGGTAAATACACCAGTCAGGGCATTTTCATTTTGATAGTAAATTGAACCAGATGTGCTTGTTAGCGGAGAATGTACATCAAATTGAACCTTTGGGTGCATTTTGAGCCTATTATATATGAGGTCGTTTTCATTGAACTTCTTAAATGCCATAACACTTATAACTAGTCCTTTGCTTCATTTGCCTTTACTTTAGAGGAGATTGAGTGCATAAGATCCACATAATTCTTCAATAGCCCTTCTCTTTTTTCTTCATCGTCTTCGTCGCTCCATGCCCAAGCATAAGTTCCAGACGCCTGTTTAATTTTGTTTTGAACTGTTGAAGCTTCTTCCTGGAGAAGTTTAAGTTGACTATCTCGTAAGGGTGGAAGACTTATTTCTAACTCTAATGCAATTTGGCTTAATTGATAAAAGTTTCCTGCTTTAGCTTCTTTCTGTGCTTTGATGAATAATTCTGTCTTTTCTTTCTGTTCTTCCTCGGATAGTCTGAGGAGTTTGTCGGGGTGACACATGAGGGCGATCATCTTAAAAAGCTTTTTTAGGTCTCTATCTTTAATCTCGACAATTTCTGATTCGAGTATTTCTAATGAGTCCGATGTCTTTGGGTTTTGAGGTTTCGGTGCTGCTCCTGCGAATAAATCAATCTCGCGCTCTTCGCAGTATGCGGTAAGCGCTTCCTGGAATGATACAGAGGCGCCTTCTAATTCTTCCTCGTGAAAATCTAGCTCAGAATATAGATACTGAAGTTCTAGTATCAGGTTCTTATATTTGCGCTGCAAGCGCCTCATCTTGCGTATGCCTTTGCCGGCGGACATTTTAGTAGTCCATTCTTACGCGGAGAGTCAGAGCATTGGAATCTGTTTTCTTAATTGGCTCTGAGAGTTTTGCAACAGCTAGAAGTTCATTGTCTGCTGAATAAAGTCCGATTGTCGTGATGTAAGAAACGGGCTGGTCAGATGAAATGTTCTTGACTGTTACTCTGCTATCTTTTACATATGTTGGGTTAGATGAATAATTGAATTCATTTGGGTTGAGGCGACAAAAGTAAATTGTAGAGTTAAGCTCGGTTGTATTGTTAAAACTGTTATCAACCCACACTTCTCTAATTTTATCTGCACTACCACTGATTGACAGAGTTCCTGTGAAGTTTAGTGCTTCAGCGCCGAAATTGCCTACTGAAGCTGTGATAACTGCTATACCCGCTTGATAGTAAATGTGACCTTGAACCTCTCCACCGGGATCAGAAGCAGTATATAGGAGGCCATATTCGCCGGCTGGTGAATTAATCTTATAAGAGTTCTGGGCGCCGGCGTCATATAGTGTTCTGCCTGTTAGCTCTAAGGTATAAGAGCCCTTCTTTACTTCATCCTTAGTTAGCAACCTGGAATAGTTTAGGAAAACACATTCGTTCATTGTGTCTCCTGTGGTGGTGTAATCGCCGTCTAGGTCAAACTTTCTAATGCTGCTGGTTACATCGTAGCCTGCTAGAACTTGTGCCATTTGGTTATAGATGTTAAGTTTTTTCTGGTTCTGGACGTTTGCAGGATTTGCTACATCAGAAGCATAGCCATAAGTTATATCAAAGATGTGGTTTGAAGAAGCGCTTAGAACCGGATAGTCATAGACACTCTGAAACATGCCGTGAGTATAATTCTGAATGTTTTCATCATCATATGTTCCCGACACGATTGTTCCCGTTAGTGGGATTGCTTCGTTTAGCAAAGTCTTAGTTTGCGCCACGTCGTTGTTTGTTAAATTTTTAAATACTGTTGCCATTTTGTTTTACCTTTTATAAATTAGCTTACGTTCTTGTGAAGTCTTACGGGAATATCGATTCTGTATCCAGTGGTTAGGCCAGTCACCCTTACTATTGTATCAATGAAATAATCGTCGGTGTCTTCGGTGTCTCCCAATAATGTAAAGAAGTAGTTTGTGCTTACGAGATCGTCTGTTACTCGGAGCCTAAATCTTAGTATAGTTCCGCGAGGGCCGGCTATCACCTGATTAGTTTCACTATCCACAGCGGTGGCAGCGGGTGGGGGATTGTTTGTAACGAAGTTACCGTCAGTTGCCAGTGTTACTGTATAATTCGCTATTTTATCATCATCAATAAATGATTCTTGGGCCGGGGCGGCGCTATTAGTTCCTGGAATTAACTGAATTAATCTAGAATCTAATTCTATCATATATTTTGTTTCTTGTAAATCAGAGGATAGGGCCCTGGTTGGGCTAATTTCATCTGTATCTAGGCCCTGGTCAAGCCTAATCGGGTTTGGCGAGGTTTTGTCGAGACCATAGCCTCGAAAGGAGTTGGCCTCTTCGGCCATGGCGGTGTCGCTATTTACTCTGATATTAAAGACACCATTGGCGCCCATCTGCTGGGAAGTGGAGTCGGTGGTGGTATTCAGTTTTATAACTGGTAGATATAATAGGTTAGAGTTTGGAATACTAATAATCTTAGAATTCATTGTTGAGGTGTTGTTTGTAAAAGCCTCCAAAACTGGGGTTTGTAGAATCTCCAAATCATAATATGCTGACCCACTGGCATGATCCTTATCATACAAGTTGTAGTCAATCTCGTCATCGCCAAGTGCGAATTTCTGAATCTTGAAAGAACCGTCGCCTCTTGCCAAACGCATTCTTCCGGTGTCTGTTAATACGGCATCTAGTATGATGTCGCCTGAATTATCTAAAAAGCCCATTTATAACTCTCCTAATGTAAATAGTATTATCAGTAAATAGTTCTATTGTTGTTTTCATTTCTTCTCTTTTAGTATAAATCCAACATTAAAGTCTATTTGTTTGCCCGATCTCTTCGAAGTAAGCCTTATTTTGAATTTTGAAGGATTATTTTCTGAACTAAAAAGGCTTTCGCCTCCGGTAGTTCCAAGAGTTGGTGTCGAATCAAAGTCCATGCTATCATAGTTGACGGCGGACTGTGCGAAGGTTGGTACTACTCTAAGTAGTTTTTTCATACTCTTTGTCGCTACTTTTGGTGACTTAATATTGAAATCATAAACTTTTAGTTCTGGATAAACTGCTCCATCTGCATCTATTAAAATATATTCGAATACCGCAGAGGGGTTTGAGATTTTGTTATGATAATCAACTGAACGAAATGTATAATAGTATTTCTTGTTTGGTTCTATATTGTCTATAATCTCGGCTGATGAATAATCCTGGCTTGACAGTGTGTACAGTAGCTTGTTCGCGAAGCTGTTGTAGTTTTGTGGAGGCTCCTCCATTCTATAAACCTCAAACGATTTTGTTCCTTCATCAGACGAAAACCTGATTGGGGTTTTTGGATCTGGTCTAGCTTGTGCTATTCTTATTTGATTTATTAAATCTCTTTCTAAATCATTAAAGGTTATGGGAACTAAGTTATATTCTCCGACTGCGGAGTCAAGAGATAGTAGCACCTTGTTGTTGACTCCTCTGTACGGAATAAAATTAACTTCTGGTGCCACTGGAGGATCATCTATTATTTTGCCTCCGAATGTTAATTGGTCGATTTCTATTAGGCGAACATCTGGTTCTAGTTCATATTTTATTTTTGCTTTAAATTTATAGTCTTCTATTCCAGGTGCCTCTAGCGCAAGGGCGGCGCCGGGAGGAGGTGCCACCGAATCCACCTCTATTAATTCCTTTCTTTCATATTTTGTTCCTATCGCCATTTTGTATGTTGTTAGCCTATATGTGTAATCTGTGTTAAATTTAACTTGTGTATCAAAAAATCTTATTACATCGATTTCATTTGAATTGGAGAACCAAAAGTTCTGTAGTTCTTCTCCATCAGTTGATATTCCTGCGAACTTACTTATTTTATAAATAACATCTTCTGAATATGTTGTTTTTTTAGCCTCGAAAATATCGCACATGTTTGATATGAAATGATCTTTGACTATTTGTTTTAGGCCACCTGCGAAGGCAATCCAAGAAATTATCTTTGCAAACTTGTTTGTTATTTTGCTAATATCGTTCTCAGAGATATCTTCTTCAGATTTATATCCCACAAAGAATTGATCATCAAAATTAATTCCAGTTGGGGATCCGCCGAACCAATCTTTTTCCCACCAATCAGAAATACTTATTGTTCTTTTCGAGGAGGTTGTTTCTTGAATAAAATTACCATTAAGATGATTATCCTTATCGTTCTTTGAATCGAGGGCGGTCTCTTTTCTTGTTGTAATGTTTACTCTTTCCGATTCATCAGTAAATCCATCTTGAGCATAATTTATTAATGCGGATCCTAGTTTTGCATTTTGTAGAGATTGTGCGAACTGAGTTGAGCTATCTGTATTAAATTCTATGTTTGTTGACATCGGAAAAGAATAGTGTTCTATCATACCCTCTTCCATGATGCCCTTACTGCTAGCTGGAAATATGACGTTTTTCATGTGGTTGGATAAGGTGAGAGTGAGGTCACGGGTGGTTACTCCTCGGGTCTGGGAAGACAGAGTTGGTAATCTTTCATAATAGGTCTCAAAAATATCATTTGCTGTTTTTTCATTTTTTGATGGACTAATAGAAAGGCCCAAATCTCTATAAGCACTGTTTAACCAACTGGAAATTTCAATTTTAGAATCATTTGCGAGAGTTGTCAAGATTAAGCCGTACTGATTCGGCAGCAATCTTTCTGAAACTGTCGTGATGCCTTCCTCATATTTCTTGGATAGAAAATTATAATCGAATAATGCCTTAAGATAAAAGGAAGAGTAGTCCAAATTTGATTTTGTGTTATTTGTGAGAAGCTCTACGTTTTCGGTGTCAATGTTGAAATAATACTGTTCTGGGTTGTTGTTTAAATATTTGTGGCCACCTACGCTATCTTCCCATGATCCACTAAGAACGAAGCCGGTATCAGATGCAACTTTCTCATAAAATTGTTTTGCGGTTGGTGTGCCGGTTGTCGTATTGCTTTGTATATAATTAACTATCTGAGTTGCCTTAATAAATGGCATTTTCGACGGTGTAATAATTTCTATTTCTGGTTCTTCCCAACTTATGTTATATTTAATACTTGGCGGACCAGTATAGAACGGTACAGATGCAATATCTTCTTCCGTATCTTCTTTCGGAGCAGGAGGAGTAGGAGAATCAATCCTTGGTGGTGCGTCTTTGGGGTCGGTTTCATACTCGTCAAGCGGGCCTGACCCCTTCCCGGTATCAGTTCCCGGTATCTTTTCGTCAATTCCGCCTCCGGCAGAGCTAGAACCATCACCCTCTTTCTCAAGAGTTCCCATTTAGGCTTCCTCCTTCTCTAACAAAAAGTATTGATTATACAATGGAAGATTATCGCTGTCTAAGCCAATGCCCAAAGTTGAGTTGGAATATCTAGATATTCTACATAGAATAATATCATCCTTGCTTAGTGTGCTGTCTAGGAAAGTAAAATCCATTGTTTTCCAAGTTGGCTTTCCAAAAATAGATACGATAGAGTTACTAAACCCGCTTAAATATTCTATTTTACATAGAGTTCCATAACTATATCGAAATACCTGGCTATATCTAAAGTCATTAACAACATCAATTTCTTCTAATTTCCAACTTTTTCTTAGAGATTCTGAAGAAATCATCCCAGACATATCTGAAATCAGGCTTTTTATTTGATTTGGGATAAGCTTTGACGCTGTTTGTTCTGCTGTGGGGTCTCCGAATGTGGGGGATCCACCCAATACCTCGATTTCCATTTGTTGAATTAACTTATTTATGACATTCTGGTCATTCTCCAGATCATAGCTTTCTGCGCTTAAATTGGATTTATTATCTTTTCTTCTTTCTTTCACAAAAATACTGGAGATTGCTTGATAAATTAATTCGATGTTTTTGACCTTATTAATATCACTTCCAAGCTGTTCGTTCGTTAGAATATCTATGTTTGCCTCTTGTCTTAGCATTTCATCATCTGTAAGTTGGTCTGTATCTTCGTCGAACATATTTGCGGGTGTTAGCGCTTTATTCGTATCGATTTTTCTCTTATTGTCGTTGATTTCAACACCAAAGGTATTTAAAAAATTATCGTAGATTGTTATTCTTTTTGTTGATTCTCCGTCGCCTTCAAACTCTAATATGTTATTCTTGGCTGTTGAGGCTCCCATTTCTAGTTCGGAGGAAACTCCAACCAAATTAAATGTATCTTCATTAAAGACTTCGGTGCCGGGTGTGGTGCGCTCAACTATACTTTCTTTATTTTTGTTCAATATGATCCTTGATGGACTAAAATAAATATATTTGTTTTGTTCTAAATCTGTGAGAAAAGGTTTATCTTCTGAAGAGAAGCTGAAAGATGGCGCCGAGCTTGTCCAATATGTCAATATTTCATCTTTTGCTCGCTTCATAAAATCAGATACAGTGTATGCCTGGATTCCTTTTTCGTTTTCATCTGGTAAGTTGAGGAAATTATAGCCAGAGCTTGTTTTATCGACATCGATTATCGTCTTAAAAGCTTTTTTAGCTTTCATGCTTAAGGAGTCTCCACGATTACTAGAACTTGCGGATCTTTGAGTAAAGTTCTGTTCGTCATCTGATTGTAGGCGAGTGCCCAACACATCTTCCATTTCATCGATGAGGTTGTTTAAAACTTCTAAATATTCAGATACAGCATTTAAGTTTCCTGTTGAGGGTCTAATAGAAGATAAAATAGATTGCTTGGCGTCGGCTAATTCGGAAGAAGAGGAGTCTGGATTAATTGCTGTAAGGACTCCCAGATATAAACTAACTGTTTCATTCCATGGCTTTATCTCTTTATAAGTGTCGGTATCCTTATAAGAATAATAATCAGATAGCTTTGTTGTAAATTGAAGAGTTTTCTTATTATAGAAACCCGTAGTACCTCCAACTGTTGAGGCTGTATCATAATATTCTTTTGCTATCGCTTTTGCTCTTTTAAGGTCTTTCAAAGTATTGTTTAAATAATCAACAGTTCCGTCGTGGATCGTCATTTCAATCGTGTATCTATATTTTCCGTAAGATAATCCTCTGGTACTTTTATCTTGGAAAGTATAAAACCTAACACCACTACTCTGTATTGCTGGGTTTGTATTTCCCAATAACTTAAAGTTTGATCCTGATATTTGTTTTAGGTTAACTGGGCTTCCATCAGATGCTTTTAAAACTCCATCAACTTCACCTGCTAAAGCAATCGTTGTGGGCAAGTTTAGGTTTGGTTCGTAAGTTGTGATTTCTACATTTTTGGATCCAAGTTGGTTTAGGCTGCTTAATTCTTCAACTCTTTCTCTGGTTATTTTGATTTCTTTTATTTTACATAATCCGTAAATTTCGTTAACTTTTGAGGCCGGGAGGCCCATATTTACGAGGCCTCCGAATAATGCGTTTTTGGTGACAATACCTCGGAAATCTACGAAGAAAGAGCCGTTTACTTCTCGATCTTCTTGCATTGCGATATAACATTCAGATACATACTTTTCTGGAATTTGAACGAATATATCTTGTGGTTTTAATCTGCTGTTTCTTATTGCTCCTCGAACGGAAAAGGTATTTGCCTCATCCACAGCTTCCCTGCTTTGCATGGCGTACTCTAGATCAGGGGATTGCCAGTAAGAGCTTATGTTGTTAGGAAGTGGTGATTTTGAGACATATCTTTTATCAACGATCTTTTCTGTTGAGTTTAGGGTGCCATCCGAAATAATGCTATAAGATGAGACATCTCCCTTAATATTAGAAAAAACTCCGGTTTGCTCTGGTTCTAAGCTTATTCCGTAAGATGCTGCTATCGAGTCCAGATCTAGATATACGAATACAAAGTAAGATAAGTGCTCAAGTGAATCACCTAATTTATCTATGTAGATAGTATGAACTAATGTTTTTTGTATATTAACAAATCTGTTTCTTTCATTTGAATTATTAATAAAATAATCCGAGATGTCTTCGCCGTCATCGATTAGGGTTCTCGGGAATAGATCTTTGTCATCGGTGTCGGTGTCGTATGAATTTATTTCAGTTATATCATCTGTATATGCATCTGCACGAGAATTTATGGATTCAATAATTTTGAGGTATGTTGATCTAGACTGAGATCCCAGTTCTGCAAGATTTTTTAAGTGGGAAGACCTACCGGAATTGATTATCCTAAGCCCAGTTCCTGGTGCTCGTGATTGATAAAACTCGTTATCTGCTAGAAATTCCTCTAGTTGAGCAATCTGTTCTCCTATAACTATTTGGTTGTGTTTGGAAACTATGTTAGCTTTATCTCTTAGAACTATTTTTCTTATGTTAGAAGTCCAGCTTTTTATTACAGACAAAAAGGACAATTCTTGTGTTTCCGTTTCTGACTTTGAACAAGCAAACTGAACTCTCATGTGGTTTACTACATCAGAATTATAAAACCAAGTTGTTTCGCCATCTGCATTAATGTAATCTTTTATTACATAATCTATTTCTACTCTCAGAATACCGCTGTCAAAAGAGATAATTTTGCTCTTCTGATAATTATTTGTTTTCGCATAATCTGTATCAACTACTTTATCTACTCTGATTTGCTTAAAATAGACATTTGGTAAAAATTCACCAACTTGTTCATTAATTTTATCAGATACTTCAGACATTAAAACCTTTTCCTTCTTTATAAATAGTGCTGCCCCTGAGTTTTGTTTTCTAGTATTCTATGCTTGAGGAGGCTTGTCTGGATCATCGGTAGAACAAACGTTTGCTTGAGTGCCATCTGTGTAGATATCTAGTTTCACTGGTTTTGTTATAAACTCTTGACAATTGAATGCCTCATCTCTTAAGAATCCTCGGGATTTAAGTTTTCCAACGCTTTCACAAATGGTCTTTTCATCTATTTCTCCATCCACAAGAATATCAAAATAGTATTCTACATAAGTATCATCTACACTGGTATTGGCAAATGGTTTTTCTTTCGGGATCTCCAAAACTCCTTGAGAATTTATATTATCTTCTTTCGCTTTAAAACTTAATGGCGTAAGTTCTTTTCCATCATCAGAATATTTAAAGACTTCAATATCGAAATTCTCTGTTTGAAAGTCGTTGTTTTCTTCTAGGACTTGGGCTAGGACAAATTCTGGTGTAATAATATAAAATCTTCCATCAGAAGTCAGGCCTTGGTTTAATTCGTCGGCTTGTACTAGAGAGCTATAATCGTTTCCTGCTAAACTAATGTCTGCTGGAGATGGGTTTTTTATATCTGATAATCTCCAAGTATGAACTGCATTTATTTCTAGTTGTGGGATATGTTGATTTTGGTAATCTCCGCCTAATACTCCTGACGAACTGCTAATTTCTGTTTCCAACATGGCGATATCCCAAGAGGGCGCTCTGTCATTGTATACTTGTGTTGTTCCTAGTGGCTGAGTTAAAGAGAATAGCTTTTCCTCTGTTGGGGGAATCTGGATTCTATCCATTTCGTTTGTATTGGGATCTCCTTCTCTATTCTCGGAGGTTCCTAAATCAAATTGTTCATCATAAAATCTTTTAAAGCTTGTTTCGAGACCACTAAAGACATGTTGCGTCATAATCTGTGGTGTGTTTTCTTGTATTCTCGGTTCTATATCGTTTTGTTCTTCTGAGCCATCTGCATAAGTAATGTCGTATAAAATATTGTCGTCAAAGAACGCATAGTAAACTGGCTTTAGTTTTCCTACGGAGAGGAGGTGTTTTCCATATTGTGTAAGTTGTAAATCAATGACTTGTTCTTTCTTATTAAAAAATTGCATTATAGTTCTTCCTCTTCTTCTAGGGGGCTCAGGTTATCAACATCGGTGCCACCTACACCTGAAGTATCTGAGTTTGTTGAGTTAAGCGCTGATTCAGGTTCCGATAATAGAAATGGTGGCTTTTCAACAAAGGTTATTTCTTCTTCTATTTGTGCTAGTTCTATTAAGGAGAAATAGTCATAAGGCCAGTTATAACTATAAGATGGGACATTATTTTTGCTTACTATATTGTCTCCATCAAGAGATATTGATGGTGCCGGGGCTGTTCCAATTGGACTTTCTATCGTTTCTGTTCCAAACACCTTGCTTCCATAATCTTTCTTTGCCTTCTTTTTAACTTTGAAAACCATCCAGCGTAGCTTACCTTGTTTGAGTTTTGTGGAAGATAGTAGCTTCATTTGTGGTGATAATAGTGATGATAACAGAGGATGACTAATAGAAACTTCTTGTTCCTCGAACTTAGTTCCTATTTCTGGTGGTAGGTTCTGCCAAATGTCTGCTAGATCTTGTTGAGACAGTGTGTGCTTGAACTCAAAAATATACATTGCAAATGGATCAATGCTTTCGTTGTTATAGAAATCCATTGTTGGCGGGAACATGTAGTTACCCATTTTTCTCACCATTTTGGAAACTGTATTTGGCACACTTTGGATTAGGCTATTGTTTTTATCTTGTGCGATGTATTTCTGTGTTGTAATTTTTGGAAGCTTAAAGAACTTCTTCTTTCCATTTTTGATTATAAAAGGAACAGCCACAACTGCTTCACTAATTTCTTTTGATTCTGCTACTTGACCAAGAGGAGACTTTCCTGTTTCAAAACCAACTAAAGTTGCTAGAGATTCTGGTTGGGTAATACCAAGAGTGTTATATAGGGCTTCTGGTACATCACTTATCTCAAGAAATACTCCTTCTGGATTTTCTCCTGTTTGATTTGGGAGTCTCCCGTATTGATGCCACATTCCTCTTGCACAAGACTCTGAACCGTGAGTTGGTAGAGTTATATCTGAGTCAATGAAGTTTAGAATTGGTGTTTCAAACTTAGTTTGTATTGCCCATCGCTGTGTTTTCTTGTTTGGATCAGCATCGACAGTTAGGGACTCACCGGTTAGTGCGTTGTATACCGTAGATGGTGTACTAATTTTCTGACGGAGATTAACGGATGCAGAAAGTTGCATTGCGTTTTGGTTGATGATATCAAGGGATGATGTACAAACATTATAATGGCCTGCACTATCCGGGGAATAGACTAGGACTCCTCCCATTTGAGGACCATAAAGCATGTTATAATATGGGTTAGAAATATTCTCCGTATAGACTCCGTTGTGTATATATGCAATTTCACTTCCAGTGAGGGGTGAATCAGTGATCTCGCCAAGCTTAATCCATGATAAAACTTCCTCCCTCGTCGGAGAGGTACTACAATCTAGGTTGTTTTCGGAGCCATTGTAGAAGTTCGCAGAATCGCCGGACCCAGTACATGCTAGGGATAATCCTGGAACACCATCAACAACACACATTCCCAATGTACTAGAACTACAACTTATTTGAAAAGTTTCGCCCGCGTCACTGTCGGGCGCAGGATTTGCTACAATAATTGCCGTCGCGTCGGTCATTAGGGAGAGTATATAGTATGATCCGGCGAGACGTGGATGAGAAAGTCCGTTGATCCAGTCGCATATACTTTCGGCTGTGGCAATATCGCTAGTGGCCGCTATCCAGTCAGCCCCTTCTGTTCCAACAACATCCGCATATCCCGGTACCGAAATGGTTATTGTGGCTGCGGCTGTAATAAAAGAATAATTTTTGACGAGGACGCCGGCGTAAGCAGGAATAAGGTTATCGTGTGGATATACCCTCGATACATTGAATAAGTTATATTCAAAATTATTTGTAACGTAATCTGCCTTTAGTGTAGTAGCGTTGGCGCCAGTGAGCGCTCGAATATATTGAATATCTAAATTATTAGTGATGTCGTCAACAGTTGGGATTCTAGATTCTGTCCAGCTTGCTGGTGTGGTAAAAGACATTATTGCCCAAGCGCTCCCATCATAGTAGGGTGGGGTGAAGGGCATATTATATCCATTGTTTGAGCCTCCGTGATTTTTAAGCAATCCTGAGCCGTCGTGATCGAGATCTACTCCATAGACACTAGAAGAGACTATTTGGGCAGTTGATGGTGGGCCAAATGCGGAGGGCCTGTCATACATCGTGATAGTTTCTGGTGCGTAAGAGATTGGATCATCTATTATAAAATCGCCGGTTTCTTTGGACCATTTATCGTCAACTGTTGAATAATATACGGGATCGTGGGTTTTAGTTGATTTTTCTAGCTTTACGAGAGCAGAGTAGGTTTTACCGGATATTGCTACATCAAACTCTTCTTCTGGTGCCGAAACAAACGCTGTCATGTTGCTTCCCTTGAGGAAGAATTCCGGAACTTCTGCTAAAAAGTTATTCATAGCTCGCTTATATAGAACATTGCCTTGGCCATCCCAAGACGCTGTAGTGTTTGTGCTTGCTGATGGATGGGGATCCATATTAACAATCGGTGTTTTTTTCATATGAAATTCTGGATTTATAAGAGCCTCGAATGGAATTCTCTTGTGGAAGAACAGTTCGTTAATGAAAGAACCTGTGTACGGTATTTCGTCAGTGCCCCCTGGTATGGTTCCATCTAAATCAATAGTGCTGAAACTTCCTGTAAAAATTGGATAGTCGACTGCTACTCCTGATTTAATCGCATTGAAAAGAATTCCTGGCTTCATAAATGGCTGTAGGTATGTGTTCCAAACATTTGCCTGTGTATTGTCCATCTGTGCTGTGCCGGTGGCAGTTGTGGTATCAGCGGTGGGATAATCGTCTAGGTCTTTATAGTTGTTGACATGCTTACTATAAGACTGAGAAAAGAGTGTTCCTAACTGGATGCACCTATTGGCTGGATAGAACCCGTCATAAGGAATGAATTTCTTTAGGGCTCGACACTTGAGTTTTATTCCCTCTGATTTGTGATCGGAATCGAGAACTTCAAAGTGTTTCATAAAGTCGGAGTGACTATAAACTTTGTAAAAGTCTTCTTCTCCGCTTGTTTCTATGTCCGAACCAGTGATTGTAAAAAGTCCACTTCCAGTTGATAAAAAGTTATCTTCCTGTATGTATCTTTCCATATGTTCGGAAATACGAAATTCTGGAAGTATGGAGTAACCGTGTGTTTTTCCCTTCATATCTTCAAGATAATGATCATAGTCCTTATAATAGAATGGGTTTTTGCCAGATTGTGTTCCTGCTTCCCATTTTGTGTCTCCACCAAAAATGCGAGAGATAGAAGAGGTTGGGGTGATTACATCAGAAGTTGAAGATACAGAGCCTTCGAAGATATCAAACCCCCTACCATATCCGCTAAATGCCATAGTTGATGCCGACATCGGCAGTGTTTGGCGGCGGGCGTATTGTAGGCCGGAGAATAGCGGGCGATTGACTGTTACGGGCGATTGAGGAGGATTATCCACAACATTCATCTGCCCGTGTAATTGTGGTGCAGGAGATTGAAGTTCTCCCTCTCCTCCGTGATAATGTGGATAAAATGCACCGACATTTCCGCAAGTATTATTGGATGATGTTCCAACTGTAGTAACCCAGTCGTATGCTGTATCTGCTGTTTCAAAGTTCATACGAGCGTCTAGTGGCCACATGCTTTGTGAGAAGCAAGTTAGATAAGTTATATCGTCATCGGTTCCAACTCCTCCAAAAGAAGCTGAATCGAGGACAAGTGTTCCGCTTTGGATATTCTGAGAGTTTGTTGAGGAATTAACTAGATTTCTATCTGTTCTCGAATCTTTCCAGAACTTACATTCGAACTGTGTTCTAGAACGAATTTTTCCTGTTGCCCAGTTTGCTTCTGCGGGATAGACTATTTCTGGGTATTTTAGTGATACAAATGCATCGATTGGGTTTGCATCGAGATCTATTGAGTCTCCTATATAATACTCTTTTAGTGTGTCGAAAGATTGTTTTGTGTTTTTAATGAGGTTTGTTAGCTGAACTAGTCTAGCGTTTGAGAAACTGGATAAGTTATTTCCGTAGGGGAGACTTAGCCTGATGTTATTTGTTACTTTTCCAGCATCTCCGTATGTTGCGACTATTATTTCTAGTGTAAGATCTTTGTATTTTGATAATACTGGCGTTTCTTGATATCTCTCAAGAGGAAGTAGATCGGATTGAACCGCTGTTGTGCCAGCGTTTATTGTTGTTAGGTAATCTTTGTTTGGAGGATTAATTGTTATTGTGTTGCTAGCCCTATATCCTCTTGTTAAACTATTCTGGTCTCCGCGTATCTGTGTCCAAGAGGAGTTTTGAAAGCCCATTAGCCAAGGATAGTCTTCAGATTGTTCACTTGCGCTAACAAACTCCATATCTGCGGAGGCAGTTGTGCATTGATCTGAAATCGTTGATGCTGTGATCCAAGCATATCGATAATCGTTGCGAGGGATATTGTGTTGAACGTAATAGTTGTCGTATTTTGTGCCGCAGGAGGATCCTGGAATATTGGAGGTTGGATGATATTCTGCATTCCTATTAACTTGATAGGGAGAACCAACTCCGCTGTAGTCCAAGGCGTTTACCGATGAGCCGGCAGCTTCCTTTACATTTATACCCGAGAAGTATCCGAACTGGTTTACGTGTGAAGATAAGATACTATTATTGACGCTTCTAACATCTAGATTTCTAGAGTTCATATCGTTGTTTGGCGAATATTCCCCTGAGTACCTGTCTAATCCCCAGCCACCATCTGAATCGCCCATCGTAGAGGGGCCTCCTGGCGCCGAGAAGCGATTCACGAAGACATGCTCGGTTCTACCACGGATAATCTTTTCAACGTCGCTAAGGGGGGAACCTGGGAATGAGGAGGAGATATAGTCTGTTGTTAAATCAAAACCCTCGCTTTTCACGAAGTGAGCGTTGTTTTCATAACGGCCCATTGTGTGAACAACCTCAAAGGCTTTGGTATAGTTGCCAAGAGAGGCGATTTTCTTGTTTCGTATATTTACTGGTCTTTTTGCTAGAGGTTCTCGGTAATAAACGCCTCTTGGCTCGTGAACATCGGGGTAAGTGAATTTAAAGTCGGCGGGGGAAGGAATGCAGCCAGAAACAACCGAGGTAGTAAACATGGGACCATTGCCAGTGCCCGAGGTACCGACAGATCCTGTGGCATTGTTGGACGCCACACCCATTACATCATAAATAATTCCACCGTTGTCTGTATCTCCGGAAGTATCTCCCATACGATACCAAGAAATTAAAGATGGGCCGGCGGTCGAAGCGCTAAGATCTGCTACACAACCACTGTTATATATTTCATCAACCTCCCCTTGAGATAAGACCTTACTCCATACAGCTACTTCGTCAATCGATCCAGAGATGTAGTTAGTGCCGGTGCCGTTCATGGATCCAATAAATGCGCCCCCAAAGGCGCCTTGCGGCGGCACATAAACTCCCGCTGGTGGTATGACGTTGGTAAGTGAAGAGGAAACTCCGTTGATATAAATAATTGGATCATTCGATGGGGAAGTGGTGTCGTGAGTCCATACTAAATGTTGCCATGATCCGGTGACGATGGCGCCATAGTCGGATATCCAGCTAGGTCTGAATATTCCTCCGTCATCCCAGCCCTCCGCGAACTTGAGATATTCTTGGTCATCCCCAGGCCCTCCTGAATATACGAGGGGCCCTACCCTCGTGTAGCCTACCCCTCCTGTATTTACGCCCAAGGTAAAAAACATCGGTGATGACCCGAGCCATTCATCTCCAGATTCATATTTAAACCAGAGACTATAGCTATAAATCCCGAGTTCATCTGCTGATCCCGAAAACCATGAGGGATCTGCAATATGGAGGTAGTCCTTATTGTTGGCAATGAAAGCCATGGCTTTCGTATTTTCAATTTCAATTTTGGATGGTTGTTCAAATTTCCACCCCTCGGTTCTATTGGTCGCAAGTGGTGCAACGTGGCGATATTGCAATCCGCCTACAAGATCATAAGTTGCTGGACCTTGCATGGGAACATCTTTATCGTTACCGTATGTATCTGTATGTATATTTGTTATTTTTGTACCAGGAGCTACATCGTTATATAGTGATGAAGAATATAAGCTAAATGGAGTGAATACGTCGCCCTTCCCAGACATATAGCTTGTATCATTTGTGGTTGCTTTAAAACCTAATTTGGATTTTTTCCAAGGATTATAAACATCTTCACAATCTTTTAAGGGTGTGACATCACCAACAGTAACTCCTTCCGAAGAACCAAATTTGATGGTTGACTTAACATAATCCATAATTTTATTATGAGAATAGTTAACTCCTCCGTGAATTGTTGGAGATTCATCAAGGATAAGGCGATACGGAGTGCTTAGTTTTCTATCAAATATTGATTTCTTTGCTTGATATATTTTAGTTCTATTCGCATTTTCTGGAACTCTTTTTATGTCTTGCCACAAACAGTTTTTATTATCAACCATTGGAATTGGCGCATGGCCATGCTTCCAATCATAGGAAACCTCGTTGACTCCTCGTAATGCAGCTTCTGGATCTTCCTGCTTCATTTCTAATGTTGGGAATTTTGTCCAATATTTGTTTCTTTCTAGGACATGACTCTCGACCATATTGCGGATTCTGTCAGAGAAGTTTGCCGATGCTGGAATCAGTTGTTCTAGGAATTTGTTAAGTGAATCATCAATCCATTTATAGAAATCAACGAATTTGTCTAAATCTGCGCCTTCTCCGACTCTTTCAAAAAAGAGTGCTCTGAGCTTTTGCATTGACTTATATTCTTGTCTGTATCTATTAACGGGATCTCCAATAAGATTATTGAAGTCTGTGACGGTCGCAAAGATATTTAGCATCTCGTCAGTAATCGCCTGATACATGCTCTTCTCAAATGCATAATAATATTGTATTGGTCTCGTTTGTCTTGTGAAGGTATTATCATCTTGCGACATAATATTAACAAGATCGGCTTCTGAGATTTGTTCTGGTGGTAGTTGCTTTCCTGCATAAATATATTTTAGGTCTGCTACTTTGTTATCGTTTTCTATAAAGAAGTCTCCGACACCAGTATGAAGCTTTTTAGATGTTTCGCTATACCACCCATATCGATCGGTGTCGGATGAAGAACCGGAGGAAAAATCAATAACGGAGAACTGTCCGGCAGCGTTAGAGGAGGAGACTTGGTTGAACTCCCAATCTAGAAATAATGTTTCAACTTCTGGAATTCTAATATCTTCTAGTTGTGAGGGCCATAAATAAGTATTTTTGCTGGGGTTTAAGGTTCCATAGTTTTGTGGATCTCTTGCGTGTGTTTTTATTACATCGTTATCGAGATAGGAACCCCAGTATCTAACTGACGAAATCTTAACATCAGTTTTACTTATATTGCTGCCCGTGAAATTTGTAACATGGGATCCAGCGTAAACTCTCTTTGCTTGTGTTAAAAATGATTGGCCAACTGAGGAAGAAGGTAATGATGCAGTTAAAAGGAATTCATTTTTATTAACTCCGGCCTCACTGTTGACTCCATAAAATTCTAAAGTATAGTCTTGGAGATCTGCGCTTTCAACTGCGCCTGCGCCGTAGGCTGGCTTATAGCGTATAGCAAAATTCCATTTTTCATTTTCGTATGTGTCTAAATATGTGTCTGTTTCTAAATTTATGGCGCCATGGCTACTGGTGAGAACAAACTTTACATTTTTAGATTCAACTTCCTCTCGGATTGCATATACTCTAACATCTGGATCTTGCCACGTAAAGTTAGTTCCATCAGATGCATCTGCTCCGTGAAATCCAAATAGTGATGAAGTTATAAAATTCGTACTAGAATAGTTCTCATGAGTTTGATCTAGTTTTATTGGAAAAATTACTTCGCTTTCTAGAGTGAAAGAAGTATATTTAGCATCGTCGCTTGCGCTTATAAAGGAAATCGAGTTTGCGTCCGAGGAGGTTTGTTGGTATACTGAGCCATCAAATCTATCTGGGCCATTAAAATCTATATATTTCTTCTTTACAGTATCTACTCTAAATTTATCTTCATTGACCTCGACTTGTGTATTATTCCCGTATAGGTTTAGTCTGACTAAGCTGTCGTCAACACCATAACATCTTATGAGATTTCGGAAGGTTTTTGAAGTGCCCTTTGTTTTATAGATGTATAGGAGGTTGTTGTAGATGTTTTTATAAATCGTATTTTTAATATCGTTTAGATCTAGATCAAAGTTTCTATCTTCATCTCTGTTTAAAATTGTATTGATGACATCTGCATTCGCGAAGATCTCGGGAGTTATCATACCGTAGCCTTCTAAGAGGTGCTTTGAGAGGATATTTGGCTTTTCATCTTTGTCTAGCAGAGGATAGCTCATGTCTTTTATTGTTGGGAGTGCTTCTATTTGTAAATGGAGAGTATCAAAGTAGCTGCTCATTACTTGAGTTAACTTTAATAATGTATCTCCATTCTCCACTCGGTCTTCATCAATTATCCAATCTGGCATTGTATGATAGATTGATGCGTTGTTTTGAAAGTCGTGTGCTGAACCTGATCTGGTAAGATTTGCTTTTAAAGTAACAATATCTGGATGTTCCTCATAAATAATTGGATCTTCAAACTCTCTGATTGCTGCTGAAGCTTCAACCATTGCAGACCCTGTACTTCTGAAGTTTGTTGTACCATCATATCCTGTCCACGTTCCATTTGAGAATCTACCAGAATAATCAAGTATTGTTGAGTCGGTTGTGGAGTTTCCTGTGATGCCTTCATTAAACTTGAAATAAACTCCTAAATCTGTGTTTGCTAGGTCTGTGTTTGTTCCTCCGCCAATATGAGTAAACCAGTTGCGACCAATCTCTTCTGAGGTTCTGGCTGTTTTCCAGAATCGGAATTCATCCAAAGAGCCCGTGAATTCTGAAAGAGCCAGAAATGCCGAGTGTGGAGAAACTACCTTGCTGAAAGATTCAGAATCGATACTAGAGGAAACTAAATTACCATTTAGATATTGCTTAACCGTTGTTTCTGTTGCATTAGATTTTACTGTAAATGCTAGGTGATTCCAGTCATCTGCCGGTGGAGAAAGCGAGGCAAAGGTGAAAGGGTGTGAGTTGGAGGCGCTTTCAAGCATAACATCAAGTTCTAAATTATCCTTACATACAACCTGGAATAAGCCGTTTGATCCTGTTAACTTAAAAACTGTTGAATCTGCTCCATCTTCTCTTTTCATCCAGAATTCTACAGTCATTCCAGATTCAAAATCCATTTCAAGGTTTGATTCTCGATTGTCCTCGACATCATAGATATTTGCTTTATCAAATTTCTCTGGAGTTTCTTTATTAATGTGTTCGGGAGGCGCCTGATTTGGTCCGCCCTTCACAGTTATATAACTATTGCCATCAAAAGTCACATATCCATTTGTTCGAGGATAGAGATTATCTAGGATGTATAAATCTAGATAAGTTGACTCATTGCGGAACTCTGTTCTTTCTTTTAGAGATCCATCATAGGGATAAGAGCTAACGACTCTGCCGATAGCGTCATTATAGTATTGCTCCGCAGAGCCATATCTTGCGAAGTTGTCTGGAATAGAGAAATCAACTTGAGGGATGAATCTATTGTCTTCCGCAATGGCTGCTTTTATATTACCATCAGATTCTGCTTCGGCGCCTCGCTCTTCTTGACTTTTGGCGTCCAAAAACTTTTCTGGGATATCTTTATTGAATAGGTCTTTTATACTCATTGACTATCTAAATCCTCTACTCTGAATTTCCAAGCTTGTCTTTGTTCGACATAAGATTTAGTAGAAGGATTGTAGAAGGCGACTTTAATACCATAAGCGTAATCGGGCTGTAGTAACGACATATCTAGATTGAAGTGATTTCCCTTCTCGTCATATGACATGATAGTGTGGTTATCACTTCCTGTTCCGTATGGTATCACCTCCAAATCATCCACAACTCTATAAACCTTATAAGCAGCCTTTTCAATTGGTGTTGTTTCAATATCTTGACTTGCTACAGTATAAATAGTTGGTGACCAATCTTTTGGTCTTACATAAAGTTGCAACCTTGGGCTCTCATCTGTGGAATAAATTGGCTTTAGATTTGTGATGTTACTATAGTATTCTGTGTTTGGTTGAGAAGTCGAGCCCGCGTGGGTTTTAACGTCAATTGTACCCGTGTGGAAGTTAACTCTTGTTTCTGCTGAACCACTAAACCAGACATCGTAAACAGTACTAGCTGTTGTATCTAGCGCAAAAGATGCTGAGTAAATACCAGCGGAGACCCTACCAATAGAAGATGACCCGATTGTTGATCCTCCGAGGGTTGCATATATTCTTAAGTTTAAATCTGCATCGTAATTGGGTATATCGACATACTGGCCTCGTGAGATGTTGTATAGATAGATAGTATTTAGGTTGTCTGCTGCTGGGACCATAGAACTGCTAGCGTAGAAATCGCCTCGGTCATCTTGGATACTTGAATTCCATCGTGCCTCAATCACAGGTCGTTTGAAAAAGAATTCTGAGGATCTTGCGAAGAATTTCTTGGTGTAGTAGTTTAGACTTGAGCCTTCGGCGTTAATTAGTTGACCGCTGGCAGCGTCTTGGGCCAAAACACCTCCTCCGCCAGCACAAACACTGGCAGTAATCGCCATTGTTCCAGATCCTGTTGCATATAAATTGTATGTTCCTACTTGGTCGTAAATACTTGCGCTAAGTGGTGGTGTTCCAAGATGAATAACATCTCTTGGATCATCTCCATTTATCCACCAATTTTTAAGGGAGGCTTGGCTGCTATGAATCTCTTTAAGGTTGGTTGGGCATCCATTATTATAAATCTCCAATATTTCTGTTGATGTTAAAATTCTATCATAATATGAGACATCATCAATCGAGCCGCTCCAATTTGGAAAAAGGTGTGGCTTCTCTCCGCCCATTGAAAAATTTAATGTTTCTATTGGAATGTCTGATGGAGAGCGACCATCTGTTATTGAAACAGATTGCGAAATTCCATTTATATAAAGGGTTGGAAGGTTGGTTTCGCTGGTTGTATCATCTGTAATCGTAATATGCGTCCAGGCATCATCCTGTAGAGTATTAGCGGTCAAGACATCTAGAACCCCAGAAGTCCATTTTCTGTAGTAGTTGAACTTCGATTGATAATTTCTGGCAAGGCGTCGGGAGACGCCGGGAGGAGATGCAGGAGTGGTCCAACTGATAATACCTTTCCCCCCTGGGAGGTATGGTGGTATATAAATCCAAGCGGAAATTGTATCTTTTCCAGAAGAAGAACTAACATCTGTTCCAGAACCTGAAAGCCATGCTAGTTGATCAAAAGTAACTGCTTCTCTTGGATAGTAATCTGCGTAATAGGCTTCTTCTGATGCAGTCAATTGAAGGCCGAGGCCATAATTGCTTCCGTTTAATACCCAATCTTCGACTAGAGTGGTGATATCTATTTCTAAATCTTCGGTACCTTTTTCAAAGGTTTGTTTATATTCGGTTTCCGCATAATCTCCGCCCATACGAGCCCAAGCAGCGGTGTTTGATGCCGAAATCCAGGTTGCGCCTGCATTGCCATATGTCTTATCTTTGTATTCTTCCATATCAAGACCAATACCTTCTTGCCAATCTGTTATTACTTTCTTAGCAGATAGTGTGAAGTTTCTTGGAAGAGTTTGTGAATGAGGAGCATTGTGCATTTTAAGATAAAAGTTGACTTTTCCAACAGCGGGAATATCCTCGGCTGCTCTATCGGAGATTATTTCATCAACTGGGAATTTAATAAGTGCTCTTTCTAGTTCAGAAGAAGTTCCTCCGTTCTGACCATAAAGTGAAAATATTTCAAGGATATCAGAGGCGCCCATATTTGCCTCGGTGCCTCGCTTCGTTAAGTTGCTCTCAAAAGCGTTTGTGATGGTGGTGTCTGAATTTGCTGTATATCTTTTAATAGCCATTATACAACTCCTCCTTTAATATCTTGAGTTGGGAATTTGATTTCAAAAACAACGTTCTTTGGTGATGCGAGATAGGTGCCGTCAGCCGATATAAGATCTTGTATTGTTAAGAACTGGGAAGAATTAGAATAATTCCCTCCTTGTTTGAAATTAATCTTTACATCTTTCGTGTCAACAACACCAACTGTGTTATTTAGAGTTTTGTAGATCTCGGAGATTCTTAGGGATTCTCCAAATGCCATTGGAATTTCAAACATCTTCTTAACATTCTCTAGACATAAGTTTAAAACATCAAACTTGTTCTTGTCTTTATCAACTGTTATTTTAAAGTCAATTCCGAGATTTATGATAAATCCGTCTAGAATGTCGATTGTGTCGTTAATCATTTTATACTGGTTGAGCCATGTTTTAACATTTTCTTTTAGAGTCTCGGAAGCTATATCAAGCTTTCCTCTTGTGTCTTCTCCGAGAACAAATAGATTTAGATTTCTGCGAAAAGAATCTTCATCTTTAATAATCGTACACCTTTTTACAGAGCCGAACTTAGATGGCATTGAATATAGAATTGCTTCATAGTCTTGCTTTGTGACTGCCCTGTTCTGTGTTGCGAAATAGTGATAAGTTCTGTTTCTAATTTCTTCTGAAGTGGGAAGTGAAATATCACCGGTGATGGAATTTTCATTGAATACTTCTAAAGATCTTTTTACTGAATTTACTTTTGCTGTTGATAGCGAGGTTCTGTCTGCAAAGGTAAAGTTAGAAACCACAACCTTGTTTAGTGTGCCGGCAGGGGCGTTAACATTGCTTGCGTTATTAACCCTGTATACAATTGTAAGAGTTGTATTCGCTGGACATATTCCGAACTTATCACCTTCGAGAAGCTTAGAGGGATCAAAAGAAGAATCTGAAATGTATCCCCTTCCGTATATATCTAACACTGTGTTACTTGGCTCGACTGCTTGTAGTTCGGATGATTCTGCATCTGAGCCATATCCAAATTGTAAGTAATATTCATTACCTACCGATTCTAGAGTGAAGCGCCTTGGAACTGCGAATGGTCTTAACACATTTGGTACGATAAGTTTATCAGATTTATTGTTATTGACCTCTTTATAGATGACATCTTGTGAGAGATAATCAACTTGATAGTATTCGTTTCCATCAGAATCAAAAACAGAAATAACTTCTGAAACATTTGCAGAAGATAAACCTAATTTTCTAAATCTTGTAAAATCCCCAACTGCTTTTATGTCCCTGATTAGGTTTCCAGAAATTACTTTTCCTTTTAATCGAACAGCATAATTAGTTGGTATACCCGTTGTTTCATTGGTGCTGGCTACTACAATCTCACTATTTATGTTTGCAAAATTGATGTCTTCAGTTAGAATGAATTTTATACCACTAGACTCGAATGTACTTCCCCTTTTTAGAATTGGAAGATAGGAGGTATCTGGGCCAAGACCCGTACTGTTGGCGGGAACAGTAATATAGAAAGATAAAATTCCACTTGAACTAGGATTTGTGCTTAACTTAAAACCAAGTTGTTTTGCTAATCTTACGACATTGTTATATTCAATCGCAGTATCTAAAAATGATTCGTTTGCTTGATAATCTACATAAAAAGATAAAACATCTCCAATATAAGATACGGTATCAAGCATAAGTGAACCAAAAGAAGCTTCATTAAAATCACGATATGTTTCTGGATAATACCTTTTAACATAATTAGTTAATTCGGATTTGATTGTTGCGAAATCTCTTGCGGTGTACTTTATAGGAATTTTCTTGTTATTTGCCATTTACTGTTATTTCTCCCATCTGTAATATAAATAGATTTTAAAACAACTTTTATACCGTAATAGGTAATGAAAGAATATCTTTGATCCCGTAGCCCTTTACGGCATACACTATTTTTAAATTTATTGTGTTTGTTTCAAACTGTGTTTCATTTTCAGAGTTATCATTAAAAATGATTTCTCTTATATCAATATAATTCAAATATTCTTTAGTTTGTTCTATTATTCTAACACGGATAGACTCGTAGGTAGCTGGTGTGTTATTCTCAAAAAGAAAAGTTCTTATTCCAACTCCAAACTCACTATCCATTATCCTCTCGCCGGGGTTTGTTAATATTAACATCTTTAAATTTTGAGATGCAATCTCTTTTACAGTTTTGGTGAGAGTATAGAAACCATCTCGGTCAGAATGAGTAAGTGGTAATTTTGGTGAAAGTCCAGAAGCCATTTAATTTCTCCTATCTATAAATACTACTTCTTTAACATTTATGTTTGCTTTAAATATATAATTTGTATTTAAATAGGCTCGGTCGGATATGTATCTCCCAAAACAATAGGAACTGCTAAAGAAATTAATTTTTTATCCTTTGGGGCTCTCAGAACCTTTTGTGGTGCTGTTCTGTTACTTTGTGTTTCATCTGAAGAGGAAAATAAATTACTATTTATGTTTAGAACATTTATACTGGAATTTTCTTTTTTCACATATTTATCGTATGTATTTTCATATTTAGAATAGTATGAGCCTTCAAATAAAATTTTACAAACCTTCTTTGTGTTTTCGTACAAGCCGCGATCAATAGAGAAGAAATGTTTATTTAAATTTGAAACATCACCAGATTCTTTCTTTCTTCTAAGTGAACTCATAAAATAATTTTGATGATAAATAATAGCTAGTGATACTAGTGTTTTTATTGGAAAGAAATATTCAAAATTTAGCTTATAATCCTCTGTTTCCATGAGATTGTTAACCAAGCACGGGAATTGAGATTCATAGTTATCATCAATGGCAAAATTAAAAATAAAGTTTACAGGAAAAGATTTTAACTCATTCAGCATAACTTCTGTTGAACACAAAATTTTTGAGGCTATTGCTCCGGAGCCGTCACTTATCTCTGGATCATCAAACCCAGTCAAAATGGATTTTGTTCTTCTAGCACTACGCTTTGTGTCTAGTGTTAAATATTTCTTTAACTCATCGCTTGCGGCTGGATTAGTGCCGCTCTTATATAAAATAACTATTCTAAGACCTATTGAAATAGATTCAAATAGATCTTCAAAAGAATAGTTACTAAAGACTCCGGAGGATGATAAATCTTTTAAGCTTTCTATGCTTATTACTCCTTTCATTTTTTCACTATTTAAAATACCCTTTGCTTCTAAAGAAACATGTTCTGGGATTTGATTCTTTATATTAATCTTTACAAATTTTTCTAGAATAAATGGGCTTTCGGAGGCTCCAGTGGCATTATAAGATTCGTTGTACCACCTTTCTTCTATATTTTTTGGAACATTGCATGGCCAGTTAGTTGGATCGTGTTTATTCTGGAAAAATTGACTATCTGGAGATTTATTACCAAAAAATAAAGATTGAATGTTCTTTATTGCCGGATTTAATCTATTTGAAAATGCTTTAGTAACCTTACTTAGCTCCTCTCCTATATATCTTCTCAAGATAATATCTGAGTATTTTTCTGTTTCATTCATAAACCTACTATATTTTTGTGCCTTTACATTAAATTTATTTGAAGATAAAGCCGGTTCTTTCCAAAATGATTGTTTTACATTAATTATATCTAAAGCTGCTTGTTCTTGGGGCGTCGGAGTTAACTCTCCTATTTTAAGTCTATTACTAAAACTTTGAACTATTTGTTCTTTAAAATTATAATAAAATGTCTTTTTGGTATAAAAATTTCCATAAGTTTTCAAGTCACCCATTCTTATTAATTCTTGTTTTACTTTCTCCACCAAGGCGGAGGTATATACATGATTTAAGATTCCATCGTTAAGTGAGTCTATTATGGTCATGGAGTTTATATGAAGCATATTCATAAGCTGTTCAGTTAAAATTGTTCTTAATGTAAGTCTCAACGAAGCTTCTGTCGAGGCGGCGGCATATGAGTCCGCTATTAAGCCATACGGAGGCTCTATAACACAGGAAGGATCCTCGGCCTGCAATCTATCGTCTTCCGGGAACTCTTCAACATTATTTGACGCAGTTTCTGCTATATCATCATAATTCATAAAAAATTTAGCTTCAGAGTCTATTTCTGGAGATGGGCATAGCTTTAAATAATTTTTATAATAGCCTGCATAATTATCCGCGAAATCACCACTATAATAAAACGCCGGGTCAGAGGGTGTTCCAATCCCAAGTACTTCCATTGCTGCTTCTGAATAATTTTCTGTATTTGGCTCTCCAAGATGATATCCATGTAAATAAAAATCTGAAGCTTCATCACCTGCAAAAATTTTATGAACATTAAGATACATTCTTTTTATAATTGGTTCCCACTGAGCATTTAAAAATTGAGAAGGAAAAAACCTTTCAAAATCTAATTGAGATTTATTAACAAATAATTCTGCTGGGTTTGAAATCTCGGAACTTTGAAAATATTGTTCTAATTTTACATTTGGTGCATAAGTTCCAGTCAAATTATACTCACTCGTATCTTCTTTTATATAAAGAGAGTAAAGGTTGTTATTCAAAAAATTGAATTTAATTTTTGAACTTGAACTGGCATTATCGATTGTATGTTCTAAATAATTATTTGTTTCGTATAGGCCTGTTGCGCCGATTGGTTCAGTATATACATTAATTTCAATGGGACTAGCTCCATAATTTATAGAAAGAGGTGAAACATCTGTAGACAAAATATTCCAGTCGGCGCCGTTGTTGGCCAGATAATAATTTGAGCTATAGCTTGTATTATCATCAAAAATCTGTTGTCTAAAAGTATTTGAAGGATCCTCTATACCAAGCAGTCCGGGCTGATATTTCATCTTATCAATAATATGCGAAAAAATTGATTCTGAATTGAATAATTCAATTACAGTTTCTTTATCTGTTAAATCTCTTTTTAGTTTCTTTACTGCATTTTTAAAACTGGTGCCGTCTTTCGAGGATAAAACATAATCAAAATATTTAGAAGTATCATCTATTAGCGAGATCTCAACACTCTCGAATAATTCTTTAAAATCTTTTGTTAACTCTTCGCGAGATTCTTCTGATTTTCCATCTATTAGATCCTTTAATTTATTATTTTGTGTTGTTCCATCTTCATTTTTACATTTTGGGTCTAAAGATCTGGGATCCATTACATTATCTGGATTTAACAGAGCGTCTAATAGATCGCTAGCTGCATCAAAGTTTCTTTGTTTTGCTTGATCTAGCTGTCTTTGTGCTTGCTCTGGAGTCAGGCCCTTTCTTTCTGATATTTGTTTTCTAAGATCATCAAAATCTTTAAGACTAGATGGATCTTTACAAAGATCAGAGTTAAATGGAGACCGGTGGTCGCCAGACAAAGCTTCGTTGATAAGATCATCATCAATAAGATTTCCTAGCCCCGCGAATAAACTTCCAAATTGATCCGGAGATGAAAATATATTTATCATATTACAATCTCCTGGAAGTGTTTTAGCTAAAGAAAAAACCATTTTAAGAGTTTCTGTTGTTGCATTTCCGTTTAATAAAGACTTCATCTCTCCGTTTGTTAAGGCAGAGGAGATAGAATCAATGAACTCCTGCATACACTCGTTTGTTGGTTTTGTCGTTCCATCCCAGGCGCCTATAGCGTCTGCTATTTCATTTGCTGCGGCTGCGATTGATTCGTCGTCTGTGTTGGCGCCGTATGGGCCCTCTTCAGGTTCTTCTCCACATAGTGATTTTTGAAAAAGTGATTTTAAATTACAGCCTCCTATAATAAAGTTTGCAGTTGCTGATGATATCGCCTCACATGCTAAATTTACAGAGGTTGATAACGCCTTCCCCAAAAGAAGCTTAAACGCGCCAAATGCCAAATCTTCTACAGCGTCGAGTGCTGTTTTTCTTAAGCTATGATAAAAATCATCCCAAGGTTGAATACTTTTATATTTTGTTCTTACGGGAGGTGTCCAGTGTGCAGGCTCCCTGGTGCATGGATCATATGTAAGGGTTTTTGCGAGATCCTTCAAAGGTGGATCAAATAATGGAGGTATAGCACACTCATTATCTTTAATAAGCGCGGTGGCAAAATTTAAAATTTCGAATACGGCGCGTCCTGCTGCGGTACCACTAAGAGATTCCTTAAGCTGGCTTAGTTGTTCTTTTGCTGCGCTGTCTAGCCATCCCAGCGCATAGTCAACAAATACATCTATAAGGTCATCAGCTAAAATTCCCAATGTTCCTGCTGATGCAAAATTCTTGACAATTCCGTTATGAGTTGTATCCACTCGATAGGGCCCTTGTTCGGTCTGAATTATTAACTTTCCAGGTGGTCTGTCGTTGGCGCCAATAATAAAGTTATCCTCATTGACATCTTCTGAATTTATTTCTTCTTCTGGGATTAGTCCGGTAGGGCCTGAATTTCCTTGATCATAACCTCCTCCCTTGTAATCAGTTTCCCATGGGTAAATCCCGCTTCCCTTAGCCTGTTCAAGCGCTTGACGAAATCCATTTTCCATTTCTTCTGGTAATGAATTTAATATTTGTTTTAGTTTTTCCTCTCCGTCTATTGCTTTTATAATCGATTTCAAACCCAAGAGTATTAAATCATCCTCTCCCATGCCCTTCGCCACACAATCTAAAGATTCTTTTATAATTCCAAGAACTGTACAAGCTGATATTTTTGATAAGAAGTTTTTATTAAGTTCTTTATAATTTGTTACTTTAGTTTTATCATCTTGCTTACTCTGTGCTTTTTGATTTGATGAGATTTGGGCGCAAGCATTATCTTCTTCTTTTGCTCCAGGTTTTGTGAGATATTTTCCAAGCAAATTAAAAATTAATTCTGAGAGTAAAGAGTCATCTGCGCACAGTTCTCTTAACTTAGCATCTTTTAATCTTTCAACTCGTTTTTCTACGTTTTGTTTTCTCTTTTCGCGTTCTGCTTTAAATTTAAGATATTCTTCTGTGGTTTTTGGCTTTCTTAATGATTCACATAATTCTTCAGTAAACTCATTCCAAACTGCTTCTGGGTATGCAATTATTTCATTTGTAACATTTCTTCCAACTTTTTTAAATGCTTGTTTCGCCTTGTCTTTAACCTTTTGTAGATTTTTACAATCTGTAGAAGAGCTAGAATCGGAACTTCCTGAATCTGGAATAGAGGAAGATTCAAAGTTAAAGCTGTTTTCTCCCGCTGGGCTCTCTTTCACGAGATTTTCTGATATCTCTGGTGGTAAGAACCTAGTTACAAATTCTTCCCAAGAAGACTTTTCTCCGGAGGTCTCAAAATATGAAACCATTTGCTCCATTTGGGAAAATAATATATTATTTATTGAGTTTGTCATTGGAGAAGAATTTAGATAAGTCATTTTCTTACCCTTAACTTCTTTATAATCACACCCGATCTTCTTTACTTCTATCTTTTTTATTCTACTAAAGTCTTCTTTGTAATAAATTTTTATTCCATCTACTTTTTCAAAATTTACAATTAGGTTATCTCTTAAGAAATCAAAAATGTTATTAGTATATTTCTTCATGTGATGATGACTTTCTATCAAAGAAAAAACCCTTAACACAGCTTTTTGTTTAATTCTTGCCTTATCAAATAAAAATGATAAGTATAGAAGACCATTCAAAAGTGTATCAATATCATCTCTTAGTGTTTTGGGATCATAAAAAACTTCTAATGGTTTAGAGGCTTCTTCAGAAGTGTCCTCGTCATCCTGATCCTCGTCGGATGGTTGCTCATCTTCCGGCAATTCTGAAATAGAGGGTATAGAGTCTAATATGCTTGCTGGTATTGTTATTAGGACTTTTATTGGAACGTGCTTTGAATTAACATAGAATTCTAAATTTGTTATGTCTGCTGGAGTTGCTTTATCTATTAATAGTTGATGAACATTTATTCCTGGCTCTACCTCATAAATCGGATTTTTATCATAATAACTTATTAAATTTGTTACTCCCTCGATGACTGCCCCGGCTAACATAACTGCTAGTTGCGTATCGCCTTCAATTGTTTTATAATTCGTTTCTACTGTTATCGAATATTCACAAGTTTTTTCATTTAAAAATGGTTCAGTTTGATCCAAGGTTGTCCAGTCTGGAACTATCGCTTTTGGATTTGGTATACATGATGGACAAATTTGTGGAGGTATTATAACCTCACAAACATCTGTCGTGATGTCAATTATTGTATCTTTTAATTTTGCCACTATGTTGACCTCACTGATTTACTTCTAATCTCGGTTTCTCTATCTCCATCACCGAGGTATATATCTTTTAGGTGTTCTAGATTATCTTTAAACTTCCCTTTCTTATATTTATACTTCCCTAATTTTTGGTTAGCTTTTGGGGCCGACATCATAGTTACTGAAGATGGGCTATCTGGACCCGTTGGAGTGATATGAGTGTGATTTCTTACTGAAGTATTAAACTCCATCTGGACTCCTTGGGCGTTCTTAATATCCTCTGCTAGATCTTGAATTTCTTTTACCAGGCATCTTAAAAATGCTACAAGATTGTCCCCCTTTACGATTGGCTGTAAATAATTAAATTTCTTTCCCTTATTGGAAGTATAGCCTTCGGGATTACCAACTGCTGTTTTAAATGTTCCCTCAACTGATATTCCCGCCATCAAATCAATTCCCCTTACTGTTTCAACTTTTCCAAATAATGAATTTTTTTCTGTGTTCGGTGAAAGTGCTCTTATTTTAATTCCCTCTCTAGCTTCAATTCTAATGTTATCTGCCTTAAGACCAACTGCCGATCTTTTCCCCGATTTTCCTACTGCTCCCTTTGGTATACTCCACTCTTTATCAATGTTAATTCTCTGAGAGATTAATACGGTTGCCGCATCATGAGTTGCATTTGCAGAAATTGGTGCAAACTTTTTTAATTTAGAGGAGTTTGTTGCTCCGAGGCCGGCTATCAACCTTATCTGTCCAGATCTATTGTAGGCGTTAGTCAAAGCGGTTGCTTCTTTTCCCATTATTATATGTGCATCTTCTGGAATTGAAATTACTTTTTCAATAGGAGATTTATCATAAGTAGGAGACTTCTCAAACATTCTTGTTCCGTCTAGACCTTGTAATGAATTAACATTTCTGGAAATCTCTTCCTCTTCGCTAAGATTTGAATCGTCTCTTTCTTTAGTTATTTTTTCATCTTGATCTGACATATTTTAATTTTCCTGATATATTACGTTTTTTAACCATCTGATCCTTTGAGAGGTAAGTCATTAACATTTTGAGAAACTGTTGCTTCTCCAAGACCCAAACCATCCCAGCTTATATGACTTCTCTTTAAGATAGAAAATGTGTTTACGCTCGATCTAGCGTTGTCGACGTTATTAAATCTCCAATGCCACTTTTCATCTTTTGCTGTTCTATAAAAGCCATATTTATACATATTGTTGACAAGCCATTTATAAGCATCTGAAGGATTATTAGGATTAGAAGGCCCGATCTCTATATCTATTGCGAATCCCGACTCATGACGACTATTTCCAACTCTTGCAACCTGGATAGGCTTTTGTTCATCAATACCGTTATCCTTCCGTACTACTGTATAACATTGATTCGATTTTTCCTCGCAGTTATAAATGTCTCTTAATCTTGTTTGAGAAGTTGCTAAAGACATATTCTCAGGTAATCCATCTATAAATGCTCTAAGACTAGCTGCATCAATAATCCCAGAATTTTCATCAATTCCTCGATTCCAATTAAAATATGTTTGGCCTGGGATCCACAAATCTTTAATATCTAATAAATCTTTTATTTTTAAGTCTTCATATGATGGTCTAAAAGAAGAATTAAAATTAAGTATTATTCCTTCAAGTTGCGCGGCTAGCAAGAATCTAATTGCAGCTTCCAACACTTCTCCTGACTCTAAAAACATAAAAGTATGCTTCTGATGATTAAAAGAATTCGAAGAATTAGTAAAATCTTCAAGAGTTTTAAAAGACTCTTGGGCGGCGCCGTTCTGTGGTATATTAAACATTAATATTGTATTGTGGCCATTTATAACCGGGCCAGGAAGAGCATTCACCATAATCTCACTGATTATTGCCTCAGTTTCTGGATCTAACGGGTTTTGGGACCGTCCTCCATCCGAAGCTATTTGGGGGCCCTCATCACTATCAAGAAGGTTTTTAAGTGGGCGGGGAAATTCATCAGCAGGGTTCCCTGATTGTTTTGCCGGATTGTTCATATCTATGGAGGGAGGTTGGCCTATAGGATATCCCTTCTTATAGATTCCAGTACAAATTCCAGTTTTTCGGCGCGCATCATTATAATAAACATTAACATAATCCCCTGGTCCTGGTTCTGGTTCTTCTAATGTGGAGTCTGTTGTAACAGCAGGATTGTTGGGGGCCCAGATAAAAGAAGGATGTTGCTTTATTAAAAAAGAATCTAATAGAACATTTTCTTTGTAAAAATTAGTTTGGCCGGTGTTAGGAATAAATTTTTTAAAAGCTTCAGGCATTGGTAACGCAGAATCGAATTGGGGAACTCTTGCATGAATTATGGTATATGTTTTAACATCATTATTATTGGACTTTATATTTGTTGGCGTTATTCCCGGCATATGCTTTGAACTAATCTTATCAACGGAGAATACCAGAGCAACATGTATAGGTTTGTTTGAAAGTAAATTTTCCTCTCTAGATTTTAAATTATTTTCTTGTGTTGTGGCCAAGCCGCTCTGAGTGTTTGATGCTGATCGCCCAAAATCATTGCTGCTTATATCACCCTGAAGTTTATTACATACTCCGGGTGCTGGATTTAATAAGTGCATCTCTTGTTCTTCATCTGATGCCATTCCTATTCCTCCCTTTCATCAACGACTTTATCTTGGATCATGTCAAAGAGAGTATCCTTATCTTTTTCGGATAAGTTGTTGTTCTCTTTTGAACCCTTCGCCATTAACGCGGATATTTTAACAAGCTGTTCGTTGGATCTTTGTAGCGTCTCTACATATTTCGCTGCTATTAGACCAACTTCTTTGTGCCGTTCTTCATTTTGTGCTAGATAGCCCATAGCGTCTTGTAATAGACGTTTTGTGGTATCTCTGTCTTCTCGGATGTTTCCTACTGCTTCTGCTAGATAATCTTCTAGTTCCTCTAAATTTGTCCTACGTCCCATTTTTCTTTAAAAACCTTATACTTTATACGAACCTTGTTAAGCGAATTAACAATCTGCTTTGTGCTTAATCCGGTGATCTCTCGCATGTATAAGTAAATAGCTTTCTTGTTGAAAATTTCTATATCATCAGAGGAATGTAATAGTATTTTGATGGCCTCGATTACTTTTCTATCATTTGCCTTAAGTTTTGTTACATCCCAATTTTCTATTTCTTTCCAGAGAAGAGAAATAAACTCATCTGCTTCTCTCACATTCTCATATTCATTTTGAACAGAGCAGAATTCAATCTCTGCTTTTTTTGACATTTCGTTAATATCAACTTCTGTATAATTTCTTCTCTTGTTCTTCTTTGTTTTTTGGATGAACCAGTTCTTGGTAATAACTGAGAAGTATGCAAAAGCTCTATGTCCCTTATCTGGATTATATTTATCAATGATTGTATTAAGCCATGATTTACATTCTTCTCTTAGTTCTTGCGAGTTTGGGAGGGCTGTAAATCTAAAACGAAATACAATTTTATCAACCATCTCTGAGAATACTGGTTGTATCATTTTTACATATAAGTTTTCTCTTTCTTCTCGATCATCAGACTTAATATAATCAATTATTGCTTGCTCATGTTCATCTCTAAAATAATGATTCTTTTTACTCTTACTCTTAGTTCTTCTTGCTCTACGTGCCAAACCTGTTTCTCCTATTCGGTTAAGTATTCTCTTATCACTTCTGATAACTCCTTGGCATGTCTTAAGAGATGAGCTAATGTTTCGTCACCATAGAACATTTCCATTTCATGGACTTGATCTACGTGATCTGCAAAATTATCAATAACTGCTTTCATTTCTTCTAGGTTCTCGCTTAGTCTGAGAACCATAGTGGCTGCTCTAAACGAGTACCAAAACAGAAATATATTAGCAGCTATTGAAAATGATAGTATAATAATAAGCATAATTAATAAATTACTCATTCATATTCTTTCCTTAATTCATTTTTCATTTCTTTCAATGACTGTTTGTTATCTTCAATGTATTCTTTGACAATATCACCAGCTTGTGGATCTATGTCTTGGCCCTTATTTAAAAGGGACACGGGTGTCGAAGGTACTCTCGTAAGAGTATCTTCAAATTCGCAAGCGGGACATGTGTTTAATGTCTCGCTCATTGAATGCCTTGTTTCATTATATTGTTCACATCCTGAACAATAATAAGTATACTTAGGCACTAGTTTCTTCGTCCTCGACTTGTAAATCAGTATTAACTGTTGGAGGATTTTTGACGACTAATCCTTCGTTCGTGTTAACTAGCTCAAATCCCTGTAGAACCGGAACTATATCCGTTTGTGTTAAGAGGCTATTTTGTAACGCCATCATAACTGCTCCCAGAGCTTGATTCGATAGTTTCAGTGTCGTTTCCGTTGTTGTTTCTTGTTGACTCATTGTTGTTTCCTTTCCTATTGTCTTAGAAGATTATAATCATCCTATAACTAATATAGCCCGTTATATCTTACTTGTCAAGTTTTTTCCTTGATAAATCGAACTTATAGATTTAATTGGATTTTTCCATAACAATCTCCCTATTCATTGTCGCAAAAACGGGATTGTTTATATCAAACAGGCCTATGCAGAAAGATTTCCTAAACAATGGGAGAATATCAAGATGAACATTATCAACCTCAGTTTCTGTATAAATATCGGACGGTATATTCACTTGCAGATGAAGTACTGATTTGCCTCCCTTCTTAAGAACCCTCTCTATTTCACTAATTTTCTTTTTTGGATAGAGAGAATGATCGAGAACATTGGAAAATACAAAGTCAAAAGTTTCGTCTTCAAACGGGAGGTCGTGCATATCCCCTTTAATTACATGGGGCAGACATGGGCATATATCAATGCCGATGGCTTCGGCGCCCATTTGATTTAGTGCAACAACTTCCTGCCCCGTCCTTGCACCGATACAAAGAGCTTTTGACTTATTGATATACTTTTGGTGGGGATATAAAGATTTCTTGAATCCATCAATCTTAAGTTGCCACTCTTCATTCTGCCATTTTTTTCTTCGCAGGGGATCCAGAGTTTTTTCTTTTTGATGATCTAAATATTTATCGTAATTTTTATAGCTCCTTACTTTCTTCATATTTCATCATTCCTTTTTATTGTTGTCGCATGCGGAATTGTAATCTTCACAGAAACGACCCCATAAAATCAGAGTATTCTTTTGCAACCATATCCATATTATAACCTATATTATAGGAGTTGTCAATCTTTTTTTCAAAGTTTAATTTAGGTGGGCTATATAATTCTATAGGTTGAAAATTCCACTCTTCTTCTTCAATTATAATAGCATCCGGGCCTGCAATTTCTTGTGTGCCCCCAGCATTAGAACAAATAATTTGGCATCCACTTGCACGGGCATCCACGACCACATTTGGACAATGGTCAAGCCATGCTAAGTGAATAAAATATTTACATCCCTTATAAAGAGAATATAATTGTAATTGAGTTAAATTTCCAAAATAAAGAATATTTGGATCCGATATCCGATTTTCGGGAGGTACGTCACCCGCTACTATTAGAATATCATTTTCTAATTTATGTTCTAAAAAATATCTAATATTTTCTTGAAGACGCTTGTGTGGTCTCCAAGAAGAGGCGCAACACCATAGATTATTACCTATATTTTCCATAGATGGAGTTTTTTGAATAGTTTCTATATCAGCGCCGTTATGAATTATAATATTTTTTTCATGTTCTCCAAAATATTTTGTGATCAACTTTTTATTGAAATTAGATTGGAAAATTACACCATTTGAAATTTCATATGTTCTTTTTATATTTTTATTTTGTAGATTATAATCAAAATCAGTATTAAAATATATCCCATCCAAACGTTGAACACGAGGAATATTACGGTGCGGATTATTCGATTCTATGAAACACAAATTAACGTCTGCATATTGTGGAGGAACTATTTCGTGTCCCAATTTCTTGATATATGGAACTAATTTATTAGCAAAAGAGTTTGGACCATTATTATTTTTTAAGTTAACATTCTCTAAAAAAATATTCATTTTAATTTAGTCCGTCTTTATTACCAAAGCCCAGAAACCAGGATTTGATATAGAATTTTCCATATCTTTTAGAGCTGCTTTATATAAATCTGCGTCATATTGTTCAGTTTTTGTTTCTCTCAAATCCCCCACACCAGACATATAAATAGGCGCTGTTATATACTCGTAATGAACTTTGTTACATTCATCTCCACACAATTTAATTAATTCAATTGAACTATCTTGAAAAATATCTACAATTTTGGATATTGAATTTAATCCATACTGTCTATATCCATGTAACAAAAAAAGTCTCAATGAAGCTGGAGCTGGGAATAAATGTACTTGATATACTGGAAAATCAGCGGTATCAGTATATTTTTTAACATTTTTAAAATATTTTAAATCATATTTTATATGTTCCAATGAAGATTGAGATATGAAAAAATTTGTATTTGGGGGAATAATTTGTTGAAAATTATCTTCATCTATATTAATTTTTCTAAAATTAATTTTTACATTGTTGGATTTTCCCCACTCTTCATTGGTTTGCCAGCAAGAGGTAGGAAAGATATCCAATCCAGTATATGAAACCATTCGTTTATTCGACCACTCCCATAATTTTTTAGAATAATCTCCCTTTCCGCAACCGATATCCAATATATTAATTTCACCAAATTCTTCATAAGGTAGCGTAGACCAAAAAATATCTCCCATTTTTCTACTCGGAGAGGACTTAATATCAATTTTTTTCCACGCTGAATTCAGTTGCTCTTTGGTTATATGAAAATCTTTAATAATAGTAGAATCAAATATTTTAGGATCCAAATTAATAGAATCAATATCGTTAATATTGTTCATATAATTCAATAACATGTATAAAACAATTTCTGATTGATTTAATTTTGTATCTCCATTAATAAGATGAGTCGAAGTAGAATCGGAAATTCCAGCTGGATCAAGATTGTAAATTTGAATTAATTTTTCCAAGTTTTTTAAGCTTTTATGCATTCTCTAGCCTCCTATATTTAGGTTTTTCCCTTATTTTTAACATCAACTCATGTTGTTTACGGGCTTTTGTTTTATTAACTGCGGCGGGGTTGGAGATATTATAAACATAATTAATTTGCGGAATATATTTAGCTCTTTCGCCGCTCATTTCCAACATCGGAAGCATTATAGCCTGATCGTAAGTCATTTCATAAAATTTCCCGTCTTCGTCCAAAAAATCACCAATCTTTATATTATTCCATAATAAAGCCTTAAACGTTTTCAAATGAGAAGCTCTCCAGGAATCTTCTCGGAATAAGTTATTTTTTACAATTTCTGAAGGGTAGTTACTAGATTCTGCTCCGAGGTGGCCTGTGGGAGACTCAATAAAACTACCAAAAGTTAATAAACAATTCTCTTTTTCATAAAATTTATTTAAATGAGATAATACATAGCGAGTAGATAACCAATCATCTCCATCCAAAATTACGATCACATCTTCCTCTTTGGCATCGGAAATTTGAATGGAATCATAAATATTTTTCAAAGCAAATTTCTTTTCTGTATTTTTAATAAGTCGAAATTTAGATTCATTTAATATAAGAGATTTACAAATACTATAAGTTTCGTCGGTAGACATATCATCACAAATAATACATTCATAATTATCATATTTTTGTTCTAACACACTTTGAATAGATTTCTTTATCCACAATTCTGAATTATAAACAGGTATAATAACCTTAAAATGAATGTTATTCTCGCTTTTCCCAGTGTAGGTCGGGACTTCTATATTTGTTTGCGGGAGTGTTATTTTCCAAAAATATTCGGCCCGAGACCTTAAATATTTCAAAGCTTTCTGAGTGGATCCACTAAACCAATCTTCATATTTATGTTGAACATTCTCGTTAGATTCAATTTCGCAGCCTAATAATTTGGCCTCAATTGTTGTTCTGGGACAGGTATCTTTACCTCTCGGAAGAGTGATAAATCCTTTAGATTGTGCAAATTTATGTAATATATCATAATAAGAAAGATCATGGAAAATTTCATATTTCATATTAGAATCTTTAGCAAATGAAATTGAATTTTCAGTTCCCTTTATCCAAGAGGAGGATTTTTGGATTAACCAAATATCATTTTTTTCTTTAGTATTTAAATTTTCAATATAATCTAAAGTTGATTTACTGAAGACAGAACTCAAAACAATCGTGCTCTTTTTCTTCAAAAAAGGATATAATTCATAATAAAAATCTCTTTGTCTCTCCGACATAAACCAAAGATTAGTGGCCTGAGCAAAAAAGATAGAAACTATTTTTCCGTGGCGGGTGTGTTGACAATTGCAAGACTTTTGAGCTTGCTCGTGTTTTTCTGGAGATCTGAAGGAACAAAATTTGTAATCATATTCCACCACAGAATAATTTAAATTTTGAGAAATATATAAAAGAGTTTCATCTGATAAGTCTGCTATATTCCCAAATATCCAAAAATTATTTTTAAATTTTTGTAATAAAGTCGGTGTTACTTGTTGTGATTTTATTTTAACTAAAGGAAAGAAACACCCTTCCATAATAGCTTCAGTTGTTAATTCGGCGCCACCCGGATAATCTTCCTTGAAAAGATCAGATACAAAAATAATACTTTTCATTATAAACTTATAGTCCTTCCATCTCTGATATACTTTTAAACAACTCCTCAACATCCGGATCTGGATTATAAACCCCACTCATATATTTCTCATCAATCACTTCTTCACTGAATTCTTTCTTTACCCATTTTTGTAGTTTCTGAGCCTTCTTCTTCCAATTCCCATACCCAGTGCGGACTTCTCGTAAACGTCGCTTAAAGGACCCTTCTCGGGCGAAAGACCACATAGAATCGGCCACTAGAACACCATCCCAAACAGCTTCCTTTTGAATAGGCTGTAAATCGTATTCTACGCTTGCGAACATGGGTTTATTTCTCTTCTTATTCTTTGGATCTGGAACATAAAGAAAGTCACATTGTCCCGACCATCCTGGAACGATTACAGGCATTGCATTGTATACTGCTTCAAAGATAGGAAGCCCGAAGCCTTCTCCATGGCTTGTGCTTGTATAGCATTTAATCTGAGGGTGATTATATAGAGAATTCATTTCTTGTTCATTCATATTTCCGTGTAAGAGATATACCTTACACTTTCTATTTGGGAAGTTATTTAATACAACCTCCAACATTTCTTCTGTATGTTCTCTATCGATTCTATTATTCTTCTTAATCGAGGTTTTAACAACTAGTCCGACCTCTTGATCGAAGTTTTCTTCGCAGAACCATTGGATAAGTGTACCAAGATTCTTTCGAGGGCCCATCTGACAAACTGTTAGATAATTGAAATCATAGTCTAGTTTGAATCCAAGATCAATTACTTCATGTTCTTTTACTGGATATCCTACTACCTCGATGGGGGTATTTAAGCTTAGAGTTACAGTTTCACCAGTTTCTGGATGTTGACCTGTATAAACTGTATCCTCGAATACATTCTTTGAGTGTTCTGAGATGGTGATCACTTTATCCATCTCATTTGCTTTTTGTAGCCACTCTGGTGCAACCTTTGTTGTTTCAATTCCCGCTGTAATACCAATATTAACTGGAGCTAGCCTTTCCCATTCATTTGGGATTGTGACTTGTAGTGAAATATCAAAGTGTTCTTTATTATTGATGGCTATTTGAGTCTCCGCAATAATCTTATCTAGATCTTTGCGCTCTTGTGTGTCTTCTGAAATCCAGCCAGTTTGACCCCAGTTAACTGGTACCACATACAATTTGAATAAGTCTGGACGTTTGGCCAGTGAACGATATACTGTTCTAGCGTGTACTCCATATCCCGAAGATGTTAAAATTGGACCTCTGATTAAAATTCTCTTAATTGACATTTCCTACCTCCTTAATTTCCCAAGCTTCATAGCCTTCTCTTGTTTCCCAAGAGCCGTGACGTTCGTGGATAGATGTGATTTCATCAACCCATCGTTTAGTGAAGTCTTCAAAATTATAGTTTTTAGCAACGTGTTTTCTTCCTTGAGAAATCATTTTCTTTCTTTTTGTTTTGGACATCTTATACATTTCTCTTAAAGCATTAATAAAATCTTCTTTCGAAACACGATCTTCATAAATGTATGGAACGGACTGTGATCCGATAATTGCTTTTGATGCTGGTTCAATACCAATCCCAAACCACTTCTTGCCATCTGTAACCTGTTCTTGAAGTCCACCAGTCATACTCACAATGATTGGAGTACCACAGGACAAAGACTCCAGTGTCGCCAAACCAAACCCTTCTGCATCTGAAATATTGATTGTACAATCTGAAATATTATACATTACAGCTAGGGCCTCGGGTGGAATCTTTTTAGTTGATAACATGATTCTGCCATCATCTGCTTCAAGATGATTAATAATGTGAGCTAAGTCTTGGCCATGCTTATCTTTTGGATCAGTATGCATAATGAGTCTTACGTTCTCTGGTCCAACTTGTTCTGCGAATTCGTTAAACCAATGAACAAGACTTCCACTCATCTTGCGTCGTGCATTTCTGTTATTCCAAAAGAATGTAAATCTCTGATCATCTTCAAAGTGTTGTTCTTTAAGTTCCTGTACTGTTTCTTCTGGGAAAGCTTGGAAGACTTCTGAGTTAACCGCGTGTGGTAAATAATGTGCTTCTACGTTTGGAGATACCGTTGTAACAATATCGTGAGTTACTTTCGAGATGTTAAACACAACATCTGTAGACTGATAAAATTTATTATTATAATGTGGATATGGATAGTTATCCCAAACGTGATAATAAACCATCGGAATGTGGGGTCGGACCTCGTTTTCAATTTCCCATAACCAAGCCCAGTATCTTGGGTCGGTCATAAAGAATAATAGATCTGGTTTCTCTGTCCAAATAGCAGAACGAATCATTTCTTGTGTTCCGTATCCGTCTACTGGAATGACTGTCCAGTCTTCTCCGTATTCTTCTGTTCTCTGAGGCTTATAACTAGCGTGCTTAAGTGCTCCTCCGAGGTTAATGATTGAAAACTTACCTGTTTTAAGGAGGGCTTCACAAATATATTTTAATTGTGTTCCAACTCCAGAAGGTGCGAAAGGAGAATCTCCTAACATTAGTATTTTTATTTTCTTATTCTCTGACATTTATTGTTTATCCTATGGGCAATGTTTAGTTTTATGAAACTCACATTTTGCACATGATAAGCGGTTTTTAATATGTCTGTTTCTCTGAATATTATTAACTGCTTTTTCTAAGAGAGCCATAGCATTATCAGTTTTCTTTTCACCACTGGTTACTCTGAAAATTTCTACTCTTTCTTTTTTAGAGGTTCTCTTAAGAAGTGCAAAATGAGTTTCTATTAATTTTGTATCAATGTTGTGCTTTTTAGCAAAGAAATGCTTGTAAAGCGTCAACTGATAAGTGATAAGTTTATCAGTTCGTTTTTGAAGATTCCAACCCCAGCTACATGTTTTCCAATCAATAATGTGGTATTTGCCATCTGCGGTTTTAACTACTAAATCAATAAAGCCTTTGAAGTTGTTATCGTCTCCGAAGGCTTCGATGAGTTCATAGAGTTCTTCTTCTGTATTAACTACTTCGTATTCTCCAAAGTACTCTTTAACTGCTGGGAGTACTTCTGGTAGGATGTCTCTTCCCTGTGTTTCCATTTGACGAATTAAATCTTCTCTTAATTCAAGATCAGAGGGTAAAGAAATTAACTCTCTTTCAAATTCTTTTTCAAACAGAACTTCTGTATTAATATCTTCTGTTAATAGAAGACTTTCACAAACAGTATGAACCGCAGTACCAAAGGCTGTGAATTCATTACCCTTAAATTCTTTAATTTTATCTAGATATATAAGTTTATGTTTATAAGCACATTCAGACCAAATTCTCATTTCTGAGAAGCTTATGTGCTTTCTTTTTTGACTTTGAAGATTTTTTTGATTTACGTTTTGACTTTTTGTTGTTGTCAATTGTGATCTCTACTTGTTCTTGTTCATTATATAATATAACATCTTTTGCTGGTTTGTCAAGTGGTTTTTCAATAATTATTTCTTTTTCTGGTAAATTAAATTCAAATCTTCCAGCACACAAGCCTTTATTAACATTATTTAAGTTGTGCCCATAAGTCATTTTACCAACTTCAATATTATTATCTCTTAACCATTGAGAGACTTCACTCTTTGTACATGACATCCTGACTGGTTGATAGTTTTTTTCGTATGGTGCCATTTCAACTGTTACTAGAACTGTTTCATTTACTGTTTCAGAACTTATTCTCTTATAAGATTCTTTAATTATTATATTGTACATTCTTTATGAATTTCCCCTATTTTAGTAAATAGGGCTGGACTAATTTGTTTGAGGTATTTTCTTTCATCTAAGAAGTAATATTCAAATCCAGTAGCAAAATATTCTCTTATAGAGGTTGCTGCATAAGGAGAAGTAAAAATACCTTGTTGTGAGAAAATTACATTCAATAATTCATAACCGATATCTTTATAAAGAAATTCATCTAATTCCTTTGAGTATTCTGAATCAATGAATAAAGCTTGATTTGTTTTAAAACCCATTTCTTCTAAAATCTTCATTAACTTAACTCTTTTTCTTATGAATTCATCTTCTATCTTGCTATCTCCATAAATTAGAAAAGAATACTTTGTTTCTAAAGAATGAGCAGTTTCATGAATGATATCATCTAATAAATCTGATTCATTATCTTGAACATTACTGATATATATTGCTCCATCTTTATAAAGAGCATTCAAATCATGATTGATTAACATCTCAAACTCTCCAATATACATTGAATCTATTTCTTCAAACATACTGTCTGGTAAAGTTGTTTTCAACTGATCAATTACATTATTAAGATCAATCTTATTTTTAAAATTATCTTTTATATAAATATTAATATTATTTAACTTATATTCTTTATTCTCTGTCATATTATTTCTCCAAGAGTATTTTAAGTATTCTAAATGATAAACATTACCATCTATCTTAATCTTCTTATTAAACATCTTATATAGTATAGCATCCTTTTTGCCCGTTGTCAAATTCTTTTGACAACATTTTACAAGATCTTCGCTGCAAGGGTTGCAACTTCTGATCTTTCTCCCTTTTTGAGAGTGACGTGTCCAGCAATTCCGTATTCCTTGAACTGCTCAACAGCATGAGTTAATCCATTTGTAAGTTCATTAATATAAATATTATCAATCTGCTCAATATCTCCAGTTAATACTATTTTTGAGTTCTCTCCAACTCTTGTTAAAATAGTTTTTACTTCATGAGGAGTAATGTTTTGACACTCATCAATAATAATAAAAGAATCTGGAATACTTCGTCCGCGAATGAAGCTGATTGCCTCAATCTCAATTGTTTTCTTATCCATATACATCTCTAGGGTTGCTTCATCAGAACCAAGTAAATATTGAAGATTATCTTGAATTGGTTTAAGCCAGGGAAGCATTTTTTCTTCTAATGTACCAGGAAGAAAACCAATATCTTTTCCTACGGGCTGAACAGGTCGAGAAATAAGTATTTTCTTATAAGATCCCGTACCAAGCGTTAGAGTTTGTTCTAATCCAGCGGCGGAAGCAATAAGAGTTTTGCCTGCTCCTGGTGCACCTACCAGTGATACAACTTTAATATTTGGATCCAATAATAAATCCATAGCAAACATCTGTTCTTTGTTTCTCGGACATACTCCCCATATTCCTTTTTTAAGGTCCGTTGGAAGCCTTCTTAAAGGAGTGTGTGGGTTAGTATATCTTGCTAATGCACTTTTCTTTTCATCCGAAGAACATACTAAAATTAAGAACTCATTTGGTTTACAATCTTCGAGATCTAAAAAGACTTCTTCTCCAGCATAAAAACCATCGATGATATCTGCATCGACAATAATCTCAGAATATCCACTATAGAGGTTATCTCTTTTATCTATTACTCTGTTAGCAGTGTATTCTTCGACTTTAAGTCCCAAACTATCGCTGATAACTCTCATATTAATATCGCAAGTCACAACTACAACTTCTTCACTTGTTTCTTTCTGCGCCGCTAGCGCTGTTGACATTATAAGATGATCAGCATGCTTAAGATCTAAGTCCTTTGGTAATAATTCAGGACTGTGAGCCATAACTTTTACAATTCCTTGATATTCATTCAAAACAACACCCTCTCTAAGTGATCCTACATTTCTTAGATCATCCAGAGTTCGAATTAGTTTTCTTGCTTGGAGGCCGACTCCATCTTGTCTATTTTTATGTTTATCCAGTTCTTCTAAAACCTTTATGGGTATAACAATATTATTATCTTCGAACTGGAAAATGGATTCTGCATCTGTTAAATAAACACTAGTATCAAGTATGTAAGTTTTTTTCAAGTTTGGTACCTCCGAGGTTTAATGTTTCGATGTAAGTAGTTGTCTGCTTTACGAGTTACTGTTTAATATTAAGGAAATATTATTATTTTGCGCAAGGAAAATATGTTCCACTGAACTATTTATAATATTAGAATATAGGATTAATTTTAAATGCTAACAATGATTAAAAAATGCCAAAATTGTGAAAAAGAATTTGAAGTATTATTAAAAGAAGCGAGGAGAGGTTATGGAAAATATTGTGGAAGAAAATGTTTTGGAGAATGGAGAAGTAAAAACAAAAAATTAAAAGAACCAAATGTTAAATGCGCAAACTGTGATAAATTATTTTACAAGTCTGAATCTAAAAAAAGAGCGTCAAAAAGTGGCCTTTTCTTTTGTGAAAGAAAGTGTAAGGATATATCACAAAAAATAGGAGGCATTAAAGAAATACAACCTTTTCATTATGATACAACAAAACACTATAGAGCTATATGTTTCAAATATCATAAAAAAGAATGTATAATATGTAAAGAAAATTTAATTGTAGCGGTACATCATTATGATTTAAACCATCACAATAATATACCAAGCAATTTGGTACCACTATGTCCAACTCACCATGGATATATTCATAGTCGTTATAAAATGCTAATAGAAGAAAAAATTAATTTATATGTTTCTGGTTTTATTAACACTATTTATAAACAAGCTTGACACTTAAAGGGGGTGTAGCTTAATCGGGGAAGCATCTGCCTTAAACCAACTAAAATGCGAGCCTCATAATAGAAATGTTATGTTGCATATATTCTCAAATTCGGGGAAACCTTAACAGATGAAGCTGATGGCAATCCCGAGCCAATCCTTATATAAGGCAGGTGTAGAGACTTGACGGGAATAGCCTAAGTCATTATGATATGGTTGAGAGAAAGTCCAGACTACAAACAACAATGTTGGTAAAGAAATTTATAGTTAGTAGGCATGCAGAAGATTGCAGGTTCGAGTCCTGTCACCTCCACCATTTTATTGAAAATATGTTTATTTTCTTGACTTTTTACAATATATGTGTTATATTATATACATGGAAGAAAAAGATACATACCCTAGCTGGAAATACAAAAACGCAAATCACTTTGAAAGTCTTAACTTAGAACCAAAATTGGTTGTTAAAAAAGTTAAGATAGGCTCTAATAAGGGAAAGTGGTATTACAAGAAATATCGTAATAAAGAAATTTCAGAGTATTATGAGACTCATATTGAGGCTCTAGACGAGGCGACAAGAAGTGCAGAAATCATTTAATGGATAAAATAACTCTATTCGATGCACCTTCTCCTACTTACTTTGTCGAGGAGGCGCCTTGATTTTGAGTACAAAAATAAAGCCAGAAATTCAGAACTTTATATTACAATACGTTGAAATACTCTATAAAGACGTTTTAACAATGAATGATGGGACGGATCCTCCGATTCCATATCAAATTATTATTTTACCAGATGATTTAAAAGAAATATGGATTATGGATAATACAACCAAGAAAATGATAAGAATTTATACAGGAATGGAGGTATTAATAACAGATGCTCCAGATGAAGAAGGATATGTTAAAATAGTTTCAGATAATATACCACGAGGCTATGCAGAGATTCCTTTAAAATATATTAAACAGATAGGTTATAACTAAACAAGACTAGTTATTGTTGGAGGCCCAAATGAACAAAAAACAAATTAAAGAATTAGTTATTGAGGCAAACCAGGAACTCTTATCTGAAAGATATCCTCAATACGGTGATGCCCAGGCAGCCGAAATAAAACAAGACATAACTAAGTTTGATAAATATAGCAGCCAAACATACCAACTTCTTCAGCAACTACAAAGAGATATTGTAGCTGATTACCAAGCAGGAAATGTTTCAGAAATTCAACTAGAATATATAATGACTACTGTGCTGCCAAACATTTCACAGCAAGTACAATATACTCACCAAATGTTAGATGCAATGAAAACCCAAGGCGTAAAGCATGTAGATTCTCGGGATTTTAATCCTTATGAAGAATAAAGATGTGGTTAACTGGAAATGGGAAAAAGATATCATTTGAAGAAGTTGTTAGTATCACTAAAGAATATTCTAAAAAGGGTGCTAATGTATATATTGGGTGTGATAGCCAAAAAAGCAGGACAGACTGTGTGTTTGCTAGCAGCATCTGTTTACACGGAGCAAGAGAACAAGCGGGCGGCATTTACTTTTACAAACGAAACAGTAAACTTGCAGATAAATTTCCAACTATAATGCTTCGTGTTCTTCACGAAGTAGAAATGACAATAGAACTTGGAAATTTGCTTACAGAAGAAATACCAGACATTAACATTGAGTTACATCTGGATATTAACCCAAAAGAAGGTGCATATACCAACAAGTTTGTTAATATGCTAGTTGGGTATACCAGAGGCTCTGGATTTAAATATAAACTCAAACCCGAATCTTGGGCGTCTTCTTCAGTTGCGGATAAACACTCCAAATGAAATTAATCGGAGAAGAATTAAAAGAAAAGTTTAAAGTGGGAGATATAGTATATACAAAACCTCTTATAAAGGATAAGTTTGGAGCAGGAGTTATTCTAAAAATATACGATGCTAAAATGGCTAACAAATTATTACCAGCAGCAACGATCTATCTATTCGAAGATAAAGTTACTAGAGACTATTTATTAGAGGTACTGCGTATTAAGGAACAAGAAGCATGAATAACCAAGATTTTAAAAAACTTCTCAGAGAAAGCATAGAAGCAAGAACAGACGAACTTGAAGAGGGAAGAATTAAAGATTTCTTTAATAAAATATCTCCTGCTTTTAAAAGAGTGAAAGGATTAACATCATCAAAAAAAGACCCCATAGAAGCTTTTTTAGAGATGCATGCAAAAAAACATTTTGAGGAAAATGGTGCATCATCAGAAGAAGCAAAGAAACAAGTGGAAGGACTTGAAGTTTCAGATAAGATTCGAGTGGTTGCAAAAAAGGTAAAAGCAACACCCGGCGACACGCGAAAAGCTTTGGAAACTGGAGTAACCTTATTAAGAGATCTATTAACAGGGGAAAATTCAGAAGATCAGGAGCCGACAGAGGAATCCCCCGAGGACGACGATACAGAGGAAGTAGAGGCATCGGACCAGGGCGCGCAAGAAGAATCCAAGAAAAACACATCACAACCTCGCCTTCATGAATCTCATCAAAAAGAAAGAGATGAAGAAATATATAATAAGTTAATGAAAAGATTAAACAACCAATGAAAATAACAAATAACTCACATATGCAAAGATTCGAGGAATTACAAGAACTACTAAAAGAGTTCTGCCCTTTCGCAAAAGAAAAGATGGGCTTTTCAAATTATCCCTCGAATATAACGTTTCAAGACGATGCTGAAAATGCGTCAAACATGCTAGGGAAAACAGCACATTATGATCCAGCATCCAGCAGCATTACTGTATTTGTGACAAACCGTCATCCAAAAGATATTTTAAAGTCAATATCCCACGAACTCGTACATCACGTACAGAATGAACGTGGAGAGTTCAGTAGAGATATGGAAATGGGTGAAGGATACGCTCAGAAAGATGAGCATCTCAATTTAATGGAGAAAGAAGCATATACAGAAGGTTGTATGATATTTCGAGAGTTCGAAGACAGGAAAAAAACAACAGGTTTACAAGAAGCCTTTAACAGAAGAGGCGACAGGTTGTATGATAGGCTATTGAAGAGACTACTTAGATAAGGAGAAATATAAAATGGCATTAGTATGGTCGTGGGGATGGGAGATAAATGCTCCAACGCAAAGTTATTTAGATGCAGGGTGGATATCTTCTAATTCTGCGTTTGTTGATACCTCGCATCTAGACTCAGCGCAGCCACTAAACGGAACTGGGGGCGGAGAAAGATGTTTAAAAATAATGCAATGGTCTACAACTTTTCAAACTCCGTATATACCAGGACAGCCGTCACTTTTTGAGATTCACTCTGGCGGATGGATTTCATTTTATGTGAAATTTACAGGTAAATTTTGGAATGACCACAGCGGAGATTTCTTTAAATTTGGTGGGTGTTATTTAACAACTGATAAAAACGGTTCTGGGAAAACTACAACTGCCCAATTAAACATCAAAGATGTTAATGGTACAATAACTCAATTAGATCCAATAGCCTTGTTAACACAAGATGTATGGCACAGAATATCCATAAAGATAGACGGTGGCGCCATCACTGAAATATATTATAATGGTCAATTATGCTCGTCAGGCATGCCTGGGCTCCTAATTTGGGATCCCAGCACTGGCGGCGATACTATTTCAGCAATAGAATTTAGTTCTCCCAGCAGTCCAGCATCAGATGAGACATACTACGATCACATCTTTGTTTATAATGATGCATCTGACGATGGCGACAGAGAGTTATATATTCACGGATTAAAGGCAGCACCAGGCGCATCGACACTTAACATCGGGTGGACAGACAAGGATGGAAATGATGCTACTGGCGAAGATCTTTATGAGGTTGGTGACAACAATTATTTGAAAACAACTACTAGTTCTAATGATTTGGTAGTTTTATATATTCCAGTAGAGACATTTGACGAGGTTATAGCGATTAATCAGATATCCTATAATCTAGGTTCTGGAAATCTGAATAGATTAACCTCTTACCTAACTGTTAACAATGGCGTCAATGGTTTACAGGCGCCAACATACACCTCTCTACAAAGTACTGGCAAATTTACAAATATATTATTAACCTCTACAGAAATTGATACAATCGTGGGAAATCCAGGATTTACCCAAAACGCGGTTCATCAAACACCTGTTGCAATTAACGGAGCTTTTCTAATCGATGATGATCCAAACTAAAAATAAAAACTAGGATTTTAAAATATGAACCAAGGCACAAAAGACGGGTTAGTTTTAGAAGTAACTCATTCACCAAGTTTATCATACCAAGACGGATTAGTTTTAGAGGTGATACATACTGTGATCCCACCGGATGAAGACGGTCCAATAATAACTCTTAATGGTAATAATCCAGAAATAATAGAGCAAAACTCAACTTGGAATGATCCCGGTGCTACAGCATTGGATGCAGTTGATGGTGTAGTTTCAGTATCAATTTTCCCGGAGTATATTGATACTTCTATAATTGGTCCAGAAACTATCTCGTATATTGCTTCAGACAACGCTGGTAATGAAACTACTATCACTAGAGAATTAATTATAACTGAACCAGAACCGTTTGATAAAGGAGATAAGCCCCCACTATTAGAATCAAATTTTATAATAAATACACACAAATTGGTAAATCATGAATCAGCTACTTCTTTAAGAAGAGCAATCCCCTTTGTTGGATCTTCTAAAATATCTTCCAATATTAGAAAATCTGAAAGTATTTATGCAAGAGAAGATAGAGATATTAGAGAAGTGAAAGAAGGTATCAAACTAAAAGATAGACAACCAGAAATATATAAGCTCAAGCATAGTCTAACAGAGGCAACAATCAATTCAAAACACACCAAAGTAAAACTACAAGAAGTTATTAGAAATAAAGATAGAAAAATAATTTATCACGATATTAAGGCAAGCTTATCATTTAGCGAGGCTATTTTGACTCAAATATCTAATAAACTAGAAGAGTTGTCCTATTTGACAAAAACGACAGCTATTAAAACAGCTATTAAAACAGAACTTGCAGGTATAGAGGTAGATCCACCCAGCGGATCTCCCTCGACTGAAGATCAAGTCGCGACCATTGTTTCAGCCACATGAGCAGCCAATCCTTAATATTTGATACCATAAACGAAAAAACAAACTATTTATAGTATTAGACCTAAAAGGAGTTAATTATGGCTAGTCCAAGAAAAAGAAGAGAAAGAAAGGCAGCAAGACTTGCTGCGCAACAAGCAGCAGAACAAGCTAAACAAGCTAGGCTACAACCAGTAGTCGCTGAAACACCTGCTCAAAGCAACGAAACAGTAAAAGCTGTACAAATTGAACAAGCAGTTGAGGATACTGAAACTGCTGAAACAGAAAGAGAAGAAAGAATCAATAAGGCCCAGCGAGAAAGAATTAGACAGCAAATTCAGAAATCAGAAGAAGAATTAAAGGAGAGAGAGACACTAATCACTAGTGCTCGCAGATTAGATGAAGAAACAAAAACTAAAACAACTAACAAAGCCGCTAAGAAAGTCGCTAAGAAGACCACTGCGAAAAAGGTCGAGAGTGAAGAATAAATAATGCCTAATCTTATGAACATGACAAGAAAGTTTCTCTTAGGAGAATGGACTCAAAATGCCAGTCCTGCTTCACACCTTCAGGGTTTAAAGGAAGTACTACAAAATATGCGCCCTCGGACCTTATCTGAAAAGAGAAGGCTTGAGGTTGCTATGGGTCACCTAAGAGAAATAAGAAGAAGTCATAAAAGATTAGAAGAAAAGTTGCACATTCTTGAAGAACAGGTTAAGATAATAGAAGAACAGAAGGGAGATTAAAATGGGTGGCGCAGCAGGACATATGGCTCATCCTTTTGACTTGCCATTTGTAAAAACTGGATCAGACCTAGTTAACTTTTTTGAAGCGGCCGCAGATATACTTTCGGCTGAATCCATGTCAGTGAAAATAGATGGTGTAAATGTCAGCTTTAAAGTTGTAGGTGATGAAGACAATAAACAATTTGCTGTAGACAGAGGATCTACAAAGCCTATTGATATTGAGGGTGTTACTATTGCTAGGGTAGGTGAAAGATTTCCAGAAGGCCACGGAATGTTATCGGCTGTTAGTGCCTTATTAACCATTTTAAACGCCTCTATTAAAGATGTTAAACCAGAATTGCAAGAACTTGGAATGTGGGATAATCCCTCCATATTTCTCAACACAGAATATGTAGTAGGTACCACAAACGTCACCCAGTATGATCAAAATTTCTTAGCTATTCATGGTGTTAATGAGTTTTATCAGAAAACGAACCAAAGGACAGGTGTTACTCGTCCAGGCACAAAAAGACCAGAAGGGGCCACAGGCCCTAGTATTGAAGTTGGATATGACCCGGCTGTTCTAGAGAGGTTTGCAGAAAAACTAAGACCAGCAGCAGCAGAAAGGAATTTTGAAGTTTTCACTTCCGTCCCAACTTCCAAAATAGAAGAGGTGGACATTAATTTTTCGAGTACCCTTAACGAACCCTTAACCATTGTATTCAACGAAGAAGATGAAATAACCAAGTCTCTTGGGGAATGGCTTCGGGAAAGCCAAAACCCAAAAGGGATTGATATTAAAATACAAGATCCACCTGGTGGTGATAAGCTTAAGAAAATCGCAGCATTAAGTAAACAAGTTTATCTCAATATCTTAAATGGAACTCCAATAACCTCTTTTATCCCGAATAAAGAAGATGTACAACCGGCTATCGAAGCAGCAGTATTTTATCACGCAACTCGACAACTAGGAAACGATGTTTTAAAGGCGCTTACAAGCCCTATGGGTGACGTTATGAGCCACGAGGGGGTTGTTATAAGACATAAATCATTTGGTCCTAATCCCGTTAAAATAACAGGCGAGTTTATCGTGGGAGGTATGGTATCTGGGTTCAGAGAATCCCTCGCTGACTCATTAAGAGAATTCTCTATTAATGATAATCCGGGATACAGTGTCTCAACGCCCAAAAAATACGTTGTCTTAATTCCTGGTGGTTTTAAACCTCCTCATAAGGGTCATTACTCGATGATAGAGAATTATGCAAAAATGCCAAATGTAGAAGCAGTTGTTATCATATCTGGCGATAAACCAAGAGAAGGCGTCACAAAAGAGATG
>Ga0208299_1000099_pt1 | contig 81530 bp, 87 predicted proteins | sample 15_taG_FD_184089 | JGI IMG/M metagenome (GOLD analysis project Ga0208299, IMG submission 184089) | Marine viral communities from the Subarctic Pacific Ocean - 15_ETSP_OMZ_AT15312 metaG (SPAdes) (version 2) | ecosystem: Environmental > Aquatic > Marine > Oceanic | place: Pacific Ocean | collected... | reverse complement strand
CGACAGGTGCTACTGGTGCGACCGGCTCGGCTGGTGCAGATGGAGCGACAGGTGCGACAGGTAGTCAAGGCATTCAAGGCGAAGCCGGAGCAACGGGAGCAACAGGGGCTACTGGTGCGGCGGGAGCAGATGGAGCCGATGGCACAGATGGAACGGATGGCACAGATGGAGCCGATGGCACAGATGGAACGGATGGAGCCACCGGAGCCACCGGCGCAACGGGTCCGGCGGGAGCAACAGGCCCACAGGGTCCGGCGGGTCCGGCGGGTCGAGATGGTGCGAATGTGGTGTGGGGTTCGGTTGCGGGTGGAATGCCACTCCCGAACACTTTGACTCATGTCATCATGACGCTTGCGATGGGTGGACCCATCCCAATTCTCACACTCCCAGATTCCGATTTATCTATCACACTCATCCCGACTGATGCACCATCATTCCTGATTGATGCGAATCTCGTTCCATGTCCTTTCACATATCACAACGGTGTGTTATTGGTTGAAGGCACGATGTTGACTATTCATGCCGGTGCTACTGTCGATTTGTTGTTCGTCTTGGATGATGGCATGGGTCAACCTCGATACTACATTTCAGGATTCTCAAAGAATGTCGGTGGACTGTCTTTTGACATCACTTGATTGGTTCAATCCCCAATTGTCATATATGAGAATCCTCTGGTCAATGACCCATGCCTAACGAATGCGCTCAATGTCGCCTACCAATCACTCGCCATAACACAATCACGGCCATGAGTGTTATTTGCGGCAAATGTTATCTGAAAAACCAAGCCGAAAAGCGAGCGAAAAAGGGTTTGAAGTGATACCTATCGAACCCGATATTCAAATATGAGTATGAGCCCGCTCTGGAACGATGACAATTCGCTCCGAGCCTCAACGAACCTACGACCGAACTTGGATTGAAATCGAAGAGATGTTGAGCAAGGCCGAACTCAAATTGAATTATCATCAAACGGCGATGCAACAATATCCCACCAAGTCGAAGGAATGGGTTCATGATGCTCGCCAGTTCAAAGCACTTCAAGGAGTGGTCAAGACTCTCAAATGGGTGTTGGGCGACAAATCCGTTGACCATCCACTCGTTTGATAACGGTGGGCTGGCTCTCATAAAGTATGAGTGAGTTCTCGGTGTTGGTTGGTGATGCTCTCGATAGACTTGACGATATAGAACCCGAATCGGTTGACACTTGCATCACATCGCCACCATATTGGGGTCTCCGTGAATACACCGATGGTGATGATGAACTCGGCATCGAATCGAATCCACAGGACTTCATTGATTCACTTGTTCTGATTCTTCGAGCAGTCAAACGAGTTCTCAAGCCCGAAGGCACACTTTGGTTGAACATCGGCGACACCTATGTGAAGAAGCAATTGCAGATGATACCGGCACGAGTCGCTATGGCACTCCAAGAGGATGGGTGGTTCTTGCGTCAAGAGATTATCTGGGCGAAGCCCAACCCCATGCCCGAACCATCGAGAGATAGGTGTTCTCGGAATCACGAAGTCATCTATCTGTTGGCCAAGTCCAAGAAGTATTACTTTGACTTTGATGCCATCAAGGAGAAGTCCATCAACAAGAAGGTTGCAGGACCCAACATGAAAACAACGCAACACTATGGTGCAGGGAATGGTGGCAACGCCGGACTCTTGGAGTGGAAAAAAAAGTTCCACAAGACTGGCACACCTTTTCGCCGCAAGCGTAGCGTCTGGTGGATTCCTGTCGTGCCATTCAAGGGCGCACACTTCGCAACATTCCCTCCACAATTGATTGAGCCATGCGTTCTTGCGGGTTCTCCGGTCGGTGGAATGGTTCTCGACCCGTTCGCCGGCTCTGGAACAACGCTCGGAGTCGCCGTCAAACATGGTCGCAACGCCATCGGTATCGAACTCAATAGTGAATATGCAGAACTGATTCCGAAGCGAGTCAGTCAAATTGTCGGCCATCTGGTTCAAGCCGATGAGCAGATTCCCCACACACCCACCTTTGGTGAGTGGTTCATTTGATAAGGGTGGGAATCGACTCGACACTTATGGGATTCATTACAGATTGTCCAACCGAATACGCCATCTGGCAACAAGAGCAAGCGCACTTGGCTGAACTGGCCGAAGAACATGAGCGAGATTGCCTTGAGCAAGCGAAGCAAGAGATGAATCAAATCCTCGAAGTTCTGGGTCGGATTCCACACTACAAAGAAGCCAACGATTTGAATCAAACCATCAAGGATGAATGCGTTCTTGCGGGTGAATACATCAAGACGATTCGCAACATCTGTGCGGGTGGCGAGCAACAAATCATTGTGCAATCAGTTCTCACGCCAATTGTCAACGGATTGGTCGATTCGGAATACAATCTCGAAGCAGTTATTCAATTGCTGGAGCATAAGCCTGATAAACCAACACACACAACGACAAAGAAGGGGGAGTGAAATTGTGTCCGACCAACCCATCTCAACGCCTAAGAAGCCGTTCAAATACATCTCACTATTCGCCGGTATCGAAGCCGCATCAGTCGCTTGGCATCCACTCGGTTGGGAGCCACAATTGTTCTGTGAAATCGAACCATTCCCATCGGCGGTTCTCGCTCAACGATTCCCAGATGTTCCGAATCTCGGAGATATTACAAAGGTGAATTGGGATGAGTGGAAAGACAAAGACATCGACCTTATTATCGGAGGCTCACCATGTCAATCGTTTTCTGTTGCAGGAAAGCGTCTTGGATTGGATGACCCTCGTGGGAACTTGGCCATCGAGTTCTGCCGGATTGTTGACACAGTTCGACCAACATGGTTCATTCTCGAAAATGTGGCAGGACTCCTGTCATCTGACGGAGGGAGGGATTTTGGAGCCCTACTCGCACTCATGGGGGAATGCGGGTATGGGGTCTCATACAGGATTCTTGACTCTCAACATTTCGGAGTCCCACAAAGACGCAGAAGGGTGTTCGTTGTTGGACATCTTGGAGCCGATTGGCGACATTCCGCAGCGGTATTATTTGAGCCCAATAGCCTGTCAGGGGATTCTCCGAAGGCATCTGGAATCAAACGCCAAGCGAATGCCGAAGGTTCTCCAGAGAGCATTGGAGAGGGGCAAGGATGGTTTGAATCATCCACCGACCTCGACCGAAGAAGAGTGAAGGCCATCGGAATCGAAGGTGGCCAAGCACGAGCGACATTCGGCGATGACCTCGCACCGACATTGAATTGTCAAGACGATAAAGCATTGGTTGGAGTCGAGATTGACGATGAAGTGTGGGGGATTGGTGGGAGTCAAGCCGACCAATGGGGTGCGGTTGTCAAAAACCTCGCACCGACTCTTCATTGTCAATCTGACTGTTCGCTCGTTGCACATACACAAGAGATGAATGGCGACTTGCCCATCGGCATTGAAGGGAATATGCCAGCCCAGATGGGGAATTGTATGGAGAACACCCAACCGACCGTGATGGCAGGGAATGAGCGACCATTGGTTGCTACACCAACCGCTGGTGCATGGGCTGTCAATTCACGAGATGAAGTTCGATTGATTGACGATGATGGTCAAAAGACTGGAACACTTCTCACGAGCGATGGCAAAGGTCAGACGATGATTGCTCAAGAACCCAATGTGGAGATATTCAAGTTCGATTCACAATCCTCGAACTCCATGAAATCGTCAAATCCAGATTCGGGATTACAATCTGGCGTGGAGATTGCACCGACTCTCGACACAATGCAACCCAATCCTGCTCTCAATCAAGGTGGGCTGGCGATTGTTCAAGAGGATGATGCGGTGTCATTCCAAGCAAATATGAGTCGCTCGAAGGATGGGGATTTGAGCCACTATGTCAAATTAGGACCCAACGATGGTTCGATAACTCCAACAATCACCAAAGAGACCAACCCTCGCAACGCTGCGACATTGGTTGCTCAACCGGATGATGTTGTGTCGCTTCAAGATGTTGAACAATACAACAAGAAGTCGCCGTTGGCTGGAAAGGGGTATCGACAGGATGGCCAATCATACGCATTGGGTGTGCGTGGGAGTGCTGGAGTCGGTCAACCCACCGATGTCAAGGCATTCACAACGAAGGGAGATGGGGCGGTCTTTGAAGCCGATATGCACCCAACACTCTCATCATCTCAAGGTGGTCAGGCTGGTCAAGGTTATCCGGCGATTCGCAGGGAGATGATAGTTCGCAGATTGACTCCATTGGAGTGTGAGCGATTGCAGGGATTCCCCGATAACTGGACTCGCATCGAATGGAAAGGCAAACCCGAATCCGAGTGTCCAGATGGACATCGCTACAAAGCCTGTGGGAACTCGATGGCAGTTCCGGTCATTCGTTGGCTCGGTGAGAGAATTGAAGCCGTTGATTGTCATGTTCCTCATGTCGACCTGCCCGAAGAGAAGAATCGGGTATTGACCGGCTTCAAGGATGGTGTCGCCATATCTCAAGACACAATGGATGAGTGGTTCTCGTGAGTCTGATGCAATTCCTTGTGGGGTTGAATGATGTCGATGTTCGGGCTTGGGTCATTCAAACGATTGACAATGACTCCAAACATGAGAAGGGAATCCGAGTCTTGGCTCTCAATGTAATGAATGCTAAAGCGGGATTGGATGAGATTGTCGAGAAGTCTGGATTAGATATTGATTCAATTATGCGGGTGATGGATTCGTGGCGACTGGAACCCAATCTGGCTTCGATTGAAAACAAAGTGAGGGTGGCGAATGTGATACTCGATGCACTCTTTGAGCGAGAACCCAGAGGTGAGAATGATGACCAAGAATCCAAAATGTCGCAAACAAATTAGAGACGCTTTACTATTGATGGAGATAGATGATTCGTTCTCGTTGGATTGGTTTATCGAAGAGATTAGAACGCCGAGAGGATTGACCAAAAGCAAACTTCTTCAACGCCAACCAATCCAACGAGTGGCGATGATTCTGACCGAGTATGTGGTTCAAGGATTCCTTGACCGAGAACAGACGACAACCCGAACGATAGCGCACTATCGAGTCGTGAAATTGCTCGAATAGTCTGAATCACAATTCTCCGCAAGTGTGAATAACCACATAGACATAGGATAACAATATGGATGATTCCATTGAGAGTATAGATGATGTTGATGAATTACTGCCGAGCAAACATGATGAGGCATTGATTCGGTTCGTTGCACATCTGTTGATTCGTGGTAAAACCGAAGCCGAAGTGAGAAGGTCATTGGTTGAAAATAGCCTCTTTGACTCTCACGCCTCGCCAGCAAAGTGGAGAACTCTTATTCGACAGAGCCAGATTGTTGCAGACGACATCAAGTGGATGGTCGTGGCGAAAGCCGAGATGGATGATGTTGAGCATCAACGATTGGATTCATATGCTCGAAGGCGGCGAGCGATGGGTCGACTCGAAGCCATCATCGAGAGCGCACATCAACAGGCCGACTCGGTGAGCAAACTGAACTCGGTGTCATTCATGGTGGGTGGATTGCTCAAGGCACAGGAATCAATGGATAAGTTCACAGGAGCGCAAGAAGCCGCACCACAGGTTGTGGTCAATGTTGGCTATGACCCATTACAACAGTTCCGAGATGTGATTCAAAAAGAGATTCAGGTCATAGATATTGAATTGGATGCCGAACTGGTTGATGAGGATATTGAAGAAGTCGTTGAAACCATTTCATCCGAAGAATGAATCTGCGGTCGGATTCGATTCGATTCGATTCCAGCAACCAGAACTGGCGAACTGGATGATATATCGAATCCGATATGGCCAAAAGTTCCTTCGAGTGTTTTCCAGACAATTACAAAAAAGACGAAAAAAACGAACTTAGAAAACCGCTATACTGCGAGCCTGTGAAATCCCCAAATATGCTCCATCCTGCAATCCGAACGACTGGTCGACATCATTCTGCCGAAGTTATTCGGTTCAATATCGAATCGAGGTTTGTTGAGGCTCGTTCGGCCCAGTTAAAATTGAAGTATTATGGCCAAAAAGCATTGATATAACCGAAGCATTGATAAGGTGGAACACCTACGCCAATACAAGGAGAGAGCCAAAATGAGCCAAACCGAAACCGAAACCGAAAGCCAGACCACCGAATTAACCCTTGACAGGGCAACAGGAACCCTTGTGGATTCCTCTGCCGTTATGTCAACAGGCGCAGGATGCGCCGTTGCTTCGTGGGCAACAAAGCAGAAAAAGATTGACCGCACAACCGTGAATGACGCACCTGCCGAGAAGCAGACCAACAGCGTTGACCTCACAATCGTTGACAACAACACCGGAGCAACCAGCCAAATCACCGGCGATGCAACAGTCGGACTTGACAACCCAGATGCAGTAATCACACAGAAACTTGGAACAAAGAGTCTTGCACTATTACTCTTGATGAACAACAACACCATCACCGCAGAGAACATCACCAGTCAGATGAAAGAATCACTCATCAATGGAGATGTCGCAACACAAGCACGAATACTTGGACTCGACTTCGACTCCGAGAAGTTCGCCGCTGCTGAAGCACTTCTAAAGTCCATCACCAACGAGACTCGTGGAATGAAAGCAGGTCGCCAGCAGTTCACTGCTCGCACCGCTTGAATCCCAAGTCAGTCAACCAACGATGGTTCACTCCCTGCATCCTTCGGGGTGTGGGGGGTGTTCAATCATCACCGCCTTCATCGAAGGGTGTGCATGGGTGTGCCACCATCTGGTGGGATGCACATGGTCAACAACACGACCGGCCATCTGACAGATAGATGTGCCAGTTCGGAATGCTTTGACCAATCTGTGCGTTCGCCGAATCATCGAATGATGTGAAGGGTGTGCGATAGGTGTGCGGGTGCATGATGCCTCGCTCTCGCTCCCAGAGAATTGTCGATGATGATTCGACTTCGGGAACTGGAATATATTCAGCATCGTGGGGGGGATGAGAATGTCATTCGCTCCAGATAGCCTGATGGTCGACAATCTGCCGGAGCCATGACCCCCCGCCTGTCGGTCGAGAAGCATTTGGTTTTTCGTTTTCGCTTGAATATCCTCTCAAAATAGAATTCTCGTTTTTTCATTATTTTTTTTCGCTATATTACTACTTATGTTCCATCAAATCAATTAAACAAACGAAGGGGGTGTATGGGACACACACACACTACAAAATGGGAGAATGATATACTGCGCCCAACCACACCAGATTGGGTGTGTATGTGTGTCAAGAGGGGGTCTCATCTGATTCTTTGGACTATCCCCCCATAGGGGGGATAATGATTGACACCGCCGTCAATCGGTTTGAATCCGGTTCCAATCATTCCCAATCATTGTTCTCATTGTGATTCCGCTTCATTGATAAGGGTGGGATTGCGAGGGTTGGTCATGCCGAAGAAGTCTGCAAAGCCAAGCCAACCGATTGAAGAATCATACCCGACCATCGTGATTCAGTTCCGAGCCAAAGGGAATCTCCCACCTGACATGAATATGTCTGCGGCGGATATTGCGATGTTCCTTGCACAAGGGATTGGAATGGTCAACGAGCGTGAGCAAGTGGCTTGTGATGTGTCGTTCGGCCAGACCAGTATAACTCAATATGAAGTTCTCGCCAAAGTCTTGGAAACAACGGGTGGAGAATGATGGGGTCGATTCAATGAAGGATGCAATCAGCGATTGGTTCTTTTTGATATGGGTGTCTATCTGGTTGTGGTTCATGGCTCGTGGTGATTAAGAATGCGGCTATGTGCAAAACGAGGATGCCGGAACAGCGCATCGAGAGGATTCCGATTGTGCTATAACCATCAAAGTGCGAGAACCGCCATGAAACAGTTCTTGAAGAATCGAAAGAGTGGAGAAGCCACTCCTGATGAAGAAGAATGACCCAATACCGTGATAACCCCCCATGAAGAACGAATTGCGTATGGGGAACATCACAAACCTCTCGTTGACATCGACTACCACAAGTCTTGTTCCAAGTCCAGCACCAGTCATGATGCTCCGTTTGACTGGCTCATTGGGGATGGATGATTGCACTTTGGAGATTCATGATTGTGCCGAAGTCGGAGATGTGGCATCCACGAACCTCGTTGCTAAATATATTCTATCCGCCCAGACGGGAGTGTTTTCATTTGACTTCGATGAAGTCATGTTCCTCAAAGGATTAGTCGTGGTCGCAACGCTTGGTGTGGCCGGACCCTTGAACTTGAATGTTGAATGGGAGTGAAATGATGGAATCGGCTCTGGAGAACATACTTGCCGAAGAGATATTGGAGCCGATACTTCTTCTCGTTCAATCTGGGAACGGCAAAATCTGGATTCACACTTGGGATGAGAATAAAGTCAAAATCGGCGAAGTCGATGGAGATTCATTCGACCCCGCTTTGAGAATATGTGAGCAATCCGTCTGGAACAAATACCGAACGGATGATGCGATTCGGCCAATTCTTCGCTCGCAATACACTTGCTTGAAGAATCCAGATGATGCCGTCAAGAAGTGGGTGTTCGACCACAACACTCTCGATGCCGACCGGAACGCCGTGATTATCTCATACACCTGTCAAGAACCAACGACCATTGTGATTCCAAAGAATTGATAAGGGTGTGGCCTCTCTTCATTGACATGAGCGACCAAGAAGTCCAAGTCGACCTCACATATCACAGGATGCCCGACTTTCCACATGAGATTGAAGCCGTCTTGAATGCCGCCATTATGCTCCAAGACTCCAAGATGTTCCCAGATTGTTGCTATCAAATCAGCGAGGCTATGGCTCACACTCTTAGAGAAGTGGGGTTCGATGCAGAAGCCAAAGCGATTGCTTGTGATGTGTATGGGTGGAATTATGACTATGTTCGATTCGCCGGTGGGATGCCTATCAAAGCACCCAAACCATCCAAACATGACTCGTGGCAAGCCAGAGCAAAGGCTCGCAACCAGCGTGGCGGGAATAGGAACAAACCCAAAACCCGACCCGACCTTGTGCCATATTATCTGGGGATATTCCACGAACAGGTTGTCGATGGTGATGGCTATGATGGCCATGTGGTTTGTGCGGCGAAAGGATTCGTTCTCGATGCCACCGCACTTCAATTCAATCGCCCACACAAAGGACTCCATTCGTCTAAGACGGTTGTGATTCCATCGGTGGCATTCCAACCGTTGCCAGATTCATATCAAGACTTGGTTTGTTGGCCGAGAAACTTGGCCGATGGAACTCCGCATCCTGATGCCGGTGCGGATTTGTTCGCTATCAAATCACTTGAGCAGGAACTCATCGCAATCTCATCTCCCAAATTACTTCGTAAGCAAGGTCAAATTGCATACTGTGTTCGAGGGGATATTGACTCCGATAACTGGATGGAGCATGGCGACCAGACCCAGCGGAATATCGACAGGGCGAAAATGATGATGCTCAAGACTACTCAACAGTTCTTGGCTCTCGACCGAGATGGCGACATGAGTGGAACCGTATCATTTGAGGCTTGAGAACCAAAGCATTGATATACACCAACACCCTCGCATCAAATACCCAAGCGACTTGGGATGCGGAACGAGACCGCAAGTGGGAGAGTAATCCCTTAAACGGCCACAACGAGTGGTCGGCCAACAAATGTATAGTCGAAGTGGCATCCCCCACCAATCCTTTTCCTTTACCCCACTATATCAATACCGGCGAGTTCATAATGGTGTGCAATCCATGAATGAATTATGACCGGAATCGGCGACAAGACCAGAGTGAGAATGATGAGTGTTCTCAAAATGTTCATCACGAACTCAAACGAACCAACAAACAAAACTGGAATAATCAACGATGCACCGCTACAAGCGAAGTCATACAATCATACCATTCATTCGTTGAAGGTGTCGGGCTTCATCCAGAAGCATCCGAAGAACAGTCGCCGATGGTTGGCGACCGGCGAGGGAATCTCGTGGGTTGTCAAGTCGATAACTCAAGACAAAGTTCGAGAAGCGTATGATGGAGATGCCATGAGGCATTCCAGAGTCAATCCAGATGCCAGTTCAAAGAAGTGTATCACCAATCCTCATCAACCGACTGTCGATATGATTCGATTGAATCTCACCGACATCAACCAGTTCATCCACGCAATTATCGGAGACCGTTCGAATGGCGAAGTGTCATGGACTCGTGATGGTCGACAATTCTTGGTGAAGGTCGAGAATGGTGTCGTCAATCTATTCTTGGGGCAGGAGAGTGATTCTCAATGAGTCTTGAGGATGACATACGAGAAGTGGTCGAAGAAGTGAACGATGAAATGGAGCACGATGAAATCGAAGTCAACGGACTCAAGACTCACTCATGGGAGATAAACGCCAACACATCGCCAACGGCGATTGGCGAGAAGGTTCTCATGTTGACATTGACAAATCCCCAACAAGTATTCCGCTTGTTCCGAGCAGACGATATTATTTTCATCACCGCCGTTGAGGGTGAACAATGGGAACGAGTCGGAAATCCAGATTGACCAACCCACTATCTGTTGAGCATCTCCTGTTGGTTCGGAATCTCTATCGAGAATTGCGAGCCGACCGACCAGATGTTCTCGGTGGGTTGCCAAGCGGAACATCGTGGTTGCGCTGGCGGTATCTCCGTGAGGGAACAATCCGCCTACTGGCGCAGGTCAGATTCAAGGATGATGATTTCACCATCTCTCTCAATCGCTATTCATTCGACAAGTATCACTTGATGGAGCCACTCCTGCTCAAAGGATTGATTCATCACGAACTGCTTCACATTGTATGTGGGAGCGAAGCAGGACATGGCCAGATGTTCACCAAATTGGAATCAGGCTGGGAACAATTTGACGAATATCGCTATCAACGAGCGAAGTTCGTTCGAGCAATCGAGCGTATCGAGCGAGATAAGGGTCGACTGTTCAAGTATGAATGTCCAAAATGCCACAAAGTTCTGTTCAGAACTCGCCGGATGGCTCCCGAATCGGCTTGTCGGGATTGCTGCAAAGCGAATAACGGTGGAGTCTGGTGTGAATCTTTTGTGTTGATAGAACGGAACGATTGATATAGGTGGGGCTGGCTCGGTGGTAATATGCCCAGAAAGCGACCTGCCATTGGCAAGAGAGAATTGAAGCGTATGACAAGAGAGAATCTGAAAGCGAAACTACTGGAACATGGACTTGAATGTGAGGATATGCAAGCAGGTTCAATCACCTATACGGTCGCCAGATTCCCACATGAACCGAACCAGATTGTCGCCGCTATCTATGGCTCAATCAAGGGTTGTGCATCTCTATGGATGAAAGAAGCCGCATTCCAAGAGGCAAAGCCGAATCTCCCATCAGACACCGTTGTCGAAGATGTTGCTATGTTCCGCAGAGGATTCCAATGGGCGGTTCACTTTGATGCACCGACATCAGAATTGATTCCTGTGTGTGTGAGCGCAACCGTATCTGCTGGAACCAACCGACTCAACAAGACTCTCAAGCGCAGGGCGGATGATGACCGCCGAGCCGCCGAGAGAGAAGTCCGTCAGGCCAAGATGGCCGAACGCAAGCGTGATTGGAAAGACGATTCAAGTGTTTGAATTGACTATTGATATTCCGAAGCATTGATAAGTGGCAACCTGTTCGGTATAAACATGGCAACCATTAGTCCAGAGCAAATTGAAGCCGTCAGCGCACTTGAAAGTGTGCTTGACGATGTAATAGACCGAAGCAAATCCTTCGCAAGCGACCTCGTGAATAAGGGTCAGAAGTATTCGCTAAGTGAGAAGCAAATGTATTGGGTGAAGCGAATCACCGCAGAGGCAACACCATCCTCGACTCCACCGGCAACACCTGTGTCCGGCGGCGCACCAGTATCGACTCCACCGGCAACCGAGAACCTCTCGGAACTATGCGACAAACTCGATGAAGTCAGACCATACCTTTCACACCGAAGTCAGACCTTCGCTCAATCCTTGATTCGTCAAGGTCGCAACAAGGGTTATCTATCCGCCAAGCAATTGCCGTATGTTCACAAAATGATTGACGAGGGAACAGATGCACAGGCAAAGGGAATCGCCGATAAAGCAAGCAGGGATGCGGCTCGTGCGGCTCGTGCGGCGGCTCGTGAAGCACATCGCATCGCAACCACACCTGTGAGCGACTCCGATGCTATGGATGGATTTGAGGCAGTTCTGGAACTATTCGATGCCGCCGGTGCAACATTGACTCGCACTAAAATCCACTTGATAACTGACGATGGCCGTGAAGTCGTTGTTCGTTCCAACCGCCGACACAAAGAGACCAACGAGGTTCTCTATGTTCACAATCACGGTGCTGATTACAACGACCGTGATGCTCAATATGGACACATCAACAAAGCAACCGCAGGATGGAACTTCACTCCAGCAACCAACGCCGAAGTTCACAGGGTTATGACACTACTTCGTGATGACCCACTTGGAACTGTGATGGACATGGGTCGCAAATCTGGCCGATGTTGCTTCTGCTCCTTGCCATTGACTGACTATCGTTCAACCGCACATGGCTACGGACCCATCTGTGCAAAGCATTACCGCTTGCCATACTCAAAGGCCACCGCTATGGTCATCGAAGGCGAGATTGAATCAAAGGTTCTTGAAGTCATTATCATGCGTGATGATGAGGGGAACTTCGCCGTGAAAGACCACAAGACCGGAGAGACCATCTGCACATTCACCAGTCGCCAAGCGGCAAACGAATACGCAGACCAATTCTCAATCGTTGAGAAGGTTTGAACCGATAGGTTGACGAATAGGGGTTCACTCCCTTGCTCTATGAGCGAGGGTGGTGGATTGACCCTCACGAGTCAACAGGCTCGTGAAATAGCCCTTTATCCTGACCGTTGGGCGCAATACTTCAGAACCATCGAAGGCAAGCCCTTCATGCTTCACGAACGACCATATCTCATCGACATCTATCGGCACTTCGGTGCGACTGAACGGAATGACATCACGAAGGTGATTGTTCTCAAATGTTCACGCAAGGTCGAAAAGACCGAGACCATCTGCAACCTGCTCTTGTATGGGTTATTGAACATTCCATACTTCAATGCCGTCTATACCGCACCAAGACAACCACAGGTGTCCAGATTCGTTGAAGAACGGTTCAATGGGGCTATGATGTCAAGCATCAACGGTGGATGCCTTCTCAAGCAACGCATCAAAGCATCCGTGAGCCACCAGACATTCGATGTCGGTGCAAAGTCGTTGAACCACTTCTATGCCTACTCGAACTGGGGCGATGCTCACGGTTTGCTCGGTATCGCCGCCGATATGTGTTGCATAGATGAATATCAGGATTCCGACCCAGATGTTCTCCCAATGCTAATCGAGATGCTGACTCAATCGAACTTCAAAATTGTTCTCGTGAGTGGAACGGCTCGTGAGCAAGGCTCGGAGTTCTGGCGGCTCTGGGAGACCAGCACGAAGGGCGAGTGGGATGGTGAACAATGGGTGCATCAGCATGGCCACGACACACAGGTTGACCACATCATTGGCTATCACATCACTCAACCAATGCACCCCGATGTGAGCGATGATGACATTGAACAGAAGCGTGGAACATACACACCTCGCCGATTTCAAAATGAAGTTCTCGGTGAGTTCTTTGCTGGTTCGGCAAAACCCCTCACATTCGATGTGGCTTTGGGAGTTATCGACTCCGATATGTTTCCGACCGAGAGCGTGAAAATCCCAGAAGAATCGGTGATGGGAATTGATTGGGGATTGACAACGACAATTGTCATCATGAGCGCAGATGGCAAACGGATATTGAACGCACTTCAAGTCGAGGCTCGTGGCGATGGAGACTTAGATGAAGTCGCACGAGTCAAGGAACTCATTCTCCGATACAATTCTCGAAAGGTCGTTTGTGATATTGGCTACGGCGCACGACAAGTCAAGGAACTCCAGAAGGAGTTCGGCGAGCGAGTCTGCTCGTGCTATTACTCATCTCGGCCTATGACTCCATATGAGTTCAAGAAGCGAGATAACAACCGCAATATCATCAACATGGCCATTGTCGACAGAACCACATACATCGAACGCACTTTGGAGAAAATCAAAAAACAGGAAATCTCTTTGCCGTTCAAGGACAGGGAACTGGAATGGGTTCTCCACGAATGGTGTGCCATCAATTCATCTGTTGAGGATGATATGAAAACGAGTCGAAAACGCCGGTCGCAAACCCTGACGAAGTATGGTCGAGATGGAGATGACCACGCTTTTCACGCTCTGCTGTATGCGACTATTGCGCTCGATATGCTTGACGAAGGTGGTGGGTTGCCGACCATGAGAACCTTTGGTGCGTGAGAATTGAGAATCAAAACATTGATATACTGAACACCCCTCGTCTTGATTAGCAGAGAACCCCACTCTTAGCGGAGTGTGGCCCCTGACGCTCGCTTCGGCGGCATGAGGGCGGGGAGAGTTCTATGGTGTATTGGATGCGGGGTCGCTCCCCAACCATCAAATCGGGTCGGGGGTTCGCCGCCGATTCCCAAAGCCTCGCTTGGTCGGTTCTGCCGTCATGGTGAGAGATTGCACCTGCGCCTTCTTATTCACTAATCGAACCAAGCCGAGAAGCAATCGCATGACATATCGGTGTTGAGTTCTTTGTATGAGAACTTCTTTCCAGCCTCAATCATCTCTCTCAAATCCGTCAATGACAATGGGTTGCCACCTCGACTCAATGCTGTGTGTGGCGACTTCAACAATTCTTTGGTGATGCGCTCTTGTTCTTCGTGATGAGCATACACATCTGGGAGAGTCTTGAGCAAGTGAGCAAATTGACCCAACCCCGCCTTGACGCAGAACCCACCACAGTTATTGTGTGTAAATCCCAATTCATACAATCGGGGTGGGTCAATACCAGACGCTTTCACTTCACGCATCAATTTGCGTTTGAATGGGGTCGCACCTTCTAACAATGGAAAATAGACAGGGAATGGTGCTTGCGAGGCTCGACCTCGTTCGATGCGACCGCAATCCTCGATGTTATCGAACCCCATAACGACTATTGCATTATCCGGTGTGAACTCATCTTTCATGGCGGCTCTCAACGGTTCTCGTTTGAACACTCGTGAACACATATCAGCACGACTATTTGGGATGAACTTTCGCTCCCTCGCCATTGACCACAAGTCCAGCGGTTCCCCGCTTTTTCCAATTATAACAAATGAGCGAATCGGCAAACCAAGTGATTTGGATGCTTCATCGTTGAACCGATACAGGTCGGCATCTTCTGTCTTAGTATCGGCGAACCACAACACCACTCGCTCTTTGCCGAACTGGTCAACACAACGCCTTGCCGCTTCATAGGATGACAACCCACCTGACCACATGACAACAAATGTGAAATCATCCGAACTTGGAATCGGAATGTCGTCTCCTATTGGCCATGCTTTCACTCCCATAACAATCCCGACAAACCCCAACATCATAAAACCATGTGGTCAACCTTTGAATGAATGAATCGAATCCGTGATAAACCCCAACCGCCCACCAGCCGGTATGGACATCGAGACCATCCTCACGCTTATCGGCGTTGCCGCAATCCCCACAGCCCTTTGGCTTCGTGAACGATACAAACGAGTCATGGCCGATGGCACGATAACGATTGATGAAGTTATTGAAGAAGCGCAAGCAATTTCAAAGAAAGCCGAAGAAGTCAAAGAAGTGGTTGACGAGATAATCACCGAGAGTGAATCTAATGCCGAATGACACCGACCGTGATGCGGTTCACTTTCAATGGACCCAAGCCATTCATCGAGATTTGGCTAATCTTCGAGATAATCATCTGGCGCACATGAGCGCAGACATCGCCGAATTGAAGCACGATGTCAAAACCATCGAAGGAGAAGTGGCGGAACTCAAGGAGATTAAGAACGAAGCATTGTCGATTCTCCGCCGCTATTCAGGTCGCATCGTGCTTGGAATCCTCATCGGAATCGGTGCGGCTACTGGTGCGCCAATGGCCGTTGATGGGATGATTTAATGCCTCTCCGGTGCGCCAAATGCGATGCTTGTGGGCGCACCAAATGGACTCGCTCATCAAGACCCAAGTGCAACGCCGTGAATTGCCCCAGACGCTACGGGAATATGCGTATCATCGAAACCAACGACAAGCCAGATTGGTCATGACCTTCAACGGTGTCGGCTCACGATTCCAGAGCCGTTCGCTGAAGTCGACTCAAACCCACCAAGCCCAGAACGGTGCATCAACACCATAGAAGTCCATCATGCCTTTGAATCCAGCGATTGCCGAATCAACATAATCTGCACCAGCGATGAAAGCGGTATCGTGAGCATCCATGTATGGTCTCATGAATCTGCAATAGCCGGAGTTCCCAGCAAAGCGTCTCTTCTCAAAGTCGGCTTTGTTGATTGAGTTCATGACATCGCTCATCCACATTTGTTTGAAGTTCATAGGGTGAACATCACCCATGTGGTCAGCCCATCCGTTGGCCATAACACAGTCATACATGACTTGTGAAGCGGCGGTGATTGAACGAGCGTCTGTGGTTCTGACTTGAGAAGCACGAGCCCTGTATGCGTCTTGGAAATCGCCTTTGTCGTTGCGAGCCCAAGTCGTGGTCATTCCAACATTGTCATCGCCCATGTTATCCGGTCTCCTATACCCTGTCGTGGCAGTTCCCCCCTATAAAGAGTTCGGCATCACAATGGTGTGGAATCACAATGGAAAGGTTCTTATGTGAGTGTCCTCTCCGTCAACATGAGCCGACTTGGACAAAAAGCGAGCGTGTTGGGGGCGTTCCCCCCTATGAAGCGACTCGTGGATTGGACAGGATTGTTCAACCCCGCCAACCCCTTCGGGGGCGAGCCTCCACATATTGACACGGTGGAACAAGACCTGCTGAACACAGGGATTGGTGTGGAGTGGCTCTCTTCTTCATTCTTATCACAAATGCAATTAAACCCCATGACACAACCCGCTATCTATGGCGGAACGCAAGCGTAGCATCACCGACCGACTTCTGGGTCGCAATCGACCTGTTGATTCGGCAGATGTCGCCAAGTTCACCCAGATGGTGAATGAAGCACACAAACCGGAACTCGATTGGGATGGCAAAGCACTCGCATCCATGTCGAAAATTGGCCAAGCAACCCAAAAAGGTCGAGGCAAATCCGGCTCTGGAACTGAAACGAAAGTGTCCTATCAATTGTTGAGAGACATCAGCCTCAAATCCGAAGTGGTCAATGCAATCCTTCGCAGAACTGTTGATGACTGTCTTGGGAATGGCTACACATTCATCCTGCCCGAAGGTGCGGAATCTGGAGATTCAACACAATTGGCGAAGGCACGAGACTGGTTCAAGAATCCGAATCCCGATGACAACGGCAACGAGTGGTTGGAGACTCTAATCTATGACCTTGCGTTATTTGGAGATGCCTATCTCGAACTCGATGGGAGTGCGGATAAATCTCTGGACTCAAAGGGTGTGAAGTGGACATTCGGTGGCGAACTCGTGAGTGTGTGGCCTATCCCTGCCGAGCAAATGAAATTGACCGCAGGGAATCGCAGACCCGCCCCACCTAAAATGGCCTATACGCAGAAGGTCAATGGCGAGACTCGACAATTCTCCGCCGACAAAGTGATTCACATTTCAAAGTTCAAGCATGGCCGAGCGTATGGAACTTCACCACTCATCGCCTTGTTGAATGTCATCGCCGGACACCTGAACCTGTCGAATTATCTGAACGAACTCTATACCGGAACTCTCCCCAAGACCATCCTCAATGTCGGCGACATCAGCAACGCCGAGATGAAGGCGATGCTCTCACTACTTGAGCAACAATTGACTGGTGGTAAATCACCGTTCGGGTTGGTCGCCGTCAATGGTGGAACAGGATTCAATATGCACAGGGTTCTCGATTCGACTCGTGAAGGGGCGCAATTGGATTTGCTCTATTACTATCGTGAAGAGATTTGCGCTGTGTTCGGAATCCCACCAATGAAATTGGGTTGGGTCCAAACAGGCAAAATGTCAAATCCAGAACAACAATTGGATGCGTGGTATGATGTGATTGAATCATTCCATCGCCGAATCGAAGCCGTCATCAACAATCGCCTGTTGCCGTTGCTTGGGATTGACGAATGGATATTCAATTTCACGACCATCCGACCGAGCCGTGAAAAAGAACTGGCCGAGACTCGCAAGGCCGAGTCGAATGCAATCAGCAATCTGCGCCAAGAAGGTGTGGTCAGTATCAACGAGGCTCGCCAGATGCTTGGTCTTGAGCGATTGAGCGAACCCGAAGCAGACGACCCATTCTATCTCTCTCCGAAGTTATCCATCAATGCTGGTGCGGATGCGCTCGGCGGTGAAGGTGAGAATCCAGCGACTCCCCCATCTCTCAACGATTTATTCCCTGAAAAAAGTCGGCCACTTGATGAAGGCGATGGAGCAGGTTCGGCTCCAGATTGGAATGATGAACTCGAACCGGCTGGATTATCCGCCGATATTCGGCTCGATATACAGAACAGGAGAATCAAATCTGCTGACGAATATGACAATCTCATCGGGCAGAATACAATCCTGATGGAACAAATGTTTGCCGACCAACAAGAACAATTCGCATCCGATGTGATGAGAGAATTGAACCAGATGTTCGCCGGTGGCGATGAAGCGGTTGAGATTCCAAATGTCGACCTTGACATTCCCATCAAAATGTTCAGACGAAAAGACACAATATCGCTCAACGACATCGAGGTCGCCATTGGCCGTATTGACACCAATATCGCCGCAACACTCGAAAAGCAAATTGTCGAAGCAGAAGTCATGCTCACTTCGGCTTATGCGGATTCACTCGCTCTCACACTTGCACCAACCGGAATGGCTTCGGCGTTGATGGCCGATGATATTGCGGCGATTGCATTCTGGCGAAGGCGATGGGTTCTCCCTGCTCTCCGCAACACACTCGGCTCACATCGCAAGAATGTCATCGGTGTCTTTGAGCGAATGGTGTCTGGTGGAGAATCATGGAAATGGGCTTCAGCCGAGATGCGTTCGTTGATTGACCCCAACGGTGCAAAATATCCATCATACTACTACTCACGCATAGCACGAACCGAGACTCGCCGAGTGGTTGAGAACTCACACATCTCTGGAATGCGGCGAGCAGGATTCCAATATGTGGAGAGATTGGTCGTTGTCGACACCCAAACCGACAGAGCATTGTGCGCTCCGTATGAAGGAGCCAAATACAAAATCGAAGAATCGAAGTCGGTTGTTCCAGCGCATCCAAATTGTCGATGCACATTTGTGGCCGTTGAGGACACTCCCGACCCCGACCAGATTGTTCCACCCGAAGATGTGTTGGTTCCGGCGATAGAAACTCTCCCAGAGCGTGAAGGTGGAAACTGATGAGCAAAGGTGGATGGCCATTCATCAAAGCATCTCTCGCCTTTGGTCAGGGTCAAATAGCGTATGTCAAAGCGACCGCAAAGACGCTCGATAAGGTCGCCCACCGAATCCTCACAGAAGCGAAGAAGCGAGCCCCTGTTGATACTGGTGCGCTTCGAGCATCGGGTCGAGTGTTGCGAGTTAATCAACATCAACGCATCGTGCAATTTGGCGGCGGTGGAACAGGAGTGGATTATGCCCAAGCCGTTGAACTTGGAACACACCGACAACGACCCCAACCATTCTTAGAACCGGCGGTGATTGCTCAACGCAAATCAGTCAAAAGGATATTCCAACAAGACGGGAATCGAGTCTTGCGAGTAATTGCGAGAAGCGGCTCGACAAAATGATAACGGTGGGGGGTCTCCCCTCGTTTATGTCGAACTTGATGACAAGAGACTCCGAGTATCGTTGGTGTTCGGAATCCAAGTCGTGGGTTCTCAAGCGACTCGTGAGTCAGCGCCGCAAGAAGCCGCCATCGAATAAGTCCCAAAGGGCATGAAGTATTCGGAGATGTTTCGGTCTGCAATAGTCCAGATGTTTGCATCGGTCTTGATTGCTCGGCGTTGAACTTCTGCTTCTGCACCGACTCCATAGTCGGTTGTGAACCAAACGGTCTTTGCAGTTCGCTTGACGATAGTGAATGTCCAAGTGCAATCTGAATTGCAGATTGATGTTGCGGTGTATCTCTGTCCGGTCTCGAAGGTGTTGTCTGGGCTACGGTTGCTCATAAACATTCGTGGGGGTCTCCCCCTATAAAGGCTTCGGTATATCAATGCTCTAAATCACAATCCTATTCACACCCCATCAATGATAAAGGTGGGAGATTTGTTTGATTGTATGGTGAAGCGCATTAAACCCACGCCGTATGTTGTTGGAGAACACAAACGGAATATGGAGAACTTCGTTGAAGTTCCAGATGCGACAGGTGTTGTTTGCTTCTCTGGAGGCAAGGATTCAACGGCCATGTTGTTGAGAATGCTTGAACTGGATGACCCAATCAGATACCCAATAACTCGTATTGTTTTTGCTGACACAGGTTTTGAGTTCCCTCAATTGTATGATTACTTAGATAGAGTTCAGGCATACCTTGACGAGCATTATCCCGAACGGGGTCTTGTCATTGAGAGGGTCGCACCGATTGGAACATGGGATGAGTGGTTTTATGGTAATGCAACAAGAGGACAATTTGAAGGAAAACCAAGAGGTGCTCCCCTCAAATTATACCCATGTTGGTGGACCCGACAAGCCAAATTATACCCACTCGATAAAATCATGGATGCAGGGGATATTACATACCAATATATGGGCATCGCCATTGATGAACCAAAGCGATTACAATCCGGCGTTCCACAAGTCAGATTCCCCCTCGCCGAATGGGAATGGACAGAAGCCGATTGCATGGCCTTCTTAGACCATCATGGTATCGCTTTGGAACTTTACACAGTATTCAATCGACTTGGGTGTTATCATTGTCCAAAGCAATCATTCCGTTCGTGGTATTCACTTTGGCTCCACTTTCCTGAACTCTATGAGAAGGCCGAGTGGTGGGATAATGAATCATATAACATCGCAGGTCATGGATTCACTTTGCGAGATAGGGGTGAAACTGGACTCGCCGAACTGCGGGTGAAGTTCAAACAGGGGTATATTCCAAAGGGCAGGATGGGAATGGAATGTCGGTCGTGTGATGCCATAACATTTGTCAATACTGGTGTGTTGGGATTTGAGGACTTTGAGGATGGTGAGGCAATCGAGAGATTGCCGGAGACCAAGAGTGGAGGAAAATATGAGCACTTGAACGAGGCTGAAAAAGTCGAATGGATTCCCCCAAGCCATGCCAATATGGAACACATCAAAGCGGCCAAGTTCGACTCTTGGTTCTTGCCGATGATTGACGAGAATCCAACAGATTTACTGGATGATGAAGAGATTGATTGTATGGATTTAAGTCAATTCACGGATGATGATAACTGATTCCATACCGAACCGAATCCCTCTTAACCCGCCTCGATAAACGCTTTGGTTATGCGAGCAGTATTGCTGAACACAGATGAGTTCTCTTCTCGTGAAGGTGAATCTCGTGAAGTCGAAGTGAAATTGGACTTTCAGATTCCGTTCGAGATAGATACCAAACATTACTCCGACCAAGCGAAAGCAGAAGAGGGAGCAACCGCCGATGATGATGATGTTATCGTGCGGGGTCCTGTATATGTTGGCAACGCCGATATGCTTGACCGCCACAACGAACTCGTTGCGCCAACCGCCATCCTCAATGCGTGGGCTGGCTACTCTAAGAATCCAGTCATCCTGTATAATCATAGTAAAGACACAGGAGTCATCGGCAAAATGCTCGATGTTGAGATGGGCGAATGGGATGGAATCGAGGGTGAAGTTCCGATTGGCCGAGCATTGATTGATGGTGGAGAGACGGCCATCGTCAGGAAAATCCGCAAGGGATTGCTTCGTGCGTTCTCTATTGGGTTCATCGCTCGTGCGGCTGTCAAAGAGTGTTTGGATGATGATGTGTGTTATCTGACATTCACCGAGATTGACTGGCTTGAGACGAGTGTGGTCGATGTTCCGGCATCGCCGAACGCACTATTCAATGTTGAGAAGCACATCATCGGGTATGAGGATATGGGAGATGCAATCGCAATCCTGTTTGAAAAAGAGCCATCCGAATCTCCGAGCGAAGAACCATCCGAAGGTGGAGATATGGAATCGCCAGTCGAAAATCTCTCGGTCGCCAGTTCGATGTGTTCTTGTGGCAGTATCGAAGTCGATACGGAGAACCCATCCAGTATCGAAGAACTTCGTGGAGAAGTCGACAACCTGAAAGCACTACTGCAAGCAATTTCACCTCCATCTGAATCGCAACAGTCGGAATCCGAAGAAACCGATTCGCTTAATACCCCCCTCGACAACCGTTTGGGTCAGAGACCGGAGACCACCGACATGACTGACGAATCCATTATTGAATCAGAAGAAGTCGAGGACACCGTTCTCGATGTTGTTGACGAAGAAGTTATCGTTGACGAACCCATTACTACTATTAAGAGCGCAGATGAAGATTCCAGCGCAGATGAAGATTCCAGCGAAGAAGAGGCAACCGAAGAGGTTGTCGAAGAAGTCGTTGAACTATCAGCCCCAGAAGAAGAGGTTGTTGAAGAGGTTGTTGAAGCAATCGAAGAAGAATCCACACCAGAACCAACCACAACCGAAGTATTGTTTGAAGTGGTCAAGGCTCTGGCTGGTGTCGAGTCGAGATTATCTGACATCGAGAATCACATTCAAGTGAGCGATGAGGTTGAAGCATTGAAGGCTCAAATCGCAGAACTCACGACCGAGAAGGAGACCGCAGAATCCGAAGCCGCAATTGAGGCCGAAGTCGCAAAGCGAGTCGCAGCACACATTGGTGATGCACCTTCTCCAGCACCCGAAGCAGACCCGAAGAGTCTTGCTTCAACCGTAGTGGAATCGACCAAGAAGTCGAACCGCCACGACCCCACACCGACCGTCAGCAAAGGCATGAATGGCCTTGCAGGATGGTTGGAATCACAGATTGCTTTGAGGGGGAGCAATTGAAATCAGAGTCCACAGGACAACAAACAGGGATAGTGAAAGAATATGACTGATGAAAACGAGATTCAATTTACCGATATGGTCGAAAGAGTGAAAGCAGCGCTGGCTGGTGCTGGCACTACAACCGGAGCAACAATGTTCCCGACTGAAACCGCAGACGAGATTATCCAGATAGTGTATGAGCGAAACTTCATGCGTAGTCTGTTCCCATCTATGCCGATGTCAACCCGAACCGTCAAAGTTCCAAAATTGAACGGCTCTGTGAACTTTCACCGCCAAACACTTGGCCAGACCGAAGCCGGAACTGCATCTGACGAATCCCGACAGGCAACCACAGAGGTTGAACTAACACTCACCACAATGATTGCGAACATTCCAATCGGCAATTACTTGATAGCATATGGTGTCGAAGGATTACTTTCAGTTCTTCGAGATGACATCGCATCCCGTCTTGCATACAACGAAGAGTCGCTACTCATTAACGGCGACACTCAAACCACTCTTGCGAGCAACATCAACGGTGTCTATAACAGTTCGACCAACGCAACCGGAATCAATGCCACCGCAGGGTCAGAGCAGAACGATTACTTGCTCGAACTCAACGGACTTCGCAAACTGGCTGGCGCAACCGCAGTATCAGTTAGCGGAACATTCGCTTTGAGCCACCTTCGCTCGGCAATCAACAATCTTGGAGTCTATGCAGACAACCGTGATGAACTCTCTTTGATTGTTCCTCGCAACCTTGAAGTTCAATTGCTTGGATTCACCGAACTCCAGACAGTCGACAAGTATGGCGCAGGGGCAACAATCCTCTCCGGCGAACTCGGCCGCATCTATGGAATCAGAGTATTCGCAACCGGAGTCATCCCAACCAATCTCGATTGGACAGGAGTCTATGACGGCACAACCACAACCAAGACTGTCGCACTTCTGGTGAACAACCGTAGTCCACTCATTGGCAACCCTACTGACGCAGACCGCCGCTTCAACATGGGATTCCTTGACGAGCCAACAAAGGATAGATTCGTTCTCATCCCTCGCCAAGACATCGCCTTCAATGTGCGCTATGCCGAAGCAGTATGTCTGCTAACTGGCATCGCAACCGTTTGAGACTGACTTGAGTCGCCTTGACTGATAGGGAATAGCGTGAGCCAAACCTTTCGAGGGGCGACTCCGTGATAAACCGTATCGGATAAGGATGAAGCATGGCCGCAACCGACTACTGCACACTCGCCGAAGTCGAAGCATACTCTGGGGTTGACTTCTCCGAAGGCATCGGACCCACCGATGTTCAGATTGGCACGATGATAAGCAACGCATCTCGACTGATGGATGCTTATGCCGGACATCAATTCGCCGGTGTTGAAACTCATACCGAATACTTTGACACCGCATTTGGACTGGCGAGCCTGACTTGTGGCGAACGACCGGTAGTGAGTATCACATCAATCCACTCCCTCTCCCCATCTGGTGCTGAAACTCTTCTCGACGAAGGTCGAATCCCCAATAATGATGATTACTATCTGGCCGATGCTGAATCCGGCTTGGTCAGATTCCACTACGCATTCACCGAGTCATTTGCTTGTCGACTCAAAGTCATCTATGATGCGGGGGCGACAACGCCGCCAGCCGATGTCAAAATGGCTACAATTCTCCATGTGGTCAGGTCAGCGGCTCGTGCCGCCATGAATGATGAGAATTGCATGGAGCGAGTCAAGGAGTTCTGGAAAGAACTCATCCGAGATACAGAACGAGAATACAAAGAATTGCTTGAGAAGGTAAAGAGCCATACCAAAGTCGGTGTCGCAACATGGGGTCAATACAAAATGCCTTCATCATTCTGGTATCGGGGGTCGAATTGATGGCCATTGTCGACACAGGATTACCTTCAATCGACCCATACACTACTCTCAAGAACCTTATCGAAGCCAATATGGATTCTCCTGATGGAACTTGGACTCCGAGCGTGAATCCAAACTGGTTGCTTTACAAAAAACAAAAGACATATCAGATTTGCATCCAACCTTTAATCGGTTTAACCGAAGAAGCGAATCTCGACACAAGTTCGACTACTGTCGCTCGCACATCAATCTGGTTCGGGCGCATCACACTATTTGCTCCATCTCGCTCGCTACTGTGGGGTATGATGGCCAAGTTCCTGCTCGTGATGAACAACGGGACTCTCACAGAGCCGTCAGCGGGTTTGGAGCCATCTGGGAACAATGCGTATCAATACTGTCGAATCACTCGTTCGGATGAATCCAAGCCAGTTCGATTTGAAGAACCCGATTGTGGACCCGCCGGTGGCAAGGGCGACAATTGTGTTGGCTATCGCTCCGACTACACAGTTCAATTGAGATGGGGCGAATGAGAGATTGATATTCCGAAGCATTGATATATTGCTACCGACTCGGTTGTAATATGCGAACCGAAACCGCAATCCGCCGCCTGACCAAAAGAGCAAACGACTTTTTGGGTATGACCCTCGACCAATATCTGAAACATTTCACCTATGTGTATGATGGCCAATGGTCGATGAATGACAATATATCAATGCAGAAGTGTTGGTATGCTTTGGGATGCCCAACGACCGCAGAAGAAGCGTTGAGTCTGCCACACTTACCTCGCCTCGACAACCCTCTAAGAAGTCGATGTGCGGAGTGAATGAGATGAGCGACAAACAGATTGTCGCCGCTCTGGACAAAGTTCTGGGCGGGATTCCTGACGATGTGGTTTGCATCGAAGAGGTTGGAGTATCGGCTTCGCTCTATACTACTCACGGATTGATTCGTTGGCTCTTTGACCACGCCACCGGCGATTACTTGGCCAAGTTCATATCACTTTGGAATACCGCTGATGTTGCAGGGCGAATCAATATCATGGTTGATATTGCGATGTCCAAAACTGAATCTGAATCAAAGTGATTGGGCTTCGGCAGATGCCGACAGGTCATCGAGAACGGATTGCTTATCCATCGACTTCATCATGATAGCGGTTGAATAGTGTTGTAGTCCACCTACATCGGCTTCACGCTTGAGGATGGATAGATACGCCGCCTTGACGAACTCTTCGGCATCCATGTCATCATCAACAGGTGGGAGCCCAGACGCCTTCTTCGACTTCTTCGGCTTCTTCGCCTTCTTTGGTTCCGGTGTGAATCTAATTTCATCGACTTCTTCGACCACTTCTTCGACCGGCAAAGCGATGTGTCGTTCGATGCGACCAATCAAATCTGCCTTTGACCCCTTGATGGACAATTCATGTTCTTCGGCCAGAGCGACCAATTCTTTTTTCGATAGACCAGCGAGTTCAGTCATGGTTGTGCTGACTCCTTTGGGGTTAAAAGGCGTATCGGTGTGTGAAATAGTGATAAACCCCAAAGACTGACATTGAGATGCGGCTGGAGCCTCCACCGAACATCGGGGGGATGACGGCCAGTCGCCGCATTCCATAATCCGTCATTCTCCCACCACCCATTCTTTCTTAACCCTCACAGTATGATGGCGATTCATGCCACACAAAGACCGAGAGAAACGGGCGGCGTATCAACGGGAGTATCATCGCAAATGGTATCAACAAAATCGTGGCTCTCGAATTGAGCAGGTTCGGAGTCGAAAGAGGGGAATCCGAGAGTGGATGCGAAAACTCAAAGAGACTCTCTCTTGTGCGGTGTGTGGGCTATCTGGAGAGGATAACGCATGGGCGTTGGAGTTCCATCATCGCAACCCAGAAGAGAAGGATTACCTCATCTCTGGAATGGTCGCCGCTGGATTAGCCAAGAAGCGAATACTCACCGAGATTGAGAAGTGTGATGTCATTTGTTCCAATTGCCACCGGCGAGACCATTACACCGACCATCGCAGAGCCGTTGAATCTGGTGAGAAGTCCATCTGGATTGAGGCTGGTGAGGCTGGTGCGGCGAGTTCGACTTTTGGCAACGACTCCTTGACCCGACAAAAGAAGCGCAGACGAAAAAGGCGAAAACAACGACAACGGGCGGCGAAAAAAGAACTCGAAGGCGACACTTCAAAGCGTTCGGGTCCACCTCGACAGATGGATAATGACATCGACTCCTTGCTATACAAAGTGGAGAACGGTGGAACATTGGATGCGGCGGAGGCGGCGAGATTGCGGAGATTGTTGAAGCGAGCGAGAACTGACCATTTGCAGATGGAGGGTGAAATCCATGATGCGGATATTGAGTTCGATACAAAGTTAAACCGGAACGGCAAGGGTGAATCATGAGCATTTCAGGCGCATCCGCTTTGACTCGGTTTTCGAGAACCGCACCAGATTGGGAGCAACAGGTTCGGTCGTGGTTCAATCCGGCGGCGTTAGAATGGAAAACAAAAGCAATCACAGGCTCGGATTATTACAAACTGGCGGTGGCCGTCAACCCATCCACATTCCCATTGACACCGACAGGCTACAAGTTCACCATCGGTGGATGGTTCAAACCAACAGTCAACACCACAGATGGATTGATGTCATTCTTCGATGGAACAAACAACGCAATCGGATTGAAAATCAAATCAGGAACAAATCAAATCTTCGTTCAACATGGCACATCGACTGGCTACTCCGGCCAAACGATAACCCCGAACACATGGAATCATATCATGTGGTCGCAATATGACCAATACTTCGACATCTGGGTCAACGGTGTCGTTTGGACTTATCAAGTGAGTTCTGCTCCAGATTTGTCGACCATCACCGAATGGCGATTGGGGGAATGTGATGGCGACTTCTTTGAGGGATTGATGAGCGACATTTGGGTCGCCAATACTTGGATGCCCACAGCACCCGAAGCGGCCACCATATACAACAACGGTGCGGCATTCTCGATGTCGCAAAATGTTGTTGCGCCCATCAATCCAGCGAGAGCCGCTACAACCGCTTATTGGGATGGAACAGACACAGGAACACAAAAGTTCCTCGCTCCGGCCAAATCATCCGGCAATATGCCAGCATTCACGGATGCCACTCTCGAATGGTCTGGCAATTTGTCAACCTGCCCCATCCTGAACTCTGCGTCAAGACCCGCCAGTATAAGCAACACATACACCAGATTGTCCGAACTGGCCTATCTGTGGGGTCGTGGAGACACCGTTGGGGGTTTAACCGCACTTGGGTCGGGAGTGAGCCTTGAGGCGGCTTCTCCGGCGTTATTGCCCTATCCCTATACTGGATGGGGAGTCAAGACCGATTCCAGCAGTATTGTTGGTGCGGTGGACTATCCTCTCCAAACACCTCAATTGACGGCATCTGGAACGCTTGCAGAACCGAACATGGAGTCGAACCCCACTATCGGCACGAACACCTTTCAAGGGGTCTTAGACGCACGAGAAGTGAGAGTCTTGCGACCGACCTTTGCTCGCAAGGTTTGATTCAGTTCACTTGAGGCTTCTGGCGGAATAATTTGTAGCCCTTGCGAGAGACCCATGCAACGCCGAACCACCAAAGGACTTCTGCGATTCCGAGAAGAATGGTGAGTCCGACTCCCATCTCCGGTGAAACCTGTGAGAGTCCTGATTGTTCAGATGCTTGGGTCCATGCTTGGGAGATTGTCATTTCAGTCATTTGAATCACTCCATTGTGCGAGCATTGAATCCTGCTTGGAATGCTTTTGCGGCAACGCCGGTTGCATAGCGGATTCCTGTTGTGTTGCGGATTCCGGTGCGGTTGCGGTTGTTGACTGACATTGTTCCGAATACTTCTTGGCAACGGTCTGCTTGTTCATATCCAGCGGAATATGCTTCTTGAAAGTCTTGTGGAGTCTGGGAATACATAGCATGGTTGAATGATGGGTGTCCTTCGTGCTTTGCGAACACTCGTGCTTGCATATCCATATAGGCTTCAATTACTTCTTCGGGCAAGACAACATTGGTGTTCCATGTTGCGTCTGTGTCGGCGTATTGGTTCGGGCTTTGTCGGCTCATATCTATGCCTGTGGGTTTCCCCCTATAAAGGCTTCGGAATCTCAATGGTTTTGTTCCCTTATTTTCCTCGATATGACAGTTATCGAATGGAATAATTGCGATTGAAAACATACAAACCCCCACCATATTGTGATTCGGGGTATTCAAATAGGTGGGGTCGTGGTCGACAAATCGTCATCGGCCAATGTTCGCTCTTTGGTCGTTGACACTTTGTTTTCACCGAAGCCTTGAAGCAGGGCAAAAGGTTCGCATCCTCATGGCGAAGATTCTATGGGGTTCAGAGCAACCCATTCGACCAACAGGTTATGCAGTAGTGAGTCGTGAAATTATCAAGCGACTCATCAAGGATTATGGCCATGAAGTGTATGTCATGGGGTGGGATTACAACGGCGAAAGTATGACTCATGAAGAGGGGTGGACTCTCGTTCACGCAGGTCTTGGTGGCTTCGGTGGTGAAAAACTCCAAAGCGGCGGAGAAGGTAATTCCCCCACAGTCTTGGATTATCATCTCCAAACCATTAAGCCTGATGTGTTCGTCTCGTTGATTGATTGTTGGTTCACCGGCCACATGGTTTTATCCAGTAATGGTATTGGGATTCCACACATCGCATACACTCCAATTGATGGTGTTCCAATCTCACACCAATGGAGTCGCATTCTCGGCCACACACACACCAACCTGTGGATGAGTGAGTTCGGCAAGAATGTGTGGTTGGATTTCATAGCCAAACACAATTCGGTTGGCGATGGCCATCCACAATTGAAGTTCCCCGACCTCGACAGATACACCGATACGCCGATTGATGAGAATCCGATGATTTATCACGGTGTCGATATTGATGTGTTCAAGCCAATGCCTGCTCAAGAACGAGAGATAATGCGGAACAAATTGGGTCTTGGATTCAAGACATTGTTCTCATCTGTTGGTCGCAACACAAATCGAAAGCAGATTCCTCGATTGCTCAAGGCTCTCCGTATTGCGCTCGATAAATTGGATGACCCAAATGCTCTGGGATTGGTCATTCATTGTGGCGACCCTGTTGATTCGATGAACATGGGTGGGTGGAAATTACCCGACCTCATCAAAGATTACGGATTGTCGAATAATGTCATGTTCTCCGATGGGTCAAGCAACCCACTTCATGGAATTAGTCGAGAGGACTTGGCTAATTTGTATGGATGCACCGATGCTCATGTGCTGGCGACCGGCGGCGAGGGATTCGGAATCCCATCTGCCGAAGCGATGTCTTGTGGAATCCCAATCATTCTCCCTGACAATAGCACAGGACCCGAACTGATTGGAGCCGATAACGAACGAGGATGGTTGATTCCATGTTCAGAGTCGATTGTCGGACCCCGTTGGGGAGTCGAGATGGGATTGGTCAATTGTGAATTGCTCGCAGATGCACTTGTCGAAGTCCATACAAAGCCAAATGAAGTCAAGAAGCGAGGCAAAGCGGCTCGCAAATGGGCTGTCGATAATCTGGATTGGGACAACATCACCAAACAATTCCACGACTTGATTGAATCTCGAACTGGAACTGACCATCCAATGACTCTCATGACGCAACGGAATGGTGAACAATCATGAGCAAGCGGCATCCCCAACGCAAACGAATCCCTCGACCGAAGAAGGCATCGAAGGCATCGAAGGCAAAGAAGCCTCGACCACTCAAGAAGCCAATCAAGTGTGGGCATCGTTTTCACACTCGATGTGAGAAGCATGGGAATCCATGTGCAATCGAAGTCGATTGGCCAGTTAAGGATGAGCGACACCGATTCAAGAAGGAACTTTTGAAAATGGGCGCACCTTCACATGGCAAAGATAGCGAACATCGGTGCAAGAAGTGTATGGTCGAACGATTTGAGCATAGCCCACACCAGCAAATACCAGTCGAAGGATTGGATAAACTTCAAGTCGAGAGAATGCGCTTAGATATGGGTGGATTCAGGGTTGGCAACACCGAAGAAGAATAAACACCGTTAAGAACCCCAAAGAATACCGTTTGAAGCAAGGGATTAACATGGCCGTTCACTCATACACCGGATGCACAGGTAAAATCACCGCCAACACTACCATCATTGGCTTTGTGAGTGGCGACTTTTCGCTCGCTCAAGCAACGGGCAAATACATCACACTTGGAACAAACACAAATGTTGCACACACTCGTGGTGTCAAGACCGTCAGCGGAACTCTCAAGAAGGCTTGGGGAATCTCCGATGAAGAATTGTGGACATGGTTCAACACCAGCGCAGAATACACAATCGAGTTCGATGCAGAACAAACCGGAACTGACACATACACCGTATCTGGTTGTGTTTTGACCGACCTTGCTATCGAAGGACTTGAGGCTGGTGCTGAAGGTGCTTTGATGGTGAACGCATCGTTTGAAGGACTCACCTTCAACCGAGACGCTTGAGGGGTGATTAGAATTGGCTCAATGGTTGGATTCCACGCTGGACAAAGCCAACGCCGACATCGAGGTCGACATGACGGGGGTTGGACTCGTTGGGGCGGATGGCAAAGAAGTGTCGAGCCTTCTCGCTCGACCAATTTCAGCCGCCGAATATCAAGTTCTCAAGTCGGACCCAGCAGTTCTCAAATTGTCTGGAGAGGACAAAACAGAATATCTCGGATTGCGAATGACTTTCGAGATGCTCAAGAAGTGCGACTCATCTCTCAAATGGGGAGAGTTCCAAAAACTGCCATTGACACTATTGGGTGCAATCGCTCAAGCGGTGGTATCGGCGGTTGGTTCACCAACACCAGACGGTGGTGGTGTTCTGGGGGAATCGTAAGGTTCTCCGAGACCCATGAGGGTCAATTCTATTTTCATTTACTGAAAGACTTTTCACTCACTCCACAAGACTGGCGTGAGATGGACCCTCGTGATACTGCGTTCTTGGCGAATGCTTTCGTTGAACACAAGAAGCGAGAAGAGAAGTATGCGAAGAGAGCGAAGCAGAATAGGAGACGATGAGTATGCCCAATAATGATATGAACATCAATGTCAAGGTCGGTGCGAACACCAAAGGGTTCTCACAAGGCATGGCTTCGGTTCAAACCGGACTTGCGGCATCTGGCGGCTCGATGTCCAAGTTCGTTGGAATGTCCAAAGCCGGATTCATCGCTATGGGTGTAGCGGCGGCGGCGGCTGGTGTTGCTATCGTGGCGGCATTTGCGGTTAAGGCAACCAAGACCTTCATCGACTTTGAAGCCAAGATGATTAAGACGGCGGCAATCATGGGCAAAATGGGAATGGATGACATTCCCGAATTAACAACCGAAGTTCGCAATCTGGGAATGGCGACCAAATCCACCGCCAGCGAAGTCGCAGAAGCGGCGCAGATTCTTGCTCTGGCGGGATTGGGTTCAGAAGAGATGGTCGAAGGCAAGGCTCTGGAGAACCTCAACAATCTCGCAATTGCGGCTGGCATCACAATTCCCGAAGCGGCGTCTGTCGCAATCTCAAGCCTCAAGGGAATGCAAATGGAGACTTCTGAACTTCGGAATGTCAACGATATTCTGCTCAATACAATGACTTCGACTTTCACCGACATTCAAGGTCTTGGACAATCAATGAAGTTCCTCGCACCAACCGCTTCGGCGGCGGGGATTTCACTTGAAGAAGCGGCATCCGCCGTTGGTCAATTGGGGAATGCAGGACTTCAAGGCTCGATGGCTGGAACCGCCTTGCGTATGGCCATCACTAAATTGCTCAAGCCGACCGATGATGCTCGCAAAATGATGGCAGACTTGGGGCTCGACTTCTTCACACTCACTCCGGCTGGCCAAGCGGCCAAAACCGCACTCCGAACCGTTGCTCAAGAACTTGAAGCAAGCAAGGTGTCGGCGGCGGCGACCAATGCACAGATGAAGGCGTTGAACGCCGAACTCTCCGACTTGAGCATCGACCAACAACAAAACAGTCTGGCGATAATGAAAATCAAGCGCAGAGCCGAACGAGAGGGGCGAGACCTCAACAAGCGTGAGATGGAACAAATTAGTCGACTCGAATCAGCGAATGCCGACCTCAACATCACGATGGCCGAGCGAAGAATCGAGCAACAAATTACTGGCGCAGAACAGAAGAGGGTCAATGAAACCATCCAAGCACAAAAGGAGTCATATTCCGACCTTAACAAAACCGTTGGGGAACAGACAACCGGACTCACCAGCCTAAGCGATGTGTTCCTACAATTGCGAGATTCGGGTGCGACCACAAATCAAATGTTGGAATTATTCGGCGTTCGTGGTGGAACAGCGGCGATGGCATTGTTGGCGAATGTCGATGGGATGAATGAACTCACAGAAGCCAATAAGAAGGCTCAAGAGGGGATTGGAAAGACGGCTGAAATCACAAAGGTGATGGAGACCTCAACCCTGTTCTCTCTCCAAAGTCTGGGTGCGGCTTGGGAATCGTTCTTGTTGGACATCGGCGAGAACTTCGGACCCATGCTCGTTGAAGAAGTCATCCCTGCTCTCAAGGAGATGATTGTGAATCTCGCACCGATGGTTCCAGCATTCGCTGAACTTGCGGTTGCTGTCGGAGAGATATTGCCGCCGCTTCTCGAAGCATTGGTTCCGATGTTCCAAACCTTCGCCGATGTTCTCATTCTCCTTGCGCCAGTTCTCAAATTGGTTGGATATGCGCTTCAATTCATGTTCTTTTTCATGGAGCCGGTCTATCGAATGATTGGTGCGATTGCACAGGTCATCAATTCGATTATCGAACTCGACTTCGAGGGAGTCATTGACGGTCTTGGAGCCGCCTTTGGTGCTTGGTTTGAAGTCATCAATCCGGTTTGGCGAGTATTGTCGGCGATAGCCCAGATGCTTGGATTTGATATGGAGGGATTCTCAAATGACTTAGAAGAGGACACCGGATTCAGTATGGGGTCGGCGGCGGCTGGCGCTGGAATTGGATTCATGATGGGTGGACCCGTTGGTGCGCTCATCGGCGGTGCGGTCGGTGGATTATTCTTCGCCGAAGGTGGAATCGTGAACGAGCCTCAAATGGGAATCGTTGGTGAAGCCGGACCCGAAGCAATCATCCCAATCGAGAAGATTGACGGAATTATCGCATCTTCGATGATGAAAGCGCAGAACGGAACGAGTATCGGCTCCAATACGCCAACGATTGTTGTGAATGGTGGCATCCACATCGGCGCAGGGAATAATGTGAATAAGGTCGAAGTGCAAGACGCATTTGATAAGGCACTTATCCGAGCGTTGAGTGGCCGAGTTAAAAGTGTGCGAGGGGTGATTTGATTGGCATCATTCAAACGAATCATCTCATATCGCTTCTCAAGAGTTCTCAATGACTTGGCCGAGAAGCAACGATGGTGGCCAGCATACATCAAGGGAGATGGCAAGAACGGCTTATCCGTTGACCCTGTGATGTTCCACACTCAATTGGGTGCAGATACCCTTGAGGATGAAGGTCGAGGATTCAATGACGAAGCAAATACGGCAGGTGTTCGAGTCGAGTGTTTGAACATAGATGGGAGTGAGCCAACCGGAACTCCGACCATCGAGATTGTCGACTCTGGAACTCATAATGCTCGTTGTATTTTGACGCATCCTGACGGCACAAGCACAGAATGGAGATTTGTTTCGCCGAGCGCAGATACGAACACATCGAATGGATATGGGGCTCAAGACTCGGCGGCGGCTGGTTCGATGAACCAGAACATCGCACCATTGACTCCCCACAAGAACTCGGCTGGCCCCTATCCGGTATATGCAACACTTCAAGACTTCATTGATTGGATGGATGGATTAGCCAATTCGTGGGATAAACTCGCCTTCGATACCTATTGGGCGGCAACAACCGGAATGGCGGTCGAACAGGCCACTAAATCGGCTTGGCTCCCACAGGGTCTCAAGGGAGATACAAGTGTCGGTGGAACAATCGCCTCATCATCCGCTTGGCCAGCGGCCAATCTCGACCCACGCATTGACCTTGCTCACAACAATCCATTACCGAACATCGGCCTTTACATCGCCACGATGTTCCAACCGTTGCTATATGATAACAATCAATTATCATATGAGACTGCGGGGGTGAGCAACGACATTGTGAGGGGCGTCTGGACAGAAGCCCGACCAGCCGAATCTGGAATTGGTGATTCGGGAACATATTTCAATTTCTTTGACGAAGGAATGACCCGTCATAATCAACAACCTCAAACCGACACAGTATATCCACAAACTGAGACGGTTAGCGGGGCTCGATTCAAATGGTTCAAGTCATCTGGAGATTTCAAAGAGGGGCAGGTTGGTTCATTTCAAAAGGTCGATACTGTTCGGAATCCCGACAACCTATGGGATTATGTCAATTGGGATATTGACCCATCATCATCCGCCTATGGTGGACCCTCATATCGAATGCGAACTGCACTCGCTTGCTTCTTGAAAGACGGCACATATACACTCTCTGGTGGCTCACTTATCCCCTACATCTATGACCCAGCGAGAACCATTGGCGGCTCGGATGGAACGACTTGCTATGCGGTTTGGAATGGCAAGGGTGGAGTCGCCAATACCCAAGCCGAACTGGACACACCGACAACCTCACGAAGTCAATCCGCACAGATATTCCCTTTGTTTGATTTCATTCAAGGCCCCTTATGCCCAGCCGGTCAAGGATGGAACTATGACTATGATGTCGTGCAATACAAATGGTTTCCTGCATACATAGAGTGGAATAGTCAACAAAATGACGCATACATCAATGGAGCGACCGGAGATGGTGGGAGTTCACCAAACACCTTGAGTTCACCCGTTGCCGCAACCCTTCAACAACAACCTCGTTCGTGTTTGGTGCGACCCAACCCGACTCGTGCGCCAATTTATGCGGTTGGGCAAGCCAGCGGTGATGGGTCGGGGAATCCTCATACCACTTCGGGAACTGCCACAGGAACTCTGACGGTGTGGGTTGAGGATAATAACACCGAAGTGGGCAAGGCGAACAAATGGAAAGCAGGTATGCCAATTTACATGGAGATGGATGGTGTATTGAATGGCCTTCGTGCCGCCGATGGAACTTTGATGTATCAATGGCAACAGGGTCCAAATAGTCGAGAATATGGGATGGAATGGGATGCTGACACTTGGATGAGTGTGGTGCTTGGTGGTGGAGCGACTGACACATTGGGTGGCTATTCATCTCGTTCTGGTTGGTGGATTATCACGGCTGTCGATGCGCTCGCAAGCGTAGCCAAGTCGACAATTGTGAGTGGTGCAGTAGGCACATTCACCGGCCACAAATTGACCTTCACCATCAACACCGGATATAGCATATCTTTGCCCGACCCACCTTCGAGCAAATCTAATTCAATCCAAGACATTACCACATACGCTTGTGCCAAAGGATTCGTCTGTCAGGGCATCATGGGTGGGGCGGAGTTCTCATGGGGCGGCTACAATTATTGGGATGGTTCAGCATCCGTCAATGACACCGACATTGGGAATGGTGGGACTTGGCCATACGACCCAATATCAGGATTCTATGCGGGGTCGGGAACGGCAGTAGGCCGAGATAGAGATAGGTCAGCCAGTTATTCCCCCAACAAATACAACATATTCACCACACAAGGCCCCATTTATGATGCTGAAATGGGTGTCGGATTCATTGGTGGCGCATACATTGGTGGTCAAAATGTTCCTGCATACGGTGGCCATAATTTCACCAGCCCGACCAGATTGACACTCGACCCTCTCGCATTATGGTCAAACGACATGGGTGGATGGTTTGGGGATTATGCGAATACCCCTGCTGGAATATCTCTCCAATCACCCACTCAAGATGTGTTCATATCGAACCCGATAGCCGGTGGGCATGGTGGTGGAATGCTACGGTGCAACGCACCAAACTCATTCGGCCATGCTGGTCAGTATTTCAGCATCACAAATGTTGACCGTCTTTCGAGTTCTGGAATGGAATTGGTGGCGGATATGGGATGGTCGAACTTCTCGGTTGGCCACAACGCCGTCTATGAAATGAGTCAAACCGACCCTGCGAATGTGCTGTCGAAGAATGCGAGTAAGTTCTCATACAATTCCCAATCCGCAGGATGGTTTAGCAAGGGAATGACAATTCTATTCACTTCATTCTATGACCAAGCAACCGGCTATCACGCATGGGATTATTGTCCAGCCGGAACGGGTGTCGAGAAGTGGCCGTATGGTCGCAATCGAATCTGGCCAGTCCACGAGCGAGTCGCCACGAAGGGTGGTTATGGGTCATTCGGGCAAACATCATGGACATTACTCGAACCCAACCCAACCGTTGTTGGAGACCGAACATACGGAATGGAGACAACAAATACTGGACTCACCGAAGTCGGGTGTTCTCCAATCTGGTTGGATTTGCAGATAAAAGCGTGGTGGCCAGTTCAGAAGGATTTGTTGACTATTATCGACTTCGATACTGGCGTGAATAATATCCAGTTCGGTCGTCATGCTCACAACAATCACGGTTCGATGTTGACTTGGACACAAGGATTCACTCGAATCGGACTCATCGAAGGCTTGAATGACGAAGTGTCTTGGGGAACAGGAGAAGGCTCGGCGACAGACTTGGGCTGGAAAAGCATGAACATTCAAAACGAATCACAAACCAAATTGGCTTCGCACAATTCCCAGATATTTGTCTGGGGTGGGTCGGCCATGTGGGGTGAACCGCCAGCGTTCAATTACAACCAAGCCGATGTATCGTTGGGCGGTGATTGGGTTGATGTCGCATTGGAGAACTCGTGGCCGTATGCCGCTATGGGAGGAAATAATGTGGGCTGGGGAACTATGGGGAACTACATTGGAACCGGCACACCATTCACAATGACCGAAGGTTATCACACCATGCGAGCGACATTCGATGAAGAAGGCATGACAATGAGCATAGATGGTGCGAGCAAGGGCAAAGACCTGAACTCCAACGACCCTGTGTGGGGATTCTCATTGTTGTTTCAGAAGTCTTGTGGTCAAGGATTGAAATCAAATGCAAGTCCACTTCACGATGGAGTCGGCAACGATATGTGGATGGCGAACCCAACATACAACAAAACGAATGCGGCGTTCCAGATGGATGAAATCACCATCCGGCACATTCCATCCGATGCTATGATTCCATTCCCTGTGGACTCTCGCAAGCAACAAATTGCGGGTGTTGGCAAATACACAGGCTTGAGTGTCGAAGTCGACAACATCAATGTGTCAAAGGGCATGAATGTCAAGGTGTCAATCTGTCCGGTCAATGACAATATCGCAACCGATTTGACGGTTCTTCGTCAAGGCGAAGGTGGAACTCCATACGAGAACTTTGATGCTCTGGATTTGAATGTCATCGGCGGATTCGGCTCGATTGATTTGACCACTCTCCCAACCGATGCAACAACCAATGGATTCGTGATTCGATTCTTATTCTATGTTCCAACAAGTTCGATGGCAACGCTTCAACCTGTGGATTGGTCAACAACCCCAATCATTCGTTCGTGGTCGCTTGAGTATGACATCAAACCAACCGCCAGTATTGCTTGCATAGGCAACACCTTCAATGGCGACATCACTCCCCCCATTGACACAAAGGTCGGTCATATTGTGTCATTCAGGGGAACTGGAATCACGACTGACATCGACCGAATCATCACACAAGTCAAGTTCGACTTTGGAGATGGAGTCATCACCGATTGGTTGCCATTCACCGACCAGACGCTTCAAACCAATACTTATGATACGGCACACTCATATCTCATCGCCGGAACTTATGATGCGAAAGTGTATTCCAAAGACGATGCGGGGAATGAATCGGATGCGGCGACCATGAGTGTTGTCGTGGTGAACTCCGCACCAGTCGCAGTTCTCCGAGCCGTTCCATCTCTCATCAGAGCAGGGCAACCCATCACTCTCGATGGAACAGATTCATTCGACATCAATGCGGGTGCGAGCCTCTCTTCATACACATTCACATACGGAGATGGGTCGGGGTCAACAACCAACGCATCTGGAACCGCCCAACACACCTATGCGGCGGCTGGTGAATACCAAGCCACATTGGTCGTTGTCGACAATGATAGTGCATCCTCACAAACCGCAACGGCGATTATCAAGGTTCTGCCAGCAACGCTCGTGGTTCCTCTCGTTTTCAATATCATGCCAAAGGGATTCCAACGCAACCGAAGCGCAGAATGGTCGCAAACTCCTGTTCTCGATGCCGTCTATCCAGAACTGACGGATATGGGTCAAAGACATGATGAGTTCGCTCTCTCCGGTTCATTCCTGACTGAAACCGCCAATGCCGATATTGAGTTCGTTGAAGAATTGCTGATGAGTGGTTCGCTCGTGGAGTTCATGTGGGAATCCGTCAATTATGTAGGAACACCGACAGGCAAAACATTCGTGGGTCGAATCACATCGTTCGACTACAATCGAGAAGGTGGTCGACATGGTGAAACTCCATACACAATCAATCTGGTTCGAGAGGCGGGTCTTGGCGTTTGATATTCGCTTCGATACTTATCAATCACAATGGTTTGCTCGACCCTTTATGAACTATGAATAATCGAGAACTATTCAATTGTGATTCTCAAACATTGAGAGAACCAAAGGGTTCATATAGGCGAAACCCCTCGTCTTTAACATGGCGACCCAAGAAACTCTCGTTCAGAAATACTTGACCACATACTTCGCAGAGCGCAACCTGCCAAATCGAACCATCCAATACATTGATGACCAGTCGATGTGCCACTACATCGACTCTGATGAAGTTATCCGCATGGTTATTGAAGTCGCATCATACCCAGAACAGGCGCAGATTCGCCACACCATTCGTGAAATCGAATGGCATAACCCCGAAGCAATTCACGGATTCATTGACCATCTCGCATCTTGCTACATCAAAACGAACTTTTGAACAACCGTGATAACCCGCAAGGGCGCACGATAGTGTATGGACAAAGACAGTATCGAGCGATTCCACCGCTTGGTCAGGTCTGGCGATGATGAACTAATCATCACTCCGCCGAAGGGCTTGTTGGATGAAATCGAACGGATGGGTCAAGACCCTCGCCGACCTCGCACCGCCATCGCTCGTTGGGCTTCACGAATCTGGTTGGAACATTCCCACGAATCTATGAGCGAAGGCACAGGAGTCGAACTCGATGCAAGTCATAGTGAAAAGGAACTCATGTATCGACCGGCACATTATCCGGTGGATTGGGGTTTGGATATGATTCCATTCCCATCTGACTTGAGTGGCGTTTGGTTGCGAGATAGGAACACCACGCTGGGCTACACAAGCCTGACCACACCAAGACCGTTTGACCCTCAATTGCATGGCGATGTCAAAACGGGTGCGCTCGGATTCGGCTACAATTATCAAGGTTCAACAGGATTCCCCGACCAACAAGACATAATCACCAGAAGAGGCGGGGGTCCTCGTGGTGGATTCTCCATGACAACCGGCCCCACCGAAGGTGCATATCCCACCGCCATTCTCCCTCAACCAGTATTCAATTTGGGGCGATTGGGCTTCTCTGACGGCGGTTGGAATCCCGAAGGACTACAATGGACTAACCGACCCAAAAGGATGCGCTTAGGGGGGCTTAGAAACGGCTGGGCGCACAAGATATTCTTCGCTCGCTCACGGAGAGTGTTGTTCAGGAATCTCTATGGACCCCTCGCACGAGATGAAGCAACACCACAATCCCCGACTGTTGTTATCAACGGACTCAATGATTTGCATGGAATCACTTCTGTGAATCTCACACAGAACTTCAATGGCCCCACCGAAGTCAATATCGAACTCAATAATCCATCTGGCAGAAGAACTGGCTGGATTAAGCGAGGCGATACAGTTCAAGTGTATGCGAGTCCGAGAACATGGGCGAGTCCACCACTTGTGTTCACCGGATTTGTATCAGAAGTTCACGAATCATCGAGCGACATTTCATTCAAGTGTTTGTGTGCGCTCGGCTATTTGAATCTCGAAGTGGTCAAGGGGTCAATGACATATTTTCAAACCGATGCGGCAACCGTTATCAAAGACATTGTGGCGAACTCCACTTATGCTCCGCCTGTTGGTCGCATGGCAAATCAATCCCATGTCGTTCTCCCAGCCGGAATGAACTTCGTTGGTCAGACTCGCCTGTCGGCAATCCAAACGATATTGAATATCATCAATAGCACTCCCGCCTTGAACCAGATATATTGCTCGGCGGATGGCTACATCAATTTTCGCAAATTGCGTGAAGTCGATGATGCAACAGTCCAACCATTCATCGCCGGTCGAATGCCGAGAAGTGCGTTGCCACAAGACTTCTATCCAACAGGAATTGAGAGAGAATCCGGTGAAATCACAGGATTCAATGTTGCGATAGTGTCGAATCCTGAACTGGACATAAATGTGTCAGTTCCAGCAACCGATTCCACTCGATACCCATCCATTCCTGTGGAGAAGAGAATTGAGGATGATTCAATCACCGATGAAGTTCAAGCAAAATTGGTTGGCGAATACTTCTTGAATACTCAAGGACTTCAACGAACCAAGTGGGTGGTCAACGGCATTCCAGAGCGATTCGATTTGAGAGTCGGAGATGTGATGGAGTTCGCATCGAACGAGGCGAGTCTATCTGGTCGCCATAGGATATTCAACATCGCATGGGGCATGAGTCCATCAGGTTCGACAATGACATTGACGGTGGGTCGGCAAGGCCAAGACTTGATGTCGACATTGAAGTTCACGCTTGGAATATCTCAATAAACCATTGATATTCCGAAGAGTTCATATAGTCGATGCTGACTCGATAGGTTTGTGGGAGAACACCCCCACCGAAGCCGCCCCTCTTCTTTGAATGGGGGCATTGAGTCGAGAGGATTCATGGATGCGCCAAACAGAGTATCGCCTTGCGGGTTGAAATACCAAGAGCCACCGGAATATCGGTGGTTGAAATATCAAGGCGTGAATGCGGCGTATTCCCCCAAGAAGGCCTGTCAGAGTTCTAAGCAAATCACCGCTTGTGAGCGAGAACCGGAGTGGGGGTTAAACTGTCCAAAGGTTTTGTTCTGCCTTAAATCTCGACTCGCTTCATACTCCTTCGGGGGTTGAAGTCTTTTTTCATTTCATCAATAACCACTTAAAGCGGCACGAATGACCATTTGATGTGTCGCCAGCGCCAGCAATCACTCCCGCCACAGGAATGCCTGTGGACACCGTTGATGCTATTCCACCGGTCGGTTCTCGTGGACTCCCATTGACGCTGGTGTTCAACGATAGTATCAAAGACAACATCGCCGATGCTCAAGCCACTCGCATGGCGTTATTTGATGAAGCCATTTGGACACCACGAACGACTCAAGCAACAACCGCATCTGGAACGACAATCAATCCCAAAGCGGTGTGTCCTTCGGCAACCAATCTCGCCAAAGACGAATGGCCGATAGTGGACCCGACAGGTTTGAATCAAGAAGCACGAGCGACAGGCTTGAGAATCAACACCAGCGCACCCGTCATGAGCCACACTCGTGGGTCGTTGTTGTTCGGTCAGATTGGCCAAGATGTGTCTATGGGGAGATGGGATGCGACTCAATTGACAGGTTCGGCTCAATTCGCTGGATTGAGTATCACGGAATGTGGTCAATATACTGACCATCCTGACCAACGATATGCTTCACCTCGACCAGCGAATCATTCGTGGATGAAGGAATCGGATTCCAACACAGGAGAATATCGAACTCAATATGACTTCATCTATGGAACTACGGTCGCAAAATCATCCATCGGACTTTGCACCGAACCGACTTTCATTGGTGGGGGAATTGTTGAGGCGATTGTTCACGATTCGATTCCAGCAATTCCCTCGAACGGAATCGGAATGATTTATCACGATGCTCACAATTCCAATTATCTCACGACTGTTGTGTCGGCCCCAATCGAAAGCACCATGACAACGGCGGCGGGAATCCAGTTCGATGCCGATGCTTTTGACTTCTCGGCGCATTGGTCGGTGAACATGAGAACACAACAACCATTCCTGTTGACCGGCAAGGACATCAGTTCACCAGATGGTATGACGGGGGCAATTACAATGGGTGCAACAGATGTGGCAGAAGCCGTTTCAGAATGGTCGCTTGCTGGCGGGTCGACAATTCAACAGATTCTCACGAATGATGTATTCGATGATGGAACAGGAGCGACCCCGTTGACGGCAACCAATCTGGGTCGAGCCGACTTGGGTGCGAGTGTTGTCGCAGACTCGGTTGGGTTAATTGGATATGAAGGAGTCATCACGGCCACCGCATTCTTCGCACCGACCAAAGCGACTGATACTGGTGGAGTGTTGGGTCCTGTGTCTATCGCCGATGCGAGCAAGGGATATGCGGGGTTGAACATTCAAGTCAATTCCGGCACACCTGTCAGGCGCAACGGCTATACAACAGGAACACCAACACAACCAGCATATTTGTATGGGTCAGATGGGGGGCGAATTGACCCAATGTTCGATGCGCTCTCAACCCACGCAGGTCGAGCCGCTACTCATCCTCTCGGTGTTGATGTCAATGCCAACGCCACTTGGTTTAGGAACTTCTCGTCTGGAGATTTGCACACTTCGGCCATACCCGACCAGCCGACTATGGTGGGTCCGTTGGGTCGAGTTCCACATCAATTGGTGAACTCAAACCAGATTAAGCAGGGCGGAGCAGGAACAACAGGCAAAATTATCGGCTCCAATACAAAGGGCGATGACTCACCAGAACTCATCGACTCCACATATTCGACAGGTCGATGGATTGCAGATGGAGTTCCAACCAAAGTTCAGATTGTTCCCGTCATCACCGGCTATACTGACATTGAAGTGTCGGCAGGAGCCGCAAAATTGGCCAACCATCCATCGGCGGCGAGTCAAACATTCCGCAAGCCTCTTGTTGACTATCATGTCATTGTCTCGGTGGTGCGAGAATCTCATGTGCCAGATGGAACAGCAGACACAAGCGTGGGGAATACACCAACCGGAACACCGACTCAACGGAATAACCCCGATGGCACTCGCCTATCTGTGAACTGCGACTTCTCTGATATTCCATGCACCATCTATCACGGCATATTCCGAATCGACCCAACATCTCTTGAACAGATATTCATTGATGCAACGGCTGGAGCCGCACTTGGAATTGACCCATTAGAGAATGAATGCCCGATGTCTGTGATGCCTCGCCACACATGGGCTGATATTGAAGAGGGTGAGGCTCACATGGGGTGGGGATTGCACCAAGCAACACCATTCCGACCACTTGCTTTGGCTGATACCAACACCAAAATCCCCGACCTATGTGCGGCGGTTGAAGGCGGTGGTTCATTCCAGCGGGGTGGCATCTCTCATGTGTGGGATGCTTGTGAATACAAAGGCGAGATATTCATCGGTGCAGATGTCATAGACCCAACGCAATTGTGCCAAACATCGACAACCGTTGATGGGCAACCTCACTACGGGATATGGGGGAATGGTCAGGTTTGGCCAGATGGAGTCGGCACACCTACAATTCCGCAAGGTTGTGAATTGTTGGTTTGGCGATATTCTCCGACTCTCGACCCACTCTATACTCGTTCCAGCACATACTTATCGAACCCGATACTCTCTGGGTTTCCAAGTTCTGGTGTGTCGATTCCATATTCGGCGGCGACTTGTGATTCAATCACTCGAACTCAAATTGGTGAACTCACAAATACTCCGCTGGGATATGGTGCGGTGTGGTCGATACATGATTGGGTCATGCCTCAAATTGAGATGATGCGTTATCTCGGTCGTGAAGAGAAGAACGCTGTGAAGCATCCAAAGGCGAGTGGTGGTAGTGCGCCCATCTATCACCCAACGCTTCATTGTTCCAGTCTAAGAGCGATGGATGATGGTCGCTTCGTTATGGCGGCGGTTCATGTCGACTACATCAAAACCGAGAACGATTATCCGGCGGTTGACATCAAATATCCTTTGAATCCTGACCTCGACACCGGCGGTTGTCCTGCCGGATATTATCAATCGGGCGGCAAGTGCATTCCCATCGGTGGTGAGTCGGCAGATTATCCGGCTGGCTTCGGACCCGACCCACAATCTGGAGATGCTAAACCATCGAGTTCTGTTCCCACTCCGGTCAATGGCTCTGGCGGCTCAACACCCAAGAGCGATAACTTCTCGGCATATCCCACTTGGTCAAAATTGATGGCGAATACTCAAGCCCGTTCTCTCATCCTCATGTTCTCCGATGCGAAAGCCGACCCCGATACGGGGTTCGCCAAGCGTGGTCGAGCATTATTCGACATCACATGGGAGAAGGTGTCAATCGGAACTGGTGGAACAATTGAAAATATCGCTCGACAAACATGGACTGACGGCGATACTTGGTGGAGTGGCGCACGAATCTCATATTGGTATCAAGAGTCTGGTCAAAGAGCAATCCCAATCACCTATGGTTCATACCCAGATTGTCGAATGTCATATGCAAATCTCCCTCGCTCTCTCCCGTTCTTAATCAATGAATATGGAACACCTGCTCTAAGCGACTCGGCTCGCATCTCGTCTGGATTCCCAACCATCCAACCGATAATCACAGCCAAGTCAATGTCAAAAGCAACCCCCGACCTCGTTGACAACGACACCAGAATCACGGATGCGTGGGTGGGGATTCGCAATTCTCATGTGAAATTGACTCGGTTCGTTCCAACCACAATTGGATTTGCTGACTTTGGTTCTGGTGCGAATCCATTCCAAGAACTCGGCTGGTCAGGCTGGTCATTCCCACGAGGCTTATTCGACCCAATATCCTATGGAGATAACCAAACATTCTTCTCCGATGCACCAGAATCACTTGATGCAAGTCCACTCGTTGGTGGAGTCATTACTCCTACCGAGCAAGCAATTTTCAAAGGATTCGGAGATGTCGCAGATGATTCGGATAGTGCTGGCGCAAATCTCTGGGCTCCAAATGTGGGTCGCTTTGTCGACTTGCGTGGAGTATCATTCCCAACCACGCTTGATTCGATGATAGTGTATAAATTGGGAACTGGACCCCACGAACGCATCTTCGCACCTGTGAGTGTGTCGAGCGTGGCCGACATTGTGGCGGCGATTCTCGACCCATTATTGAGCGATTGGTCAACCATCTATGAAAGCCAATATCAAGCATCTGATGGCAGGGCTTTGCGAGAAGAACCAACAAACTATCTGGTTCGGACTTGGGACCCAAATCTCCCACCGCCACTCGAAGCAATAGGGGCGATGGAATGGACATCATTGACTGTCGGTGGTCGGGTGTTCTCTTGGGGGAGTGCGGAGGTTCAAGGTCATCGGTTGATGCGTGGTCGGGTTGGTGGTTGGTCGCATCACGGACCCCTGCATTATGGAATCTCAACCAAAATGCACCCATATCGAGTCGACCGAGTATTCAAACAAGTTCACGGTGGAGTCGGCTACAACATTCCAATTCATTTGTTAATTCCACCAGCCGTGAGTGTTCGAGCGAGAGCCGGTGGAAAGAACGCCATTGAACTTGAGATGGAGACTCCATTCCACCGAACCGACAACATTCATCTGCTGGGAGCATCACAATTCAACACAGGATTTGAACTCGGTGGAGAATCGCCACCGGATGCGGCTCGACCTGTGGCCGGTCAATACTTCTTGAGAACGAACCTATGGGATAAGCCCACTTGGGGTTCGGGTGGTGTGTCAGGGGCGCAAATTGCACCAATGGACACCATTGGAACAAGAGTTCACGGACCCATCGTGAGTGGCTCATTCGGTCTTGAGGCGTTTTGGTCTGACCATCCGACTGACCACTTTCACGCTTCGGCCATGCCGATTCTCCCCAATTCCGATTATGACTTGGCGATGATTGAATCCAGTCGATATTCACCATTGATGTTGGCGAGAGTCAACGAGATTCATGAACTCGATGTGTTGGCTTTGTCCGAGCAATTACAATCGAGTGTTGATGTTCATGTGTCGCAGACGGCGAAGCCGATGTGGGATTCTGGTTCAATCGCTTCGGCGGTCGGGATGGGATTCCAAGACCCGAAGGGGGTGTATATGATTCAACGGCAATCGAATATGGATGGCAACGATATGTCAGGCCCAGCAGTAATGGCCGGTGGGTCAGGCCCACAGAATCTCGGAATGGGTCAACGACAATTGCGAACACCAGACGGCACACTCCATCAATTCTTCATCCGCCGTTCTTGCCAATCAGGTTCAGACAATTTGCCACAATGGACTCACATCAAGAAGCCACTTCACGGAGATTTGTTTTGGAATAAGAAGGCGATGAAACCACAAAATGAATCCGCTGTGTTCGGAGGATTGGATGAAGTCGGCCCCTTATTGAACTCGATAGGAGCAGGTCTCACGACCCCAGCAGAATATCACAAAGGCCGAGTGATGGGTGCGGCATTTGCATCGGATTCGGCGGGAACGATTCATGCAATTCTCGAATATCATGCGAATCCAGACGATACGGCAAACCATCGAGCGCACAGATTCTATTATCACAAAGCGGTTCGCACATCACCCTCTCAAAACCCCGACCCCATTTATGATTGGGACTGGTCAATCCACACACCTGTGTTGCTTCAAGGCGGGGCGACATACACCGGACTTGAGGCTGGTGGAACAATGTGGGATATGCGACACCCATCACTTGTGATAGATGGGAATGACCGACTTCATTTGTCGTTCGTTCAACCAATGTCTCATGTTGGTTCAACGGGATTGCCACAGAACAATCGAATATACTACACATCAAAACTCGCTGGCGAAGATTCATTCCCAACATTCACTCCTATCGACAACGCAGAATTGCAGGGGCGACCTGACGATAATCGGTATCAAGTGGTGAATGGTCTCATTGTGGATGCGGCAGAGACCGACCTCAATCAACCTGCATCGGGTCCACATTATACAACATACAATGATTGTCCGAAGGTTGTGTTGAGAGGCGACAACATTCCTGTGGTGTTCTATCGTGGATTGCCAATTCAATCGTTCGCCGATGCCAGTCGAAACTATGATGCAATATACTGCAACATCGGCCAATCACCAAATCGAATCAGCGACCCATCTGGTCGATTCGCATTTGATACAACCAAGTGCTTTCATGTGGTCGGACTCCCACCAGATTCAAAGAATCCAATGGAGACGAAAGATGTGGTCTATTATGATGCCATCATTGATGAAAGGGATAGGGCAATTGTGTTGTCCATCAAAGACGATAGGGAGTCCTCTCCCGTTGCCTATGCGCCACGCCAGACGCTCATCTCGGTGTTTGATACTCGCAAGACCCTTGCGGAACAATACACCAGCACAGATGGTCTTGGAGCGCACATCACACTATGGCGGGGTCCTGTGTATGATGGAGTGTCAGAACTCCGCAAAACCAATCCCAATTATCGAGACATCTCGCTCACTACTGACGGCAAAGGGAATATCCACATTGTCATGTCATTCACGATGATTGGCTCGGATGATGGGAGATTCGGAGAAGTCTATCGAGATGCGACAGTTCCGAAGGCTCGCCAATCCGCACTATCCCCACTCATTTGGGCGGCAACACCAACAGGGGATGAAACCGCTGCATCCGAAGTTCCATACATTGGTGGGTTCATCAAACCCGCCGAATCCCCGAACTGGACAAAAAGTATCACTCCGCCAATTACTCCATACATGGACTCTTCGGTCGGGAGTGAACATCAACATCTCGTGCATTGTTGGGTTCCATCAATCGAGTTCGATACTACCGCCAACACTCTTAGGTCGGTGAACATTCGATGGTTATCTGTTCCTTCTCTTCGATGGGATGAAGTCAACAATACTTGGAGTCCAGTCGGTTCGGCTCAAACGATGGCCGGTGAAGAGGACTTTCCACATCACAGCCCACAATTGAGATTCCAACGGTTCTGGGGATATGACGCATCCGAGATTGACTTGAGATGGTTCACCAACGAACTGGCGTGGTATCGAACCAACACCAAAGGCGCAGAAGTATTCTATCCATCTGCTGGCGGAATCCAAATGGAACTCGGAACTTCGATTGATGGTGGCGGCGAAGGTTTGGCCGGTTATCCTGAAGGTTGAAGTCTAAACCCCAAAGGGGTTTAGACTTGGAGAATGAGCCGATATTGAGTTCGATAACTGTGTCGACCAGAAGAGTCGGAACAAAACCATTGAGATTCAGAAGGTATTATAAGGGTCAACCCCCACCGAAGTTATATGAGCAACCAACCGAAGTGGTTCACTTCTGCAAAGGCGGAGAGAGATTGGCATAAAGCAAACTCGAACAACGATGAGAACCCCAACAAAAACTGGTGCGCTTTGAAAGTCGCAGAAGCGATGGGTGTGGCTGATAATGTCCGATTCCTTCACACTCTCCCAGATTTGAAGAGAGCATTGATGACCGAGTTCTCCGTTCGCTCTCGCAAGTCTGCGTTCAAAGCAAAGTCCGTTTCACAATTCAAGAATGCAATCGCCGACCGAGCCGTTGAAGCAGGTTTGGTTGGATTTGTTGTCGCAGTAAAAGGCCATGTCCTTCTTCTAAACAAATCTGGTGAAGTCGTTGTTGATACAGACCCACGAGTCAGAGACCGCCGACCAGTTCAAAGCATTCACGGCTTGTTCTGGAAAAGGTAATCGCAGAGCCTTTTTTGATGAGTCGGCCAGTCAAAAAACACCCTTTTGAGGGGTTAAAACCATTGATATTGCGAAGCCTTCATATAGGGGGAACTGCTACGATTAAACATGGCGAACAACACCCAACCCGAACTTGTCCTCTTGATGGGACTCCCTGCCGCTGGTAAATCCCACATCGGCAACCAAATGTTCGCTGACACCCACCAGTTCATCGACTGTGATTCAATCAAGGCTACTCATCCAGACTATGACCCAAAGAACCCACAAGCACTCCACGCATGGTCGCAGAACGAATGCGACAAGAGCATGATGAACTTATTCGATAACCCAACCGATGCAGTATATGACTCCACAGGAACCAATTCCGAGCGCATGGTCAGATATATGCTTCTGGCTGAAGAGGCAGGAATGACCACTCGACTTGTGTTCGTTATCGTTGACCTTGAAACATCTCTTGGCCGCAATTCCCGCCGAGAGCGAGTGGTTCCCGAAGAAGTCATCCGAATGAAGGCTCAAGACATCGAAGTCGCATTCGACATCTGCCGAGAGCAGGCCATGACCACAACAGTCGTTGAGAATGAATGGGAACAAGACCTTTGAACACCAAATGGAATGTGAGTAAAATGGATAGAAGAATAAACGCAACACCTGAAAACCCTGACCCGTATGCAGAGCATACCGAGACTGAATACCGACCGACAGAAGAGGACATTGGACAAGTCAATTTCCACTATCGTGGCTTCTCCGTATTCTCCGATTGGTCGCAAGCATGGGGCGATGAAATTGATGGATGCGAGACATTCATCTGCCGAACCAATGAACTCCGTGAAGCCGTTGACCCACAAACCAACAAGTGGACAGGCACAGTATGGGGAGTTCCACAACATTCCGAACATGGAATGGAGAAGGGATATGCAATCCGCCCTCACAGATTCATCAGCGGTGTTGATGAAATGATTGCTGAAGCAGAATCCAATCTGGAGAACTCCGACCTGTCCGATGAGGCAAAGGCTGATGTTCAACAATTGTGGGAATCATTCGGTTGGTATAACTGAACACCATTGTGATTGTGATTTGAGAGTCATCAACCATTGATGCTCTCGCTTCAAATCGTCTGAATCATTATCCCCCCATAGGGGGGATAGGCCAATGAATCAAACCCATAGGGGTGCTGATAGACATATACATGAGAGATTGTGTGTGTGTGTGGATATAGGGGTATGTTTGATTGATTAAGGTGGGAGACCCCCCTTGTGTTCATGCCGGTCGTGAGAATTGACATTCCGTCTCGTGCCGAACTCCCAGACGAGTGGGAGCAGATTCGCCCAGACTTTCCAATGCCATCCCCCCGACCATATCAAGGCGAGGCATTGTCGGTCATCTATTGGGCGATGGAGAATGATAACTTCGACAACATCGTTCTTGAGGCCCCAACAGGAATAGGCAAATCCGCTGTCGCTATGACTGTTCAAGCACGATTCCAATCCGCATACCTATTGACACCAACGCTTGGTCTCACAGAGCAATACAGGCGTGATTATGGCCATGTTGTGAAAGAAGTCAAAGGCCGGTCAAACTTCGCTTGTTGGGTTAATACTGGAACTGCTGACAAGGGTCCATGTTATGTTGGCAAGAAGCGATGCTCACACACAAAGGCCGATGACCCATGCCCATACTATGCACAGAAGTTCGCCGCCGTTGATGCCCGAATCACACTCACGAATCCAGCATATTTGTTCCGAGTGGTGAAGTCGCCCGACCAATCGTTCGGGCAACGAGACTTCGCCATCATTGATGAGGCGCACCAGATGGAACAATTCTTCATGGGGCTGATGGAATGTCGAATCACCCAAACCGATTTCAACCGAGTCTTTGGGGCTCGCACCACATTCCCGATGCACTATCATCCAACCGATTGGGTCGCAGACATTCAACGACTCTATGACGGGGCGAATAAGACATTGGCCGTTGCAGAGGATGATGAGGATTCCAACAAAATTGATGACATGAGAGCAATCATCCAGAGAACAACAACGCTTCTCGAACTTCTCGAAGAACCCAATGATGTGGTTATTGAACTCGATACCGACCGGCGAGGGAACAAAATCCTCATCGCAAAACCAGTTCGAGTCAACAAAATCGCACCAGCAATTTTGGATTCCGTGAGTCGACAACGCATCATGATGTCAGCAACAATTCTCGACATCGACACATTCCTGTCAGGTTTGGGGCTCGCCGACCAGCGCACCCTGTTCGTGAGAATCACCGATTCACCATTCCCGAAGGAGAACTTCAATGTTCACTATTCACCATGCGGCTCGATGTCATATGCTCGGCGAGAGAAGTCCATCCCTCGTCAGGTCAAAGCCATCGCCGCCATCATGCGAAAGTGGCCGAACAAACGAGGCGTGGTTCTCCCACACACCCATGCGATACGCAAGACATTGGTCGAAGGGCTCGAAGCCGAAGGCTTAGGGGATAGAGTCATCTCGCACGATTCCAACGGCGTGGCTCGTGGCATCGCTCTCGATAAGTTCTTCACATCTAAGAGGGATGACCTCGTTCTCATCTCGACCTATGTCGGCGAGGGATTTGACTTCAAGGGGAGATTGGCCGAGTGGCTCGTGATTTCAAAAGTTCCCTATCTATTCACACCCGACCCACAAGTCAAGCAACGAATGGAGCAGGATGAACATGAGTGGCGAAGAGAACATGAGGGAACACCGAAGTGTCCATATGAGCCGCCGAGCAAATACACCAATGGATTGTGTGGCTCGTTCACTTGCCCCAAACCCTGTCAAGGTTGGTTCAATCTGAACACTACTCTCAAACTGGTTCAAGGCGCAGGTCGAATCAACAGAACACCTGACGATGTTGGTCATCTATTCATCCTCGACCAGTCGTGGGATAGATATTACAGGTTGAACGGACACCTCCTGCCGTCTTGGTTTAGAGAAGCAATTCAACCCGCACCAGCGTGGCTCAAGCGGCATTTGTTGTGAACAAGTATGAATGGTTTGGTGAAATAAGTGGAGAACCGAAGTATTGATAAAGGTGAGCGTTATCCGATAACCATGACCGTCAAGCGAACCTATTACATGGAGGGATATTGATGAGCAGAACAATTCGACACAACGAAGTCGGCGGAATTGACGGTGCAAGCCGTCATAAGAGCCACCGCAATTTCAAGAATCACGAGCGTGATTGGATTCAAGAATCACTCCAAAACAACCTCATCAACACTCGCCAATCTGGAAAAGAACACATCACCCATCTGGGATTCAACACCCCAACCCGAATGAATCACTCCAAAGCAGGTTCCTCGTGGCGAAGGCCACAATCGGTTTTCACACTCCACCCAACACCAAAACCATCGACCGTGAAGGTCGGTTGTGGTTGTGGTCGTGAGAATGAAGGAGATGAATGAAATGGAATGGACAGTAAAATTGAATGGCAAAGAAGTATTCAAGAGCGAGTCGCTCAAAGAATGCACCGGATATGTAAATGCGAACATCAAGCGAAGTGATGACAATCGAGTCAGCATCTCTCGCATCAATGGTGGTTCTTGATGAGCGAAGTCGCATACACAGATGATGACATCGGCACAGAAGTGTCGACAGTCATCGAAGGCATCCAATACTTCGACACAGTTATCGAATGCTGGCTCCCCGATGGTCAACGAATTGTGGGTCCACGATTGAAGTGCGCTCACCTGTTCGCTCGATTCTCTATGATTCCGCAGATGGAGATGGTCTCCGAAGCGGTCGCAACACATCAAGACGAAGGTGCTTGAGATGAGTGCAATCCTCGTGCGTCAAGCACAACGCTGGAAAGCCCAAGCCAACGCAGGGAATCTCCCAGAAGAATTGTATGACGCATTGGCATCTGGCCGAGCGAAGGCGTATGAACGCCGAGTGATTCGCAATCTGGCGAAGGTGTCGAACATCATTTCACCCGAAGGCGGCATCCGCCCATATGAAGAGTTCAGCAAGGATTGGACATATGAGAAGTCGATATTCGGACACACCAAGAAGTGTCAATTATGTGGCCATGCGCCCATCGTTGAGAACTGCGTATTGGTGGATGGAGATGGTCAGCAATTGCTCATTGGGAATACCTGCGTTCACCGATACATCGAGATAAGAGACCCAACCACAGGTCGAGTCTTGAGTGATGAAGAGAAGCGAGAGTTCCTCAAGGAGAACATGACCGAAGCGAAGATGCTATACAACCGCCAAGAGTTCGCCATCACATACCCAACGGCTCTCCAAGACCTCAAGAAGTATGAAGCCATGATGCACTCACGAAAGCCTCTCAAGCGACTCCACAAGACGGTGATGAACCGATTGGTCAAGTATGGCTATCTCGGACCCAAGACCCGCCGCCAGTATGATGAGTTCATGATGGATGCGGAGAAGGAGTTCAAAGCATATACCACATACAAAGAGCAACGAGCAATCGAGGCTCGTGCAAGAGCCGAACAGAACCACGAGAGAGCCGCAAAGTTCGCTCAACAAATCGCAAACAATCGAAACCAATGGGCGAGCGAAGCAGAAGAGTTCCTTGAAATCGGCACAGACTTGACCGATGAATTGAACGCTTGGGAGAAGGAGATGGTTGGCCGAGTCCAGTCGAAAATCCGCCAATCTGGTGTCGCCGCTTTGCGTGGGGGTTATCTCCGGTTCCGTGAAGAACTCATCGCTCGCCACATGATTGCGAATGGAGTGGATATTCCACTCCCGCCGGTCGCCACAGAACTGCGAAAGGCGATGGCGACAGGCTCACTCAACGATTGGGAATCCGAGTTCGTCAAGTCGGTCATGGGTCGATTGGCCAATGGCCGTTCGCTATCGTCTGGTCAACAAACAGTCGTTGACAAAATCATGAAGAAGGTGAATGTATGAGTGTGAGATTGCACAACATGACATACTTCGTGCTTGACTTTCAACGAGCCGGTTGCTATCCCGAACTGGTGAGATTACCAAGCGGGAGTGCGTCATTATCAATTCTCTCCGACTATTGCGATATGAATGGATATGCTCTAATTGCGATGGGAGATTCTCGACCGAGTATATCCAAAATCCTTTCATCAATCAGATTCCCAATCACCGAGAGTGAATGTATATGACTATCGAACCCGATACGGGTCGAGAACTCACATCGGAGTTCATTCCAGATGAAATGGTGTTTTCATTTGAAGGCCAAGACCAACGGCGAAAAGTTCACTCGGCGAGAGTGAATCAACAGGAATGTCGCAAATGCAATAGGATGAACGCCGAGATATGGGAGTTCAAATTATACCCGTTGACCCAGCATCCAAACTATCTGTTCGTTCATCGAGGCGAACATTCCTGTGGATTCAGAGCGGCGACAATCGACCCGTTGGATATGGATTCATGGGTAATTAAAGAACAATAGCATTGATATTCCGATGAGTTAATATAGTGGTGGCTCCCCTCAAAGGGCATGAGCAACCTAATCGGCGACCTTGAAATCCCAACACCAGACACCCGTCTGCATATCGTGAGCGACAAATGCTCATCCCATAAGGGTCAAATGTATGGCATCCGTCTTGGTGGCAAGTGGGATTGGGATTCCATTCTTCTTGCGAACATATCCAAGTCTTGGAATGCTGGACAATCATTCATCGGCGGCGGAATCACATCGACCCGCACCGACCTTTGGATGGTTGCGAGCAAAGCCAAGACTTCAATCAAGACTCTTCAAGACTTCACCGACAAGACCGGAGTTCACTTCGCTCACAATGACGATGGTGTCCTCTTCGTTGGTTCACACTCTTGGATGAAGCCACATGATAAAGTCAGAGACACTTATTGGTCATCAACCTCGACCGACAATCTCACAATGATTTGTTGAAGTGGGTTGTCCACCTTCATAACGGTGGGGGGATTCCCTTGAGTCATGTCCAGCGGCGATGCTATCGAAGTCAAACAATCCGCACAGTCGGCGAGTCGATATGAGACCACGCTTTGTGAGAAGGACATCGCCTTCATATTCCTATCATCTGCGAAAGGTCGGATGGACTTCACCGCCGAACATGATGGCAAGCCACTTGGCAAGTTCAATGTTCTCTCACAACATTCTCTCGCTCGCTTGGCGAAGTCGATGAAAGTCGCCGATGACCAGAAGGAGCAATTCATCGCCGAAGCATTGACGGTTGGAATCAAACTGCGAGATGGTGATTATGTTCCAGCGCCAATCCCTGACCGGATTGAAATTGAAGTCAGCGAATATGAGGGTCGAAACTCATCGTTCGGATATATCGAAGCCGATACTATCTCCAAGTTCCTTAGCCAGCCTGACCTGCTCGACAGAATCAATGATATTCTCCACAACAGTCGAGAATCTCCATTTGTTGGAGATGATGCAAATCTCCTGTTGACCTTTTTGGTATTCTTATCCTGCAAAACTGAACACCCCCTCAATCTGGAATTGATTGGTTCATCGGCATCTGGTAAAACATATCTCACTCTCACGGCTCGGAATGGATTCCCGAAGTCAATGTGCATGGTTCTTGCTGGTGCATCCAAAGAAGCACTCAAGTATGACTATGATGAAGTCAGCGATGATGGTGAGTTCATTGTCAATGTGGCCAATCGTTGCATCGTCATTCTGGAGAAGGATGAGTCATACGCATTCATGCGCCGGATGAAGCCGTTGATGTCTGGAGACGACAAAGAACTGGTCTGGAAAACTCCAATCAAGAATGAGATGACTGGTGAGATTGAGACTCGTGATTTCATCATTCGTGGCCAACCATCATTCATCACTCTCACCACTCGCAACCCAAGCGAAGCGGAACAAATTACTCGCCAGTTATTGATGACTCCCGACACTACTCCTGATAAGGTTGAAGCGGTGGTCTCGAATACTCTCATGGCCAAAGCCCGACCAGAGGATTTGTTCATCCATCCCGATTTATATTTACTTCAAGCGGCGATGCTCAAGGCGAAGAAGTATCGAGTTCGCAACATATTCGCCCCAATGATGGCCGACTTCTTTCCAGCAAAGTCAGCACAACACCAACGAGACATCACCAAAGTTCTCTCCATCATCGACACAATTACACTTCTGCATCAGGAACAACGACCGACACACCAAATCGAAGAGAACACATTCATATTGAGTTCGATAGAAGATAATGTGTTGGGATTGATTCTCTGCGACTTGGTTTTGCGAGCCTCACTATCTGGTGTTCCCGAAGATTCTTGGCTTGTATTCAATGAAATGAAAAAGATGGTCGAGTCCAGTCGAGCATTAACAGAAGATGGGATTCTCCAATGGCTTCACATTCACGCATTCACTTGTTCTAAGAATGCACTCAAGGAGAAGCATCTGCCGACCCTTGAGGATTCGGGATTGATTGAAGTCAAGAAGCGTGGTGGTGGTCGTGGTGGTGGTCGAAAGACATGGAACATCGTCAAGACCCGAACTGGATTGATGGACACTTATGCGCTGGCTCCACTATTCATTGAATCCTGTCGTTCTTCATTGTCGACAACGATGTCCGACTTCTCCGATATTCTTGTTGATTGTGAAAAGCCGGTGTCCAGTATGAAATTAACTGGCACAGATGCCGCCCTTCTCAAGTCAATTGGTTGCTCAACAAAATCAGAATCCCTCATCTGGCGGTCTTTGGTTTTGCCGAAGTATCTGCATTCCGGTGTGCGTGGTGCATTCTATGACATCGTGGGTGATAGCCCACACCGACCAACCCTCTTTGGTTCTCGATGTGCATGGATGGATGGAACGACAGAATCGGCTTCAACGGATGCTCTTGAAGCCAAGCGAGAAGTGCGAAAGAAGGTTCAAAAACTGGCGCAAACTGCCGTTGAGTCCAGCGATGATGACTTCTGGGAACAGATAGCAAATGCACACCTCGACACTCTCGATACTGACTATTCGGCTTCATAAGGGTGGGGAATCTCTGGGTGAAATATGTCAGCCAAGAAAGCCGATAATTTAGCCCTGCCACCGACCGCCGCAAAGCGACTCGCTCCGTTCATCGAGCGAGGCATCGCCAATGGAATCTTCAAGGATGCCACTCCTGTGGTTGCGATGTTCAATAACAAAGCACAAGACGCTTCATTGAAAGAGACCGTTGATTCACTCGGCGGCGTAGCAAGTGAAGTCGCCCAAGCATTCTTGACCGACATCGTTCTCACCGACCTCACCAGTATTCTTCGTCAAAAGCGATACACCGCCCATGTTCAAATATGGTCTGTATCACACAACACCGTTGGTGCGGCATCAGGCAACCCTCGACCAGTATGCAACATATTCGGCCAAGCCGTTGTTGAGGATGGCGATGATGCTATGGATGCGGCTATGTTCTCAATGTCTCTTTGGGATGATGATGCGGCAATCGGCGATGATGTCGAACGAGATGGAATCTATGAAGTGTCGGTGTCATGCCGCAATCTGGATGCGCCTACTCTTGACCTACGCCCACTCTCCGGCTTGACCACATTTCACTCCGAAGAATACACACATGAATCTGCTGTCGATTTGCTCAAGGACACCTATGAAGTCGTGGATATAGCCGACCTTGAGGATGATGTCAGTCGTGGTCGCAACGATTACCGTTTGATTGAGGCTACTGTATCATACGCCGGTGTTCAAAACAGTCGTGCAGGAAACCAGTTCGGCAAATTACTTCTCAAGGATGATTCCACTATGACTCTCGAAGCAATCGAATCTGGTGAATCACTCATGTTGAACGCATTGTGTTCGACCGACATCGCTACTCGCTTTGGCAAATACTCCAAAATCCTCGCTCTCATCACCACTAAGGTGCAAGGCGAATACGGATTGTCCGGCAACATCGTTGTCGCTCTCCCTGTCATTCTGGTCGCACCGATTGTGGCTAAGGTTGCCACCGTTGAATCCAAAGAGGATGATGCGGCTGATTACTTCAACAAGCAATCTGCAAAGGCCATCAACCTTGATGATGACGATGATGACGATGATGACGATTCCGGTGCATCAGAAGCCACCGAATCAGTCGATACTACTCCAACACCATCTGAACCCGAAGAAGCCCCAGAAGCACCCCCTGTGGTCGAAGAATCGGATGATGATGATGATGACGATGATGATGACGATATTGACCTCACCATTCTCCCTGTCAAGGCTCTCAAGGCCATGTGCAAGGCAGAAGGCATCGAAGGCTACTCCACTATGAAGAAGGCGGAACTCGTTGAGGCATTGTCCGGCGATTCCGCACCGACTGTTGTTGATGCGTCAAAGGATGATGATGGATTCATCTCCGGCGATGATGATGATGATGAATGGGATGACTGGGACTGATGGTGGGAATCCACGATTGATATAGGTGTGAATGTGAGGGATTGATATGGCACGAAAAAAGACTGACTATTCAGCACTCATCGCCGGTTGTGATACTGGCGATAGCATGATTCAGAACCGCACCCGACACATGAAATTACAAGGATTCAGCGGTTCTGGAAAGACGAACTTCTATCTCACGATGTTCAACGACCTCGCCGATGGCAAAAAACCAGATGAGTGTTTGTTGACCATCATTGATTGCGACCTTGAAGGTCAGGCTGACCTCATCGCTCGTGATTCAATCATCCGTGAGGATTTGCGACCGAGCATTCTGCGAAAGGTTTGCACCACTCCAGATGAAGTCAACGACATGACTCTTGCATTCATCGACCTTCACCGCCAGCACAAAGAGAATCATCCAGCCGGTGTTCGAGTGATGGTCTTGGAGAACGAAGGCGCATTCTATCTGGGATGCCGCAACCACTACGCAGAATCCGTTCACGGTATGAGCGAAGCAGACTTGCTTCTATCCCGCCAACAACAAGCCCTGCGTGAAGGCAAAAAGACACTCCCAACATTCGCCGAAGGCCAGATGCACTCATACAAAGTCATCAACCGATTGTTCGTTCAACCATTTGAGCGACTCAAAATGGGTGCAGAACTGTATGGCGCACACTTCATCTCGACTACTTTGATGAAGAGTCGCACCGAAGGATTCGGCACACCAGACGCAAAGGAGATTGTCGTGAGCGCAGGTCGCCCCGACATCACCGACCCTCTCTTCGACTGGATTGTGGAGTTCACTTCACAACAACGAATCAAGAAGGGAGATTTGCAGGTTCGCTACTTGGCTCAAGTCAAGAAGTCTCGTGCTTGCCCACCGTTCGTCTTGGATAACCCGACCCAACCCCGCTTCAACAAAGCGGTGGAGAAGTCAGCCATTTAATCGGCATCTGCCACACCCTTGATATGGGTGGGGTTGTAGGTGATACACTATGAAAGTTCCATACATCTCGGCCACTCGACTCCGAATGGCAAAGGATTGCACCCTCGCTTATCAGTTCCAGTATGACCCAGATTCCGAATCAGAGCGCATTCTCAAAGAGATGTCGAATCACCCATCCTCGATGCAAGCGGCTCGGCTGGGGAATGTTGTTCACGGTGCGCTTGAGGATTGGCGCAAGCCCAACAAAGACGGGTCAACACCCAAGCCCAAGTTCGGTGCGTTGATGAAGCACTATGAGCGATGGGCGGCTGACCCACAATATACGGTCGACTTCGACTTCTATCAAGACGGCAAGCAGATGCTTCGCCGTTGGTTCGATAGGCGTGGCAAGACTCCTGTGCGAGTCTATGCTACTGAACAACGAATGGGTGGTGGCCATCACGCACCATTCAAATTACAAGTCGATGGTGGTGAAGTTCCCATATTCGGATTCATTGATTTGATACTGGAACACAAAGACGGCACGATAGAACTCATTGACTACAAAACCAACAGGATGCCGAAGTCGCAAGCCGAAGCCGACAACGATGTTCAAGCCGGAATCTATCTGGCATGGGCGAAGCAAATGTTCCCCGACAGGCCACTTCGATTCACATTCGATATGATTCGATGGGGTCCGGTGTCAACGGTCTGGACTGATGAGCAAATCGAAGAGTTCAAGTTATGGCTCAAGGCCAAGTATGAATCCATCAAGACACTCAAAGAAGGCAAACCATCGCTCGGAGATTCGTGCAAGTGGTGTGCATATCAATCAATCTGCCCAAAGGTTCAGACTCTCATTCACAAAGGCTCATTCGACCTCGTTGCATCGGAGTTCGACACCGATGATGAGCAATTGGATGCACTCGCTAAAATCAAGGCGGCACAGGGAATCCTGACATCTCGCCGCAAGAACATCGAGAAGGACTTGCGTTCACGACTCGACCCAATGAACAAAGAATTGAAAATCGAGACCGATGGATGGACTGTTGAATATCAACAAGGCGAACGCACCGAGTTCATTCCATCCGAAGTTCAACGCATCGTGCCACCGGCGGTGTTCGGCCAGATGGTCGGATTGACGAAGGCGGCGGTGGAACGAGTGTTGCCCATTCTCCCAGAGGATATGGCGAAGCAAGTGCAGGAATCTGCTATCAAGAAGCCATACAATGCCATGAAGGTGAAGAAGAAGTGAACATGGGCAACCGACTCATTTAACTGACTAATCAACCCAACCCTTATTGATGCGGCAGGTCTGCCGCCTATTGTGGGAGACGAAGAGAAGCCTGACCGTGAAGTTCCATCATCCAAGTATGGGACTCGCAGGTTTGGCCGTCTTGGTCGCCACGATGGTCGCAATATCAAGCGGTTATGGAAAGCCATGATTCAAGCCGGTGCGGTGTTCCCTGATGGCAAACCATTGTCATCGACAGAAGTTCTCAATCTCCCCAATCAACCATTCTCTATGAATGCCTTGACCAACCACTTGGCGAATAAACCATACCTGTTCCACGAGGATGGTCGAGTGAAAGTCGCTGGCATTGATGGCCGCACATCATATGACCAATCGACTTGGTTGGCTCATCCCGATGCGTTTGACCCGCCGACCGAATGATTCATTTCATCCAGTTAAAACCCGTAATAATTTACACAAACCTCGTTCCTCACTCGTTCGAGGACTTCATATCGAACTCAATATCTTGTCAACAGAGAAACTTGTGATGGGTATAGGGGTTGAAAGGGTTGAGATACCGAAGCATTGATAAGGCGGATAGTGGTGCGATAAACATGACCCCACTAATCCGCATACCGGCTGGGCTTTGGTGCGTCATGGTTTTGCCATTGATGCCCTTGACTTTCATCTGGTTGCCGTTGATGATTGCTGGAGTCATAGAGATAAGGTGAATAGAATGACAGATTGGAAAATTGGAATGATTGTTGAGTTCGGTCGAACTCACGGTGAAAAGACGCAGGGTGTAATTGTAAAGGTGAACCCGAAGAAACTCAAGGTGAAGCAGATAGGCACTCGTGGTCGACAGAAGTCGCACCGTGAAGGAACCGTCTGGACTGTGCCTCGCTCGCTATGCAAAGTTATCGAGGATGGTGTCAACACTATTAACGCCACAATGACCAGCACCCCTCGCCCACAGACGAATCAATTTGAAGGCAAAACCGAATCCGAACTCTTGGATATTATCGAAGGCATTGATTGTCAATTGAGTCCAGAGAACATCTCGTGTGATGGTGAAGCATCCGCACGATTCATCCGCCGCCGTTCGGCGGAACTCATGCGAGACCGAGCAAAGGCAGAACTGGCACTTGGCCGTAATGTTCCAATGTGGTTTTGATACTCGACTCGATTGAGGATGAGTGGCTCCCTTCGGGTTCATAAGGGTGGGGCTCGGCTCCGTATCTATGAGCCTCACTCCGAACTCGACCGACCTTGAACGAACCGCCGACATCAAGGTGTCTGCGACTGACCTTGCCGATGCACTCTCAAGCATCATTACAGACAACCCACCTGCCCCTGTGCGGGTGATGTTCACCAACGATGGATTGAGTGTGTGGACCCACGACAATGCCAAGACACTCCAAGTATTGGTCAACGAGCGTGAATTGACTGGCCTCAAAGTCAAAGAGGATTGCATTCTTCTGATTGAACCAAAGGCGTTCTCGGAATTGCTATCGACCAAGTTCGGTGGAGAACAAGTTCGCATTCAAACCGAAGCCGCCAAGCCAATCACCGTCAAGTCAAGAAGTGGTGCATCTGCTGTTTATCACGCCGCCGATGAGGATGAATGCCATACTGTTCCTGACCATTGGATTCTCAAAAAGAACCCTGCTGGCATCTGCAAGTTCCCGATGTTTGATGGCGAATTGTCAACACTCCAAGTTCGACTCAATCGCTCTGAACTCCAGCGTGGGCTGGTCGATATGCAAGTGGCCAAAGCACCGTATGTGGTGTTCAATTTCAAGGATGGAGAGTCATCATGTTCATCTGGACAATGGGGTGCAAAATCCAATCAGTCAACATCACCAATCAAGGCCGATGTGAAAGGCGAAGCATCCGTTTGCTTCACCAGTAATTTGACCACAATTCTCAAAGCGATTGATGGTGATTCCATCACGCTACAAAAACATGAGAAGGGCGGCTTCGCCGTTATCGAAGGATTGACCACAACCATTGTCGCCACAGAAGCAATCCGTGAGGCTTGAACATGAGTGGATTATATGACCCAAACAAAGGCAGGTTTGACCTTCAAGCCGCCGAAGCCATGCTTGGAATTGATGAGAATCAACGACAGAAAATCCGAATGGCGGTGGCCATCGACCTCTTGCTGGCTCACGCTGGAATCACAGAAGAACAGGTGTTGAAGGCGTATGCCGAGAGAGTCAAGAATGATGTGTCCGATGCCGCCGCTTCGTTGAGTTCACTCGTTGGAGAAGGATTCGAGTCGGAGTCGTGAGAGTGATGTCTGATGTTCCCCAGATATGATGACTTCGATAAGTTATCCACACATTTGGGCTTCAGCAATTGGCCTCGCACCATCGGCAATCCCCGACAACAATTCACATATACAACCGAGAACGCTTGGGCCGCATTCCGTAAATGGAATGGCGAACACTCGTGCTTCATCTCCACGCAAGGATATGACAATCTGGTGTGGGAGCAAGGTGGTCGACAAGTGCCTCGTTCTATCCTGTATGGCCTCACCTTCTTTGACTTCGACCATGAGACAAAGGCCGAGAATGCCTTTGCTGATGCTCAACGATTGAGTCAGTTCTTGCGAGAGCAAGGTGTTGCTCATTGGGTGCAATACAGCGGCTCTAAGGGCTATCATCTCCAAATAGTCCATGAGCCAACCCGATTCAAGTTCAGCCCCAAAGACGGCTCGGCAGAGTCATTGAGAGAGATTGTTCACCAAGTCCAGACTCATCTCAAGACCACACTCGAATTGAATACATTGGATGCACAGACAATGGGCGACCCAAAGCGACTTTGCAGATTTCCATTCACTCGCCATGTCGACAGACATGGACAGAGCAGCGGGCGTTATGCGTTGCCTATCGAAGTCGATATGCTTGCGACCGTGAACCACGATGAAATCGTCAGGTCTGCAACAGTTCCAAAGTTCTTCATTCCCAAAATCGAAGGTGAGCGATTAACCCTCAAGGGATTCATCGACTTGATTGGCGTGAGTCTGCAATCGCCGGAGACCCGAATCAAACCCATCATTGACTATGACTTCGGGTTCGACAACGCCGCATCCGAGAGCGCACGATTCCTCGCTTCGATGGACATCAAGTGTATGGGAGTCGTGAATGAATTGAAGCGCAGGAATCCCAATCACAAATCAAGAGTCCATTCGGCGATGTTCGCCAAGAGCATCGGAATCGAGCAAAATCAATTCGAACGAATATGGGTCGAACTTGGTAAAAAGGTGGGTTATGTTGACTTGCACAATGCAGAATATCGAGCGTATCAAATGGCCACCATCTTCGACAATCCAAACATGGTTGCGCCAGCATCCTGCTCGACTCTCAAGCGAGATGGTTGTTGTGTGGGCGACATCTGTCCAAAGTTCAAAGACTCAAGCGCATTCTTTGGAGAACTCCAAGACCAGCGCACTATCAAACGAAAATGGAGCCGAGTGAAATGACCAGACGAATAACGAAAAAGAGGGACTTCTTGAAAGACGCAGATGAAATCAACAATCGAGCCGAAGGCAATTTGAGCCAACGGCTTGGATTGTTGAGAGCGATTCTCGCCGAACTGGCCATCGAGTGGGATGATATTGGGCTCAATACGCTCACAGGTGAGAATCTGGTGAGCCGGTCGGGAGCCGAGCAAATCGGAACTTCAATCACAGGAGAATTGTTGAAGCGACAACGCAAAGTCGACCATCGTGAACATTGGCTCATTCGTTCATATCTGGCAGAACTCGGATTCGAGATTAGCCACCTTCACACAGGTCAAGGTGATGTTGCATCCAGTCGAGTCAGTATCGAGCGCAAAGAGGATGACCTTCTCCCATCGCTATTCGACAATCGAAGGCTCACACAATTGGGTGCGATGCGTGAAGAAGCGGAGTTCTCGTTCGTCATTATCACCAAGTCATGGTCTGACATCAAAATGGATGCCGCCGAGAAGGGAATGTCGACTCGGACTTTGCTTGGCTACATCGCCAGTCTATGCGCCGTTGGCTATCCACCGATATTCATGCCTGACCATTATGATGCCGCCAATCTCATGCACCGCATCGTTGAGAAGGTTGAGGATGACATTCCCAGATTGTATGTTCCTCGACCCAACGCACCGAAGCCGAAGGAGTATCGAGATATAATCATCCAAGCACTCCCGAAGGTTGGCCTCAAGACTCGCCGCAAACTGGTGGAACACTTTGGTTCGTTGGCCAACATCGCCAACGCATCAGTCGATGAAATCAAGGCTCTCGATGGGATTGGAGAGAAGGTCGCCCAACGCATCTATGATGTATTCCATGAGGGAGATTGTTGAGTCGCAAATACATCATCCATCGGCGAGATAATGACAACGCTGGCGACATGGCCTCGAATCCTAAATTATATTTTCCAAAGTGGCTTAAGGATTTCAAGACGATTGATATTGTCGATGTTCAATGGGTGAACCTACGGAATGCAGATGTGATTCTCGGTGGTGGCGGTTTGCTCTATGATGACTTCGCCCCGTTCATGAAGCATCTCATCCAATCCGATTTGAAGTCGCTCACGCTTTGGGGTATCGGTCGGAATCGGCATGGAGTCGATGATGATTCACTCCCTTCATTCGGTCAGGCTTTGATTGACAAAGCCGACTTGGTTGGAATCCGTGATTGTCGAATCGACCCGAAGTGGGTTCCATGTGTGAGTATCATGCACCCACTATTTGACAGGGATGCAACATCAATGGTGAAGCGTTCAACCTTCAACGAAGTCTTGGCCGTTCAACATCGAGAGGATAGATTCAGATTCAGTTATCCGAACCGACCCCCCGATTGGAATGAAGTCAAAATGCAGGGTCCGGTTGCCGACATCATCCGTGAGATTGTTGCATCGGAGATTGTGCTATCGTCATCATATCATGGTGCATTGTGGGGTGTTTGTGCTGGAACCAAAGTCGCCGCCGTCAATGGATTCTCCCAGAAGTTCCAGACAGGATTGCCGGATTCGGTTCTCGTTTTGGATTCGCTGGAATTGAATCTGTCGACAGAACACAAGCAGAAGATATTGGATTCGATATGCCCGAACGATGACTATCTCCGACTGGCAAGAACTCGGACACTTTCATTCGCCGCAAAGGTGCGAAAATTGGTCGAAAAGTGAACACCAGAACAGACTCGTGGCGATGCGAAAAACACCGATTTGAGGGAACAATAGCATTGATATTGCGAAGCCTTTATAGGGGGAAACCTCCAGCACTAAACATGGCGACAAAGGCGAACCTCCACGCACTTCAGCGAGCAGACGAAAGACTCGTTGGCGAAGAAGCACAAAAGGTCAATTCCGCAATCGCTTCAGCCTGTGCAAAGTATGGCAACAAGTCGATTGGAATCATCGCTCACCGCCTTAACGGACAACGCAACCAAGCATGGGGCAACGAATCCAACGGCGACTGTGTTGTCGCCATCGTTCGCAACGGACAAGTTCGCACAATCTATCTCCGCCGAGCAACCCAAACCTTCAACCTCTCCGTCAGCCGCACCGATGTTCTGGTCGACATGACCGGCACAGTTCTCAAGACTGTTCTCCGCAACAACAACGGACAGACACAGGGCCGCAACGAACCCTTCAACCCATTCACCCAAAACTGAACAAAACCGGAGATGATGATATGTGCAATTGCTGTAAAAACGAAACCTTTGACGAATGCCCTGCTATGAAAAAACACCTTGATGAATGCGTGGATGCGGATTGTGAAATCTGCTTCGCATGGATAAATGGGGCTGACGATTATGAAGGTGCAGTATTCGCCGCCAACAACCTTTGAGATGATTACTATGAGCCACCAATCCGACCGCCATGCTTTTTATCGAACAACGCCAAGAGGTAAAATCCACTATGGAATCATCAATTTTGGTAGTGTTCACACTTGGGCTGACCGTTGCTCAATCGGCAAAGTCGGAGAAGTGAGCGATATTATTCGATTAGATACACCATCCCCAGATGAGTTCGATGAATGGGTTGAGAAGGGGCTATTCTGCAAAAAGTGTCTGGAAACCATACTGTGTTATCCGGTTAGTGTATTCCACCGCCGCCTCTCATATATTCGCACATATTGAAACTGATTCATAAGGGTGGGGGTTCACCCTTCAATCATGCTATGGGCGGAATCGTATAGGCCACTCGTTCTTGATGATGTTATTGGCCAAGACCACATCATCGACCGCTTGAAGTTCATGGTCAAGGATTTGCACCAATCTGGTGCGGATGCCGGATTCCCTCATCTGATGTTTGCCGGACCCGCTGGAGTCGGCAAGACATCGGCGGCGATGGCATTGATGCGTTCGATGTTCGGAGATGATTGGGATGCAAACTTTGTTGAATTGAACGCATCCGATGAACGGTCAATCAATATCATCCGCACGAAGGTCAAGGACTTTGCTCGGCGTGGTGTTATCGGTTCATATCTGGTCAATGGGGAGACTCGTGCGATACCATTCAATGTGGTGTTCCTTGACGAATGCGACAACCTGACACCCGATGCTCAATCTGCTCTCCGCCGAATCATGGAGATTCATTCCAAAACGACTCGGTTCATTCTGTCGTGCAATTATCCTCACAAATTGATTGACCCAGTAAAGGATAGATGTGCGTTCTCCGATACTCGATTCCGACCAATCCCAAAGGTCGACATCACATTTGCTTTGACCAATGTGGCCGAGAAGGAGAATCTGGATATTGAACCACAGGCTATCGAGAGAATCGGCCTTGTCGCTCGTGGCTCCATGCGTAAAGCACTCAACATTCTATTCGCCACCACGAGAGTTCCAACAACCGCCACGATTGATGATGTCGATGATGTCGTTGCAGAATTGAGCCCGAAGGCGAGAGTCCGATTGCTACAAACCGCATTCAAGTGTTCTCAAGAATCCGACCCAGAGCAATATCGACAATTGGCCAGACGGATGGATAAGCAAATCGAGAATCTGGCAGAACAGGGATTCTCTGGCAGCGACATATTGGATTCGATATTCAGAGCGACAGCAGAAGATAGGTCGATGCCGGTGTCAATTCAGCGTTCAATTTTCAGTTCGATTGGTGATGCACTTCATCATGCGTCAATCTCACAGGATGACATTCTCACCGTCAAGGCTTGGTTAAGGAGATTGAAAACATGATGGATGACAATGACGAGATTCTCGAATTGATTCAGGCTCGATTGGATATTGGCCGAGACCGATATGGACATGGAATCCGAGTGATGGATGATACTCGGTCGTGGGGAACTCCCGCTGATTCATGGGCGGAGATGGGGCTTGAAGAGGTTCTCGACTTAGCCATCTATCTCACCGCCGCATTGGTTCGTCTTAGAGCCGTTGATGCGGTTGTTCATACCTGCAACCCAATCAAAAAGGTGGGGGTCATAAGGAGATTGTTGGCATGGCTAAAGAACCTCTTTTGATTATCGCTCTCGACTATCACGAGAACCCCGAACTGCTCACCGAGATTCGATGCAAGGCACTCGATGGGCAATCCCACAACCTGTTGGTTCGCAACATTCAACCACGCTTCTGGACTGAAAAGAATCCGAAGGGAATGATTCTCCCGAAGCAAGTCAAGAGCATTAAACCATCCAAGTTCACATCGGTCGAAGGAGATTTACTTTTTGAAATCCGAGTGGATAAGCCATCCCACATTCGTGAAATCCGTGAGTTCTTTTTTCCTCATTATTGTGCTGATGTGTCTTGGCCGAATCTGGTGCGCTGGATTGCAGGCTGGGGTGCGGTTATCGAAGTCGATACTGAACTTCTCACGAAGTCGACAGTTCTGCGACCGATTGAAATCCACAAATCCAATCACGACATTTCAGATTTCAAATTGAATGCTCTCTATTATGACATAGAGACCGCCGACTCCCTCGACATGAATGGAACACCCGAACCGATTGTGTCGATAGCCATCTATGATGAACGCACAGACACCCATGAGTGTGCAACAATCCGCCACACAAGTGAAAGACAAGTCAGACGATTCATGGCCTCACAGGTCGCTCTGGAGTCCGTTGTTGAGCATGATAACCCAATCCCACCACTCGTGGCCGAGCGCATCCATGTTCACAACATCGAAGGCGAGGATGACATCGAGCGTGAGGCTGGATTGCTTTGGTGGTTCGAGAGAGTCATCAAGAAGTATGACCCCGATGTTATCGCTGGTCAGAACATTCTGAACTATGACAACCCGTATGTGAAGAACCGATGCGTCAATCAACGCCGAGCGATGGAGCGAGAACATCGAGGGAATGTTCCAGTATGGGCGACCTATCCAAAATTATTCACCCGACACAAAGGACTCATGCCGTCATTCGATACAAAGCGAGTCTATGCCGAGCAGGTTCAGGGAGCCGCCGCAACAACAGGAGCCGCATCGCTCGCATGGATGGGTCAATCAACACTCGGCTATGGCAAAGTTCCTCGCACATCAATCAAGCAGATGATGGCGAACGACCCGATGATGTTGGTGATTTACAATATCTGGGATAATGTCGTGGCTCATCGGTGCATGGATAAACTCGACCTGCTCTCATTCTATCAGATGAAAGTCGGATTCCACAATTCCACACTCCATTCGGCGCACTCGAACATGATGCTCATTGAGGATATGATGGGTCATTTGCTCCAAGACAGGGATGCCGTGATGCCATCGCTCGATACAGTTCGCTCCAGATTGGCGACCGGCGGAATTGAATCCGGTGGGTATGTGATGGATGCACCGTCAGGTCTATGGCAGAATGCGTTTGAACTGGATAACTCGATGGAATATCCATCGGTCATCATCACTTGTAATGCCGACCCAAGCACGAAGGTGCGTGAAGAGGATTATCCTGACGGATTCCCATTCCCTGTCGCTCGGACTCCATTGGGTCGCATCTATCGCCAAGACATCGAGGGATTGATGCCAAGCATCCTTCGTGGGCTCGCAACCGAGCGAGAGCGAGTGAGGGGCGATATGGCCGAAGCATACAAATCTGGGAATGACGAACTTGGCAATCGACTCAACCAACGCCAACGGGTGATGAAGGAGAACATGAACTCGTGGTATGGAGTTCTTGGTTCTGGTCAAACCGACAAAACATCTGGCCGACCATTCCGACTGGTCGATGGTGAGATTGGCTCCGATATAACCGACATCGCTCGCCGCCACAACGATTGGAATAAATCAATCATCAATCGAGCCACACTAATTTTCACACAGGATGGTGTCTATCCCGACCCACAACCATTGATAGACCAAAACATTGATAGACTCCCATCTCATGTCGAAGGTGATGCGGATGCGGTGCGACTCCGATTCAAGACTCTCTATCAAGACACAGATTCGTGCAAGACGATAATTGAGAACCACGATGAAGCCGAATCCAAAGTGCGACCATTCACACCATCAGACATCTATTCCTGTGCGAACATTTTGACCGAGATTCTCAACGCATCATTTGATGAGTTCGTGCAGACTACTCTTGGGGTTCCCAAGAATGAGTTCTTTAGAGTCAAACCCGATGCCTTCTATGCTCGCTACTTTCAATGGGGAGTCAAGAAGCGATATGCCTATGTTGACTTTGATGGACATCATGGATTCAGAGGTGTGGAGATGCGCCGGTCGAGTTCGCCGCAGGTTGTCAAGTCGGCTCAAGAGCGATTGTTCAAATCTATACTGGATGGCGATTCCCGAACTGACATCAATCTGTTGATTCGCTCTATCGAATCCGATATGCTCGACCCAACCTTGACAACCGATGGAGATTACGGCCAACCGATGGGAGTGAAAACATCTGGAACTCAAGCGCATCGGTCGGCGATGTGGTCAAACAAACATCTGAACACATCATTCACGCTCGGTGATAAGCCGGTGATATTCATGGCCTCTGCGACCAAGAATGGAATCCCACCGAACCGACTCGTGGCAATTGAGTGGGGAGATGACCCAGCCGAGTATGGTATCGTGGTCGATAGGGTGGGAGCGATTGAGAAGTTCTTCGTCAATTCCAATTCTTTCAAACAGATTCTTGGTGCGCTCGGAACATCGTGGGAACAAGCGAGAGCCGGAATGAGTCAGTCAACAATGGGAGATTGGTTTGTTTGACCCAGTTAAGTGATTGGCGCAAGGCATACCGCCTTCTCCGAGATTCATGTGGCCTCACCCACCACGAGGCTCGTGCGATATTCGGAACGCATCTCGGTGGCCTCTCGTATCATCGCAACCTGTTGTATAGTGAATTGAAGCGAGACAAAGCCGAATGGTCAAAGGTGGCCGAAGGATATGCCTTAATGATTCGTTCGGACAAGGTGAGCCAGTTCATCAGCAATCTGGAGAAGGCAATCTGGGGAGAGGATGATGACCCCCTTTGTTATACACTCGTGCGTGAGATATGCGAATTAGTTCGAGACTGGAATGATTGGGGAGAGGATGAGCGACTTCTCATCCACGAGACCACACAAAAAGTTCTCAAACGAGAACAATCGTCAGGCCTCAAAGCATGGACTGACCGACACTTGTTGACTTATTTGCGAATCAATAACATACCCTTAGAAGTATGAATACTTTAGTTCTCTAAGTGGAAAGGCTTATATCAGATTCCGACTTCGGATAGATTAGTGCGGCACGAGATAACCCGCCATAACCAAAAAAAGGAGATATGAAAACATGGGACTAATAGAGAATATGAGAGATGCCGTTGAACTCAACGGTGGACAAATGACAGAAGATGCGTATCTGAACGCAGTATTGGAACTGATTGAGAGTGAGGGTGGTTCAACATCTATCACTTCACTAAAGTCCAATGCGTTCAATTCCGCAAGAATGGAATCAGCGGGAATCACTCGCATGACGATTGGTAAAGACAAATATGTATGGACTAAGGTTCTGGTCGAATCACTTCTTGCTGGAAACGCCGTTGGTGGAATGAATGCCACAACCAATGTGTCGCCGAACACCACTACACCACAGACAACCGATGATGGATTCTATTACGGAATCCGCCGCCGACAATCCGATGAATACACCGATGCGGCTCAAGCCTACATTCACAAAGCCGGAACACTTGGCTATGTTGAGAGCGAAAAGAACGAGATGCGATTACTATCCATCGCATTCAAGCGCAATTTCAATGTGTCCTTGAACGGACCCAAAGGATGCGGTAAAACAATGGGAGTCCTTGCATGGGCATCAGAAGTCGGTATTCCAGTCATTCGCATTAACTGTTCAGAAGGATTCACCGAAGAGTCATTCATTGGCTACAACACACTCGTTGACGGTAAAATCGTTTGGATTGATGGTGTCCTCCCAACCGCTATGCGTGAAGGTTGCATCCTCATCTTCGATGAGTTCCGCCATGCTCGCCCAGAGATTATGACCGCATGGAACGCCGTTGGCGACTCCGGTCGCTTGATGATTCCACAGAACAACAATGAAGTCATTGTCGCTCATGAGGATTTCAGAACATTCGCAACCATGAACCCAATCGAAGGCTACTCCGGTGGCCAAGACCTCAACCAAGCAACCCTCGACAGATTCGGTATGGCACTTGAATGTGGCTACTTGCCCGAAGGTTCGGAGATGAGAGTTATTCAAGAACAGAGCGGTGTGCAAAACCCATCCCTCTCTCGCCAGTTCGTGCAATTAGCCAACGACCTTCGCCGCTTGAAGAATGCTCACGACCTTGAGTCCGACACATCAACAAGAATGCTTGTGGATATGATGTCAGCATCAGAGGATTTGAATATGACCGAGATTGTCGAGTATGTGATGATTGGTCGATACCAACCCCATGAAGTCGATGTCATCAAGACCGCCGCAAGGGCTCGCTTGAGCGACTACTGAAACTCACAAGCCTCGTGCAAACGGGGTGGGGAGTATGCACGAGGTATCTCCCATATCTCACTCCCCATCCCACCTTGCACTTCATAATGGTGGGGTTCACCACCAACATCTATGACCACAGACCAGAATACCCAACGCACAGATGCGCTTGAGAAGCGAGTGAATGACCTTGAAACCGAAGTCGTTCGGTTGCGCCGATTACTGGATAACTTCGCAGATACAATCCGACCTCGTTCATTCGACCCAGCCCAAGTCCGATTGGATAATTTCAAGGGCGAGCGACATGGATGATTTAACTCCCGCAGAACTATTTGGACCCCGCAGGAACTTCGCACCCATCAAGTCATGGCTTGATTCTTGGGGCTATGGAACACCGTCAGTCTATCCTTTGGTGATAGTGGGTGATTCCGGTGTTGGCAAGTCAACAGTCGCCAGAGCGTATGCTCACGAGGCTGGATTCGACATCATCGAGAGTCATGCAGATGCCGACCGAGATGTCAAGCATTTCAATCGAGTGTTCAGCGAGGCTCGGATGCCGACATTCTTTGGTGAACCGAGATGCCTCATTGTCGAGGATGCTGGTGCAATCTCCAAGTCAGCATGGCGAGCATTCGATTCCGCCATCAAGTCCAAAGCATTCCCACTTATCATCATCGCTCAATCTGAATCCGAAGTCGGTTGGGCGTATCGCAAATCTGGATTGACTCACGAGATTCCACAACCAAGTTCAAATGACTTGGTGGCATTATTGAGTTCGATAAGTCCAGATGTCGACCCAGTTCGGATTCGATGGATTGCTGAAAACTCATCATCGTGGAGAAGTGCGATGTTCCTGCTCAAGACCACTCCGACCGATTGGGTCGACAACGAAGTCGAAGCAACCCATCGCACCCGAACGGGATTTCACGAGATAGCCACCATCCTTCGTGGTGAGCATCCTCACGAGTGTGGGGTGTCCTCTCATCCCTTGAGTGTGATACAAGCCGCAGAATGGAACTGTGCGTCATCAGAGAGCGTCTGTGAAGCGATGAGGCTTCATTCCCTTGCTTGGGGTGTCGAAGGACTCTCAACGGTGTCTATGGCCTATCTGACGACCCTTAGAGCCACAGAGCAATTGAAGCCGCCATTCCGAAGGCGTGATATTCGAGGGTCAGTTCGGCGAATATGAATGGTTCAACAATCATACTACTTGAACACCATAAGTCGAAGTGCTTATATGTGATGCTGGTGTGGGATAAGACATGGCAGACAGCCCCAACACCGGAATACAGGTCAGTCGAGTCGAGCGAAGTTATATCGCACAGGCTCGCAATCGCACACTTAACAAGATAGCCACCGTCTTATCTGGTGAACTTGAGAATGTCGGAACACCCGTCAAGCGAGTCGTTATCTGCCCACAGGGTCGTGCTTGCACAGATGGAGAGACCGTCTGGATTCCAATGAGAGTTCACGAGGATGATAAGGTGAACCACATCGCTCAAGAAGCAATCCTCGCTCACGAAGCCGCCGGTCATCTCCGATACACCGATTTCAAAGCATGGAAAGTTATTGGCGATGAAATCAAGAGAGGGCATGAGGATAGACTACTCCATGACTTCGTGAACATTCTTGAGGATGCAAGAGTCAACCACTTGCTCTCACAGGACTTCGCTGGGTCGGGTAAAAGACTGGATGCAACCCAAGCAATTTTCATGAAGCGTCATGAGGATAACTGGAACGGCAAACCCGCCGATGAAGTCAATCCTCGCCAAGCCGCTATGATTGCCATGATGACCGAAGCAATTGCACAAAAGCCTCACTTCTTCAACCATGTTCCAGCAGTATGCGACTACATGGATGAGGTTCGCCCAATCTGCGCTACTGCGATTGGTCAACCAAACACCAAGTCAGTCATCAGGCAAGCAAAGAGAATGCTCAAAGTATTCCGCACTCACTTTCCAGAGGATGCGAACGAGGATTCCGACACATTCGGTATGCCACAAGGCGATGATGCAGAAGGTGTAATGACCGATGACATGAGCCCAGAAGAGATTGAAAAGATGGCACAGAAGCAAACCGAGAAGGATGCAAAACCCGAAGAAGTCAACCGCCAAAGATTCCAAGACTTGAAGAAAAAACTGGATGAACTCGCTGAAAAGGCCAAGAAGGTTCGTGAGCAAAAGGAGTCATCTGACGGCGAAGAATGTGATGAGGGGGATGATTCATCCTCTGGAGCAAACGATGGCTCTGACGAGGCTGGAACTGGCCAAGAATCGGATGATTCCGATGAAGGCGACTCCGGCAACGGCGAAGGGTCCGATGGAGAAGGCGAGGATGGCGACCAAGACGGTGGCGAATCTGGTGCTGGCGATTCCGATTCCGATGAGTCCGGTATGGGCGAAGGAGAAGGCGAAGGCGACTCCGATGGCGATTCCTGTGAAGGCGCAGATGGCGAGACCGTCTGGGAGTTCAACGATGGCGATGGCGAGGATGAGAACCACGAAGGCGAATCCGATGACATGGGTGCAGGTGGCGATAGAGGCATGGCAACCAATGACATCGACTTTGATGAGATGTGGGCTGAAGTTCAAGCGGTAATGGATGCCGAAGAACAGGATGCACGAGACATCAAGCACGACTTTGAGAATGACATCAAAGACTCAAAGACTCCAATGGATTCACCCGATGAAGTATTCCCAACACAGTTCGATGATGGTGGCCACGAGTGCATCATCTCCCACACAACCGATTCATTCATTGAGAGAGGGGCTGTCGATATTCAGTCGACCGCCGAAGCATACAACGATGTTGTCGGCGAGAACAAGGCGCAAATCATAACAATGGTCAACGAACTCAAGCGCACTCTCAAGGGCGACAATAGCAAGCACGAGCGAGGACTAAAGCGTGGTGCGCTTGACTCACGCCGCTTGGCTTTCCACAGAACCAACGAGAGACTATTCATGAAAAAGACCGAACCAAAGAAGGCCGAAGCAAACATCATCATCCTCATCGACTCATCTGGGTCAATGGGCGGAACTCGTTGCGAGAAGGCGGCACAAACCGCTTGCGTCTTTGCAGAAGTATTCGACCGCTTGAACTTTGGTTGCGAGATTGTCGACTTCGCTTCTCATGGCAACAAAACCGCCATGAGAATCCGCAAGGGAATGACCGCACCATTGAATCAAATCACAAAAGCCGCTATCCGCACTCCAACCGCCGGTGGCAACAATGCCGATGGATATGCGGTTGAGTGGTGCTTGCACCGCCTTCAACCAATGAAGGGCAACCGTATGCTATTCGTCATCTCTGATGGCCAACCAGCGGGTCCAAGCCCACCAACGATGAACACCGACCAACACCTTCGTGCGGTTGTCGCAAACGCCAACAAAGACATTGGATTGTTCTCCGTTGGAATTGATGGAATGGACACCAGCACATACTATGACAATGCCGTTTGTGTCAACGACTCCAACGACTTGGTTCGTGAGTCCATGCCAATCATCCGCAAGATGGTTCGCACCGTCAAGAGCAATTGAGGGATTACAATGAAAGTCAAAGTCCATGATGCCTATGATTCCACCAATGCGAGTTATTCGCTATGGGGTTCAAGTGGCTTGAACTTGGGTCTTGTGTGGGGGGAACTCGATGATGCGGAACCACATATGCTGACTCAACACACAGGTCGAAGCATCATGCCTCGTGGACAACCCAAAGACTGGCGAGATAGTCGGCGCATAGATTATCCATATACAACCTTCGACAATCCTCGCACCACCGATGCTCGCATCCATTGTCCAGATACAATGACATCAGTTATTGACAGTCCTTATTGGCTTGAAGTCATGCCCAACGATTGGGCTTCTGCCATCTCCATTGACAATCTGAACACCGGATTCAAGTCGGTCGTTGAACTCAAGTCGAACATGGTGCGAAAGCCAATCGCCGATGCCCGTCAACCCCACGACCATTTGTTTGGATTGATGGGGAACTGGCGTGGCCAATACCGAGATGATTTGCGACAGATTCCACATGAACTCCCCAAAGGGAGCACAGCAGGCACCAATGGTTCTCCATTACAAGTCCAGAACACAATGCCACTCATCTGGGAGCGCATTGGAGTGGAGTGGGATAATCACCTCAAGGATGCCGAAGAAGTGGACTCAATTGACAATGTTCCATTCACAGTTCTCCAAGTTATCGGCACACACCAAGAGACATCATTCCCCGACCAGACCGCCTATTGTCGATTGTTCCAACCGTCAGGTGCGAGCGATACTGACCCGAACCGTTGTATGGATGCGTTGAGTTCAAACATTCTTCTCGCATACACCCATGCTAATGTAGCCGGTTGTCAACGGGGTGATATTCTCGTTGTTCCTATCGAGCGATGGAATGGCTCTGGCTTCGTTTTGGATGCAGTAATGACCTCAAGTCATTCCCCAATTGAACCGCTGGTCATCACCGCTGATAGTGAATTGTGGAATATCCGAACTGATGATGTGTGGAGATTCGGTGATGTTGGTTTTGTATGTGTGGAGCGAATGTATGGACACCATGAAGTCAATTCAATTCGTTCATTCATCCATCCAACAAAAGCCGATGCGTTGAACCACTACACCGCACTCTCGATTATGATGAGCAACACTCAAGCCGCTGCAATCGGAGATGTGAGTGAATCAACCGCCGACCAGTTCATCCCTGCTTGGAAAGACAAGCGAGGGGTGTTGGTGATTGACCGAGCCTCACCATTCCCAGCCCACTATCACGATGAGATTCGATGCCGTTCGTGCAACGGTCGAGTTCTTATCAAAATGAAAGCCGATAACAAAATATCAGAGGCTACTTGTCCTCATTGTAAAGCCGCCAAAGCAATCACATTCCACCACTTGATACAGGCTCCAGCCGAAGCCGTTAAGAGGGTGGGAGACCCCGAATGAGATGAACACTATGACTAAAAGAATCCCCAAACCCTTGATGCGAAGTATATTGACCACACTTGTTGACACAAAGTCGATGGGTCCGATGACATCGGCACAATTGGCCGAACGAGTCAACGCCGACCCAACACTCCCAGAGAATCATCGAAAGACCCCACGCCAATTGGCATTTGTCTTGAAGCAAGTGGCAAGAGTGGTTGATGGTGTCGATGCCGTTGTCTTGAGCAGGAATGGAACTTCACATCATGGCAACGCCAGATTCCGAATTGGATTCACGACCGAGATGACATTGGCCGAAGCCGAAGCCGCCGCCGGTGTCGTGAGCAAACCCAAAAAGAATCTCAAACAAATCACCGTCAATCTGCCAGAGGATTGTGTTGACTACATCAAGGCTTGGAAAGCCAAAGGCGTGGCCGCAGGTCGAGCCGTTGAATCATTGATTCGTGCCGACATCGAAGCCAATGGATTGCCAACAACGGATGAGTGAAGTGAGTTCTGTGTGCTGGACTTGCAGGAATGAATCGTGTTCGGACTACAAGACTTTCAACAACATCGGCTCACGAGTCGACAAAGCAACAGGACTTGATGAACATTATTGTATATCATGCGATGTGCCATTGGTCAGATTCTTCAAAGGGTCGTGGGTCCGAGTCGGTTGGAATGATGTGATTCGCCACGAAGAGTATGAAGAAGTGGTTGTCAAGACTCGCACATGGGTCGAAGAGATTCCAGTTCGAGATACGCCAGATGCTTGGATTGAATGATTCACTTCTTGTGTGGAATCCACTTCTCCGACTTTGCTTTTGCTTTCATTCTTTCAAGTCGGGCTTTTCGTCTAAAGAATCGTTGGAGAAGAGTCCATCCGCCCATGAATAAGAATACATAGAACAGACATTCGATGGCGATAGCCGCCAACAAGACCTCGCCACCGGCGCACATCAAGCCTTCATCAACCAAGTCGGTTGATACACACATTTCAGCCATGACATCGGATTCCTCAAGGCGGGTTTTCACGGTGGCGATGGTTTGGTTATTGAACAAATCTGGAATCTGCATCTGGTTCAAATCCGAGTTCCAATCTTCTGGTGTTGCATATCGAACTCAATATCCCAAACCGTCTCACCGTTCGCAGTTCGGAATTGGTGTCAACCTTGACAGACTTTTCCATTGATATTTTATCACATTGATATTCCGAACACTTCATAAGGGTGAACCTCCACCGATGTTCATGGTCGCACAACGAACCACCGGAGCACAACGCACAGCAGAACGAAAACACATGGTCGCACAAATTATCCACAATCGCATGGGTAATTATGCGGGTTCATTCGGAGCCACGATTGGGAGTGGACCCGATTCAATCCCCGCCCACGATGCAAATATACTGGTCGCATACAAAGCCGCCAACATACAAGCCGGTGATGATGGTCGTTGCACACTATCCTTGACTAAGACTGGATGCAAAATACACGACCGCCACGCAACACTTCATGACCGCCACTTCTCTAATGTCATCTCACAATTTGAGCGACACACCAAAGTCAAGACCACAGTTCGCTATGTGAGGTGGTGATTCAAATGGTGAATATCAACCGAAACCTGATGATTAAGCAAGCCAACAAATCCAAGTCGCCGAAGCAATACCGAGTCGCTCGTGTCATGGTCATCGCTGACCAAGAGAAGTTCGACCATGCGAACTCCGCTGGCAAAGAGGATGGCGAGCAAATCGTCTGCTCGCAAGCAATCGCTTCACTATCATCCAAGACCATCCAAGACACACTCGCTTTCATGAACGGCAACACCACAACATGGTGGGGCTATCGAACAATCGAGATGATGGTCTATGATGTTGTCAACCAAGAAGTCGTTATGGTTGGCGTGGACCCACGAACTTTTTGAAGCCCACCATTAGCCTAATCCTGCCCTTTGATAAGGGTGGGGTGTCGATGGTGATTCATGCCGAAGAAGTTCCGAATACGGGTCGATATGGGCTCACAAGGATGCGTTGACCTCACCACCGAAGGTAATGTGGGCGAAGCACTCCGAGCCGCCTATGATGAATGCAAACAACGCAAGACCAACCCGATTGCTATCAATGTCCAACAGGTGATAACCGAAGAATCGGGAAAATGGAAAGCCGCCAACCCCTCACGCTCGTGAGTGTGGCTACTGGCGGCTCCACAGGGCGATTGCACATCATGGCGGGTATCAACCCAAAGACGGTGTGTGGGCGAAGCACAGACAACGCAATCGTGCATGATGGCGTATGGGTCGAAGAGATTCTTTCATTAGCCGACATGAGTCGAGCAACATCGGTCTGCGCTCGTTGCAGACAGGCCGTGATGAAATTGAGGGACACCGTGAAGAACCCCGCTTGATACAGATGGGGGTATGGACTTGTTGAACTCACCGATATTGCATTGGGTCGTTGCTGGCAAGAACGGCATGGAGATGTGGGGATTCAAAGAATCCGAAGCCATCTCGAATCAGAAGGGTGCAACCCCAGATTGCATCGTTGCCATTCACCCACTTCATTGGGATTTCAGATTCCCCGACACAAAAGGGTCAGGTCGAGTTCGACTTGGCGCAGGCTGTCAATACAATCCTCTCCAAATGATTGAAGCGATGTTCACTCATGTGTGCGCTATCGAGACCGATAGAGATGTGATTGTTCTGGATTTTGACGAGAACTCGGATTTGGTGTTCGACCCGACCGCCGCTTTTGGTGAATCATTCCTATCTCAATATGGAGATGGCGAGATTGATGATTCGTTCGAAGGTGATGGCGAATGATGGTATGGGTTCACTCTCTTGGGGATGGTTCGACTGAACTTATTGGCTATGAGAAGGGAATGAAAGTCGTTGCTCGAATGGTCGAGAATGGAGATGACTGGACTATCACATCGAAGTCCGGCGACACATACAACATGAAGGGCGCAGGTTGCCCTGACCCGATTGATTTCATATTCAAATTGATTAGTCCGGTGATGCCGATTAACGACAATCCCGACATTCCATATCTCCGATTCAAGAACGACACCACCGGCGAATGCTGGGAGGTTTGGGGTGTGAACTGACTCGCCGCCCATGACGGATGAGAGGGGAGTCTATCAATGTTTCGATATATCAATACTTGGAGATGATTACTAATGGCAAGCCGAGATGTGCAAATCCGAGCGTGGCTCAAGGCCAATTATCCGAATGAATACAATAGTCGAGTTCGACAAAGTATGACCTATCCACAATTGGCCGCTATCGTTCAAGAATTATCTGGCGGGTTGCCTTCTGTTCTGGGTGAAGTCCCAAGCGATGTCAAGAGTGAGCGCATATTTGGTTCGATAACATCGACAACAACAACGACAGGTTCCAGCAATTCTGTGTCTGTCGGCACAACAACAACGGGTGCGGCGGGAACATCGGCGAGTGTGTCAATATCGGACAACGCTTTGTCGTTCACGATTCCAAGAGGGAATGCGGGAGCGACAGGTGCTACTGGTGCGACCGGCTCGGCTGGTGCAGATGGAGCGACAGGTGCGACAGGTAGTCAAGGCATTCAAGGCGAAGCCGGAGCAACGGGAGCAACGGGAGCAACAGGGGCTACTGGTGCGGCGGGAGCAGATGGAGCCGATGGCACAGATGGAACGGATGGAGCCACCGGAGCCACCGGCGCA
>Ga0208299_1000096_pt1 | contig 82691 bp, 72 predicted proteins | sample 15_taG_FD_184089 | JGI IMG/M metagenome (GOLD analysis project Ga0208299, IMG submission 184089) | Marine viral communities from the Subarctic Pacific Ocean - 15_ETSP_OMZ_AT15312 metaG (SPAdes) (version 2) | ecosystem: Environmental > Aquatic > Marine > Oceanic | place: Pacific Ocean | collected... | reverse complement strand
ACATAAATCTCTGCTATAGACAAAAGTATAAGTTAAGCGAACTGGTTTATAAAATTAAATGTTTGTCAAATGCAAAAAACGATGTTATAATAGAAGACACAACCTTGGCACTGTCTTATACTGGTGCCTCCGATAAATTAGAAAATTTAAACATTCCTTTAATTGGAGTGGATAATGGAATCAAAGAATGTCTGAAAAATTGGAACAAATCTTAGAACTGGTATCTGAGTATATTGGTAAGGCACTCCTTGTGCATAGTAAAATAGGAAAACAATAATGACAGATGATGAAAAATTAGATGTAATTATTTTTATTGTTAGCGCCGGTCCCAATGTTCCAACAATTGGCAAAGACGTATTCCAAGAAACAATAGACAGTATTGACGAAAATATCGGTGATGATATAAAATATACATATTTTATTTCAACTGATAATAGAAAACAATATGATTTTATTAAAGAAAAGTTTGAGATTAATCCAGAGTTATTACTTGAAGCGAGACTTACAACTAATAGTTGGGCAAGAGAATTCAATTATTTTTTTGACAAATATAAACACATCACAAAAAACATTATCTATTCACACGATGACATAGTTATTAAAACTAAAGACTTTTATAAGATTATAACTGATAGTTTACGAGATAAGCAAGAAGAAGTTGGATGGGTAACATTTACAAATGAGCGCTATTATAATTATGATGGAAAGATCTTGCCTAATTCTATTAAAGATCGCTATGCAATAGACAGGTCGAATTATCCTTATATTTTTGAATGCCATAAATTTAAGGACTTAGAAAAAACTTACAAACCAGAATTATTGACATATCCAGAACGCCCTGTAAAAGTCCACACTCCATTTCCACATTTTTGTTTTGTGAGTGTTGAATCTCTTGAAAAGATTGGGCACTGTTGTGAGTGGACTGAGTACACGATTTTAATTGATGATGACTGGGCTCACGAAGCACTGAACAAAAACCTTAATAATGTATGGATACCAAACATATTTTATGATCACCCAAATCCGTATCATTCCCCAAAAAGGCTACGTCACGCGGATTTGAGATATCAAACGGAAGCGCACCATGCCTTTGAGAAAAAATGGGGTTTTAGCATTAGGAATAAATTAACTGATGAGCAAATTAAGCAGATAAGAGAAAAGTACAAAGGCACTAAAATAGCCGATAGTTCATATCGGAATACATTTGATTGGGATTATCTAACATGAGTGGTATAAAAGATAAAATAAAAGAATTAGTTTCTGAGTATATTGCATCAAAGCCAGATACTTGGGTTGCTGGTGAGGACTGGATAAAATACTCTGGTCCTCATTATGATGAAAAGGAATACCTTGCAGCAATTGAAGTGCTGCTGGATGGTTGGTTAATTTTCGGAAAGAATGCACGAGAATTTGAGAAGCAGTTCCCAGTCCACCTGGGCATGAAGCATGGTTCGCTAACCAACTCTGGCTCTTCCGCTAATCTTCTTGCCGTAGCATCACTCAAGTCCAAGAACGGTTATAACCTTCCAGAGGGTTCAAAGATTCTCACGCCAGTTGTTTGTTTCCCAACAACGATTAATCCAGTTATCCAGAGCGGATTTCAGCCGGTATTTGTTGACGTGACGCTGCCCGATTTGAATCCAGATTTGGATCAAGTGGAGAGGCTTCTTGAGAGCGACCCTGAGATTCGTGGGATTATGTTTGCTCACGTTCTCGGCAACCCTCCCGACATGAATCGCTTAATGGCGCTTGTAGAAAAGTATGATCTTATTTTTGTTGAGGATGCTTGCGATGCACTTGGCTCTTATTACGACGGTAAGAAACTTGGCTCATTTGGACATATCTCTACATGCTCTTTTTTCCCCGCTCATCACATGACGACGGGCGAAGGTGGATTTGTCGCAACGAATAGCTGCAAGATTCGTAAAACCGTTGCAAGCATCCGTGACTGGGGACGCGCCTGCTATTGCAACACCTCCAAGCCAGGTAATGTTACTGCTGGAACTGCTTGCGGAAACAGATTTAAACCTTGGCTAACTGGTATGCCTGAAGCCATTTATGATCACCGCTACGTGTTTGACGAGATTGGCTACAATCTTAAGCCACTGGATTTACAGGCAGCAATGGGCTTGCAACAGTTAAAGAAGTTGCCAGACCTTGACGCTGCTCGTCGAAAGAACTTCGCAATCCTACAGGAAATTTTCAAGCCTTATGAGAAGTACCTTCATCTTCCACAGGCAACTGAACTTTCTGACCCTTGCTGGTTTGCTTATCTGCTCACTGTAAAAGAGGACGCTCCATTTGATAGGGCAGATATTGTTGATTATTTAGAGAATGAGAAGATTCAGACTCGCTCTTATTTTGCAGGCAATATTCTTGCTCACCCCGGCTATAGACATCTTGCCGAGCCTTATGGAGACATAAATTCCATGTTCCCTGTCGCAGGACTGGTTACCACAAACTCTTTCTTTCTCGGCACGTTCATTGGTTTGACCGAAGAAAAGCTTACATACATCAAGAAGGTTGTTGATTCCTTTTTTGAGAAATTGAAATGAAAATAGTCTATGTTACCGGTTGCCTCGGATTCATTGGTTCTTATGTCACTCGAAAGTGTCTTGAACGAGGCTGGATGGTATACGGGGTTGACAAATGCACTTACGTCGCAAACGTCGGATTGATAGAGGAATTTGAAAAATATCCTAATTTTATATTTTTAAAAAAAGACATTAAGGATATTGATCACTTATATGATTGTGATTATATCATAAACACTGCAGCAGAATCTCATGTCGGAAATAGCATTATCGATAGTGAAGATTTTGTTAGCAGCAATATAATGGGTGTCCGCAATCTTCTTGACTTAATTCGACACAAACCAGAAAACACCAATCGCCGCCCCATTCTTTTCCATTTCAGTACAGACGAAGTATATGGAGATATCGAAGAGGGAGAGCATACTGAAAATCACCTATTGCATCCAAGTAATCCCTATTCCGCCGCCAAAGCTGCCGCAGACATGCTTGTATTGGCTTGGGCAAGAACTTATAACATTGAGTATGTTATTCTACGCCCCACGAACAATTACGGAATCGGGCAATATCCCGAAAAACTTATTCCTCTCTCAGTAAAGAATATGATGCGAGGCTTAAAGATTAGACTTCACAATAATGGAACTCCCATTAGGAACTGGTTGCATGCCGATGATACTGCAGAGGCAGTAATGTCAATTATTGATTCTGGCAAAGTAAATGAGATTTACAATGTTGCAGGTGGCTTTGAGCAGACAAACGCCAACACAGTTAAGAAAGTAGTATCGGCATATCATGAAACCAGCGACTGGGAACAGTATGTAGATTTTTCATATTCCCGTCAAGGACAAGATGTAAGATATGCACTGAACGATGTGAAACTGCGCCAACTTGGATGGAAGCCTAAAAAGGTGTTCGATAAAGAAGTCGCAGAAATTGTAAAATACTATAAAAATAACTTTATTTGGTAAAATGAAACTAAGTCAAAAAGATTTACTTGACAGGCATAAAAATGAACCAGCAGTTGTAGCGGTTCATGGTCCAAGTTTAAATGAACATAGGGAAGCGATTGAATCTCTACAGAGAGACAAAGAAATAATCAGATTTTCTGTCAATAATTGGTTTGATTATTTTGATGAAAGCCCCGATTATTGGGTAACTGCAAATGGGGAATTCACTATCCAGAGCGGCATTCAAAATTCTGGAATATGGACTCAGAGAGGATACCCGCGAGACATAATTCATGAAGTGAAGCGTGCATTTTTATTTGCAGATTCTGTCGATTTTAGTGATTATGTGTTGATAGACTCTCTTTTGAAGTGCGATTATCACGGCTATGATCAAAGGCATTTTAAAAATCGTTCTTGCTTGGACATAATCAAAAGTTTTAAAACGCACCACGAGGAGAATAAGAACTTTGATTTCAAAGAGTACGGCAATAATACCAATATTTGGAAACCCGTATCTAAATCAGAGATACAAAGAATTGGCTGCAATCCAATTTACGGACAATTCGGCGCTGCATTTTCTGGAATCTTTACGAATGGAGCGTGTTGCAGTCGAATTGTCAAAGATCGCCCAACGATACAAGAGTACTTACAACAGATATCTGGCGCAGAGGAACACTATGGCACCGCTGACACTGTGGCGCTCCACGCAATTGCTTTTGCAATAATTATGGGCTGCAATCCAATATATGTTGCTGGAATGGACCTGAACTATCGAAAAGGATACGCCTCAAGCGAAGCCTCCACAGAAAGGCATTTGAGTTCGGGAATCTTGGGACATTGGGAGCTTCTTGGAAATAGCTTAAAAAATGACTTGACAATACTGAAAAAAAGTGCTATAAATAGAGATATAGAAATTATAAACTTACTTAACAATTCTTGGTACGGTGTACTAAATGAGGGAACAAAAATATTATGAATAAAACTTTTATTATCGCTGAAGTCGGAATTAACCACAATGGCGATATGGACTTGGCAAAGAAATTGATTGACGGAGCCGTCACCGCTGGTTGCGATATGGTTAAATTCCAGAAGCGAACACTTGATCTTGTATATACACAAGAAGAGCTTGACAAGCCTCGTGAAAGCCCTTGGGGCACCACCAATCGTGAGCAAAAGGAGGGACTGGAATTTGGAGAAGCTGAATATGATGAGATTGATAGCTACTGCAAAGAGAAGGGAATCCAATGGACTGCCTCGGCTTGGGATATTCCGAGTCAAATGTTTCTGAGGAAATATGACTTGAGTTATCACAAGGTGGCGTCACCAATGCTTACTCACGACAAATTGTTAGAAACGATTGCAGAAGAAGGAAAGCACACCTTTATTTCCACCGGAATGAGCACTGTGGAGCAAATCGAACACGCGGCATCAATTTTTGAAAAAGTAAATTGCCCATATGAGCTAATGCACTGTAATAGTACATACCCGATGCAGCCAAGTGACGCAAACTTACGAGTTATTTCAACACTTCGTGAACAGTTTGGTTGCGACATTGGATATAGTGGGCACGAAGTAGGCGTTGTCGTCAGTTGCGCTGCCGTGGCATTAGGAGCTACATCTTTGGAGCGACACATCACGTTGGATAGGGCAATGTATGGCTCAGACCAATCAGCCTCCTTGGAGCTTGGCGGACTTAATAAGCTTGTAAAGTACGTGAGGGCAGTAGAAGAATCACTTGGATCATCAGTCAAGCAGTTACAGCCATCTGAAGTTCCAGCGATGAAGAAGCTCCGAAAGCATTAATAATGTTCGCTCTAATACCTGCCCGAGGCGGGAGCAAGGGGATTCCGAGAAAGAATATCGTAGATATCGACGGATACCCCCTTATAGCATACAGTATCGCTGCCTGTCAAATAGCAAAGAACATTGAACGAATATTTGTTTCTACTGAAGATAGAGAGATAGCAGAGATAAGCAAGAAGTACGGAGCAGAGGTTCCTTTTTTGCGTCCTGCGAATCTATCTCAAGACAGCAGTACAGACGTGGGGTTTCTAAGACACTTCTTTGGTTTATATGAAGTCGAAGAGGTTGCCCTTATAAGACCAACGACACCCTTTAGAAGTCCTGAATTTATGGACGAGGCAATTGTTGCCTATAATAAACTTAAAGACTCAATCACAGGCTTTAGAACAGTCAATGAAATTAACGAGAATCCGTATAAAGTTATTCAGTTAGAAAACAATATTTTCAAAGGATTCTTTTCTGATTTCAATGGAATTCAGAACTATAATAATCTCCCAAGACAGACATTTCCAAAAGCATATACAGGAAACGGACATATTGATGTTGTAAAAAAGAATACTGTCTTGAATAGTACGGCTTTTGGTGATATAATATATGGGTGTGTATGTGAAAATGTGATTGACATTGACTCACAGTATGATTTGGATATCGCAAGGTTGTTGACACAGACAGATAATAAGACAGTCAGAAGACTACAAGAGCAGATAAGGAGAAACATTAGATCATGAGTTCGTTTCGACACGTTGGAATTACTGTGAGTGACTTAGAGCGTTCTATTGAGTTTTATCAAGAATATCTTGGTTTCGAGGTTAGAAAGATTATGCTCGAAAGCGGAGAGTGTATCAATAACTTTTCCGCACTTGAAGGTGTGAATGTAAAGACTGTAAAGATGGTAGGCAGAAATAACTCTGGAATGATTGAGTTATTGCATTATCTATCTCATCCGAATTCAGAAGAGCAACAATTGAATTACCCGATTACAAATATTGGCTGCTCACACTTTGCTCTCACTGTTGATGATTTGGATTCCCTATATGAACGGCTGACGAAAAATGGAACACCTTTTAACTATCCAGTACAAATATCTCCAGATGGTAATGTGAAGATTGCCTTTTGTCGAGATCCTGATGGAACGTTGATTGAGTTGGTTCAAGATTTATGAGATTTGATATCTACAGGGATAAGAATGTTTTTGTAACCGGCGCCACAGGCGGTCTTGGTAGGGAGATTTGTATTTTGTTAGCCCACCACGGCTGCAATATATTTATGACATCCACTAATAAGCAGAAGTTGGAAGATTTAAAAAACATCATCAAATCACAAAGCAGAGTCGATGTATCTTACTGCGTAGGTGACTTAAAGAACACTGAAGACATTCAGGCTGTTTGTGACAGCGTTTTGCAAGTTTACGGTGACGAAACAGACATCGTTGTGAACTGCGCCGGTATCTTTCCGCTTAAAAGTTTAACCGATACTACTTTGGAAGATTATGAAAGATGTATGAATATCAACGTAAAGGCTCCTTTTATTTTTGCAAAGAGGTTAGTCATTGGCATGAAGAAGAGGCAGTGGGGCAGAATAATGAACATTGGCTCCTCCTCGGCTTACGGAGGATCCGCCGACGCTGGCTTATATTGCGTCTCTAAGCACGCACTACTTGGACTCTCTCGTTCCTTGTATCAGGAGTTAAAGGAGAAGAATATTAGAGTTTATTCATACTCCCCAGGATCAATTAGAACACCAATGGGCGCAACTGATAAAAGACAGGATTTTTCCACCTTCCTTGATCCAAAAGAGGTTGCAGAATATGTTGCTTTCATGATGTCTTATGATTCTGAACTTATCTCGGAAGAAGTTCGCGTCAACAGGATTGTTATACGATGAGTTATATAGAGAATCTGTTTTCCCTACAGAATAAAGTTGCAATTGTTACTGGTTCCGCTCGCGGAAATGGAAGAGCAATCGCCGAAGGATTAATCCTCGCCGGAGCAACAGTCATTGCCGTGGACATTTTGAATCAAGATATTAATTGTCAGACAGTAAAGTGTGATATCACAGATATATATGAAATAACGAAATTAGTTGACTCCGTTATAGAAGAGCATGGAAAAATTGATATATTGGTTAATAACGCTGGTATAAGTCTCGGAAGCGACATGGATATATATCCCGACAATCTTTGGACAAACACTTTAGCGGTAAATGTAACAGCACCTTTTCATTTAGCCAATCTTGTTGCTGCGCATATGAAGAAGAGCGCCAGTGGCTCAATCATTAATATAACGAGCTTAAATGCCGAATTAGCTTTCCCCGACAACCCAGCATATATGACTTCTAAGGGTGCTCTAAAGCAGCTAACTAAATCACTTGCCTATGATCTTGGACAATATGGAATTCGTGCCAATAATATAGGACCGGGATATATTAAGACTGCGATGACTGAAAAAAGCTGGAATGATCCAGAAATGAACAACATGAGAAAAAACAGAACTCTGTTAGGCAGATGGGGACATCCAGAAGACTTAATCGGAGCAGTTATATTTTTAGCTTCCGATGCATCAAGTTTTGTTACTGGACAGGATCTGTATGTGGACGGCGGCTGGCTTACAAAAGGGTTATAGGAGAACAAATGTCAAATTATAAAGATATCATTTACCCATCAGATGAAAAAAACGAATATCCCCAAAAATTAGCAGATCATCTTTATGAGAGATTCATAGAAGGTGAGCTTGCAGCGGATCAGGAATTCAAAGTTTTAGATATCGGCTGTTGCACAGGGCGAGCGCTTAAGATGTTTAATCGTCGCAATAATTTAGAGTTATATGGAATTGATATACGTGATGAAAAACACGAAGGCTATATCTTTAAAGAATGTAATTTAGAGACAGATAAGATTCCCTTTGATGACGACACGTTTGATTTTATATACAGTAAGTCAGTTTTGGAGCATGTAAGGAATACTGATAATTTTATTAGCGAAGCACTCCGCGTCCTCAAACCCGGTGGTGTTTTTGTCGGCATGTGCCCAGACTGGGGCTCACAATACAAGAACTATTGGGACGATTACACTCATGTGAAGCCCTTCACAAGAAAGGGATTAAGAGACTGTCTTAAAATCTATGGATTCGAAGATGTCGATTGCGAATACTTTTATCAGCTTCCGTTTTTATGGAAGTATCCTTATTTAGAGTTTGTTGCCAAAGCCGTTGCACTTCTACCAGATAGTTTAAAGTGGAAAGATCGAGATGAGAGAAATACAAAAGATAGGAAATTGATTAGATTTTCAAAAGAAAAAATGTTACTATCTTATGGGAGAAAGCCACAATGAAGCACGTAGATAAGGGCTGGGGTTGGGAACGCTGGATTGTCAATAAAGAAGAATATTGCGGAAAGCTTTTGTTTTTTGAAAAAGATAAGAAATGTTCTTGGCACTATCATGTATTAAAAGATGAAGTGTTTTATTTGCAGACTGGCAAGATGTTGATTAAATATTCTGATGAAGATGATATAACAACGGCTAAAGAATTGGTGCTCCATCCGGGTAACAACTTTCATGTTCATCGCGGATTGAGACATCGAATGATCGCATTAGAGGATTCTGAATTGTTTGAGTTTTCTACGGAGCATTTCGATTCGGATTCCTACCGAGTGGAAAAGGGTGATTAATGATTTATTATGTCGATATCGACGAAACAATCTGCCATTATGATGGAGAGAGGCATTATCCAGATGCGAAACCTATCTGTGATAATATCGAAAAGATAAATCAACTTTACGAACAAGGCAATAAAGTTGTCTATTGGACTGCACGCGGAACAACTACTGGAATCGACTGGACAGAGACAACTGAAAAACAATTAAATGATTGGGGCGCTAAGTATCACGAACTAAAACTAAAAAAGCCAAATTACGATGTTTTCATTTGTGACAAAGCGATAAGTTCAGAAAGATTTTTTAAGAAATGTATCAAACAGTATTAGTATTGAGGAAAAAAGACAATGTTAGAAAATAAAAAGGTGTTAATAACTGGTGGCTCTGGAATGCTTGGAAAGGCATTCAAGGACTATTTGCCTAATGCTATTTATGTTTCGTCAAAAGATTGTGACATAAGATATCGCAAACAAGTTGATCAACTTTTTGAAACACATAAGCCAGAATATGTTTTTCACTTAGCCAGTCGAGTCGGCGGCGTCCTTGCAAATATGGAAAATTTAGGAGCTTTTTATTTTGATAATATCACAATGAATACGAATGTCTTAGATGCCGCGAGAGTCCATGGTGTCACAAAGCTTTTATCGTGCCTTAGTACTTGCATATATCCAGATAATGTGGAGTACCCATTAACTGAACAACAGATTCACAATGGACCTCCGCACTCATCAAACTATACTTATGCCTATACAAAAAGAATGATAGACATTCAGTCAAGGGCGTATAGGCAACAATATGGATGTAACTTTATTAGTATGTCTCCAAATAATCTGTTCGGAGAGCATGACAATTTTGACTTACAAGGCTCTCACGTCATTCCGGCAATCATTAGAAAAATTTATGAAGCCAAACAATCTGGCAATGAAGTGGTTCTGTGGGGCGATGGAACTCCCATGAGAGAATTTACATATGTAAAAGATATTTCCAAGATTGCCATTTTTCTTATGGAAAATTATGATCAACCTGACCCAATAAATGTTGGAACTACTGGTGAACATTCTATCATTAGTATTGTTCAAAAAGTTTCTAAATTTCTAAATTATGATGGACATATTGAGTGGGATGCAACAAAACCAAATGGTCAACTTAGGAAGCCGTCTTGTAATTCAAAATTATTATCTCTTGGGTGGAACGAAAAAGAATACACAAATTTTGATAATGCCTTAGAGGCAACTTGCAGATGGTTTGAAAGAAAATATCCTAACTTGAGAGGAGTAAAATAATGAAGACAGCGTTCGTAACAGGAATAACAGGACAAGACGGATCGTATTTGGCAGAACTCCTTCTGCTCAAGGGGTATAAAGTCGTCGCCATGAAACGCAGAACATCCATTATCAGCACAAGCCGGATAAATCATCTAATGGGAAATCCTAATTTCCAAATGGTGTATGGAAATCTTAACGACTCAGGATGTCTTCATCGGCTACTCCTCGAACATAAACCAGACGAGATTTATAACCTTGCTGCCCAATCTCACGTTAGAGTATCGTTTGAGACGCCAGAGGAAACAACCGAGTTCGTCGCAATGGGAACTCTCCGTCTCTTAGAGACATTCAGAAACACTTGCCCCGAAGCACGCTTCTATCAAGCGTCTTCATCCGAGATGTTCGGAGACAATCCAGAACACCCTCAACGAGAGACAACTAGATTAACTCCAGCCAGCCCATATGCTTGTGCCAAAGTGTACGCCCACAACCTTTGTAGAAACTACAGAGAAAGCTACGGACTACACATCTCCAGCGGAATTCTCTTCAATCACGAGTCACCACGCCGTGGAGAGACATTTGTTACCCGCAAGATAACCCTTGCAGCCGCCCGTATTAAATTGGGCTTACAAGACAAGCTTTATTTAGGCAACCTCGATGCTAAGAGAGACTGGGGCTACGCAGGAGACTATGTAGAAGCAATGTGGCTAATGCTGCAACAAGGTACGCCAGATGACTATGTCATCGCCACTGGAGAGACTCACTCGGTAAAAGAGTTCTTGGATGCCGTATTCGAGCACGCCGGACTTGATGTAAATAAGCATGTAGAAATATCCGAGAGACTGTTTCGTCCCCACGAAGTTCCACTCCTCCTCGGAGATCCTTCAAAAGCGAAAGAGAGTTTAAACTGGGAACCAGCGGTTAAATTTAAAGCTTTAGCTAAAATGATGTATGAGAGCGATTTAAGATTAATAGAGAAAAATGGAATTTAAGAAAGGAACTCTTGTAAAGTGGTATGAGTCCTATGCTGATGGAATCGGATTCACGAGAGACACTGGACATGGAGTGATCATCGAGAAGTTCGCATACACCGTAATGGACAAGCCTTATGTTCTGTATGAAGTTTATAGAACAAAATTTCAAGATACAATGAGATTTGAAGAACGCGAATTAGAAGTATTGAATAAAACGACTTGAAGATAATTTGAAAATGTCACATATGTGTGATATTATAAGTATAACATATAAACAAGGAGGTTGCAATGCAACTTACAAATCAAGCACTCGGAGCAGTTATGATGGCTCTCCAAAACTCACTAATGAATCAAACAGACATCGTTCCCGTCCTAAAAGATTTTAAATTTGCTGAAACTGATGACGGACTCGTTGTAGAAAATCCACCAGTTGTGGATATGACGACTCCTGATACCGAATCTGCAGAGGGAGATGTCGGCTCTGTGTTTCAGGCATATGTCGATGAATTGGACGGAACAGGCACTACTGAACAGTAATGCCGAAGTATATTTATAAATGCAGTGAGTGTAGCGATTCATTTGAAGTAATCCACTCGTTCGGCGAATCTGTTGAGACTTGTCTGCAGATAAATAACGAAAGCAAATGCTCTCCCGATTCTACGGTGGAACGAGTTCCTCAATTCATGAACCTTGTCAAGAAACAAGAAAAAGATGTCCAAGTTGGACAAGTTGTGAGTGAGCATATCGAGGAAGCGAAAAAAGAAGTCGAAGAATATAAAGAAGAAATGAAAAACTGGACACCCAAGCAATGATAATTTTAATTCTGACATTATCGATTGCACTAAACTTTCTTTTAGTTTGGTATACATCAAAGATAATAAGTAAATTAATATTCCTTCAGGAAAATGCTGAAACAATATTATCGATAAATGAAACGTTTGGAAAGCATTTGAATGATGTCAATCAGATGGAAATGTATTTCGGAGATGAAACTCTTGTAAAGCTACTTGAGCATTCAAAGTTTGTGGTAGAACAGTTGGAGATTTATAGTGAAATATTCGAAGAACTTGAAGCAGGGGATGAACAAATAGATGAAGAAGTTGAAAAGGAAAGACGATAGTTTATGGCACGCGCAAGGAAGTCCGGAAAGCATTATTTTACAAAAGATCACGAGAATGCAATAATTCAATATGTGGCGACAGAAGATCAAAAGATAAGAACACAATTATATATTGATTTCATAGGACCAGCATTCAATGAGATGGTGGACAAGATTGTATACACATATAAGTTTACAAATCTTCCAAATATTGATTCGCTTAAAAGCGAGTGCAAAGTTTGGCTAACCACCATTCTTGATAAATATGATCACACTAAGGGCTCAAAGGCATTCTCATATTTCAGTGTAATTACCAAAAACTGGTTTATTCACAAGGTGAAGAAAAACGCCAAGCGTGCGAGAACAGAAGTCCTATACGACGAGATGCCAAAAGAAGTCGATCAAGAGCTTATTACGACAAAAAATAAATACCATGAAGAAAGAGAGGAGAGGGAGTTCTGGATGTCTCTCTGGAGTGAAATAGACACTTGGGATACTGGAAATCTTAAAGAAAACGAGAAAAAGGTTCTCGAAGCGGTAAAAATACTTCTAAAATCAATAGATGAAGACGAAATGATATACAATAAAAAAGCAATTTATTTATATCTTCGTGAACTTACTGGACTCAATACGAAACAGGTAGTCAATAATCTAAACAAACTTCGTACAAAATACCATATTTTTAAGAAAAATTGGACAGAAGGCAAAATATAATATTTGCCGTTCCTAATTAAGTGGAGGGCATTATGTCAAAAAAAACAAACAATTATATAAACGAAGCAATCGAAAATATCCGAAAGGATAGAGAGATAACGAAAACACTGCTCAGTGATTTAATTGTCTATCTGAGCGCAGACGAAGAGCGGCACAGAGATGTCGGAACCGTTGCGGCTAAATATGTGGAGACATTACAGAGATCAAATGAGCAGCTTGTCAAGATCGTTGCGCTCCTAAGTAAAAATCATGAATCGTCTACCTCTCTATCAGAACTCGACAAGACTGAAATATTTGACTTGCTGAACGGAGACAATTAATGAGTTTATTTAGCGTCGCCAAAGCGAAAGCCGAGAAAGAAGCCAAAGCGAAAGCGAAAGCTCAAGGGCAGAGCGCAGGAAGCGCTGGAACAACTGCATCTGCCGACGCAAATCTCGCCGGCTTTATAGACTCCCTGATAGAGCTATTCAATGCATCTCAAAACGCTGGAGGGCGACCATCTGAATTCGGACAGTCTAATAATTCTATAAATAGTAGTTTTTTCAAATCTCTAAGTGCGCAGTCTCAAGAAAATATTGCATCTTCATTGCAGTCTCTCCGTGGAGGAGAATCTGGACTATATGCCCTTGTCCTTCAGGACAAATTAGAACTTGAAAAAGAAATGTCCGTTAAAGCTGTTATTGAGGCGCCTTCTATTTGGAACTATCTTCTTAATCAAATTGATTCTACTAATGCTGATAACAAATCAGCAGCAGCAATAAGTCTATTAAGTTTTCCAGAATATTATATTTTTATTCTTTCTCACACACAAGGGAAAAATCCAATCCCAAAAGTTGTTAAAAACGAGTCTTCTCAATACTCGTTTTCAAACATATTCGAATATCCAATAGCTTCTATAACTTCCTCTGAGTTGAGGAAAGGTTCCGAACTAGAATCGGGAACACTGGTAAAGATTAAGTACGAGAATGCAATTACTCAAGAAAAGCCAATAATAGTGGAAGTCGTTGAGGAATCCGCTACATTCAAGACAATAGTGATGAAGTCTCTGATGCTAAAGAACGCCCAAAGCGCCACTAATAATTGTAAAACAGATTCAGAATTAACTGGTGTAACTCATGCAACTGGTGACGCTATTGGCTCTAATGCAAACAAGTCGGAAAAAGTAATATACATTAATGGAGACGCCATCTATCCATATACTAAAGATATGAAAAGTGCAGAATTGATAATCTTCTACAATGGAATCCAGACTGGTTTAAATAATCAGCAGCGACAAAATACAATTCTAAGTGTGTTGCAGAAGAGTGAAGACAAGATTTCTAATAAGTTATTCTTGATACCAAACGGACACAATAAGGACTATAAGAAGGTAAAGGAAACAATATCTAGATTGCAAAGTGAAAAAGGCGTTAGTATTACCGGCTATAAACTTGGTTTCTGGAGTGGCGGCGCCCAAGGCGGGAAAACCGCTTTAGAGCAGGAAACATTCGCTAAAGTTGAAATAGCCGATCCTTCACCACCATCTATCCCTGCAAATATTTTGACACCAGGCAGCAATATATTTATGGTATACAATAAGGCAAATTGGGGCGCCACGCCCAAGGCTTATTATACTACTAATATTGATAAGTATATATCGACAATAGAAAAAACGGGAGCAACAGTTGTAACCACGGGTGACTCTCATACAGCAATAATGGAAAAAGCAATAGGGAGGTTAATGGCATAAAATGGGACAATTACCAACAACTGACTCACCGGAATCGCAGGCTTTAAAGACTCCAATCGTTGTCACTTGTGACAACGGACAGGGAGGCACTGGTCCATCTGCCGGCGGGGAGTTTTCTCATATAGCTGAAGGAGAAATTATTCGCCAAAGAGAGGAAGTGTGGATCAGAGGGGTAAAACAACCTGGCTACATATATGAATTTGTTATATTTCATGGACCATACGGTGCTAAAAGAGTGGCAAAACCAGTTGCCGTTTATGTGAAATCAATGATAGCTGCTGCAAAGGCTGATAAAGTAACGCTACGAGTCACTTCGGGATTCCGGACATACGCAAAGCAGGCTGAACTCTACAAGAAATTCCTAATAAAAAAACAACCTCCCACAGCAAAAGCGGGCAGATCCAAACACCAGTCAGGCATAGCTGTTGATTTTAATGTTCATGGAGACAAAGGAGCATATGAGTGGATGGTTAAGAATGCCTACAGATTTGGTTTTGTGCGAACTGTTCCACGTGAACGCTGGCATTGGGAATATAGAGGCTCATGGCCTGGGCAAGAAAAGCCAGACTGGGCATCGGCTGAATTGGGCATGTTTTCGGTAATTCCAAGATATCATGCGTGCGGCACGGTTCCAAGCATCGGAGGAATTGGTTGGAGTAGTCCAATGGGTAGAAAATATTGGTGGGATGTAGGATATCGCCCACACCTTAAAAAGCATACCGATAGCGACACCAGAGGGCGCACCAATACTTGGATAGGCGACTGCAACGAGCACCTTCCAGACAAATTTGATCGTGATGATCCAGGCTGGGACAAAAGAGGCCCTTCAGTTTAACAAAACTAACTATTTACTATCATGAGCAATACTAAAGAATCATTCGATAACAAGAATCTCCCACCCTTGATTGCCTCAATCGCTGAATCTGATGGAACATATTCAAGTGGTGGCGGTACATCCGGCGTTTTCGGAAATACACTTCTGGAGTCTCTTCCAAAATATATTAGATCTCAAAATGAAAAGGTAATATCAGCCGGAAACTCATCTATTGTTCTCGGCAGAGATAGACCGACATCCAGAGCATCTGGCTACGGTGGTATGGGGCACACCCAGGCAAGTTCTATCGATATTGTCGTCGGCAGAGGAGGAGCTTCGCCAAAAGGTTCTCTAAACTATGATCCAAATTTCGTAGCAGACGGAGCAAGAATTCACATAAGTCAAAAGACAGACATTGATAAGAACTTCAATCTCGCTGCAGGAGCGATGGGGAATCCCCTTGCGAGATCCGGCATCGGCATAAAAGCAGATTCAATCAGAGTTATCGGGCGAGATGGTATTAAGCTCGTAACGAGGACTGAGAACAAAAACTCAAAAGATGGATCTGCCTCTTTTAATGGAATCGAATTGATAGCGTGCAATGATGAGACTGACATCCAGTCAATCGTAAAAGGAGAGAATCTTGTAGAAGCTCTCTCCGAGTTAGAAGCTCGTCTTGCCGAACTTAGTTCAGTTGTGTTAAATCACTTAAAAGATCAGTTACAGTTTAATTTAAAAGTGGTGTCCCACACGCATCAAGGAATGGCAGGTCCGCTACCTGTAGCTACGATTCCAGCACTCTCGCTTATCCCTGCCGGTATTAACGCCACGACTGATGCCATGGAAGGTATGGTTGATAATTTCAAACACAGAATAAACACGAATATTATTTGGAAGACAAAATATCTAAACTCAGCATCAAATAAGTATATTTGCAGCAGATACAATAAGGTGAATTAAATGAGCTACTCAGAAGATTGGAGACTGGGAAACGAGTGTTTTCCCTTCGAAGACGATCATAGTCTATACATTGTTATTGAAAGCGAATATGAAACTCCCGGAAATGAAAAGGATAAGAGATTATCAGAAGCAGTTCTTGATGGAGTTTTTAAGCTACTGAGATTCTATGGAAAAGATACAACGGCTGTATATGATCTGTCCGGAACTTCTCTTGCGAAAGAATATTATGTGTCTTTGCGCCCTTGTGTTCGCATGAGAGTGTTGGTTTCAGTTCCAAAGAATGAGTTCGAACTAATAAGCGACGATCCCTCTTCTTGCAATGTCAACAAGCCTGCGGAAGGGTATCTATCTGCATTTGTTGATGTCGCCACTGTCACCCAACAAATAGAGACTGCTGCTTCTGGAATAGAATCTCTCATTCCAAAGTTGATAAAGTCTGATAAATTCATTTCAAATGTCAACATACCTCGCGAAGTAAAACGACTAAGAGCAGCAGGACGCGCCATCCGGAGATATATAGATTTGAATAACATAGCACCGCAAACTCCGCTGGATCCAGAATGTGTTCAGCCAAATGAGGTTGATAGAACATTGGAAATCGGATTTACATTTGACTACAATGCTGTCTTTGCGCTTGTCGATGAAGAGCAATACACAATAGGCTATGATTGCTTTCTTCAATCTTCGGAATTAAATCATATCACAAGTATAAATTATCTTACGAGATTGAACTCGATAATTGAAGGGCTACAGTTAAAAAATGAAGCAAGCTTTAGTGTATTTGATTTTCTATCAAAGCATACTCTCCCCACTCCAGTAATTGAAACAAAACAATCCTCATTGGATGGTTTAGACAAATATGATGAAAATGGAAATCTATTTTCTTTCGCAAATATTGCCAAGCTCCTCACATTGGACTTAGATATTGATCTCTGTAAAACAGATGAAGAGAAGGCAAAGGAAGATAAAGAGTTGTGGAATTCTCAAATAAGAAGAGAAGTGGCAAAAACAACAAGGGAGACTTCAGAATTTGTTGGAAACATGAAGTTGTCTACTGGAGGAGTCGAGAAGCTTAGGCGACGACTAAGGGGAGTGAAACACAGTGTCACCTCAGACGGCGGAGAATTTGGGTTTAAAGGACAAGAGGCAGTAGGGATAATCTACAACGATGTGATGGCGAAGGTTGATCTCGGATGCGTATTAGAAGAAACGATTCAATGTCTTTTGGAAAACTCGATATCAGAATTCGGAGAATGGGCTCTTAACGATCCTGATTTAGAGAAGGTTCTAAGAGTGCAGAGCGTTACCGGATTATCTGATGGCAACTGCGATGTAAAGAAATGCGACGGCACCCCGGATATTGGATGGAAAATAGGACTGCCTGCCTTTCAGGGAATCAATATTCCATCCAACTTTCCAACGACGGACTGGCTCGCAGAATCAATGGACGCCGCCCTCGTATCTCTCTATAATACTTTAATAAGTTCTTTGACATCTCTGATTCTTGGGATACTTGAAGGACTATGCGAACTTCTCTTTTCATATCCCGATGGATTTTCAAGAATCTCAGAAGGATTTAAAAGTTGGTTTTCACAAACTCTCGGAATCAACATTGATGACTTGTCTAATCCAGACACATGGTCCGCAGCATTAACGTCTGCTGGCGGCAAGGGCTTCCTCGGCGTTATCGGAAACACTGTTGCTAAAATGGAAGGTTCTTTGAGTTCCGCATACTCTGAGACTGGAATCGCAGTTAGGATACCAAATCCAGAAACAGGCGAAATAGAAGAGAAATTCATATCACCAGAATTTCTTGTAAGTCTCATGTCGGAGATATCCACTGCCGTCGATGATATGGAAGCGGTTTTATCAGAAACAGAGTCACAGGCAGTATTGAAAGGCACAGCCACCGACGAAGTTGTAGAAGTTTGTTATAAGTGTGTGACTCGTAATGGAAGTAATATTTTCCAATCAAAAGAAGACTTTGTAGACATCATGTCCGGGATTGGAAATATGGTCCAGCCCAAGTTCTTAACACAAAAAATTGATGAGCAGAATTCCATTTCATCAAATATTTGCGATATTGGAGACGGCTCTAATCAGAAAATCCTTCGAGAAACTTTATTACAAGAGAAGGACTCAAGCCTTAGTTCGGAAGAAGTCGAGGAGATTCTAAATAAAGAAAAGCAAAGAAAGAAGAATAGAATTTTAGCTGCATCAGAAACGCTGGAGATGTATAAAGCTGGCAGGCTCGCTCCTTCATTTCCGAATATCTTTGGCGAGGGTGGACTAATACCAGAAACGCCTCCTGTAATAGAAGAACTAAATAACTTGATATCCAGAGCTTCTTTTGATTCTGTAATAACTAATTTTAGTATCGAGTCTTCTGAATATCCTAAGATCTGGACAAGTCTCTTTAACGATAACTCTCCGATGGAACCATTCGACTCTATCATTGTTAATAGCAATAGTGGCAGATATAGACTTGGATACACCCCCGAATCCAAGGAGACTGTTCCAACAGCAGAGTATAATGCGTACACACTTGGTCCGTATGCCTTTGGAAGCGACATTGATATAACCGGCATTGCCAAAGAGGGCTCAACCAAAAATCCCTATGGCGGCGAGGAAAAAGACGACGCACTTTTTGAGAAACTTGTCAAGGATTTAGAACCATATGTTGCATCTTCTACCCACACATTTGGGAATGAGCGGTTTAAGAGCCCCTTTGCAAAAAGCATAGGCGGCAGCAGAAGCCTCGGGCACACGGGCGATCAAGTCGGAACATTTGATGCCACCAATGGAATTTCAGGAGCACGAGCATATGCATATTTGTTAATGAAAGAAATGGATACCTACCAAGAAGGCGGCGATGTGGACAGCCCATCCACTAATCCATATTGGGGAGAAGTCTTCAAAGGTCAAGACAACCAAATATTTGATCTCACGGTTAGCTATGATGGTATCAACGTGACTGTGATTGTTAAAACTTATTTAGGAGAAGAGCCAGCAGATATTGTACGAGATACTGCTTGGTATAATAACCTTGTTGAAGTAGAGGTAAACGCCTATGGCACGGAAACAAAACCTTTATCTCTTAGACAAACATCCGAGGATTATTATATAAGCAACAACGCTTCCTTTATCGGAAGACAAGTTTCAACCGGAAGATTGAATACGCAGGAGTATAAATATTCTAATTTATCGCTTGACACACTTACGGATGTAGTAAATCCAGAGATAACCTATGGGGCGGACTCCAATGAAGAGGTTTTGTACGAATGGGCGGAACTGATTGCCGGACGTAATATAAGAGAAGGTATTTTAGAACAATTTGCAACTCACATCGCCAGCGGGAAATATTCATCTCTTTTCACCAATGCCTATTCTCCCATTCAAGCCATATCTTTAACATATCCCAAAAATGATATTTTAGATTATTCCTCTCTTATTGATTTCTCCAGCGACTTCTCATCATTTCTTATTTCCAAGTCTTTAAGCGGAGAGTATTGCGATACAATAAGCACCATCAGGCGTGCAAATGCAATTACTGGGGTAAGAATGCTTGTCCGACTGTTTATTGTTGAGCGTGCTCTTGCATCTATCCAAGTTCTTAATGGATTTGACATTGCATTTATGGAAAATGACTTATTCGCATCCTCTCTTTATAAAATATTCAAAACAGAAATGAAGGAATATGAGAACAGTTTCGACAACATTGAGGGAAGTTTGTTTAGCGATATCAAATCCAATGCCTTGAAGTATTATGAAATATTGAATTCCGGAGGCGGAAATGTCGAGATACCAGCTACTGAAAAGGATGCTCTGAAGAGAATGTTCTCAGAAGAAATTGAGAATCTAAGACAACCGATAATCGATAATTTAAAATTAAAATGGGATTCTTCCACTTGGGATGGATTCTTGATTAAAGTAATATTCGGAGAAATTGATGACTTAGATGAAGTTTATAGTAAGGACACCATTCTGTCATTTGGAACAGGTGGGGAAAGCTTTGTTTTCAAGCGAGACAAGACAGAAGGAAAAAGTGAAACAATATATAGTTACAGCCTATCATATGTCAAGCTTGAGCAAGATGGGACAAATTTAAATATTGTAGACTTGCCAGTAATTTCAGTAGAGTGCTCTGGAGAGAACCTGGAAGTCTCTGTCGATCCCGTTTCCTCGGAAATCGAAGCGATAGTGAAAGAATATGGTCCGTATAATTTTGGAAAGAAAGTTAGCCTTGGAATGTTCGGCGAGAAGCCAGATGTCCTCCTTGCGAATACGATGTCTAGTGAGATTCCTGTGGGCAAAAATGTAGCTATTACACCAGCACTGGAGTGGTTAAAAGAAAAATCAGAATCTGATGCTGATAAAGATAATGCAGATAAAACAGGATCACGATATATAAAGAAAAGGGCATATTACCTCGGCGATATAGATTATGATTGGATCGCTGATATAACATATCCATTACGAGATACAGCTAGTCGAGAGAAGTATGATCAAGAGATATTTATAACAATAGTTGCAACAGACAGTACTCCAATACGCGAAGCAGAAGAGAAAAGAGAGGCAGAGATCACTGAAGAAGAAGCCAAGATCGCCGAAAAAGAAAACGAAATCTACTCCAACTTGCGAGACATGATGATCGAGACAAGAGAATATCAAGTACTGTTTAATGACATTCTACCAATAAAAGACATGATTTCTTCCCTTTCTCTGTATGAATATTGCGCTCTATCAGATACAACGGTTTACCCAGAGGTATCAGAAGCAGGTATAAACTTGGCTGATATGTTAGCCAAAACAAAACTTTCAACATTACAAATATTTGCAAGTTCTATCTATGGCAGCAAGAAGATATCATATACAGATCCGTTTCTTGAAAAAGCCGGGACAGATAATGTAGCTTGAAACTATTTATAAGAGGAGAAGTGTTAGATGCCGGGATTATCGCCAAAATTGCCACTAAATATAGATCAGGTTGACGGATATTCTTTGAACAAGACGTTCAAGCAATTATCGAGACAGAATCTAAAGATGGTGATTATGACAAATCCCGGAGAAAGAATAATGATTCCTGATTTTGGAGTTGGCATCAAGACATATCTGTTCGAAAATGCAACCCAGGCAACGTTTGATGAAATTGAAGATGAAATAAAAGATCAGGTATCAAAGTATTTACCATATATGATAATTAATTCAATACAATTTAATTCTGAGCAAGTTGGCATCAACATGTCTGAGTTAGAAACCTCATCGACTTCAAACTATGTCAACTTGCAAATAAAGTATAGCATACCTTCATCGTTCATTTCCGACGAATTAAATCTTAAAATTTAGTTTTTCACATATTTATTATCAAATAGGGGATCCCTTTTCGTGGCGAGAAAACAAGAAAATGTCAAAATAAATTATCTAAGCAGAGACTTTGAGACAATCAAGTCTGAATTGGTAGAGCACGCAAAGAGATATTACCCAGATACTTACCGCGACTTCTCCGACGCCGGATTTGGATCTCTAATGATGGACGCCGTTTCTTATATCGGCGATATTCTATCTTTCTACTTAGACTATCAGGCAAATGAGAGCTTTCTTGCTACGGCGATTGAATATGAGAATGTCCTAAAGCACGGACAGACAGTTGGATATCGATATCAAGGTGCTCGTTCCACTTTTGGAGACGTGTCTCTCTACATTATTGTCCCTGCCAACACCTCTGCAACCGGTCCTGACTTGTTGTATGCCCCTAAGCTCAAAGCTGGCTCCTCTTTCTCTGGCGGAGCTTCTTCTGCCTTCACTCTTCTTGAAGATGTTGATTTTGCCGATCCTACAAACGAAGTCGTCGTCGCAACTACAAATGCGACAACTGGAGTTCCAATAGATTATGCAATCAAGACAACCGGACAAGTTATTTCCGGAGAATTGAGAATAAAGATATTTGAAATTTCAAACTTCGTCAAATTCAGAACATTATCAATCCCATCCAATACTGTGACGGAAGTTGTTTCTGTGATGGATTCAGAGGGAAGACAATATTACGAAGTAGATCATTTATCTCAGAATACGATATATGTTCCAGTTTATAATACCGACTCAACTACGAGAGTTCAAGCCCCGACAATCATGAAGCCGTTTATTGTCCCAAGGCGATATATTATCAGAAGAGATTTGTCTCAAACAAATATTACTTTCGGCTACGGCTCAGACTCTCAATTGAGCGCCCCGAGCTTAGTAAATACTCGCGACGTTGTTCTTGATTTGCATTCCAAGACATATGTGACAGACATGGCAATGGATCCGACTATCCTGATAAAGGGAGATAAATTCGGCATAGCTCCAGCGAACACAAGCTTGACAGTGAAATATCGAGAGAACACTTCAGAAAACTCCAATGCAGCGGCAGGCACTGTCGATGCTGTCATAAACTCTTCTTTTGAATTCGCAAACAGAGTGTCCCTTAATTCATCTAAGATGCTGTCAGTCCAAAGCTCTCTTGAGGTGAGTAATGAATTTCCAATTCAGGGAGAGGCTGCCACTCCAAGTCTCGAAGATCTTAAATACTTGATATCTGGAGCGCATGCTTCTCAGAATAGAGCAGTTACTGCCGAGGACTTCAAAACTCTCGTTCTCTCAATGCCTCCTAAGTTCGGCGGAGTTCAGAAATGCTCTGTCATTCAGGACGTTGACTCTAACTTGAGAAATATCAATATCTATGTTATAAATGAATCTCCAAATGGATTTCTTGAACAAACAAACTTGACATTGAAAGAAAATATCAAGACTTGGCTCAACACAAAGAGGATGATAAACGATTCAGTTGACATTCTTGATGCCAAGGTTGTTAACTTGGGCGTAAAGTTCTCCGCCCTTGCATCCTACGGAGAGAATAAGAGTGTGGTATTTGACTCCGTGATGGAGAGAATGACTGACTTCTTTTCTACGAAGCTTGACATAGGCGAACCCTTCAGTATCACTGAAATATATTCTCTCATCAACGCCACGCCAGGTATCGTCGATACGATATCTGTAAAAGTATTTCAAAAGACAGGGGCGGGATATTCTTCTGTCAACTTTAATGTCAAGAATGAAACAACTCCTGACGGCAGATTTATCAGAGCGCCAAAGAATGTCATTTTTGAAGTGAAGTTCCCCAGTGCAGATATTCAAGGGACGATTAAATAATGGGAATCAAGAGATATACAGCAAACGCTGATACAACAATAACTAACGCATACAAGACAAACTTAACGACTCGCGCCACCTCCTCCAACATGGGCTTAGCTGATTCCCTTGCAATCTTCCATATCTATGGACAAGAGACGGCAACCTCCAGCGAGCTTTCTCGTGTCCTTATCGACTTCCCAATTTCTTCAGACATCGCCTCTGATCGCTCTGCTGGGCTTATTCCAGCCAGCGGTTCCGTCAATTGGTATCTCCGAGTATTCAACGTCGTCCATCCAGGCACACTCCCTCGCAATTATAACATGACTATCTCCGCAATCTCTCGTTCTTGGGACGAGGGAACTGGACTGGACATGGAGGGCTACACCGACACAGGATACGCCAACTGGACTTCTGCAGCAAGCTCATCCGGCGGAATTACTAATTGGACTGCAGCCGGCGGTGATTATCACGCCACCCCCACATATACCGCTCCCTTTGTAAATGGAACTGAAGACATTGAGCTTGACATTTCAGAACTTGTTGAGCAATGGATTAAAGGCGACGCAGGAGGCGGACAAGATACTTATGGCGTCGGAATCAAATTGGAGAATGAATCAGCCTTCTCATCTTCATATACTAAGATGTTCTCTGCCCGAGACTCCGAATACTTCTTCAAGCGCCCAGTTCTCGAAGCCCGCTGGAACTCGGCAACAAAGGACGACAGAGGCAACTTCTACTACAGCAGTTCTCTCGCTCCAGCAGTAGACAACCTCAATACACTTTACCTTTACAACCATGTTCGAGGGAGACTCACAAACATTCCTTCAATTGGAACAGGCGAGATCCTCGTCTCCGTTTACAGTGGCTCAACCAATAACACCGCACCCTCTGGCTCCAAGCTCTTGCTCGCAGCAGGGGGAGGGGTTGTAGCCGACTTGGACACTAACGCCACAGGCGGATATGTCTCCACCGGAATTTACTCCTGCTCATTCGCAATCACGGGCGCATCTACTCCTCTGTCTCACTTGTTTGATGTATGGCACGGTGCTACTACCGAATACTTCACTGGCTCCGCGATTAAACCCAAGACACTTTCAGCGGGCTCTCACAACCCATATTCGAAGCATGTCATGAACGTCACGAATCTCCGAGATGTCTATTATCGCAATGAAACCGCACAGTTCCGACTCTTCACGCGACAAAAAGACTGGAACCCAACCATCTACACGAAAGCCGTCGCTGCCCCTGCTGTTCAAATTGTTGAAAGCGGATCCTTTAAGATAGTTAGACTCACTGATAACTTTAGCGCAATTCCGTTTGGAACAGGCAGCGAGTTACATACCCAGCTATCCTTTGACTCCAGTGGCAGCTACTTTGATCTGGACATCTCAATGCTTCAAGCAGGATACGCATATGGAATTAAGTTCGCATTTTATGACGCCGTAGTTGGAACTTGGAATGAATATCCAGACTTGTTTAAGTTCAGAGTAGAGGAATAACATGTCCACGAAAGATCTCTTCGAAAGAAGTCATCAAATAATTGCATCGTCCAGCCTTTCTGATTTAGATGTTGAGTCCGCAGGATATATCTCAGAGTATATCAAGGATCAGAATCGAATTGAGCCACATGTCGATTTTGGCAAGCCGGAGAACTTTGCCAAGTATGGCTCTGCTCAGGAATACTACAATCAATCTCTCAAGTGGATATACAATGAGTATCCCTACGATGGCTCTCTCAAGGAACAACTTGAGTGGAGAAATAAGTCAACACTTTTAGATACTTACATCTATGACAATCGATATCCGAAATCAACAGGATACGGAATCATCTCCAGCGACAACTGGGGAACGCTCTCCAGCGCACAGGAAGGCGGCTACGGAGCCCCCGCTTCTGCAGATTATGAATATATCAATCTCAAGGGCGGTCCAAACTCTTTCTACGGCTCTTCAATCGCAAATGCATCCCTCAAGAATGTCTTCGATTCAAAATCAAATACTTGGGACGACTCAGTTACAGGCTCAGAAGGCGCAGTCACCGCAACGAGAGAGTCTAATCTTCAAACCAATCTTGCGCAAGGTGTAACTGTTGAGTTCTGGCTTCAAACCGGCTCTCTTTCCGCAGCACTCACTGAGAAGCAGGTTGTCTTCGATCTCTGGAATGGACAGCTTTCCTCAAGCGCCGAATATGGACGCCTCACAATTGAGCTAACCGGTTCAACCGCTGGTTCCCCTTTCCTCGTTACTGTAATGTCAGGAACGGACGGATACTCTCAGCAGTCAATCGGTTCAGGACTTGATCACAGCACGCTCTCAAGCTGGAAGCACTGTGCATTCAGCTTTGCCAATAGCGGAAGCACAATCGTTACGAAGCTTTACCAGGACGGTGTTTTAAACGACACCATGACGACGGGAACAGATATCGGAGAAATCCGAAATCCAATCGAAGCGAATATCGGCGCACTTACTTCCGCCCCATCAGGTAATGTCTATACCGGCGCTTCAATCGAAGAAGGTTGGGGTAAGCTTTCCGGCTCCATCGATGAGTTCAGATTTTGGAAAACAAAACGATCCTCAAAGGAAGTCGGAAGATATTGGTTCACATCGAATCTCGGCGGAGGAACAAATACTGACTTTGCAAATCTCGACTTGGGCGTCTACTATAAGTTTAACGAAGGCATCACCGGAGTTGATTCAACAGACAGTTCAGTCCTTGATTACTCTGGACGGATCACAAACGGAACTTGGACAGGCTACCCCGGCTCATCTGCTCGAAACACAGGATCTGCGATCAACTCGGCATCTGCAGGAACGGAAGATCTCGATCCAATCATTCACTCCAACCATCCCGATATTGGAACTCTAAACACTGAGTTGACTCTTTCTGGTTCCGTATGGGACTACGAGAACAACTCTTCCCTCTTCTACACGATGCCATCTTGGATTATCGACGAGGACGAAGGAAATGGAGACAACGGAGACTTAAAGAAGCTCACTCAGGTTATGGGCAGCTACTTCGACAACCTCGATTTATTAATTGGAGAGTTGTCAAAATTCAATGTAGCATCATATGTCAGCAGCAGCGCACAGGGAACGCTCTTCAAGCCATACCCATATGCCCAGACTGCTCTCCGCTCACATGGTATGGACGCCCCAGAATTATTCTCCAACATTGACATTCTTGAATACTATGCCAATCGCAACGAGACACAGGAATTCGAGCAAGATGTCCACGATGTCAAGAATCTGATTTACTCCAATATTTACAATAACTTAGCCGATATCTACAAGGCTAAGGGAACTGAGAAGGCGTTTAGAAATCTAATCCGTTGCTTCGGAGTCGGCGACGATCTCATTCGAATCAACGCTTATGCCGACAATAGCACTTACAGGTTCGACACAAAAAGACGAGCAGGCTCCCATAAGACAAAAGCCGTCAACTTTAATCACACGGACAGGTTCGCCGGAACCGTCTATCAATATGCTGACGCCTCTAATTTAAACAGCGTCTCCTTCATCTCAGGTTCATCCACTGCCGGATTGACTCTGGAGGACAGCTTTCCCATCACAATGGAAGCAGAATTTGTCTTCCCAGAGAAAATTGACAAGCGAGAAGAAAACGCCGCATCACAAGAGTTTCCATTTCTAACAGCCTCTCTGTTTGGAATCCACACAGCACAAGCGACAAGTCCAACTGAAACAGATATGACTTGGGCAGCAACGGATCCTGCCAACTTCCAAGTCTTCGCAATAAGGGACAAGATTTATTCAAAAGATGTCAAGTTCATGCTTTCATCTTCTGCACCCTTCCCCATCCCAGAGATAACATCAGGCTACTTCATGAACACTTACGAGAGTTCAAAGTGGAACTTCGCTGTCAGACTCAAGCCACATGGATATCCACACTCCTTCGCAAGCGGAGCCCTCGACAACAACTATGTGGTTGAGTTCTATGGCGTTAATTATATCGCTGACCGCAAAATAAACGAATTTAGCCTCACTGGCAGCGTCCCTAAGCAGGATGCAGAAAACTTCCTTATCGCACCCAAGCGCATTTATGTGGGAGCCCACTACACCAACTTCACGGGCTCTGTGATACACCAAACAGATGTCAAAGCAACCTCTGCAAGATTCTGGATGGACTATCTCGACAACGAGGCAATTCAGAACCACGCAATCGATCCTGGAAACTTCGGACACCCCCGTCCAAACCGCAGCGCATTCCTTCTCGAAACAGACTTGGAGAACGTCGAAGTTCCTGAACTTGAATCTCTCGCTCTTGCCTGGGACTTCGATACAGTCACGACTTCAGACGCATCTGGCAGATTCGATGTCCAAGATATAACCTCTGGCTCAATCGCAGAGACTTCACGATACGGCTGGCTTGGAAAAGTCCTTAAATATCAACACACTGGACGAGGAGACTCTTTCCCCGCCAACGCAACAGGTTCTGTCGAGAATCAATATCTCTACGCAGCAACCCAGCGGCTTCCCGAGATGGTATTCGGAGACGACAACATTCGCGTCCTCTCTCAAGAAGAGACAGAGGTGTTCACAAGAGAGACTCGTCCCACGAAGACTTACTATGCTTTCGAGAAGAGCATGTACCAAGTCATCTCCGATGAGATAATCAATTACTTCGGATCAATCGTTGACTTCAATAACTTAATCGGAGAGCCAAAGAACAGATATCGCCAAGAATACAAAGATATCAAATACTTGCGACAGTTCTTTTTCGAGAGAGTTGGAAACACTCCAGACTTGGACAAGTTCGTTGACTACTACAAGTGGATCGATGCAACTCTTGAAGCAATGCTCATGCAGCTTGTTCCAGCCTCCGCTCAAACAAGCGACGGTATCGATAATGTCGTCGAGAGTCATATCCTTGAGCGCAATAAATATCAGAGCAAGTTCCCAACGCTTGAGTTTCACGTCTCGAACCCCGAAGGCGGAATAGAAAACGTCGGCAATCTTCCATCTTGGAGATTTGCCCATCGCCCAATTTCAGGACTACAAAGCGACAACTGCGAATACTGGAAGCAGCGAGCCGAAAGAAACGATTCTCCAATCAGCAGCGGAGACGCAGGAGTTGATTCCGACAGGAACCTGATACTCACAGCATCGCTGCAGGTTCTAAATAGAAGTCACACCACTCCTTATCGCTACGCCGTTGAGAAGAATCCTGAGATTCACGGAGGGGTAAACTATTCCGAGAGCAAGAAAGGCGACTTCTATCGAGGCGTAAACTTCCCCCACGGTCCGATGAGCAGCATCGGACTTCCCTTAAATGTCCTTCAAGCGAACAACGTCGATGTTCAACCGCTGAAAGACTGCGACGATACTCTCGCTCCAAACCAAAAGAGAAAGTACTCATTTGGAACCCGAAACGGCAGGGCATACAACTCCGGCTCTTTCGACGGCATTAAGGGCGAGATAGCAATGCCCTTTAACATTCTCAGCGCATCTCAGGGCATCGGCGGCTACAACACAGCAATTCAAGACAATTTCCTTTCCTCCTCTCAGTTGGTTAACTTGCACAATGACGGATACGGACTCCGAAACGAAATCCCAATGCAAGGACCATTCACCGAGAAGTTCGTTGGTGGAATTCAGTCCAGACACGTTAAGTTGAACAAAGGTTCAGACAACCAATACAATCGCCCCGAGAGTTGGAGACTGCTCCTTGGTGGAGGACCGGGAGGTTCTGGCTCCATTGGTTTGACTGGTCCAGATTACGGCGGTCCATATCCTGATCCAACTCGCGAGAGAGCATGGTTCTTCCGAGAAGAGACTGCCAAACGCCCCATCAACATTCGAAATATCCAACAGACAACCTCTTCAATCGGAAACTACGAGAAGACTTATCAAGTGGTTCAGACATCTGGACGAAGCACAAACAACTTCTGGTTCAATGACAACGGAGTTACACTTCCTGAGAGATATACAAGTACCCTACCGCAGACAACAAACGTCCATACATTGGTTGGAGTTAGGCCATATACACAATTACCCGCCCGACGACGAGGAAACACCTTCTTGCCGGGAACGAATGTTGGCGGCACCGAGAATGCAGCAGCACTTCGCAGAGTTGGAAATAGATTTTTTCCATATAAGGCATCGGCTGCTAATGAAACCAAAAGAACAGTCTTCCCACTTCCAGAGAGAACCGTCCAAGATGTTGTTATTGTCGAGAGATTCTCTGCACCCGGTGGTCCTGAAATCAACTCCCTTGGCTTCTTAGATATCATGGCGGCAGAAAAGTCGGCATATAATGCCCTCCCTTGGAGAAACCTTTCCGTAAGAGGATCTGGTTCTGGAGAGGAAATTATCTTTCCAACAGCAGGAGGCACAATCAAAGTCTCCGATCATCTTGGAAAGCGCCGAGGATTAAGAACTCTTGCCTCACTCCACGCCGGACAATTCGGCTCTGACGCTACATACGGCTCCATTACTGCAGACAGTTACGTCACATCTCCTTCATTCTACAAGATCAATCGCAACGTAAGGTTTAGGATCGAGGGCACAGAGGGTTCTTATTCAACAGCGTCCGTTTACGACAACTGGCATATTCAGCATCCAATCCCTCAGAATGATTCTCAATACTCCTGGATCAACGGTTCGTTCCTATCAGGAAGCACTCCTCTTGGACACATGCCTCCATCAGGACAGACATCTGGCTCAAATGGCTTCTCCGCAGCGATAATTTTCCTGTCATCTTCCTTGCCCGATTACACCGCATCAGTCGGACTTTCTCCACGCCGTCCGGGCTCTCCCATCGACTTTGTTGGATTGAACTCCTCTATATACGATCAGACTGGCTCTGCCTTCAATGTCCTGTCATCTTCTACACTTGCGTCTTATAGAAATCCCAAGTTGGATTTGTCCCCTGGTGGAACATTTAGAGGTGGTGATTTCTTAACGACTTTCAACGCCTTAATGCTTCATCGAAATGGACCTTATGGATACTCTTCTTGGAGACAGGTTAGAAATCAATATCACTCTCTTGTCCGTCAGATGCGCGAGAATAACACGATCTCAATTATTGATCCCGATTCCGAAACAAGAACGGGTTATCAAGGATATACTTGGGGTCCATCTCCAAAAACTCTCAACGATATCTTCGGAGGAAAAGACAGTAAGAAAGGGCAAGACAGAACTGTTCTTCAATATCACGAACCAGTTGTACAACAGAAATATAAGGCAATGGAGTTGAATGGAAAGGCGTCTGGACTTCCAGTAGAAGTTAAAGCAACTTATGGAAATCAAAAGACATACTTTGTCAACTCTAAGTTGAATGAGAAGCTAAACATAAACGAGAATCAAAAAACATCAGCAGACTCTATGATCGATGGCTTTCGAGATGAAGAGAATCGCCTCGTCAATATCAAGTATTCTGAAAGTGTCTACCCAAGCGATGTAAACGTCTATCGTCCATACATCCGACAAAGAACCTCTTACGTCTCCTCATTTTGGCGAGATGATAGAGGGGACAGAAATCAGGTAAATGTCACAGGCGGCATGGGTATTGTTATTCCAAGACGAAGCATGTGGCCCCTTGATGCCAGAACTGGATTCACAAGCAGTGCTTCTCCTGGAATTACCGTTGGCGTTCAAGATGATGTTGGATTCGAGGGAACTCTTCAAAATCCGTACACCACTGTTCATAGCTATTATCCGGGCTGCGGCCCAGCACTTGGACCGTTTGTTCCAGGGGGATCAATCGCAAACATTACGGCATCTGCCATATATGCCAGGAGACACACTCTTGTTACAGGTTCGAGTGCAAGGGCAACTTCAACTGCATTTGAATTTCTGAATAGTGATCTTGTTCCGTTCTCTGGAGATGCTCCGTGGGACGCAGGAGAGCAGTCTGGCAAGTATCCGTTCTATGATTCCTATAATGATTATGTCAGCGAGATGAGGACAATCGGAAAGGATTATTCCATATTGCCTGAGTATCGTATGAGTGACAGAATCGACTATGTCGTAAAAGAAGGCGGAGATATCTTTGATGATATTTCCATGTTCTGCTTAACTGGTGCCCTTGCGAATACAACGTCAAGCAATCAAGATAGCTTCTATAAGGTTTATAGTCATTCTGACTTTATGAAATACTTCAATGTGATTAAGAATGATGTAACAGTGTCTTCAAGTCTATCTGGAAATCCAACTGAATTGACTATCCGCTGCAAAGCTCTTTTGAAACTGTTGCCATATGATGGATTCTACCCGGCAAGCAGAACTCTGCAAATGGCATCTTTATTCTCTCAATCGTATGGAAGCAATGTAGATTATGTAGCAGGTGCAAGTAATCCAGCAGGAGCTTTCCGTCCATTTTTAACCCCATTGTTCGCGCCAGGAATTGTATTTAATACGATTAAGTCTGGAATTGCTGTGGATTTCCCCGTGCTAACTGACAAACTGTTCATTTCTGCCTCGGCAGACGCACAAAACTATTATATCAGTAACGAAATTTTTGATTACCGCGTTCCGTTCGAAGCGACGGTAGAACCTCAAAATTACTTAAAAAACCTCGCACTTATTGATATGGAGCCCCACCCATCGTGTTCTATAAATGCAACTGCATCGTGGAACGGAGACGGAGATTCGAGATATAGGCTTGCAATGCACAACTTCTTGGCGGAAACCCCAGAATTCTTCTTGGAGAATCAATCATTTTCATCATTCATATCATCCCCCGAGGATAAGTTTAAGGAAGTAGAGGCAGGAAAGAAATATCATATGAGAGTAAGGGTGAGAAAATCTTTCCATGCGGAAGGCATATCGACTATCCAGCGACAAGCTTTCCCTCAAATCACGTCGGGTTCTGAGACAATTTGCATGTATAGCAGACCTTCTGCCTTTGGACCACCCGTCCTTGGCGCGATAACAGGCGTTCCGATATTTGATTTAGTATCAGGATCTTATTTTGGAGGAAGTAATCTTGGAAACAATGGACCATTCACTCCTCCATATTACAACGGATCCGGAGAAGTCATATTCGAATTCAATCCAACTGAAAGCAAGAGATATACTCTACAAGAAATTCAGTCACAAATCACTTCATCTTACAGGAGATTCTTCGGCTGGAACATTATGACTTCCGGCTCAGGTCCTATGGGCAGCAACGGACACATTCGCCCGGAAACCAATTCTACTCAGATTTCAGCGTCTGTCAACTTGTTTGGAAAAGTATCATCGAAAGATTTATTCCAGTTTCAGAATGTTGAACTAACAGATAGAGATCAATGGGTAATTCAGACTAAATTCGAAACCCCAATATTGAACTTCATTGACGCATCTTCCAGCGCAACACCGATTGTTGATTCTGGTTTCTGTTCCGGCGGCGCAGAGACTCGCCCATACGGAATGTGGCATCAATACGGACGCCTTCCGACAGTCAATGAGGGCATTTATTTGGAGATAGACGATATCCCATCTATTGTCGCTACTGATTACGGTGGTTCAGATGGCTCAATAGCGGATATCGTAGGATTTAACAAGACTTCTCAAAAATTGGGTAACGTTGCCCCATCCAAGACAATTAGAGAAGCCGTCGTTGTTGTTCCTTTCGTGGAGCGCGACGGACAGAGAGTGTTCTTCTCGATAGATAAGAGAAAGATCGACACAGCTATTAATGGATTTGAATCTGGACCATCTGCTAACTTATCCGAAGCCCCAATTCTCGCCGGAGACTCCATAAGACAGATGGTTGACTCAATGCAGCGATATGTTTTCCCACCAAGTATGGATTTCATCACATATCGCGACAATGTTGATCCATTTTCAATGTATGTGTTTGAATTCGAACACAAGCTAAATCAACAAGATTTGGTTGATATCTGGCAAAACTTGCCTCCCCGAATTGGAAGAGCATTCGACAAGGATGCTAAATTATCTACAAGCGAAATTATGCAAACTAAGGAAATAACACATAGACTGAATGATGAACAGTTGCTATCAGACATTGATTCAAAACTCCAGTGGATGGTTTTCAAGGTTAAGCAGAAAGCTGAAAGAAATTATTGGAGAAAAACTGTCTTAAATAATATAAATACATCAATCCCGACAGAGCTAAGCAGCCAAGGCGGCTTGGCGAACACTCTTAATAAGAGCAGCGCATCTGACTTCCTGGCAGGCGGCTCCGCTAAGGGAACTATTTCAAAGGATGAGGAATTGTCAGTATCATATAACTGGCCATATGACTTCTTTTCACTTGTCGAATTGGCAAAAGTAGACGAAGAAGTCATTTTCGGATCACCAGTATCCGTCACAGTTGATAGAGACATTCCAGTTGGAACCAATCTTACTCAAGATGGCGTTACTGACTTCGTCGTATCCCCACCAGTCGCGGATACTATTGATAAGAATATCCCAGTTGGAACCAATTTGGACACATCGGGCATTCAGAATTCACCCACTGCACCCCAATCTGTGAATAAAAATGTGTCCACAACAACACTTTCTCAAGATGGAGTCTCTAAGGTTACAACAACATCTGTTAATCAAAGCGATGGCTTTGGGAGCAATCTACAACAAGATGGAATCACAACTAATACCTCTTCAAAGAAGTCTGGTATTAAAAAATGATTAATAAATGAGATAGGTTATTATTTACTATAGATATGGAATTTTTTAATAAAAAAGAAGAAGTCTTAGACTTACAGCTTACTCAATACGGCAAATACCTTTTGTCTCTTGGGAAACTGAAGCCTGTTTACTATGCATTTTACGACGACGGTATTGTCTATGACTCGAAATACGCAGGATTTACAGAGAATCAGAATAATGCATCTTCTCGAATTCAAGAAGACTCCCCAAACCTGAAGACATTTCATAACTTCCACAGCATCGAAGACGATATCTCAAAAGCGGTAAAAGAAAAGAACTCCGGCAACGAAGATCTCGCTCAATTAATGCTTCAACAAACTCCTGAAAAGTCACAAATCCTAATCAATCCACTTTCAAATTCCGATTTGGCAACTGATAAGATTCCATCATGGAACATTTCATTATTGAGCGGAGAGATATTAACTGGAAGCACAACTTCAACTCTCACTCTTAGTGGTTCTGGAACAGTTCTCGATATTCCTCAAATCGAAGTCGAAGTAAAATATACTGTCAACGTTGAGATGGGTGAACCTTTCTCTCAGCAAGAAATAGACGAGATTGCAAGAGGCGATGTCGATGGAGTCCCACAAGGTGTTTTGGAAAATACTCTACTCCCAGAAGAAGTCGTTAATTCTCCATCTAGTGAACGAATTTTTGATGACGGATCTTTTTTCACAATCAGTATGGATGATTTAATATTTCAAATTATTGAAGAAAATGTTTCACAAGGCAATGACAATTTTGAAGTAGAGTTGTTCGAGATAGAAGAAACCTCAAATACAACCGAGATAAAGCAACTACGCCTCTTGGTAGACTCAGATAATATTGTGAACGACATCCTATTAGATGAAGAAGAGAGAAACAATCTACCAGTGTCCGAAATAGATAGCAGCTTCGCTGATTATTATTTTGAAATTGAGGCAGATGATGAAATAGATGCTGCCACAATCTGTAGACTAATTAAAAATGGAGATAAGGATGATTACAAGTTCGCCAGAAAGGACTTTGAATGTCCTGACAACGAGCCAAACTATCAGTTCCTTAATCCATATTCACAAAAGAGCGATTCAGATGCTTGCAAGGATTAATGTTTATGGCAAATAGTTGCGAACTATTCGGCGGCATCGTACCAGATGTTTTTGTTGATAGAGTATTTTTGGAATCAAGTTCAAAAGTCACTGTGAATCTGAAGCTGATTGATGTTCTTAAGTCCAATCAGTCTTTTTCTCTTCTCTCCGATGCTTTGGAAATAAAAACTAATTCTGAAACCATAAATCTTAGAAAGTATTTTAAGATTTGGTGCATTGCAATATATGATCAGGATACAGCAAAAGGATTTGAAATGTTCGGCGCGGCTTTCGAGAACTCTCAATATATTTCAAAAACACTGGAAGATTTTACATCTCCCTATATCAATGCTGATGGAAACGTCGAGTTAATACATTCTTTCGAATTCGGAATAGACAATCTTGAGCACTTAACCGTGTTCGCATACGTTCAACTTGATACAGAGACTTTACAGCGCGATTTCGATTTAGATCTTCCGGAATCCCTGTTGGGAATGCATGGCACAATAAGTCAATCATTAATAATTCAAGATTCTCAAGCCATTTCGCCTATTGTCCAAGATTTTAGAATCAGAGAAGAAATTACGGCGCTTGTAGCAGAGTTGGACGAACTAAGAGCAGAGCAGAGCACTTTCCCAGAACAGAGGGATATACTAAATCAATCATTTTCGAACAACTCCTATTTCTCAGAGTTCTTTGTAACAAAAGATAAGGATAGGAAATCTCGTTTTTATTTTGCCTTTGATTACGGAAAGTATGTTTTAGAAAAATCGAAATACTCCGCACTAATTGTAAACATGAGCGAGACTGCAAGAAAAGAAATAACAAATGAATCCGAAATACTTCAATTCATTGTCAGCAGAAAACAAGTATCAGGGAAACCAGCCAGAAACAGCCTTGGTTCTCCAGTGAGAAATTCCACATTATCTAATGAGACAGCAGAGGTTCCAGTTATCTTATCACTTGACGATAGCAGGCTTAATGAAATAAGCTTAATACTATCAGATCAGCCAAGCACTTCTGATTCCTTTATAAGACACTTCACGGGATTAGATACTGGAATGGAAGTTCTTACCGATGGATATTACCAGTATTCAGTGAACATCGAAGTGATGGATGGATATGTTCCAGTTGTTAGGCGTGTGTTGAGTTCCTTAGCCACTGCAGTGGCAGATTATGAGAAATACGTCGCACTAACACAAATTCCCGGAGTTTACGATGAGAAGGTTAGGAAGTTTACAATAGATGGACAGACAGTGATGAAAGGCTTGCGCCCTATAGAGTTCGGACAGGGTCAGGAGGAACAGCATCCTATAGATCTTGAGTCAATAGTTGACATATATATGAAATCACTTGGTTACTTTGTTGATGTTGACAATACTCCAACTACAAAATACGGCGGTATTACACAAAAACAATTCTATAAACTTAAAATACTAAATCTCATATCTCCGACAACTGGCTCCATTGATGGAGTTCTTCTCTTCAGTAACTTATTGAATCAGCTTTTGGGACAAATCAGTGATGTATTAAGTGTTGGAAGTAATTCTGTCGGAGTAGAAGCGACAAGATCGAATAGAGCAGCAGATAGTATATCATCATTTAAGCTAAACACTTCTCAGACGAGAGAAGTATTTGATAATACAATTGGTGCAAGATTTATCAATGAGATATATATTGATAAAATTACTCCAGGTTTTGGACAAAAGTTTGATGGATTGTCAATATATACGACAACAGACTTGTCAAATGCAATAGTTACTGAGGTTTCTCCCTTCAATTCTATTAGAGAGGGCAGTGAAGAATCTATGGAATCGAAAGGAATTGTTTTTAAGTTGGCACAGGATATTCCAGCTTTGTCCGGTGAGAGGCTTAAGGACTCTTCAAACTATCTTGGAAGTAATAGCCCCGGTGCAGAGAGTAATCTAAACACTACTGTTCTCAGCGCAGCAGATCAGGCGGATTTAAATATAAATGATTTCCAATCAGTCCCTCCAGAAATTATAGCATCCTTTTCAGCCAGGCAAAAACCAACAAAGGACCAGCTAAAAACAGAAGTCGATGTCTTGGTTGGATTTATAGTTCCGGAGGTTGTTACTTCTGCGGAACGAGGAACAAACTTGTTTAACAAGCTTATGATTCGCGAACCAAAATTTGAAACAAAGCAGTTGGGAGAATTAACAACATCGTTTTCTACAGGGAGAGATACGTTCTATCTTTGCCGCCAGGATAGACAAGGAGACAAGGAGGTTATCAATAGCTTCTTTTTCATCCGTCCTTCTGCAACATTTGAACAGAATATCACGGTAGAGGCAGCACCAACAGTTACCAATCTGAGCACAGGATTCCAGGGCAATATCACGGTAGAGGCAGCACCAACAGTTACCAATCTGAGCACAGGATTCCAGGGCAATATCACGCAGGCAGGAATAGGAGCACAAGTAGGCACAACGCTGCAGGACAATATTCCAAGAATAGAAACAAAAGCAAGAACAACGCTGCAGGACAATATTCCGACAGAGGTTATATTGAAGTCCACAACAGGTGCAGAAGCGCAGTTGGGTAATATTTCTAGAATAGATATCACTGTCCCTAAAGATACTACGGGACTAAGAGAAAAGCTTGCAAAGAACAGGGGAAGTAAATAAAATGCCTATTAAGAAATGTAATGATGTTTCCGAGGAACCTCCGGTCACCGACCCCGACACTGAACCCGGAAGCGATTCAGCGGTAGAACAGAATGAGGCGTCAAAAGTTAAGGAACTGTCCTATATCGGCAAGACATTAAAGATGGCAGAAAATGAAGTCTATGAGACTACCACAGCTAACTCATTCCTAAAATCACTGCTACCAGTAACAACATTTGGAAATGGATATGTAAAGTCCACTAGACCTTCCGACATATCAGATCCTCTCAGAGCAGAGGCAAGAAAATTCTTCTCCTTAAATAAAGATGGGCAATTGGTTTATGTCAATTCCGATCTAAATGAGCTTGGCGCAAATGCAGACACTATCGCATCTTATGGAACATCCATTATTAGTATCGACACCGACACCGCTCATCCAACTGAGGTAGCTGGCGATGTTTTTAAGAAATACAAGCAAGAAATAATAGCATCCAGTAAGTTAATTCGCGATTCTGGAGAGTCCAGCGCTTGGCTTGTCATAACCGAAGGCATGACGCTCACCGTCAACGGTGCAAGTTTTAGCAGGACATCTCCACTGATTGATGTAGAATCAACTTTCACAGATCATCACACAGATATTACGATACCCTTTTCTAAAAAGGAATTGGAGAGATTTGCAAATAATGTTAATAATCCATCTTATGCGAATGTCGAATCGAAGTATAATTTCTTTTCACCGGGATATGAGGACTATATTAGTTCCGGAGACATAAAAGAATATCAATTGCAGAATCAATTTTCCAACATCACAAGAGAAGCATCTTATATTCAAAAAGGACTCTTCAGTCAAGGAACTGACTTGACTTATGTGAAAGGAGTCCAGGCACTTCACGAATCTTCCTCTCCACCTTTTGATATTACTGAAAAATACCAAAACATTGGAATCCCATCATCACAAGTTGTAGAATTGAACAAGGTTTTAGATACCGACGACTTGTATCCAATGATAAATTCAATTGAAATGAATACAGACAGGGCTGGAAAACTATTATCATCAGCGGATAAATCAGGACTAACAGACAGCTTGCTCCAGCATGTAATGGATCAGACGATAATTTACCCTGACCAAAGAGTTTCGGCAGCCTCAAATAACGGCTTGGACTTTGTGATATCAGAAGAACAAATAGTCTTCACTGACGAACAAGTTTCCGTCGAGACAAAACAGAAGACACAAATCATTCCACTCATTGATTTGGAAGAATGGATCATTTCTTATTTTTCCAAAGCTGGTGCGCTCTCTCTTGATAGTGGATTTAGCGACATATCCATACTTCTTGGAGTTGATCCGAATTCAGTTGAGGAATCCGATGACTGTAGCCGTTTCACAAATACATTGAAGGCACTAATCTTGTCAGGAAAGATAAATCAGATTGTCGATGATAATTTCAGAACATTCGAAGAGATGCTGGAGGGGAAAGAAGCATATAACGAAACTGTCATCTACGAAATCAAAAAGACATCAACAGATTTAAGCTCCACACAGAGAGTGTTCATTCCAAATACAGAGAACTTGGATGTGTTAAAGTATGTCGATACACAGGTTAAGTATAACAAAGGCTATACATATGAAGTGTTTGTACATCAATTAATAGTCGGAACGAAATATTCATACTCTACTGAAGGATTTTCTTCCGATTCCGAAAATGCCACAATGGACTTCGCTGTCAACTACGAGCCTTCTCTCAAGATCGCCCGCATTCCAATCTATTCTCAGAAGACTTTAATATTGGACTCCGCCCCCGTGTTTCCAAATGTCAACATTATTCCATACAAAGGAATTTCAGATCGCATTTTGATAAACATAAATTCAAATGTCGGAGATTACGAATTGAATCCAATTATCATAGATGATAGCGATGAACAGTTTGCAAAGAGCTATAGAGAATCGAGAAATATCGAACCATCTGATCCTATTAGATTTAAATCAGATGATCCCGTAAGCCGATTCGAGATATACAAGATGACTGTTCCTCCAATGTCCTATCAGGATTTCAGTGGCAAGTTGCTGGCAATAGTATCTACCAATGGCGCAACCTCTACCTCGTTTGTTGATGATGTCGAGCCAAATACCAAGTATTATTATACATTTAGATCTATTGATATTCATGGAAATCGCTCAAATCCAACCGATGTATACGTCGCTGAACTGGTTAAATTTGAAGGAATGATATTTTTCAACACGAGAGTTTACAATTTTGAAGACATCTCATATGACAATGTCAAAGTATCCCGAGACTTCAGAAGATATTTAAAAATCAATCCAAACTTAGTACAATCTCTAATCAACTATGATCAGAGTCTCCCAGAAACCGCAACTTCTGCCTTTGATGCAACAAGCGTTTCTCTTGGCGCAGCGGGAGAGTCAGTGTGGAATAAGCGATTCAAGATGAGAGTTACTTCTAAGAACTCCGGAAAGAAGTTCGATATCAACTTTACCTGCAAGGCAGAATATAATCGCCCATCAGATAATCCAGTAAGTCCACCCACCCGCGTTGTGTCGATTCCCAAAGTACTCACTGCCGACAACGTCAATAACGACTGGAGAAATGATAGTGGAGACAACGGCAAAACCGCCAGCGCTATCACCAAATCAACCGGAGAGGGGTTCAGTCTGAACGGAGCCAGCGGAAAGTCGCAGTCTGAAGACACTAAGTTCTCGGGCACATCAGCATCATCAGGAGCAAGTGCGGCAAAGGGAGATATTAGTGGCGACAAGTCTTCGGACACATCGACATCATCAGGGGCAGGCGCAGCACGAGGACACTTCACCGCCAAATAATTTGGTGTTTTATTGTTTCTGATAACTATTTACAACAACATGGAGAATATATAAATGGCATTTCTTGATAACTCAGGCGATATTATCCTTGACGCAGTCTTGACAGATACTGGAAGACTCCGTCTTGCCAAGGGCGACGGCTCTTTTAATATCGTGAAATTCGCTTTTGGAGACGACGAAGTAAACTACGAACTCTACAACAAGAATCATGCAAGTGGTTCCGCATATTACGATATCGAGATTCTACAGACGCCAGTTCTCGAAGCGTTTACGAACAACACTTCAACATTAAAGTCAAAGCTGCTTTCTATCTCAAGAACCAACTTGCTTTATTTACCCGAGATCAGAAACAACTCCACAGACGGCATCGCCCCCAACACTACAAATAACATAGTAACAGTTGCAGTAGATGCAACAACCGTAGATACCTTAAACGGTTCAGAAAATTCACTCCCCGCTGGAATCATAGATGGTTCAGTTCTCGATTCAAATGCGACTGATAATCGTAGACTCCTATTCGATCAAGGAATCGTAAGTAACGCACTCGGCGCAACCGGAAAGGTTGATCTCGATTCAGATCTCGTAGAAACTCAATATATTATAGAGTTAGATAATCGATTGGGATTTCTTGCAAACCCCGATGGAACGCAGGCGACACCATCCTTCATTGATGATGACAACATCGCCTCCTATTATTTGTCTCTAACTACAAACTCGGACTTCTTTGGAAGTTCCAAGCTTGGAGAAAACGGAAGTCCGGTAATCAAAGGACCAGCAGGATATCGACTAAGCTTTTTAGTGGGACCATCCACCGATCTGCAATCAAGCACCTTCCTATTCACTCAACTTGGAGGAACAAGCACTCTCGTTGCTGCTGTCTATCATATCGATACAACTGTTCGAATCACAGGCGCGACAACTGGATATAGAGTCGATTTACCAATTAGATTTGTGAAGAAGCAATAAGGATATAAACATGGCTACAACTTTTAAGACACTTACTGCAAATGACATTGCTAATACGAGAACTCTTCTTCATGAAGCCATTCCCCTAACGGGCACAATCGCTTCTGGAACATACACTGAAAACTACGTGGCGACAAATGTCAAAACATATTCTCACGGAATGTTCGAGTCAACTTACGATTATCCATATCTGAGTTCCTCTGCAAACCATATCTTCGATCTCTCTATGGGCTATTCCACAGGATCCGCCCTCTCTTCCAGTGCAGGAACGGGCGTCCAGCAGTCCAAGAAAGTGAACATCTACAATCAGATGGCTCAGGTTCTTGTTGGACATAACGCTGAAGGCGCAATTCAAAGATTTGATCAAGATGGAAACCTTGCAGCAGGCGGAGAGAAGCTTGATGAAGTTATCTTTGTCAACTTTGCGAGACTCCTGACAAAGGACGAGATTAAAAAGGGAACCTTCTCCATTGCTTTCGCAACCGGAGGAACTCCTGACGCCCCAGATGACTTGTTGACAATCGGCGATCACGGCGCAGCAACCAGCTATCTTGTAAACTCCCCAGCCGGAGAGTATGGCATTCTCTATACTTCATCTGCTACTCCAAGGAGCCAGTCCGGTGTCGGCTTAGTATATTACCAAGCTGGTGTCGCTGTCTTAAGCAGTTCTGTTTTCGGCGCGAATTCGATGGATGGATGCACGTCGTCATGGACGGATCTTGGACCAGGATTCAGTTCCGGCTCATTCGACTTTCTCGCAACTGGCTCAAACATCGATGTTATGTGTGATTCTTTCCGAAACAGACTAAGTAATATCTCTTTCAATAACACTATCGAGTTAAATTCCACCATCTACTTCTGTAGAGCGAATCATAACGAATTCAATTATAGTGCAAATCCAACCTATCTCTCTTCAAGTCAGATTAGGGTGAAGAACACGACTTCAGACAACCCAATATCATACATCACTACAGTTGGATTGTACTCCTCGGACAACGAACTTCTTGCAGTAGCCAAACTATCGGAACCATTGAAGAAAGATCCGAACACAGAGCTTACCTTAAGAGTCCGACTCGACTATTAATTCACAATACCGTCAAGTATCGTGAAGGAATACAGCAATCTCTTTTTAAAACTCAAGTATTTGTATGCTAAAATAGACTATCAACAAGAAGTCTATGAGCAGGCAAAAATAGGGTTTGAAGAGTTTGCGACAAAGTTCTGCGAAGATAACGGTATTGAAATTAAGCAGCCCTCGTCTTTTTCGGAGGACACATCAGTTGAAATCCGAGGAGATGATGAAATATCCGACATCGACATCGAGAAGCAAAGCACTCACATTAAGCTCCTCTTTCGAAAGATTGCCATCAAAGCACATCCAGACAAGCTTGTCAAGTTTGGTGAAGAAGAGCGAGACAGAAAAACAAAGCTTTTTCTTGAAGCGCGAGAGGCAGCCGAATCTGGACAGTGGTTCACCCTTGTGGACATCGCCCAAAGTCTGGGCATCACTCCTCCAAAGCCAGACACCGAGCAGCTTGAATTACTTCAAGGAGAGTCTGAAAATATTGACAAGAGAATCCAGGACATTGAGTCAACCTATGCATGGATCCTCCACAATGCCCAGAGCGAGGAGCAAAGAAAGCTGATAATGATTGCTTATCTCAAGAATTTTGATATTGATTTGGCAAAAGATGACAACTGACAGCTACTTATAAGAGAAATGGCATATAAGAAATTCAAAAGTAACGACATATTTCATAACACCATCGAAATGAATCCGGGTTATGATTTTGTCATTTATGACAGCAGTATCTACCTCAATAACAAAGGTGCGATATCTGGCGCTCATGTTTCGAATGTTGGCGATGTTCCAACAGGACATGTTAGCCTCTACGAATTGAATATAGACAGAGCATCCGGCAATAAGATATACCCATTCACCACCAAGAATGGATCTCTCAGTACATTTAAGACAATCACAACATCAAAGTTTAACTCAGACTATCTCTACGGCGCCACCATCACAGGTTCTTACCCGATGTCTGCCAGTATCGTCCGCGAGTTCTTCGCATCCACGGTAATTTCCAGAACAGGAAGCGCCAATCACCTTAACTCATTGCGCAACACTCTTAACTACTATCAACCACTCAGTAATCACTATGCCTTCAGTGGCTCTCTGGGCGACAAGGGCACGCAGGATGTAAATCTTGTGAGCATTCCCTCAATCATTTTCGGAGCCTCGGTTAAAAAGGGCTCTGTGGACTTGAAATTCTATGTTTCCGGTACTCTGATCGGGCAACTTAAGGACGAGAACCGCGATGGAGAGCTAATCCAAGTTGGTCCAGCAGGCTCCACTGACTCTGGCTCCGTCGCAGGCGTCGTGCTCTATAACGAAGGATTCGTTCTTCTGACAGGATCTTGGGACATGGCAACCGGACCATACGCTGGCTTCGCAGGCGAATCATACACCGGAGCGCCAACTCTCAAGCCAAAATGGATTTACTTTGGAGCAGGAGCAAACGACGGCATCGCTCCAGCAAGCGTTGTGTCATCCAGCTTTGGACTCAATTTCAAGGGAACGACAAAGAGTCAGACGATAACAATGCTTGCTCACGCTCAAAAGGGTGAGTTCAATCATTCGAATAACCCGACATATAAGACATTTAATCAGAACATAACTCCCCAAACAGGTTCCCAAAGTTATGTCGAGAGTCCAAACTTGTCGATAAAGAACATTGCATCCTCGTCCTATCCAGATCCAGTTGCTCCTTTCGAGAAGACAACGTATATCTCCTCCGTCGCTATTTATGATGAAAATAGAAATCTAATTGGCATTGCAAAGGTGGCAACACCCATTCGCAAGACAGAGGGAAGAGAGTTCACCATTAAGATGAAGCTGGATATATAATGAATTCTATTTTTGAAAATTGGAATAGCTATATCCTCTCTGAAGAAGTATTGACAGAAGTCTCCTTCGCCGATGCTCAAAAGGTTCTTGATTCAAAGCGCACCGTGAAGATTATTAAAGGCTGGCGTTATGACAAGAATCGCGAATTGGAAAAACGAGGATTTGAAGTTAGCGATGATAAGGGCGGAATCAGAGCCGACTTTGATCACAGGAAGTTAAAAGAAAGCATCCTCCACCTTATACCAAACGACATAGAGGACGGGCAAAAGGGAACCGCAATCTTGTGGATCTTGAAGATGATAAGGGAGGACGCAGGCATCGCCAACGATTTCATAACTGGAAGAATCGGAGATTATATGGGAGTCGAACGCGATTTGGAAACCTTCTTCCATCATCAGAATTTTATGCCTAAACCGGACTTGCTCTCAATTAAAACAATTCGTGATTTTGAAATGGTAGTGAGTTCTGCACAAGATGAGATAGAGAAGGCACAGCACAAGAAATTGTATCTCGATGCCGAACAGGGAACTGAAATATTCCGAGACGATGCAGAGTGGAGAATATATGCTCTTCACAACAAGGGCGCATCTTGTCATTACGGAAAAGGAACTAAGTGGTGTACTGCTGCTCCTGGCTTGAAGTACTTCGAACAGTATTATAAGCCCGACGATCCGCTATTCTATTTTGAGAAAAAGAGCGGGAAAGAGGGCGAGATAGGAGAACGATGGCAGTTTCACTATGGATCCAAGCAGTTTATGAATTCCCAGGACGAACGAATAGACAGAGAGGAAGTGATTGAATATAGCGAGATGCTTCTTGCGACACCGGCTGCGAGCAAGTATCCGATAATAGAGAAATACTTAAAACCAATCTTTGGCGGAGAGGCGACAACACCTCCTGAAGTACTTATAAAGCTCGCTTCAGATGAAGATGCTATTGTAAGAAAGGCTGTTGCTCGGAACCATGCTGCGCCACCGGAAGCTCTTGCAAAGCTTGCAATGGATGAGAGGCAGATGACAATTGCCGACGTTGCTGAAAACCCCGCTGCCACAGCCGAGATCCTTGCACAGCTTGCAAGACATCCCAATGAAATTGTTCGACAAAAAGTCGCAGCCAATCCATCAACCACACCAGAGATACTTTCCAAGTTCTCTTTGAAAGACGAGGACATGGTACTCAAATCTGTTATAGATAATCAGAAAACCCCTCCAGAGTTCCTTGCGAAATTTATTTCACCCGAAACCGATTCATATCTCAAAAAAGCCGTCGCAGTCAATCCGAGAGCCACTCCTGAAGTTCTCGAAGTCCTTGCTTCGGATGAAGATCCATATGTCAGGGAGGCTGTCGCAAGTAATCCAAGTGCCTCCGCTGAGATGCTTTCAAGACTTGTATTCGATGATGAATGGCGCGTCTCCAATTCGGTATTGGGTAATTTGAACACGCCCTCAGACGCCCTTGCTAAGATTGCCAAACAAATAGGAATCCAAAACTCCACTGACAGACGCCTCATTCAAATCGCCGATCATCCAAACACGCCCCCTGAGACTCTCGCAATTCTTGCTTGGAACCACGACTATCCTCGGGTTCAAAAATCCATCGGAAACAATCCAAATACTCCCGTTGAAGTTCTTGTGAAGTTCGCCGAGGCTGAAGGTGATTCAAGTCATCTACAAGAATTTGTCGCAGCAAACCCGAATCTGCCCGTTGAATACATTATGGACTTTCTCGAAGATAGTCGGCTACGCATTTGGGCAGTAAAGAATCCATCAATTCCAGAAGATATCGCTGTTGAAATCGCCTCCTCTGAGGATGATTATTTGAAAAGACAGTTATCGTACAACGAATCACTGCCTGTCCAAGCTATTGAAGTACTCGCTAATTCCGATACCCCCCTCTTCAGAGAACTCATGGCAGTCAAGCCCACAACTCCAATAGAGATCCTCTTGAAGCTTCTTTCGGATCCAGAAAGACACATTCAAGGTGCGGTAGAAAGAAATCGAACATATAAGAGATACCTCAAATCAAAGCAGATAACAGAGTCGATTCGAAAAAGAGTCAGAAAAATAATTACAGAGAGAACAAAATGAAAATATTGGGACTTGATGTGAGTTCCTCTAAAATTGGTATTGCACTCCTTAACAATGATGACATTGTAATAAGCGAAGTGTTGAAATTTAAGTCAAGCCAATCTTTGGAAGAGCGAGCAGAACAATTTGAAAGAAGAATGCGAGAGATAGAAGAGCTTCATGTCATCTATGATGTTTTTGTCGAACAACCGGCAATGATGTTCAAGGGCGGCAAGACAACAGCACACACAATGGCGACACTTCAGAGATTCAACGGAATGTGTTGCTATGTCGTAAATAGCGTTTTTGAAATGGAAGCTGAACTTGTAAACCCCCTGTCCGCCCGTTCTGTCCTCGGAATAAAAGTGCCGAGAAAGATACCGAGCAAGGCGAAGAAGAAATTCATCATCGACAACATAACAGAGCGATTTGACGGACAGTTCAAATACAACATGACTCGTCAGGAGAATCCTCAACCCGGAACTGACGACAGAGCAGATGCTTTAGTTGTTGCCCTCGCCGGTCCTTTATTATTTGACGACTGATGTAAAGTGTGTTATATTATAGTCTGTGAAGAAACTCAAGATTATATCCGAGATCCTCGGCAGCAGCTATCGTTCAAATAATGAACACTTATTCTTGTGCCCATACTGCAAGCACGACAAAAAGAAGCTCTCCGTAAATGTCGAGAAGAACCTTTTCAAATGCTGGATTTGTGAGTCCACAGGCAGGGACATCCGTCGCCTCGTCCGTCGCTTTGGAAACTTCAATCAACTTGCAGAGTGGGACAATCTCACAAACCGGACAAACATCAGTGATTTCGATGACTTGTTTGCAGAAACACAGTCCGAAACGGAACCCGCTCCATCTCTCGGCTTACCCGAGGGCTTTAATTCTCTTTGCAACAAGCCATCTCTCGCAGCCCTGCCCGCTCTTAACTATCTCAAAAATCGAGAGATATCTGAGAAGGACATGCTCTATTGGAAGATGGGCTACACTCTATCTGGCAGGTTTTCAAATCGCGTTGTAATTCCATCCTTCGATATCAACGGAGACTTGAATTACTTCATCGCGAGAACATTCTCTTCAGATTTCCGAAAATATCTCAACCCTCCCGTCTCAAAGGACATCATCTTCAATGAACTCTATCTTGAGTGGGACTCGGACTTGGTGATAACGGAGGGTGTCTTCGATGCCATCGTTGCTGGTCCAAACGCCGTCCCCCTTCTTGGTTCGACTCTCCGCCAAAACTCTAAACTGTTTAGACGAATCGCCCAGAGCGATACCTCCATCTTCCTTGCTCTCGATCCAGATGCAGCGAAAAAGGAAGAAAGGATCATTCGACTTTTTCTGAGCTACGGCTTGGAAGTGTTTAAGATAGATGTCAGCGGATATGAAGACATTTCAGAAATGGGACGAGAGGAGTTTTTGAAAAGAAAAGAGGACGCCACTCTTATCCGAGAGACTGACTATTTATTGGAAACAGCAATAGCGGGAATTTAAAAAACTCTTGACACTCAACTCTAATTGTGCTATATTGTCTATATGAGCGGGAAGTTCCAAGTCGGAGACATTGTTGTTTTTGATGAATCATACTTCAGCCACTACTATAGCTCACGCGAGCCCGCTAAACCAATGTTAGTTATGAAGACTCCACCTTTAGGATCAAAGATTTCAGTTGCATATGTTCTTCCAATTGGGGAAACGGAGTCCTTTCCAGTTTATATGAAGTATCTCAAGAAAATAGAGTAGTTGAAAAAGAGGGCGTTTGATATTCACAGTCAAATGTGTTATAATATAGTCGCTACATTAGGGGAATGAATGAGTTCGAGTTATAAGATATGTCACGTAAGTGACATTCATATTCGCAAATTGAAATATCACACAGAATATCGAGAGGTATTTGAACAACTTTACGATAGTCTCCGCGCAGAGAAGCCGGATATCATCCTGAACACTGGCGACACATTCCACACGAAGACAGATTTGTCAAGCGAGGCTGTGCAGATGATGAGCGAGTTATTTTCAAACCTCGCCGACATTGCTCCATTTCACATGATTCTCGGCAATCATGATATGAATCTCCGTTCTCTCGGACGGCTGGACGCCATCTCTCCAATCGTGAACAACCTTGATCATCCAGATATTCACTTTCACAAATTGTCAACCGTTGTATCTCTCACTGACGATATTGACATGCATGTTCTTTCTATTGTTGATCCGGACAATTGGCAGGAAGAGATAGACGACAGCAAGACGAGCATTGCAGTCTATCACGGAGCCGTCAAGGGCGTCAAGACAGATATGGGGTGGGTAATGGAACACGGCGACATTGATGTCTCTACTTTGAACAAGTATGATTATGCAATGCTCGGAGATATTCATAAGACAAATCAGATGATTGGAGCCAATCCCAAGTTCCGCTACCCTGGCAGTTTGATACAACAGAATCACGGCGAGACAAACGACAAGGGCTATCTCACTTGGGAGATATCTGGCAAAGACAGTTATGAAATTAGGCACACATCCCTTCAAAACCCACGAGCATTCGTTACCGTCGAGTTAACAAAGAAGGGACGAATGCCAAGGAACGCAACAGTCCCAGCAGGAGCACGTCTCCGTCTTGTTTCGAACAACAATTTATCCCTCGACAAGATGCGCCGCGCCGTCGATATTGCGAAACACAGATTTAAGCCCGAGAGCATTACCTTTCTCAATCGCGCCCTCGGTTCGCAATCTGGATCCGATGTAAATCCAGATGATTTCATCAAGGAAAATCTCCGAGACATCAGTGTTCAGAAGAGAATGATTCAGGATTTCTTAGAGGAATATGAGATTGAAGACGAGGTTTTGGAGAGAGTCTTGGAACTCAATTCAAAATATAACACAGCAGTTGAAAATAACGAAGAGGTAGCTCGAAATATTAATTGGAAGCTTAACTCGTTTGAGTGGGACAGTCTCTTCAACTATGGAGAATCCAATTCAATTGATTTCACAAACATCAGCGGAATCGTTGGAATCTTCGGAAAGAATTATTCAGGCAAGTCGAGCATCATTGACGCTGCTCTCTACACACTGTTTAATTCCACCTCGAAAAATGAACGAAAGAACCTCAATATCATTAATCAGAACAAGGACAGAGGGCAGGGGCGAATTGGAATTTCGATTGGAGACAGACAATTTGTAGTCGAAAGGAGTAGCGAAAAATATACAAAGAGGCTTAAAGGCGAAGAAACACTTGAGGCAAAAACCAATGTTGATTTCCTCGAAATCAATGCCCTCGGAGATGAGGTGGTAAGTCACAACGGAATGACGAGAGCAGACACCGACAAGAACATTCGCAAGATGTTCGGAACCCTCGATGACTTTCTGTTGACATCCATGGCATCTCAGTTAGATAGTTTGACATTCATCAAAGAGGGTTCAACTCGGAGAAAAGAGATTCTTGCCAAGTTTCTTGATCTTGAAATATTTGATAAGAAATATAAAATGGCGAAAGAAGACGCCTCCGATCTACGAGGCGCCCTCAAGCGTCTTGAGGGGAAAGAATTTGAGGGAGACATCGAGCAAGCCATGCGAGATACCATGCAGAGTTCCATTGATATACAGGAAAACGAGAAGAAGTGTCAGGAATATAATCAACAACTAATTGATATCGCTGCATTCCTTTCTGAAGTTGAGGGTAAAATCGCCTCAATCCCTCTCAAGGTTATCGACATTGAAGCAGAGAGCGCTCTCTTGTCGTCAAAGAGAGGGGACATTCTATCCCTGACGGAGGAAAATAAAGAAATTCGAAAACAAAACAAGAGCAACGAAACATTGATTAGGAAGTTGTCAGATTTTCTCTCAGATTATGATATCGAGAATTTAAGAAATAAAAAGAAAGAAGTCTCAGATAAAAATGATAAATATTCTGAACTTACAAGTCTCTTGAGAGAGAAGAAGAGAGATGTTGAAGATAATGAAAAGCGAGTGAAACTTCTCGAAGAGGTTCCTTGTGGAGATCAGTTTTCTTCTTGTAAGTTTATTTGCAACGCTCATAAGGCAAATTTGGAACTTCCAGATATGTTGTCTGAAGTTAATGCAATACAGCAACAGGGTGTGAAGATTTTGAAAGATATCAACTCTCTTGATTCCAAAAAGTTGGATGACTATTTGGATAAATACGACGCACTGGTGGACAGGAGAACACAGGTTGAACAAGAGATGTCTGTGTCTGAGCTTGAGTTGGCAAACAATCTAACACGACTTGAAGTATTTAAACACGAGATTGAAGGAATTGTAGAGAGTATCAAAGTATATGAAGATAATCGAGACGCAATCGAGAACTTGGAGCAACTTGTTTCGAAAAGGAACGAACACGCTGCTTTGCTGAGCAGGACTGAAAAGAATTGCAAGCAATGCAAGCAAGATTTGAATGATTTGTATGTCTCACATGGATCTTACGAAAACAAGCTTCAGAATTTGATGGACCAGAAGAGTGAACTATCAGATTTGCGAGAGGACTATTCCGCATATGATTTATATATGAAATGTATGCACTCCAGCGGCATTTCATACGATATTATTAAAAAGAAGCTTCCGGCAATCAATGAGGAAATCGCAAAGGTATTAACGAATATTGTCAATTTTGAAGTTTTCTTTGAAAACGATGGAAGGCGATTAAACGTCTACATTCGACATCCAAAACATGATCCTCGCCCAATCGAAATGGGATCTGGTGCAGAAAAGACAATTGCATCAATGGCTATCCGACTTTCTCTTTTGCATGTTAGTAATTTACCCAAACCAAACATTTTCGTAATGGATGAGCCGGGCACAGCGCTGGACGCCGAGAATCTTGAAGGATTCGTGAGAATACTGGAAATGGTGAAATCTTATTTCAAAACAGTTATCTTGATATCCCATCTTGATTCTCTGAAAGATTGTGTCGATGTCGTAATCAATGTAGATAAAAAGGATGGATTTGCATATGTCAGCCAATGAAGTGAGGTATATTGTTTTGCCATATGAGGGGCACTGCGAAAAGTTAGTCGATATCAGAGAGTCAGTCCCGCAGCATGAGTTCGATTACAAAAACGCTCGTAAATTTCTTGATTATGTCTATTTATTAGAAGAGATTGCCTTGTGTGTGAAGGTAGAAGATTATGCCAAAGCATCCGATAAAATAGGTATTTTACAAAACGGCGAGTTTATAACTTTTAAAGCCGCAGTTAAAAAGGAAGATAAAAATGAGTAAGCAAGCAGTATTAGACAAGGTAATGTCAAAAGCGATTTCTCGCAAATTGTTCACATTTCTAACAGCAACAGGGCTAATGCTTTGGAGTGACTTATCCTCAGATACATGGGGCATGATCGCAATGTGCTATATAGGAACGCAGGGCGCAGTAGATGTTATGAAGACTTATAGGCACGGCGCATAGATGACTTGGTTGACTTTAGTGCTATATTCTAAGAAAGCCTGGGTGTGGTGCAGACATCATTGGAAGATACTTGCCATTGCATTGTGGACTCTCGTTGTCTGGTTTGTCTCTCGCGGAAATGTAAAGGCATATAAGAGAGTGCTTGAGGCAACTATTGATAACTATAAGAAAGAAATTGAAGTTCTCGAAAATAGTCACGCCGATGAAATTGGAAAAAGAAATGAAGCCATTCAAGTTCACAATGAATCTATCGCTAAATTAGAGAGAGAATACAAGGGCTCCAAGAATGATCTGACTGTGGAGAAAAGAGCAAGGTATTTAGAGTTGTTAGAAATGCTCAACAAAGATCCCAAGTCGGCAAACGAGGCAATAGAGAAAGAGTTCGGATTCAAACATGTTGACTAAGTTAACCGCACAGTTGCTAACAATTAGTTTGCTCTTCCCAGCTACTATTTTTGCCCAAGAGGTGGAAGATGCAAAGAAATATACCCATCTTCAGGAAGGCGAAGTAGCCCCGTTTTCGGGGACACTGTTCAGTCCTGCTGCAACCGCGCAACTAATAGCCGAGCATCAATACTCTATGTCCGATTGCGACTTGAGGGTTGAATACGAAGTTTCAAAAGCGAGAGCGGGACTACAGTTGGAAATCGATAGCCTGCAGATAAGCTATGATGCTCTCGATGAGCGCCATAAGTTGCTAATGGATATCAAGAACGGTGAGATAGAGACATATAGAGAAATGGCACTTAAGCAGCCGAACAAGAATAACAACTGGTGGATGACAGGTGGTATCATCATCGGAATCGGGTTGTCTCTTGGGACATTCTATGCCGTTACGGAGATCCCAAAATGAGTGATGCAAAAGAAGATCCAGATTACGCTCTAAAAATAGAGAAGGCGATAATTGACAAGTTTGGAGCGGACGCTGTCCAGCATCCAGCGAAGAATTGGACTCCCGAAAAGGAGAAAGAATATATCGAAGAACTCAAAAAGTTAACAGAGAAAATGAACAAACTATCAGAAAAGACTGAAAAGATAGAAGTTCGGGGCGTTTTGATATCAAAAAAACTACTTAATAAAGATAGCAATAGAGTTTGTTCGGTTTGCGATGTCTACTCTTTTAATACGAGGGATGATGTTTATGTAAATAAATATTCTTGTTGTTACGAGTGTTACATTCAATGGGTTGATGGGCGAGAAGAGCGTTGGGCAACCGGCTGGCGCCCCAATAAAGGAAAATAAACAAATGGCAACAGTTTTAGATATCGTAAGGGGAATTTCCCAAGCAGCGGCAAATGCAAGAGACGGAGCACATGACGAGAATCAAGTTCCAGAAGGCGAAACGAAAAAAGTCGGATTAAAAAGAGAAGAAGGGGATGCTATAATCGACTCTCGTGTGATTGACGGTTTCGGCGTAAACATTTCCGGAGACTTGCTTTGTATTAATTACCAAAGCGATATTAAGCTCAAAGATGTCTATGGCGGCGACATTGAGACAGAAGTCGAAGAGATGATAGAGAACGTTGCAGGCTTCCTAAAGAAGGAATATAAGAAATTGACAGGAGATGCCCTTTCTCTAAAAGCAGACGGCAACGTAGAGGTAATGGTTCAAAATACTTCTAAAGTCCGCGCTTTCGTTAATGGTAAAAGATACTATAAGGTTGGAAATCTTAGCGACGTAATTCCCGTCGGCGAGCCTTCTGAGGATCGTTTGGATAAATCAATTCGCGACTTCTTGTCTCTCGGAAAAAATAAGTGATTGGATGTCGTTTGAACTCACTAAACAAGAAATATTAAAAGAGATTCTGAAGAGCGGAAAAGATCCAGGATACTTCATTAACAATTATGCGAGAATCGCCCATCCTCTAAAGGGCTTGATTCCGTTCAAACTATATCCGTTCCAAGAAGAACTATTAAAAGATTTCAATGATCATCGTTTCAATGTAATTTTGAAAGCGAGGCAGCTAGGGATATCCACAACAACTGCAGCATATGTTGTGTGGATGATGATGTTTCATAGAAACAAGAATATCCTTGTCATTGCAACCAAGTTCCAGACAGCGGCAAACCTTGTTAAGAAAGTAAAACATATAATTAAGAATCTCCCGCCGTGGATGCAGATAGCCAATATCACAATTGACAACCGCGCCTCATTCGTCCTATCGAATGGTTCCGAGATCAAGGCGTCTTCAACAACCGCAGACGCTGGTCGTTCCGAAGCCCTATCTCTGCTCGTCATCGATGAGGCAGCACATGTCGAAGGGCTTGACGAATTGTGGACGGGCTTGTATCCTACGTTGTCAACAGGTGGACGCTGTATTGCACTGAGCACTCCAAACGGTGTTGGAAACTGGTTCCATCAAATTTATTCCGACTCAGAACAGGGGCAGAATGATTTCTTTCCAACAATACTTCAGTGGGATGTTCATCCCGATAGAGACAGAGCTTGGTTTGAAAAAGAAACAAAGAACATGTCTCAACGCCAAATCGCCCAAGAACTTCAGTGTAATTTCAATATGTCCGGTGAGACATTGGTGCATCCGGAAGATTTGGAATGGATAGAATCTCAAATAAGGGAGCCGAAATATCGAGTCGGATTTGATCGTAACTTTTGGATTTGGGAAAAGGCTCAGCAAGATGCTAACTACCTTTTGAGTGCAGATGTAGCCCGAGGAGATGGAAAGGACAGTTCCACCCTCCATGTTTTAAAACTGGAAACAATGGAAATAGTTGCAGAATATCAAGGCAAGCCAACTCTCGATGCCTATGCGGACATGCTAAACGGAATCGGAAAAGACTATAATAACGGAATGATAGTCGTAGAAAACAACTCAGTTGGATATGCAGTATTAACAAAATTGCAAGAATTGGGGTATAATAACATATACTTTTCAGTCAAGTCAACACATGAGTATGTATCACAAATACAGGGTGAAAACATGTCCAACGCCATCGCTGGCTTTTCGACAACATCTAAAACTCGTCCGTTGATTATCGCAAAGTTGGAAGAATTCATTAGAAATAAACTAATTACTATATATTCATCAAGAACTCTTAATGAGTTGAAGACCTTTATTTGGAATAACGGACGCCCCGAGGCTATGAGAAGTTACAATGATGACTTGACAATGGCACTCGCAATCGGCTGCTGGGTAAGGGATACGGCATTTGAGGTAGGGAAGTTGGAACAGCAGTATCGAGAATCCTTTGTTAATTCAATGTTTGTCGCATCGACAAAATTGAATACTCAAATAAGAGGGCAAGAGGGGCATAGTAATAGTATGAGTTTAAAAGACGAAGAACAAAAAGCAATCCAGATAGCTCAACAATTTGGTTGGTTATACAAGGGATAAAACATGGCAAAAAAGAACAATCCAAAAAATAATGATTCCGCTCTCTTCAGGCAGTTAACTCGCCTGTTATCCGGACCACTTGTCAACTATAGAACGCAGACGAGCAGAAAGCTCTCCCGTGTTCAGTTGGACAAATTTAAGTTTCAGTCTGCATCTGGATTAAATTTCAAGAAGGCAAATTACAATCCATTCGAGCAACTCAGCACCGCTATTATGGCGAACCAAATGCGTGCCGAGCGCTACCAAGACTTCGAACAAATGGAGTACACTCCCGAGATTGCCTCCGCTCTTGACATTTATGCAGACGAGATGACAACCTCATCAGACTTGCAACCCCTTCTGTCAATCAAGTGTCCAAATGAGGAGATCAAGTCAGTTCTTGCTGAACTCTATCAAACTGTTTTAAATATCGAGTTCAACTTGTTCGGCTGGTGCCGCACGATGTGTAAGTATGGAGATTTCTTTCTCTATCTTGATATCGACGAAAGACTCGGAGTGCAATCCGTTGTTGGACTTCCAACTCACGAGATTGAGCGACTTGAAGGTGAAGACAAGACAAATCCAAAATATATTCAGTTTCAATGGAACTCTGGCGGACTTACATTTGAAAACTGGCAAATCGGACATTTCCGAATTCTCGGGAACGACAAATACGCTCCCTATGGGACATCTGTCCTCGAACCCGCCCGTCGTATCTTCCGCCAACTTATCCTACTCGAAGACGCTATGATGGCGTATCGTATTGTTAGGGCACCAGAACGCCGCGTATTCTACATTGATGTCGGAAATGTATCCCCATCAGATGTAGAGCAGTACATGCAGAAAGTAATGACGCAGATGAAGCGCAACCAAGTTGTCGATTCATCTACCGGAAGAGTTGATCTACGATATAATCCAATGTCAACCGAGGAGGACTATTTCATTCCCGTCCGAGGTGGAGTGTCATCTAAAATTGATACCTTGGCTGGAGGTTCTTATACTGGAGACATCGACGATGTCAAGTACTTGAGAGACAAGCTGTTCTCAGCACTTAAGGTTCCCGCCTCCTATCTCTCTCGCTCAGAGGGCGCAGAAGAAGACAAAACAACTCTTGCTCAGAAAGACATTCGATTCGCCAGAACGATTCAAAGACTTCAAAGATCAGTTCTCGCCGAGTTGGAGAAGATTGGTATTATTCACTTATACACTCTCGGATACAAAGGAGCAGATTTAATTAGCTTTAAGCTATCCCTGAACAATCCATCTAAAATCGCGGAACTCCAAGAGTTGGAGCACTGGAACACCAAGTTCGACATCGCCGCGTCGGCAACAGATGGATTCTTCTCCCGTCGCTGGGTTGCCGACAACATCTTTAACCTATCAGAAGAAGAATTCCTACGCAACCAAAGAGAGATGTTCTACGACAGAAAGCTTGACGCCGAACTCGAAGCAGTCGCTGCCGCAACCGAAGCAGAAGGCGGCGGAGGTGCCGACTTAGGCGGAGACTTGGGCGCCGATTTGGGCGGAGACTTAGGCGGAGACTTAGGTGGGGAAGAGGATTTTGAAGACACAAATATTGCAGATGATGTAACTGCCGGAGATGAAGATCCACTCCTCGCCGCACCTGGAAAGAGAGATGACCGCCGAACGGGACAAAGTGGTCCAAGAAAACGACGCACTCGAAGTAAAGCACGAGGCGTAGAAGTAAATACTCCTCGAAAGAATAACCCAGGAGGAGTGGGATACGAAACTTTACACCACCTATCTTCTGCCAGTGGAGAGTTTAGGAACGCTGGACTTTTTCAAGAAGAGGTTGATTTGGTTGATAAAGTTGAAGAAAGAAAGTTATTCGAGGTGAAACAGGAGATTAAGAAACTAATTACAGAGCTAGATAATAGCAAGTTAGGTGGAACAGATGAAAAGAAACAAGCACAATAAGAAAAGAAACACTGCCTTTTTATATGAGGCGCTCGTCAGAGAGATAACTAAAGCGGTTGTTTCCGGAGACAAATCCGCAAAAAAGACTGCAGTGATGATATTGAAAGAATCATTTTCTCCTCGAACAATTTTGTCAAAAGAGTTGGAGTTATTCAATGCGCTTCTCGAAACAAATGATTTAGACACCCTGACGGCGGAAAAGTTAACATTTCAAGTCCGACAAGCCCACTCTGCAATGAATTCCGACGAGATTCATGAAGCACAGAGTCATTTAATAAATCGAATCAATCGAGAACTTTCATCTGGAGTTTTTGGAAACTTTGTTCCAAATTACAAGAACATCGCAACTGTCGCACAGCTATTTGGATCAGACTCGGATGTCACGAGTGTTAAATCCGCCGTCCTTCTTGAACAGGAGATTGTTTCATCTCTGACTTTGAAATCTGCAGTCAAAGAAGAGAAGACGATGAAACCAATCGATAACTTAGTGTTCAACACTTTTGTATCTAAATATAACGAAACATACTCCAGCGGAATTTTAAGCGAACAGAAAGAATTGCTTAATAGATATATTTTATCATTTTCCGATAACGGAGTGGATGTAAGTATTTATCTTAATGAAGAGTTGGGAAGACTTCACGATGTTTTGAGAGCTTCTCTTGAGTCAGAAGAAATTGTGTCCGACAAGAGTATGGTGGAATCAACAAGAGAGGTTTTGCTAATGATTAATGGATTCAGAGAGACGCCAGTTGACAAGGCACTAATTGAGAAGGTTTTAAAGATTCAAAACTTAGCTCACGAGATTCAGATGTAATGAGTATCAAAGTAACTATCCCACATGTCAAGAACAAACTCGGAATAAAAGAAGATATAAGTCTTGATGTTCGCAAGACACTTGGAAATCAGTTGGTTGTATTTGATCACCCTGATGTTGATATCGTGATATATCCCGAGAGCAAAAAGATTCTTGCCCTCGCAAAGCATATTACGAATGAAGAAGTTTACGACACTCAGGATAGGTTGTTTCTTCTCCTAAGAACCGAAGGGCTTATTGAACCAGAGAGCGTCCGTTCAGGGTATGTTTATGGCTCCATGGAGGCTCAAATGTTTCTGAACGAAGAAATTGACATGGTTCAGGCAGCGCTTTATAGTATCAACAAGTTCATTATCGAAGAGAAGCCATACTTCGAACACATCGAAGAGTTTGAGAGAGCAGTGAACGACTATCTAACAGAACCAGAAAGCAGCGACTCAACCGAACTAGGCGAAGTCCCTCAAGAGCCAGTCAAGGGTTCCATCCGTCCAGGCTGGATACGAGGTCCATACGGCATGAGTATAATGAATCGGAACTAATGTGGAACTCATCTACTTCGTTCTTGCCTCATTTGGCTTAACACAGATTCTTGCCTACGGCACAATATTTGACTCCATCCGTCCGACAAAGGGAAAGATAGGAGAACTATTCCAATGTTCAATGTGTTTAGGCACTTGGGTGGGAGCGTTTTTGTTCGGCATAAATGCTTTCACAGAACTATTTACATTTGACTATAATATCGCCAACCTGTTGATATTGAGTTCATTATCGTCTGGGACATCTTATGTTCTGGATAAAATGATTTCAGACGACGGAATACAAATAGGGAAGAACAAATGAATAATTGGACAGATAGATGGATGTTGCAACCAGTAAGGCGATGCTGCAAAGGCAGTTGACTCACGCTGGTAACGCCAGCATAGGAAAATAAAATGAGTGATAAACTACTAATAACCGAATACTACTCGCTTTGCGAAGGTGGAGTCTGTCAAGACTACCTAACTGAAAACGAGAAACGCATGGTTCGTGAGGACGGAGCAATGTTTTTGACAGGTGTGATGCAAAGAGCAAACACCAAAAACGGAAACGGCAGACGCTACCCTTACAGCATCCTTGAACGAGAGATGAACAACTATCAGAAACTCATTAAAGAGCGCAGAGCATTAGGCGAACTCGATCACCCCGACCAAGCAGTCATTAACCTCGCCAACGCATCACACTTAGTCGTAGAGGCTTGGTGGGAAGGTAACGATGTTATGGGCAAAATCCAAATTCTGAAAACGCCATCAGGAATGATACTCCGCTCATTGGTTGAGTCTGGCGTAACTCTCGGCATATCATCGAGAGGAATGGGTTCAGTAACAGAAACCGCCGATGGCACCATCGTTGAAGACGACTTCAACCTTGTATGCTACGACATGGTTTCCGAACCATCTACAACAGGAGCGTTTATGATGAAAGAGGGCAAGGAGCCCAACATCATAACCAAAGCAGATAGAATAAACCGAGCGTTGAATGACGTATTGAGGGATAAGTGAAGAAATCAGAACTAAAAACAGTCTTACGTCCATTGATAAAAGAGTGCGTAAAAGAAGTAATATTTGAAGATGGCGTCCTGTCCGGAATAATTTCAGAAGTGGTTCAAGGCTTGGGTAGTAAGTCACTTATAGAATCAAAACAATCTGCTTCCCCCACGACACAGACATCACAACGAAATGATGCAGAAGAAGCACGACAACAACAGCTTGCCAAAATCAAAGCAATGGAAAAAGCGAAAGAAACTCGAAAGAAGATGCTCGATGCCATAGGCAAAGACGCCTTCGGCGGAGTTGATTTGTTCGAGGGCACCACTCCCGCCAAAGCATCAGTTGAGTCAAAGCAGGGAGACCCTCTTTCAGGAGTTTCTCCAAGTGACGCCGGCGTTGATATAAGTAATTTATTCGGAGGTGTTAATAAAACTTGGCATCGCCACAACAAATAAGAGAAGACAATGAGTAAAATATCCAACCTTACAGTGAAGCCTTTGAAAAAAGGAAACGATACTGAAGAAAAAATGATAAAGAGATTTATTCGTAAGGCAAAAAAGAGAGAGATAGTTAAGCAGGTCCGAGAGAGAAGGCATTTTAGAAAACCTTCTGAGATTCGAAATGAAAGAAATATTCGAATTAAGAGAGAGTTGGCAAAAAATAAGAAGATAAGAGATAGTAATAACTAATTATAAAGAAATATTGGAGTTTAATATATTATGGGATCTGGACCTTTCAACACATACCGAGTCGGATTAAGCAATGTCGGCTCATATCAAGTATCGGGTATGCCGTGGATTACTGGCTCGTCAGCACTTGCCGCCGGGCAAGAAGTCAGCTACAGTTTTCCCATGGTTACAAAATCAATTACTGTAATTAACGGAAGCGGCGAAGATATCCGCGTACACTTTAATTCAACTGGTTCAGGAGATGTAGTCTCTGGTTTACATTATGTTCTTTTTGATTCAAAAGAGGATTCCTATACCTTCAATGTAAAAGCTAAAGAAATTTATGTATCAGCACCAGCGACAAATGCTGGAAATGCAAGCTTCACTGTTGTGGCTGAGTTGACGCAAATTGGAGTTTCAAGCATGTATGCTTTGACTGGCTCTGGTTTAACGACTCTTGACGGGAGTTAATAATGGGATACGCCGGAAGCAATTATGAACCAGGCATGTCGCCCGAGAGTGGCTCCATCGCAGGACCAGGAAGTTATGTCGGATTAAATACTGATGGAGAGTTCGTGTTGACTTCTTCCGCCGGAGGTGGAGGTGGAGGGTCAGCAGCAGGTGCAGATACTCAAATCCAATTCAACGATGGAGGATCAGCTTTTGGCGCGTCAGGCGGGTTAACTTGGGACGATACTAATTTATTTGCAACTAAGGCGATATTGGGAGTCACAGCAGCGACACTGACTCTTCACAAAGGTGAGTTGTCAAAGTTGATGGCAATTGATTCTGGATCAAGTAAATACACAACCCAGTATGACTCTATTCTCGGACTCCAAGGGGATGTCATCTCCATTGGAGGAACTACAGTTGTTCAAGGAGGCTTATATTATCTCGCTTCAAATGGCGGCTGGGCACCTGCCAAGGGAGACGATGACGCAACCGGCGGAAATCAACTCCTCAGTATCGCCCTTGGGACGAATTCTACAACTCATGGAATGTTTTCAAAAGGAGTTGTCAGAATTACGGGCTCAGCAGTAGATGATGCAATGACAATTGGCGCCCCAGTATATTTATCCACTGGCTCAGCAGGAAAGCTTCAATTCACCACCCCCTCTACAACAGGAGACATAGTTCGTCAAGTTGGATATTGTCTTGATATTAACGGATCTGATGTGGATATGTTGATTTTATTTGAACCGTCAGATACATTCATTGAAATAGCGTAAATAAATAAGGATGTATATAACCCAATTTGCTCCCTATTTATAATGAGCGTTTTTATATAAGGAGCATTGTTATAAAATGGGCGAATTTTCCTGGGCATATATTAGTGGAGGAGGCATGTCCTCCAGTGGACCAACTGGTTCCCTCCAATTCAGAGTTCCTGATGCAGGTTCCAACACTTCAATAAGTGGCTCTTCCGAGTTGATGTGGCATACTGCATCGAGCATGCTTGCAATAACTGGTAGCGTCGAGATATCAGGAACTCTCACGGCTAACCAATACAATGTCAATGTTATCGACAAGACGGTAACAAACATTTCCGCAAGCGGCGACACCATCTTCGGCGATACTGCCGACGACACACATCAGTTCACTGGCTCTGTCTATGTTAATGGTCCTTTGTCCGCATCAGCGAACATATCCGCCTCCGCCTACTACGGCGATGGCTCAACGCTAACAGGAATCTCACCCACTAGCATGTCTGGCGCATCGGGACAATTCAACACCCTCTCGGGACTGCTTATTACAAGCGGCAATGTATATTTGGGCGACGGAGCCTCTGATATTACAACGATTGCCGGTCAACTAACTGCATCGCAGGGCGCTCTTTTCGGCGAGCGAGTGATGATAGTTGATGACAAGAGCTTAGTTTTTGGCAATCAAGGCGATTCAATCATCAGATATGATGAAGCAGGTTCAGACGCATTAGTCGTCTCAGGCTCTTCCACAGGATTGTGGCTCGGCGGAGGCTCAGTCATTATAGACAGCGCTGTAACGCAGATAACAGGAGCGATAGAACTCACAGGTTCGGGACAATCATTACTTACATTGCACGCTCGCGATGCAGATGCTCTAAAAGAAATCGTCTTCTTGAAAGATGGAGCAACCGCAGCAGCCATTCAGATTAACTCTAGCGAGCATTTGTTTATCGAGAACGAGAATACTAAAGATATTATCCTGAGAACAAACAACCAGAACGCTCTTAGAGTTATTGGATCTCAAAGAAAGGTAATAGTCGGAGCAGTTTCAAAGACATCTGCGAATGCTGAACTTGATGTCGAGGGAAACGCCATTGTCTCTGGAACTCTTACTACTACTGATGACATCAATCTATTAAACGACAAGAAGCTCAACTTGGGCGATTCCGCCGATGCTCTTATCGAATACGATTCAGGAATAGGCAGACTCGTTATTTCAGGCTCCGCCATAGGTATGGACCTAGTGGGTGGCAACATAGGTGTGGATTACCCAGGCGGAACAGTGGTTTCTGGTACTGCTGGCGGCGCAGGTAGTTTTCTCGCACTCAACAGTTCTCACCAAGTTGTAGTGGCAACGCCAGCAGGAGGAGGTTCGGCATTCCCGTATACAGGCGATGCACAGATAACAGGCGGATTGGCAGTAACAAGCGGTAGTACACAGGTTTTTGAAATAGACTCCAGCGATTCTGGACTCGGCGCAGTTCGCGGAAGAATGGTTCAACACATACGAAGCGGATTCACCCTTTCATCCGGCTCACCGGCAAACACAGGTCGCTGGATTTCCCTCGGCGGAAGCCCGGCAACTGTTGCCTCGGGGTTGTCCAACTCTAATGTTATGATAACTCCGTTTTCAGGACGACTTATAAGTGTTACATATCATTTTCCAGCCGGTGCTAGTAAACAAGATCCGAGCAAGGGGCAACCACAGTGGGAGCTTTGGGTTGGAGACGTAAACGCTCTCAAAGGGCAGAGTCTTTCAAGTGCCGTATCTATTGTCGCTCAGGCTACAGCTTCATCATGGCCTGGTGAACTTATCGTCGGAGGATTTAATGTGCAATCCGGTCAGGGCACTCTCGGAGGAACAAATACAACTGGAAGCTGGTCATTTGGCACAGGCTCTGTCGTTGCTCTGAAATTCAAATCAGGAGACGCATCCAACAATAATTACCCAGGACAGTCCGTCATGACAACTGTATGGGAGTTCGATCAGTTAGATCCTTATATCAGTGGTTCTGGCAACTAATGGCAAAGACTAAGAAGATAAACGGAATCGAACTTGCCTCTGTTAAGTCTGTTGGCAATGTAAGGAGGGCAAAGGTTGCAAAAATCGCAACCGATTCTTGCGCGGTTACTCAAAGAGCGAGCATGTGGTTGATACAATGGACTCCAGGTGCTTCCTTTTCATATCACACAGCGAGCAGTTTTCCAATTGCAGAATCCGACTATGCTCCAACAGGAGCTTGGTGTGGCTACAGCATCTCCCCCTGGAACGGAATGGCACCGGAGGCATACGGGGAAACTCAGGATGGCACAGGAATATTCGGATCAAACCGATATGCCGATGGTTGGAGAGAGTTCATGCACGCATCTTCATCTCAGATATTTGCAAAAAGTTATCCTTGGACATCAGAATGGCTTGTCAATTCAGCTAATCAGAGAATGCAGAGGTGCGCTTATGGTTCAAGAGATAAGGTGTGGGTATTATCAAAGGGTCCAGTTAATGGTGACTCTCTGTATATTTCCTATAGCGATCCGACTTCTACAAATGATCAGATGACGTGGGAGACTGTTTCAAATTTACAGTCTGGAGATAGCTCTCAAAATAGGATAGAATATTGCGGAGGGAGGAAATACGCAGTACAAGCCAATGCAAGATTTTGGATTAATACTGGCTCCTTGTCAAGCTCTGTTGCAAACTCTGCTGACTGGATTAAGACAACGGACAATATGGGGTTCTCTCCTTCTGACACGGGAAATCCTGCTGATTATTGTTATGGAAACACTCCAAATGATTCAGATGGAAGATTTGTCGCAGTAGGCGGATCCAACGTCATACGATATAGTACGGACAATGGCGTAACTTGGAGCGCTGCAACAGTTGATGGCACCAGTATAAACTATGCTTCTGTTTGCTATAACGCCCGAGAGGATGTCTTCATCGCCGTCGGCAATAGTTCAAGAATAGCAACAAGCTCTGACGGCGGCGAAACTTGGACCAGCTTCACAGTCGGTACAAATAATTTCTACTGGGTTGATACTGATGGATTTTCAACAGTCGCCGGAGGAAAGAACAATACATTATGGATTTGTACCGGCAGTTTGGATACTTGGGAATCCGCAACAGTACAGGGCTTCAATGGTACAGAAGATGCAAATGCCCCATTTTGTTGCAATGTGATTAAGCCATTATAACATAATCAGGCATTTACATTTTTAGAATACTATTTATTTGTGACTAAATACATTTAACGGAGTCCATACTTATGTCCACCTTGCTTGAACAGGCAATTATTGATGCTGAAGCCTTAAGAGAGGCTGCGATTAAAAACGCAGAAGCATCAATTGTCGAGAAATACTCCACCGAAGTAAAAGCTGCTGTCGAATCACTTTTAAGTGAAGAATTTGAAGAAGAGCTTGATGATGCCGGTGGATTGGAAGGAGAGGCAGAGGAGAGCCCAGTGATGGATGAAATTCCTTATGCCACCGAGGGAGAAGATGAGCCAATTACTGTTCGTCTCGATCTTGAAGCACTAGAGCGAGCCCTTGATGAAGAGGGCTCCACCACCGCTGAAGAGACTCATGAGGATCTCGCAGAAGAAGTTCTTGACGAGAATCTTGAAGACTTAGATTCACCGACAGACGAAGAAGACTTAGAAGCTGCAGCGGCAGACGAAGAAGTTGAGCTTGACGAAGAGCTTCTCGCTGCAATCGCAGAAGAGTTGAAAGTCGATGTAGGCATGCCCTCACAGGGACTCGGCGGAAGGACAACTCCAACTTCTGCCGACTTGGACGGGCAAGAAGCAACTCTTGCAAATCTTAAAGACGATGAACTTGCTGAAGAGCACGAAGCTCTCCAAAAAGCAAAAGAAGAAGCAGACATGTATCTGGAGCAAGTGAATACGCTTACAGTTACAAAGGCAAAGCTTCAGGAAACAATTTTACAACTTAATGAGCGCATGGAAGAGGTGAACCTCTCCAACGCTCGACTACTTTACACAAACCGTGTCTTGAAAAGCAACTCCTTGAATGAGCGACAACGAACAAGAATTGTCGAGTCTATTTCAACTGCTGGTTCTGTAGAAGAGGCGAAGGTAATCTATGATACACTTCAAAGCGCAGTGGGAGGCACAAAGCGTGCCCCGCAATCACTAAGCGAAGCAGTTGACAGATCTTCTCCAACACTCCCTCGTAATTCTTCGAGGAAAACTAAACAACAAAATGCTCAAAATCCACAATATAACAGGATGAGAGCATTAGCAGGCATTAAAGGAGATAACTAAATGTCAATCTTAGATAAATTAACAGAAGGCATCGTTGATCGTGATCTCTCCAAGGAAGGCGCAGCACTACTTAATAAGTGGGAACGCACCGGACTTTTAGAGGGCATCGATGGTGACCGCAAGAAGAACAGCATGGCTCGACTTCTTGAAAATCAAGCAAAGGAACTTCTTCGTGAGAGTTCCGCAATGGCAGGCGGAGACGTAGAAGGTTTCGCCGCTGTAGCATTCCCAATCGTTCGTCGTGTATTCGGTGGACTTATCGCTAACGATCTCGTAAGCGTTCAACCAATGAGCCTTCCATCAGGACTCATCTTCTTCCTCGACTTCACCGTTTCTAACGATACTGGTAGCCGTCTTGGAATGATCTCTGCAGAATCACTTTACGGTGGTGGCGTAGTTGGTCAACAAATCACAGGCGGTGTTTCATTGTCTGGTTTGAATGCTGAGAACTCTTTCTACGCACTCAACAACGGCTATTCTTCACCAACTCGCTCTGCAGGCTGCACAGTCACAGCTATTACCTCCGGTACTTTCGGTGGCACTGGTGATGCTCTCTGGGCATCCATCGGTGATCGCATCTGTCGCTACGATCCAGACTTAGTTTCTGGAACAACCAACGTCGTTATTGGTACAGCAACAGTTACAAGCATGGCTCAGTTGAACTTGGACAACCTCGTTGCCATTTCTTCTTCTCAAGCCTTGGCAGGCGCACAGCAAGCTCGTCGTTTGAGTCAGCTTTCTGGTTCTGACAGTGGCTTGTGGCAAGCTGGTGATGCAAAAAGCAACGTGCTTTTGGTATGGACTTCCGATACAGCAACTCCAGTTGCTTTGTCAGCTTCATTCTGCGGCGTAGGCGAGACTCTCGTTTGGCCACAAGATGATCTCATGCAAGCCGGCGGAGGACTCGGTTCTGTCGTTGGTGATCCTCAATGGGGACTTGAAGCACAGACTGCTATCCCAGAAATCGACATCAAAGTTGACTCTGTAAGCATCACTGCTATCACCAAAAAGCTGAAGGCTAAGTGGACTCCTGAGTTGGGACAAGATCTTAACGCATACCACAACCTCGACGCAGAAGTAGAGCTTACCAGCATTCTCTCCGAGCAAATTGCTCTTGAGATCGACCGTGAGATCCTTGAAGATCTCGTTATGGGCGCAGCCGCTGGACGTTACTACTGGTCCCGCGCAGCAGGACGATTCGTAAACCGTCTCACTGGACAAGAAGTTGGCGCTACAACCGCTACTCCTGATTTCACTGGTACTGTTTCCGAGTGGTACGAGACTCTCGTTGAGACAATCAACGATGTCTCTGCACAGATCCATCGCAAGACTCTCCGTGGCGGAGCCAACTTCGTAGTGTGTTCACCTGAAGTTGCTAACGTCCTTGAGTTTACCGCTGGCTTCCGCGCAAACATCACTGCTGATGCAGATCGCGGCACCATCGGTGCAGTAAAAACTGGCTCATTGAGCAAGAAGTGGGACGTATATGTCGATCCTTACTTCCCTCGCAACGTGATCCTTGTTGGTCGTAAGGGTGGTTCATTCCTCGAAAGTGGTTATGTATACTCCCCATATGTCCCACTGCAGGTGACTCCCACCATCTTCGGAACCGAAGACTTCGTACCTCGCAAGGGTGTGATGACTCGCTACGGCAAAAAGATGGTACGTCCCGACATGTATGGACTCGTCATTGTTGTCGATCTTGTTTGATAGATAATATCGCAATATAAAACGATAGCGTAAAAAGAATTCCCTCGTCATGCAGATGGCGGGGGTTTTCTTTATTCCGTCAACTATTTACACTGAGGAGACTTATACTTAATGGCAATCCCCACCCTTACCCCCGCTTCTACTGTCAGTGCAATCGTTCTTCCTGCAACAGGATTAACTACCTCCGTCGCTGCAAATTGTCCGATTGGAGTTTATGCAGCGTCTACGGATTTCTTATCCGGCGCATCCGATCAAGTGGCATACACTTATCAGAAACTCGGCGGAGACATCTTAGACATCGAATTGACGACAGGTAGTGTCTATGCTGCATATGAAGAGGCAGTTCTCGAATACTCATATATCATCAATCTCCATCAGTCAAAGAACGTACTGCCAGACTTCCTCGGCAACGTAACTGGAACATTTGATCATGATGGGAGTTTAAAATCCGGCATACTATCTTCCAGCTTGAGCGGAACACATCTCGCTCTCAAGTTCCCGAAGATGACATTCTCTTATAATCAGAGAGTCACAGAAGGCTTTTCAACTCAGGCGGCAATGGGAGGCACAACTCCAATTTACTCTGCCTCGTTCGCCCGTGCTGAAACCCAGGACTATGATCTCCAAGCAATTTTGTCAAGCGCCTCTGTGAACAACTTAGACGTAGCAACAGGCAACCCTGTCCCATACGCTGGCATGATAGCCGATAGAAAGGTAATCATTGAGGAGGTGTATTATAAGACACCCGGCGCAATGTGGAGGTTCTTTGGATATTACGGAGGACTCAATACTGTTGGAAACCTTTCCAACTATGGACAGTATGCCGATGATTCAACATTTCAGCTAATTCCTGTCTGGCAAAACAAGGCACAGGCAATGGCATTCGAGGACTCAATCTACACCAGGAACTCTCATTATTCATATGAGTTGAAAGGAAGCAAACTTAGAATATTCCCCATGCCACCAGCCAGCATAAGTCCAGCCTATTATTGGTTCAATTTTAGATTGGCAGAAGATGCCTGGACTGAGACATCAGGTTCCGTATCTGGAGTCAATGGAATTAACAATATGAACACTCTCCCGTTTGCCAACATTCCATACGAGAATGTTAACTCAATCGGAAAGCAGTGGATTCGAAGATTCGCTCTTGCTCTTTGTAAGGAGACTCTTGGACAAACTCGTTCCAAGTTTGCTTCAATTCCTATCCCCGGAGAGTCAGTAACATTAAATGGTCCGGCATTAATTACAGAAGGAAGAGAAACTCAGGAGAAACTAAGAACAGAATTGAAGGACACTCTCGATCAGTTAACCTATCAAGCCTTAGCGGAGAAAGAATCGTCTATATCTGACTCTGTTGAGAATGTCACCAAGAAGGTTCCAACAGGTGTCTTTGTCGGATAAAGGGGAGCGATAGAACATGTCAGATGAAAATGAATGGAGTCAACCTGCTCAGCCTCCTCCCCCTCTCTTTCTTGGAGAGAAGGAGCGCAATCTTGTTAAGCAAGTCAATGATGAACTTGTTGAGAGAGTCATTGGACAGCAAGTTGTATATTACCCAATCGACAACTCGATTACTCAATACAATGACATCTACGGCGAAGCTATTGTGAAGACATTTCTCCCTCCAGTCAGAGTCTATGCTCTCGTGAACTATGATAGCATCCAGACAAAAGCAGATGACGCTACGGGACTTGACAAGTCGAGCAAGATAACTGTCAACTTCCATAAGAGAAGATTAACAGAAGATCAAAACCTATTTGTCCGCGAAGGCGACTTTGTCCTCTACGGCGGACTCTTTTACGAGATCACTTCCTTGTCTCAACCAAGAGAGCTATTCGGACAGATTGATCACAAATTTGAAATAACCGCAGCTTGCACAGTTTCGAGGGAGGGTTTGTTCGATGCCACATGATGATAAGTTGGGAGACATTACCTTTATGCCCTCTACTATCGAAACAATTGACAGAGCATTGTTCGATCACATTGATGATAGTCTCGACATCTTCTGCTCAACAAACAAGGGCTGGAAGAAAGTTCCTTTCTATTGGACAGGCGCGGAGAGAGCATTCCAGATAAAGCACGACAAAGACTTGCGAGATTCTAATGGAGTCTTAATATATCCTCTGATGACAATCGAGAGAGTATCTATTGCGAAGGACATCTCTAAGAGAGGGTCTGTTTACGCACCCATTCCAAATCGTGCAGATGCGAAAGGCGGAATAATGACTGTCGGAAGAGTTATCAAGCAAAATAAGACGGCAAACTTCGCCAACGCAGATGCAAAGAGAGTTGTTCTTAACGTCGGCAATGGGCAAAGCAATTTTCCAAAAAAGAATGACAAAGTGGTTTATGAAACATTGTCAATGCCAATCCCAGTCTATCTTGAGGTAGTCTATAAGCTCACAATTAAGACAGAGTATCAGCAACAAATGAATGAGATTATCACTCCATTCATGACTTCTCCAGGCGGCGTTAATTACTTCAGCGCAGCAAAAGATGGACATCGATTTGAAGTCTTTGTTGATTCCGAATATTCTCTCGATAACAATTCATCTGCCCTGAATGAAGATGAGCGAGGATATAGGACAGATATATCTTTCAGAGTCATTGGGTATATTATCGGAGCAGGCAAGAACGATGAGCAGCCAAAGATTGTCAGAAGGGAAAATGCAGTCGAAATTAAGATGCCGAGAGAACACGTTATATTCGGTGATATCCCAGAGAACCTACATGTCAGCGGCAATGTTCCCTTTTATCGGGATTAGTCCACAGTTATTTGTGCCTTTAGGCATTCGCTCAACTATTTACTAACGATAATACGAATATATTTATATTTCGAAGATTATGTTGTAACGCTGTAAGGAGACAATACATAATGGCAGTCAAATCATTTAAGTTTATTTCACCGGGAATCTTTATCAACGAGATTGATAACTCCCAGTTACCTGCTCTTCCAGACGAGATAGGTCCAGTAGTCATCGGAAGAACCGAACGAGGACCAGCAATGCGTCCAGTTAAGGTTAGTTCATTTTCTGAGTTTGTCGAAGTCTTCGGCAATCCAATCCCTGGCGGACAAGGCGGCGATATCTGGCGCGATGGAAACTATACATCTCCAACATATGCTTCCTTTGCAGCACAAGCCTATCTCCGTAACTCCAATTCAGTCACAATGGTTCGTCTCCTCGGAGCAGAACAGGATGGATTAGCAGACGGCGCTGCAGGAAAAGCAGGCTGGCAAACTTCTGGCTCAAACACCAATAGTGCAGCCTCAAACGGCGGCGCTTATGGACTCTTTGTGTTCAATTCCGCTTCTGCTGCAACTGCAGTAACCGGCGCACTTGCTGCTGTCTGGTACATTAACGAGGGAACAATCGAGCTTTCTGGCACTCTTCGTGACGCAACGCTTAACTCTGGCTCTGCTGCTCTTTTTGATGTAAAGAGTTCTACTGACTACAAGGCAATTATCAAAGACGAGAGTGGAAATAAAGTAAAAGAGACTTCCTTCAACTTTAGTCCGTCTTCTGCAAAATACATTCGAAAGGTTTTCAACACCAATCCAACATTGGTGAACACTTCCATCACTCAGACAGCGCAGCAAGAGAAGTATTGGCTCGGCGGAACTTTCGAGAGGCACTTGAATTCAGTTGTTTCTGGCGATTCATTCGCAACCATCCTCGGACTCGACAGCGGCTCTGGCGGGACCCAACAGAATTCTGCAAACTTCGAACAAGGCTTCCAAGCAGCCCAAACTCCTTGGATTATCTCACAGCACAATCAGTCTGCCTACTCCGGCTTCAGTGCATCAAGTATGCAGAAGCTATTCAAGTTCCACACACTTGACGCGGGTGAGGACGAGATGAAGAAACTCAAAGTTTCAATCGCAGATGTCAAGGCTTCAACAAGTGACGCAGATCCTTATGGCTCATTCAGCGTCCTTGTTCGCGATGCCAGCGACAGCGATACCGCCCCAGTCGTTTTGGAAAGGTTTAGTGCTGTGAACTTGAACCCTAACTCCTCTCGATACATCGGACGAGCAATTGGTGATCAATATCTCACCTGGAACGATACTTCAAGACGACATATCGTTCTTGGCAACTATCTCAATGCATCTAAGTTCATCCGAGTAGAAATGAATAGCGATGTCGATCAGGGTGTTACTGACGCCGCGCTCATCCCATTCGGCTCCTTCGGCCCAGTTCGTATGAAGCAATGGGAATACACCTCTGGTTCATTCGCAACGTTGCCTACCAACGCTTGGGCGCAAGGTGGATCTGCAAATATTCCATTAGCTCAATCCACTAACTTCATTGAATGTGGTGCGGAAGACTTTACAGGAAGGGTTCTTTATCCAGCGCTTTCTCTCCGAGTCAGTGCTTCCGATGGCGATATCCCAAATCCAAAGGACGCTTACTTCGGAGTTGATTCCACTCAAGCTACGAACAACAGACACGAACAGAGTTATGGCGACATCGTTCGCATGCTCCCAGTAGCTGTTGATTCCTTCGCAACCACTAATTCAACCGAATACTCCTATGTCTTCACTCTTGATGACTTGAGTCCTTCAACAGTCGGCTCAGCAACCGCTGTAGCAGTCTGGGCTTCTGGTTCACGAGCAGCAGGTAATTCTTACACTGCAGTCAGCGGAACCTACGAAGAAGTTCTCAATCAAGGCTACGACAGATTCACCGTTCCTTTGAACGGCGGATTCGACGGACTTGACATTAAAGAGAAAGATCCATTCAACAACACTCGTGCCCTCGAAGGCACAGATTCGACTAGGTATGCTTACTATACCGTTCGCAGAGCAATCGACACTGTGGTTGACCCAGAAGTAATAGAGTACAATATTATGGCTGCACCCGGTATCTGGAAAGAGTCTCTCACTTCACACATGGTTGAAGTCTGCGAAGCTCGCGGCGACTCACTTGCAGTCATCGATTTGAAAACCGGCTATGAGTCAGACTCCGAGGGAACAACGGCTGTAGCAGACAGACTCGGAAGCGTCTCCACTGCAATTTCTAACTTGAAGAGTCGCAGAATGAATTCCTCTTACGGTTGTGCTTACTACCCTTGGATTCAAATCAACGATACTATCAGTGATAGTCTCTTGTGGGCACCACCTTCAATCGTTGCTCTTGGAACATTCTCAAGCTCACAGCGAAATAGTGAACTTTGGTTCGCCCCTGCGGGATTCACCCGTGGCGGACTTACCGAGGGTTCCGCTGGACTTCCAGTAATTCAAACTCGTGAGAGATTGACTTCAAAGGATCGCGATGATCTTTACGAAGCAAATGTTAACCCAATTGCATCATTCCCAGCAGAGGGTATTGTAATCTTCGGACAGAAGACTCTACAAGTAACTCCATCTGCTCTCGATAGAATTAACGTTCGTCGTCTGATGATTTATGTCAAGAAGGAAATCTCCCGAATGGCAGCAACTGTCCTCTTCGATCAGAACGTTGATGCGACTTGGAACAGGTTTACCTCACAAGCTGAGCCCTTCTTGAGAAGTGTTCAGGCAAGACTTGGACTCGAAGATTTCAAGATTGTCCTTGATGATACAACCACCACAGCAGACTTGATTGATCGGAATATTATGTATGCCAAGATCTTCCTCAAGCCAGCACGCTCAATCGAATTTATTGCACTTGACTTTGTTATTACAAATAGTGGTGCTGGGTTCGAAGATTAATAATTAGATGACTATTTACTATAGCATCAACAGGAGAAATAAGTAATGAGTTTTTGGTCAGACAGAAATTTTGAACCCAAAAGACAGTTTAGATTTAAAGTGGAGTTCACGCCATTAAAGGGAGAAACATTATCTTTTCTTGCGAAGTCTGTGGATCGTCCATCTTATACTGTTGGTTCAACCCCACACGCATTCTTCAACCACACTTTCCATTTCCCCGGAAGAGTGACTTGGAATACGATAAGTCTCACTCTTGTTGATGCGGTAACTCCAGATGCATCAAGGACGTTGATGGATTACTTGGCGAATATTGGTTATGCAGATCCTACTTCAACGGCAGCGACTCCAAACTCAAAAGATGGGCAAACAATTACAAAACAAACTGCCACAAACTCTCTTGGAACCATCAAAATCATCGAATACGGAACTGAAGAGAAAACAGGAAGTAAGGCAAAAGCACACGGAACTTGGGAATTAAAGAATGCATTTATCACAGATGCAGCATTCGGAAGCCTATCTTATGACTCTGAGGAGTTGGTAGATATCACTTTAACTCTTCAATACGATTGGGCAACTTATTCAAGCAGATAAGAAAGTATCATTTAACTTTCCCCAGCATCATGCTATAATAAAGACATCCACAACACAAACCACACTTGAGGTGTAAATGTCGAGAAATAAAGGACGCACGAAGTCTTCTTCCCCTGCGCCAGCACAAGCAGTCAAACAGACTGCTCCCACGTCACATGGACTATCTTATGTGACGCCCACGGAGTTCGTTGAACTTCCTTCACGAGGACAGTTCTATCCCCCAGAACATCCTCTTCATAATCAGGAGACAATCGAACTCCGATTCATGACAGCAAAGGACGAGGACATTCTAACCTCTCCCTCCTTGCTCAAGAACGGATTAGCAATTGATCGTCTTGTGTCAAACTTAATTGTCGATTCAGACATTCATACCGATGACTTGCTCATTGGAGATAAGAATGCTCTCCTACTTGCAGCCCGAGTATCTGGATATGGTGCAGAGTATGTTGTTCAAATATCCTGCCCATCCTGTGGCGCTCGAAATGAACACACTTTTGATCTTGCGAACTTCGAGAACAATGAAGGCATCCACCCTGACGATGATTCTGAAGCTGATGTGTCTATAACTGACAGAGGGACTTTCACTGCAAAGCTTCCCCGCTCCGGCTACACAGCGGAGTTCCGCCTACTAACGAGCGCAGATGAGACTTATCTCGAAAAAGCAACAACTAAGCTCAAGAAGCTTAATCTCCCAGATGCAACTTCAACGAATTTGCTTAAGCTCTTGATAGTCACGATAAATGGAGTTGACAATACCAACGAGGTTAGTGCCTTTGTGGACAACATGCCTGCACAAGATGCTCGCTTCCTGAGATCTTGCGTTCAGGTAGTTACTCCAAATGTTGACATGACTCAGGCTTGTGAGTGCTCAAGTTGCGGAACTGTATCCGACACGGAGGTGCCGTTTACTTCGGAGTTTTTTTGGCCTGAGTGATGAATATATGAAGAACGTCTATGAACAGTTCTTCTATCTCAAGCATCACGGAGGATGGAGCTTCATCGAGGCTTATAATCTTCCAGTTGCCTTGCGAAATTGGTTCGTGAGGAGATTATCAAAACAATTTGAAGACGAGCAGAAAGCAATGGACGATGCCAATAAGAAGGGCAGATAAATTAGACGGGCAAAAAGCCCGTTTTCTTTTTATGTGAGACTATTTATAACGAGACAGTTTTATGCGGAGAATACATTATGAACAAAGATAACGACTTAATTTCAATTGATATCAATCTGAACGTCAAAGAAGAAGGCACTCTAAACGAGAGTTGGCTTGCAATGTTCGGCGGAGCAATTGAAACCATCATGGGAGGAATGTTTGGAGGATCAAGCATTCCCGTGAACGTAAGGGGAACCAGAAAGCAGGTTGACTCTTTTCAGAAGACACTTGGAAGCGAGGCGAGATATCTGAAAGCGATGAAGCGCCACGGATTAAAAGATCCGAGAGTCCTTATGGACAAAACGAAATTGGACAGAGCAATCAGAAACTTCGAGTCAGAGACAGGCATCGTTTGGCCATTCAAGTAGGGGGTAGCTAAGAGTGGCAAAAAAGACACCAGCAGAATGGAAAGAAGAGATAGATAATCTCAAAGCCCAAGCTGACGCACTAAAGGTTCTTGAAGGAGAAACTCAGAAGTATTATGAACTTGAGGTAAAGCTTGCGAACGCTATCGCCGAAAGAGCCAAGGCAACCAAAAATTATGTCCACGGCGCTGAGACATATGAAAATAACATTAAGGGCGCCACCGCTGCTCTAGAGGAGCACACTGAAGCCACAACCGCCGCAGAAAAAGCCGGTAAAGACTTCGACAACGCACTCAAGAAATCAATTAAAACCCTCACAGGGATAACCGACGCATCCGACACCCTTGTTGGCTCTTTTCACAAGATGGCAACGGGACAAAAAAACCTTGCCGGTGTTGTTGACAAAGTTAAAGAGAGTTTTGATGACGCACTGTCAGGTCAAAAAATTGGTATCTCTATAGCTCAAAAGTTTACGGAAGGAACATTCGCGCTCGCCAAAGCAAACGACTCCGCTGCTGCGTCGTTCAATAAAGCAACGGGAGCCGGAGGAAGATTCAATAGTCAGATATTCGAATTAGAAAAACAAAACAGGAAGTTCGGAATCGGGGCAGCAGACTCCGCAGCGGCAATTGGGGATCTTCTTCAAGGACTGTCTGGCTTCGGGCTAATGGCGAGAGACACACAAATGGCTTTGGCAGATGAAGTTGCCGAATTGGAACGCCTTGGAGCCTCCGGTGGTGATGTGACTGGAGTTTTTCAAACGGCTACCAAAGCTTTCGGACTGAACACCGCCGCCGCAAAGAAATTAACAACTCAAGCAGAACAGCTTGGGCAAGAACTCGGAATCACCACAGCGCAAGCAATCGGTGACTTGAATAGCACAATGCCGCACCTCGCTAACTTGACAGGAAATCAGGTTGCACCAGCATTTAAGAGACTTTCGGAACAGGCAATAGAAACAGGCATGTCAATCGATACGCTAACAGGTATCTCAGATCGCTTTATGACATTCGAAACCGCCTCCACAGCGGCTGGTAATCTAAACGCCGTCCTCGGCACACAGATGTTTGATACAATGGGACTGCTTGAGGCTCAACTCGAAGGTCCACAAGCTTTCATTGATAAGCTTAGAGCAGATCTTCAAGCATCTGTTGGAGATTTTGACTCACTAAACGTCTATCAGAAGCAATCAATCGCGAATGCTTCGGGAATGAGCACACTAGAGCTTAGCAAGTTAATGAATGCCAAAAAATTGACAGCGGAAGAGAAGAAGCAAGCAGAGTCAAGAAAGAAGAATCTCAAAGCAACAATGGATTTAATGGCTGAGCTTAAAGCACTCGGAGCAGAACTAACTGTTGCATTCGCGCCTGTCATCAAAGGACTTAAAAATGTTCTCAGTAAAATAGCACAACTCGTTGAAGGATCCGGCAAGCTGGGAGACAAGTTGGGAATTGGATCAAACCTTGGAAAGATAGGCGGTGCAGGTGCCGCAGCGTTTCTCGCAACCAAGGCGAAAGATAAGATATCCGGCGCTTTGGGCTTCGCTTCCGGCAAGCTTGGCACCAAGAAAAACCCAATGTATATACAAGATGTGAACGACAAAAACAACAACAACAACAACAATTCGATTAAAGACAAGCTTATGAGCAAAGCAGGGAAGTGGTTTGGGAAAACTAAGTTGGGAAAAAAGGCTTCAGGACTGAAAGGCTTCCTTGGTAGAAAAATGGGAGGGGCACTGGGTGGTGGAATGCTCGGAGGTATGGCGAGAAAGTTTGGGGGAAAGGGACTCCTCAAAGGCTTGGCTCGATTTGGTGGAAAGAGCGCCTTGCGCTTTGTCCCAGGGGTTGGGCAGGCAATGATGGCATATGACGCCCTCAGTCTTGCCAAAAGGGGATTAACCGGAAAAGGCATGCCAGGAGCAATGTTTCATGACGGAACAAATAGCACTCCCGAAGGACCAATCATCGCTGGCGATGATCCGGGCAATCCCCGCGCAAAACCAGAGATGATTGTGCCGCCACCCGGCTCTGCAGTCATAAACAATAGCACAATGACAAAACTCGCCAAGCAAGGCGGAGGAAACAATGCAGCAGTTGTTGCAGCAGTCCAAGCCCTCGGTGCCAAGATGGATCAAATGACGGCGGCAACCAAAGAGAATTCTGGAGACACGGTATTGGAGGTTGATAAGCGAGTATTCGCAAAACTGTCGAATGGATACTTCCAGCGAGGCGGAAGTTTCCCAGTAAGGGGAGTATGATAAGTGGCGAACCCTGAAATCGTTAGAAGAGGAATCTTCGCTGACACATATTCTATTGGCGGATTTGCTGCCAATAGAAACTACATCTTAACCTTCAAGCATGACGCAACCGAACATTCCGTTTCTTTTCCTTCAAATATTCAGACATTTAGTGATAGCCACTCTGCCGTAGCTTCCGAGAAAATGTTTGCAGGAAGAATGGACCCTCTCATTCAACAAGCATCAACGGGAAGAAAAATCAGCTTTAGTTTCGAAGTTTTAAACTCATCCGTTGAGGAAGCGAGATATAATGAGCAAAGCATTAATCTGCTTCTGCAGATGATGTATCCGGCATTAAATACAGAGGGGGGAGTAGAAGCTGGCTCCTATCTTGAGATAAGTGGACTTACTTTCCTAAGAGACACCGATAACAAAAGATCAACAACCTGCTTAGTAAATCAAATAAATTATAATCTAAATGTCGATAAAGGATTCATAACCCCAGAATCTGGAGAATTGCATCCGATTAGCATAACTATAGATATCAGCGCTACTGCAATTATTCCAACCACTCGCCACGACGCGGACAACCCGATTCCATCCTCCTATCCGAGGTATAGATAAGTGGGATATCAATTTTCAGATATTAAACGCCTCGGAGATAATTTCTATTTTCCGTTAGGCGTGAGGGATATCTCAAAAGAAAGGAAGTTCAGTCCATTCTCAAGATATGTGTTTCTAAAATCTTATACGGAAGAGTTTAGTGCAGTTTGGAAAATCCCCGCCACCTCTTTCGGTCGCCTAAATTCAGATTTCAGATATAGTTCCACAAATAGAAAGGCGTCTATGTCATTTGCCCTCCCTGCTAAAAATGTTGCAGAGGCAAAACAAAATCTGGATTTTTGCACTAAACTGGCACAAATGACATATGGAAACTATTCAGAATCAGGAGAAGAGGACACAGTCCTCGGAGATAAGAGATATCGTTTTGATGGAGCAAAGTTGTCAACCAAAGTAAAATTTGGAAACTTAATAAGAGATGAGCTTTGTTTTTTCTCCGAATTCTCATTTTCTCCAAACTTTGAATCAGGCGTATTTGAATATGGTGGAAAAGACATAAGCGTCTTTTCTGATATGAGGGTTGGCGAATTTCAGGAAAAAGCCTTCAGCCTCGGCACCGGACCAAATGCTTTAATACAGGAGGATGGATTTGTCTATCATGACGATTATGGTAACGTGTATCCGAAAGAGATAAATGTCACGATATCAATGATTATTGTTCATGATTATCCTCTTGGCTTCGGCGGACACCTTCGCGGTGAGAAGTACAAATTAAGATGGGCACAGAATAAGAATAAAGACTGGCCACATGGAACAGGTAAAGCTTACAAGGTTCCAAAATACATTGAAAGTACTGCCGTCAATTTACCATCAAGCAACGTTCACTATGCGACAGCGCCTGAAGGTGGGAACGACTCTGCGAAGAAAAAAGAGCGAATGCTATTGAAAAGCCTTAGAGAACAGTTGGAAAAGTCTGGATTTGTCATTGACGAAAACGGAGTCCCTAAGAAGAGAGAATAAATCAAGTTCAAAACTATTTATAGGTAAGACAATGGCATATTTAGACACAGCGGCAAGAAAACGGAGATTTGTATTTTTAAACAGTCGAGAAAAATACGAGGATATCTTACGTCGAAAAAGAATAAGGAGCATAAAACAATACTCCACAATATCTTTCAACATCTCTTCTTTGGAAAACTCGAACACCATCAAGGAAGTTGTCCACATTTGGAAGACAGGCGATAGATATTATAAGCTCGCCAATAGATATTATGGACGACCGAATTTGTGGTGGGTAATAGCTCTATATAATAAAAAACCAACAGAAGGGCATTTGAGAAGAGGGGATATCTTGCGAATTCCCGCTCCAATCGACATTGTTCTTTACTATCTATGAGAAATAAAAATGTCTACAACAGCCCCAGAAGAGTATAAGATTCAAGGATATCTCCTCGCCAACGCGGAGGAATTGATTAAGTTGACAGGCAGAAATCTGCCGAAGAGACGCGCCGTCTCTTCAAATCAAAAAATAAACAATATGTCAAAAGGTCAACGTTTTGCAGCCCAACAGCCAGTGTATGTAAAGAAGGTTGCAAGAGATCCCACTGCCGCAGGAGATAATTTTAGTGATTTGTTCAACAGCTTCAATCCAGTCGGATCTATTGAATTTGTAGACGATTTACCGGACGCTGCCCGCCGCAAATTAACGCCTACTTTTAGAGTATTTAAGACATTGAAGCAGCACGGCACGGGGAAAGAGGTGGACTTGGAGTTGAAGAGTGGTGTCCTCGAAAAACTCTGGGCGTCGACAGCGGCAGGCACGGCTGTGCAAGATGTTGAGATACTGCGCCTCGGAGGAAACCCGGAGGAAGTCGATACGAATATAAAAGTATCAATTACTCTCTACTCTACGCACCTCGGACACCTTTTTGCAAAACAGACTCCCGCTCCATTACCAAATTGGAAAACCAGCAAAGAATCCCCCATTCCAGCGGAGTGGAAAGAAGTTATCGAATCAGGAGTTTCGTGGATTGATTTAATTAAAATGGATCTAGGCGAAACTGCCGAAGAAGAGGCAATTAGTCATCAATATGTCCGAGCAATTGGAAAAGAATCAAAGTCTTCTGTAATGGGGGGTGAAAAATCTCACTTAGAAATGGATGAGATATCACAGAGAATCAAGATTGAATTGGGATATAAAAGAATTAAAAAACTCGCAGAGTATACTCCAGAAGAAGTAGAGAAGATAAACAATTGGTTATCTTCTCAAACGGAGGTGCTATATCTGTCCCTGCTTGAACATGAGATTGCATTCAATGAAGACGGAACATCAACAATGCGAATAAATTATATTGCTTCAGGAGGTACAAATACATTCTCAAGACATGACGACATCCTGTTTGAACCATATTTTTACGAATTAGAAAAGCGGTGGAACGATGATATTTGTAAATTAAACAAACTCTCACCCAACAAAGAAGGTGGCGTGGGTTTGGGGAGTTACGTTCTAACGGATAACCCCTTCCACAGTAGCAAATTGAAGAGTTGGGATGCAAAAGATGTAGAAAGGAGAAAGGACTTAATAGAAGAGAGGGAGAGGTGGATTGAGGAAATTAGAACAGCGCAGTCTCAATTGATGCTGTCGGGATTATATGGTTGGGTAAAGTATTTTTCCGACGTGGAAACACATTCTTTGGCCAGTTCACATTGGCGAGAAACACAATATCTCTCAAGAGTAAAATGTACTAAAATACTTTTGAAAGATACTCTCAAGATAACTTCTAAACTATCTCGCAACGAGAATGGACAGCCGTTTGGAGTTGAAAATTATTTAGACAGGTTTTGGAGAAAAAGTAAGGAGAACAGGAAAGAATGGAAAAAGTATCATGACGATTTATCCGGCGAAGTGGATGAAATGGCTGTTTTTTCAGACCTCCAAAACACCGGCGGCAATCCGGCAGTAATATCTCAGTTTGTATTCTTGGGCGACATTATAGAGACGGCAATAGAGGTTCTCGCTTCAAATAGGAGATTTGGATATTCTGAATCCGTTGAATCAAAATATGCTAAACGGTCTCCCAGATTTAAAGTTTGGCATAAAGGAGATTCGTCTAAAGTCGTCGAAAATGCATTCATTTTGCCATTAAACAATTTGTTCTTACGCGGTAGAAATGTGAAAGAATTTTCCACCCAAACATCAAAGATGTCCCACGATGTCCCCAGCTTTGTACGCCAAGGCGATTGGATTATGAATAGAATATACGAAGAGTATGGAGAAATTCTTTTCTCAGATATTACATATCAGAATCCAGGCAATCCAAACGAAGACATAACTATCAACCTTGCAGATCTTCCGATTTCACTTTTTGACTATAAGAGATGGTATATCGAGAATTTTGTTGCCAAAAGAAGAAGCACACTGTATCTCAAACAATTTATCGAAATGCTTATTTCGAATTATGTTCCAAATTTAATTGCTAAAGCAAGAAGAAAGGCAGGAGAGACGACAGACAAGGAAAAGCCAGTCCTTTTGATAAACAGAGAGACATTGGCAGTCCCAGTTCGGGGTTTTCTCCAACACTCCAATACAGAGAGGAATGAGCCGTTGAATGCGCTGAGTCGAAACCGCCTCAGAAAAATCTTTAAAAAAAACCAGCCCCAAGCGCTCACCAATAGCGCAACAAAGTTGCAACAAATAACAATAATATCTCAAGCATCCGTTGTCAATATAAAGCCCCCGCCAAACCAAACCAGAAGGCAGCTTAATAAGGCGAAGAATATTCCAAATATTGTATTCAACAGCAAAGCTACTGGAATTTTAGATACCCTATCTTTTCAAAAGGAGGACATGCCTGGGCTCCGCGAAGCAAGACTGTTCGAAGGAAAGAACTTTGTTGGACCCGATATTATTAGAGAAAAATACAACTGCTCATTAAGGATGAAAGGGACAACATTTTTTAAGCCAGGCAACGTTCTCTACTTAGATCCGTCTCCTTTGGACCTAGGCTTTGCAGTGGATGGAAAGTCACCCGCCCGCCTTCTCGGCTTAGGTGGATATTATGATGTCCTCCGTGTCACTCACAACATAAACCTTTCCGGAGACAATACTTGGGAAACAGACTTGGAAACAAAGTGGACTTCCTTCGGAGAAAACGATGGACTCCGCAAGCGGAAGATGGAATCGTGCCAGACTTCCTATAAAGCTCGGCTTGAGAATTCCCTTGATCTTTCAGATCCGAAAGTCGTCATGTCCTTATATTCCCCAGCAAACTTGGCAAAACACTATTTCTTCAAACCAAAGCCATGACAACCAATTTATTAAATCGAAGTGTAGGCACAAAAGAGACATTCGATCTTCGAAAGGTGTATCTATCAGACATTGTTCCGTCCTCCAAATATACTAATTTCTATGACTCCTCTCTGGTTCACTTCTACGGTAAAGTCGATTTAGACGGAAAC
>Ga0208299_1000095_pt1 | contig 83278 bp, 78 predicted proteins | sample 15_taG_FD_184089 | JGI IMG/M metagenome (GOLD analysis project Ga0208299, IMG submission 184089) | Marine viral communities from the Subarctic Pacific Ocean - 15_ETSP_OMZ_AT15312 metaG (SPAdes) (version 2) | ecosystem: Environmental > Aquatic > Marine > Oceanic | place: Pacific Ocean | collected... | reverse complement strand
GGGTCCTGTACATCTTTAGGCTCAATCCAATGAGGTAGAATACCGGGCGGAATAGGTTGTACAGTTAAACCTCGTTCATCTATTATCCGGTCTAACGATTCTCCTTCCTGCCCTCTGCTTTTGTAGTTTTCATATTTACCTACAAGCTGCTTGTCGTCAGCAAACCCACGGTGAACAAGGGTAAATGGAACACGTATACTTCTCTCCATGCCCATAGGCTCTTGCGCATCTGTCATATCAGGGTTTCTGCCATGCAAACCTGCTTGTTCATGAAAATACAATTTACCATTGTTTCTCCATAGTGCTCGCCTACCGTCTCTATCAAACATATCATAGTTATTATCAGTGCGAACCCAGACATCGCTTCTCCACAAGTTTAAGTGACCAAAGTAAATACCGTCAATATTCTGCTCCGAACAATGCCTGCAAAGGTCTCGTAAGTAATAGCCGTTGTTGCCTATTAACCTACCGTCCATCATAGTATCACCGTCTATCCAGTAAATCCAGTCAGTGTCGGGATGCTCCTTAAGAAGTTTTTTCAGAAGTGTACCTTTACAAATACGTTCATTCTCGTAATCGTTAATAGGTGATTCAATAACTACTACATTATCAAACTTCTTATAATACTCTTTACTGCCGTCAGTAGAGTTCTGGTCATAGATGTATATGTAATCACATACTTCCATGCATTTAAACCAATTCTCTAGGTTACCGTTAGAGAGCTCGTTGTGTAATTGACAAAATCCGACTATTTTCATTTTAAACTATTTTTTAATTGTTCGTACAGAGCCCTGTTCCTATGAAATAAGCTCCAGTCTTTACTTGCTTCCGCCTCAAATCCACCTGACGAATAGTGCCATTGGTGAACAGACATAGGCGGGGCTGAAGGTATGACAACTTCGAGACCGAGATGCTTCACTCTAGCCAAAAACTCATCATCATCAAATCCTATGCCATGAGCAAACTGCTCATCGAAACCTTTTAAAGTGTCCAGATTCTTTTTTGTTATAGCAGATGTAAAGTGATACCCCGTAGGTTTTATATTATTGTGATTATACCACCCGCACTGCCCTGCTTCGGGAGGTTGCTGTGGTAACTGGGGAAGGATGCTCTTTATCCTATCCATTCCTTCGTGGGTTATATCGTCCGGCAACCTTTTAGTTATAAATTCGTCGAACGAGTAACACTCGTAAGAAATATAATTTTCATCAGTAACGTTATCCTTCGCATGAGATATAACATCTCCTAAATGCAAACACTCGGGGTTTTGTAAGATAACAATATCTCCTGTGGCTTCTTTAAACCCTCTGTTAAAAGGTATGCAGGGATTAATGTAATTTTTCGTTTCCGGCTCTGTCCGTATTAACTTTATACCGTCTACATCTTCTAACCTATGCTCTTCTACACTACCATCATCTACAACAATAACTTCGTAATTCGTATACTTAGTTTTTTGTATAGTAGATAACGTCCGCAGGAACTGTGCCCTGCGGTTATAGTAAGACATTACAATCGAGACTTTAAGCATTTTACTATCTCCTGTGATGTGTTCCCGTCTCCGAGCCAACGGCTATAACAACCTTCCCACTCTTCTACCCAGCGGATAGGCTCTTCCCATGAGTCCATATCATCTACCTTCAGCATGTAGGAACATCCATGCTCAACAGATTGAGGTCTCTCGGTAAAATCCCGAGGTACTATAACAGGGACGTGCATTAAGGAAGGTTCTTCTTGTGCCGTGCCTGAATCAGAGATTATAAATTTAGAATTCCACTGAGCTTTTATATAATCTTTATAAGACATCAATGGGGATAACTCTACATTACCCATGTTCAACGGTTCCAAGGCAGATAACGTCCTGCCCCATGCTACCATTTTTACAGGAACTCCAAACCTTTCGGCACATTTATTAGCAAATAGCATAATACGTGACATTCTATGAGAGTGTTTGAAATTCTCTGGTCTATGTATATCCATTAAAATGTAATCATTAGAGGGGGTAGAAGGTTCCCATATTTCTGAGAGAGGTTCAACGATAGTATTACCTACTACAAAGATGTTTTCTTCCGGTAACCCCTCTCTTAGAAGGTTCTGTTTGTAATCCTCGTGATATACGAAATGAACGTCTGAGCAGTGGTCGCACACAATCCTGTTAATCTCCTCTAACATTCTCTTATCTCCTGACCTCATACCCGCTTCTATATGAGCTACCTTGTAACCTTCTTTCTTTAAAGGGAAAGCCGCCCCGACCGAATTAGAATCTCCTAGAAACATAACGACGTGAGGGTGAAGACTTTCTTTTTTAAACAACTCAATAAGGCGTGTTGATACTCTGCCTAGCTGTTCGTAATGCGTACATCCTCCGTCACCAATAGCTAAATTGTAATCTGGCTCTCTAATGTCTAGCTCGTCAAAAAATACCCCTGACAATAGCTCATCATAGTGCTGACCTGTATGAACAAGGACATGTTCAATGTCCGGGTCGTCGTCCAAAGCTTTAAACACCTTGGACATACGGATAAAGTCCGGACGAATCCCGGTTACTGTTACGACAAGTTTAGTGCGGTTTTCCATGCGTTTAAAATTTGGGAGTCTGTCCAGTCCTCAGCCCCTGATTCAGCTGAGTCTAGACCGTGGTACGGAGTGTTTGTTTTTTTGCACTCTGCTTTAACTAGATTAAAAGTTTCACTTTTAGATGAGTGATATACACAAGAGATTGAGTCATACATTTCTTGTTTGTTGTCCTCGTGCCCCATCACCGTAGCGGTGCCTTCCTCTACGTAAGACTTTACATACTTATCATAGTAAGGCTGGTCCGTTACTATGCCGTATAGTTTGATGTCTTTGTGTCCGTCCTTAACGGCGCGTTCGATTGATACATGAACATTCTTATTCTCGTCTATACTTCCTATAATACCTGCGGGCTTACCTAAGACCACTAGTTTAGAGGGAGCGAGAGGCGCTATAACATTAGGGATTACCACGCCTTCTGTGCCATGCCATTCCTTCTGCGTCTTCGATACGAAGACTGTCTCGTCCCAGTAACACGGCACATCTTTTATAGGAAACACGTCCTTCTCGTGACAAGCCAAAACAACAGCCTCCGATTCCGTAGGGCGCGCAGGCAAGCGTAAAAAGTGCACAATCAATCGCTCGTTAACTTCGTTTAAGGGGCATTCATTAAGCCATCCCGACTTGCACTGTTTAATGTGCCATCCGTGTGGACCGTACATAGTACAGTCATAACCTCTTTCATTTAATAAGTTACATAAATTAATAAGAGCTACGGTAGAGCCTCCAGGGTTAGACCACCCCGTCAAAATTTTAATTTTCTCTTTCATCAATTATCCTCTTTAATTCTGGTACGTACTTTAACATTGCCATATCTTCAACATCGTTTGCTCCAGCGCAATAATCATCAAAACTAAAATCATCTAGCCCTGTGCCGTAACGATACATAGGGTCTCTTTTTGGGACATCCGCCCGACCCCTGTTTAATTTTACTTCTGCTTCTTCTCTAGATTTGCAGAAGTAGTGGTGAATACGAAAAACTTCAGAACTATGTTCTTCTGTAAAAGCTCCCTTTATAAAAAGTTCCATAGGCTTAAAATTTTCAGTGACTGACCTCCCTTGCATGTGTAGGAAGGAGTGGGGGTTAATAGCTGGTCCTAAGGTGTGCATCGGCTGAGCTATTGTTTTAATGTGTTTGTTTGGTACCTTTTCTTTCTTAGTATAATTTTCTATTACCAATCCCTCAGGTCTTGTTAAGTGTCCGTTAGAACCGAAGAATACTTGGTTAACAGCTATACCCGGTACATTTTCATACTTTTTAAGCTGCTCTACCAAATCTCCCTTGGGCGAAAACAGGAACTCATCTAAATCTATAAAAGCCATCCATTTGCTCTGGTCCATAAATGCATGGCACGCGTTAAAATAACACGCAAACTGACAGTTGTCCATGTCAGTATAAAATAAAGATACTTCCCCAGCGTCTACGTAGGGCTGCAGAACTTCTTTGGTGTTGTCAGTACTTTCGTTATCATACAAGTAGAAATGTTCAGCGCCGACCAACTTATGAAACTCTAACCATTCTACAATATTAGGCGCTTCATTCTTTAGACACGCAACTATACTAAGATAATGCTTTGGCATTATGCATCTCCATAGCTTTAGTTTTTGCATCCATTAATTGCCGGTATAACTCTAAACGTCCTTGTACAATATTATTAATATCGTAATTTTTATCTACAATCTTCTTTAAATTGCGCCCCATTCTGTCACGTAGTTTTTTATCCTTAACTACTTTAGAAATGGCATTGACCCAATCTTTCCTTTTGTTTTCGGGGTCGATTAAAAACCCAGTTTCACCGTTCACAATTAACTCGTCATAACAGCCAGTGTTTGTAGCAATCAAAGGGAGTCCGTAGTGACCTGCTTCAATAGCTTTAATCTCTGATTTAGAGTCATTAAACGCGTTATGTTCTAGGGGGGCTATACACAAGTCCATGTTAGAAAACATTTTTCCGTACTCGTGAGTAGGTAAAGCGAAGAAAATGTCGTAGTTCTTTCTCTTGCCTTTCATGCCTATAGTCATTGTACGTTCATAACCATCCCATACATCTTGTTGCCAGTCAGGTTTTGGTTTCCCATCTTCCATAGGCATAGGCGGTCTACCGTAGAATCCCCAATGAATATTTTCAACCCCGCATTTAGAATTTACTCCTAAAGGTACGCTGGCAAACTCTTTAACGTCCACGTCGTGGTGGATACCCCCAGCCCATCCGATTCTACACTGCTTAGTGGACATCCGAGGGACATTCCAGCTTGGTAGATTAAAGTCGATTGCGTTTTTAATCACAACCAATGCATTACGTACATAAGGCATGATGCGCTCAGCAAACTTTCGCTGAGTAACGGTAACCAAGTCTACATTACTATAAATAAACTTAGTTATCTCATCTAACTTTTGTTCTTTGTATACTTTGTACAGTCGGTGCCCCTCATATAAATCTGTAAGTAAGTCGTCTGTATCAAAGTGGGTGAAACATCCGTGGTCAAAAGCACACTTTAAAATATTCACAGTGTAATGACCTCCAAAGTTATGAATGTTCTGGGTAAAAACAATGTCAGCCCATTCAAAGTCAGTAGGCTTCCAATCCGGCAGTGTTTTGCCTGTCTTGGGGTCAGCCCCTAACGGATTAGAGTTCCATCTAATCTCTACTTCGTCCCCGCACTTCTCTTCCAACTTTTGTAGTGGCATTATAATACGGTAGTAGGCACACCCCCCTTCGTTAGAGGGGCATGCCAGAATTCTAAGCTTCCGCTTCTCTTTCACTAGTCGACCTTAAGATTCTTTAAGTGTGAGAGGTAATCTTCCTCGGTAGTATCTTCTTCTGACGCCGTAGCCTCGATTTCTGCAATCGTTTTGGGCTCAGACTGTCCGGTTAAAGACATCATCATTTGCCTAAGCTCTTCATAGTCTGCTACTTTAACAAGACCGTGAATATCATGAAGTTCGTCCATCCAAGTCGCAGTTTCAGCATCAGTACCTGCTTCACTTTGTTTTGGTTTAGGAGCAGACTTATCATAATTCGGCCACTGTCCTTGAGTGTCTTTTACAATCTTAAAATCCCAACCTTCTTTTAAGTCAGTGATATCTCCAAAGTCTTCATCAAAGAAACAATCAAGAATCTTACCGAAGAGCTTTTGCCCCACAGAAAGAATCTTAACCTTTTCGTCGCGGCGGTCAACTACATTCAAGTAGAAACGCTTGCGAGCCTTAATACCACGAGCTAACTCAGCTAGCTCCTTACCTTCAGGTGTTTCCTTACCGATAACATTAATCTGCTTCCACAAATCGTAGTATGTATCACACACGGGGCACTTACCACCCTTAACACGGGGGCAGTGGTAGTTCTTATCATCCAATCGGTGAATTGCGGTTTCGGTGTAGAATTCTTGGCTATCGTCTTTCCAAGGAAGAACACGGACAACAGATGTGCCCTCTTCCATCATAAAAAACTTGCTAAGGAAATCAGTGTTGCCACCTCCTCCAGGATTATTAATTTGTTCGTATTTTTTACGTAGTTCGTTTAAATTTACCATTTTATTTTTTTACAGTTGTTCAATTAGTTTCGCTTCCGCACGGCGGTTAGCGCTCAGTTGTATTATTATATCCTTCTGATGCTCCAAACTGGACAGAATATTCTTAGCTAAATTAAATTTGTAAGATTTTCTTATCACGCCCTGTTTTAGGGTTTGCAGCTCAGGGACAGTGCGGAGGTAGGCGTCCAACGCACGGTCAGTTACTTTCTTTCCAGAGGAGGATAGCTCCTCTCGCCTTTCTTCTCTAATCTCTGCTTCTCGTGTTTCAAACAAAGTGTCTACTCGTTCTACTTCTTTTTTAGCGTATGCTAATATGCCTCCAAAGAAAGCGAAGATAGAAGGGTGCCTTACCATCTTATCTTGAAAATTAGATTCGTTAATGCTGATATACTTCTTTGTAATTTCCATATAGGATTCTTCCAAAGCATCGTATACACTTTTAATGTCGGGTCCGGAATCACTCATTTTCACTAAAGATAAAATCAAAAAGTTCTTTGTTTAGTCCTACTAACATTTGAAACATATTACTTGTTACAGTAGTAAGGTACTCATTTCCCATTTGGGGCATTTCATCATCATCACCCAAGCCAAACAAATCAAAACCTACATGGCAAATTTCATGTAATAACGTTCCCTTGTAATCAACGTCTGACTGATTAGGGTCGATTGTTATTTTTGCTTTAGGGAATTCTACACATCCATACAGGCTATCCTTTGATAAACATTCCTGTACGATATCGAACTTCTTAAACCCAATATACAACGTGCTAGGGTGTTCTCTAATTTTTAGTTTTAGTTTTTTAGATGCCATTTTCTTGTGATATTACTAATGTTGAGTAGTTAATCCTAACAGGAACAATAAACCTAGCCTTGCCGTTACGAGATTTCATAATGTACAAACGCGCTTTAGATTCATCAAACTCTTGCTCGGATTGATTGATTGAAAATACCAAGTCGCAGACACGAATCTTACCGTAAGAATCTGCTAGCTCGGCGTCAGTGATAATGTTTACTTTCCTACCCTCACGATTTGTCTGTGTGGCTGTCCATACTAACAGATTGCTCTCTACGGCAATGCCCCGAAGTTCCTGTGCTAGTCTTTCTTGCGCGGAATACTCTGCGAGCTGTGCGTCCGTCGTCAGCAGTTCTAAGTAATCAATAATAAGAACGTCAGGTACAAAGTCCTCGTAGTTCTGTAATTGGTTTAAGTAAGCCCTAAGAGCAGCGATAGTTAAACGCTTCGTAGGGAACTCCTTAATCTTAAGCTTCCCTCTTCCATCTACGGCGTCTGAAATTTCTTCTAACCGCTCTTTCAGTGTACCCACCTTCCCCGCTAATTCCTTTTGTCGGATACGTGTGAAAATGCTGTCGAACCGTTGGGCGACCCTGTCTTCCGCCATTTCCAAGGAGATGTATAGAACGTTCTTTCCGTCCAAGACAGAACGTGCCCCTTGATTAGCTAAGAACAAAGACTTACCTACTCCTGGAGGGGCTACAACCATAGCAAGCTCTTTGGAGCATAACCCTCCCTCAAGCTGTTCGTTGACAGTTCCGAAGGGCGTCCGGTACTGAACATCTAAACTAGAACTGTTAATACGGTTCCATCGTTCCTCAATACCTGTGAAGTAGTCGGACCCTAAATCAACATCTCTGCTAATAGTAAGAGCAGTGCGGAACTCGGCTTCTATTTCTCCAAATTTCTTGCTTTTCAAAAGGTCCAAAGAATTTATAATAGCGTCCTTTAAGGCTTGTTCCTTGGCGAACTCCTCAACCAAATCCAAGTAGTACTCTTCATTTTGAATAGACTTCTCGTCTACGCTGTTAAGAGCGTCTAACTCATCTCTGAAGTCAGCTAAAAGTTCGTTATCGCTTTTAAGCCCTTTAGCCTCTTCTAGGATTTGGTCATCCGAAGGAAGGGCGCGGTATGCTTGATAATGGTCCTTAATAATCGAGTAAAACTTTTGATGGGACGGAAACTCAAAGTAATCCGCCTTCACCATAGGCATCACCTGTACCAGAAAGTTCTCCTCTGACTTTGCCAGATAAAGTAACCCTCGTTGAATTGAATCTTGAAATTGATATGCCATTAGTTTCTTCCTGTTGAACCGAATCCCCCTTCACCTCTTATAGTCATAAGAGAGACGTCTAGGAACTCTTTTTTAGAAAGAAAATATGGTGTAGTTTTAACTACAGGCGCTACAACGACTTGCGCGATACGGTCTCCGTGTTCAACCACGTAACCTTGTTTGCTCATATTATGCATTACAACCTTAACCTCGCCTCGGTAATCCGAATCGATGGTTCCAGGAGCATTTGGGATAGTCAATCCCCGTATAGCCAAACTAGAGCGCATTCGTATTTGTGCCTCAAATCCTTGAGGTACTGCGAAATATAGCCCAGTGCCAATCACCACGGTTTCTCCGGGTGGTATAGTGATGTCCTGGTCAGCCCGTATGTCGAATCCTGCAGAGCCTTCTGTAGCGTATTCGGGGTTGGGATTATCAGAACGGTTATTAATTAGTATTCCATCCATTTTAAATTTTGTGTATCCAGTGTAATTAGTTCTTTTTATCGACATTTCCTTGTTGCCCGCTTATGTGGTCTTTGTCGAGTTGCGACATTTCCTTGTTGGCAGACTCTGCTACCCTTAGGTTACGTTTATGCGCGGTTTTCTTTCTGTCTTTAGCTTCGTCACCAGTGACCCGTTTCGCGACACCTGATTTTTCCAAAGCTTCATTATTTAGTTTGTAACTAGAATAGGGGCTTGCGCCCTTCTTAAACTGAAGAGCTTCCTTCGTGGCGTCAATTTGATTTTCCATCCAACGGTGCTCGCTTTTGGCGCGTGCCTCACCGGTATGGTAGAACTTAGGAGTTCCTCCGCCTTTAACCAAAACCCCCGCTTTGGGACCTCTGCACTTACTCATATCATAAGAGCGCGGGCACCTTCTCTTACTGCACTCCGGACACGTCAACTCCTTCTTCATCTTCTCGTATGAGCTGATGTTGTCGAAGTTGGCATCGCACTTCTTGCAGTAGTACATGTAAGTTGGCATAGTTTATTATAGCTCGCAGACTCCATTTTTGCACGAATCTACAGACCTAGATTCAGCGGAAATTTTGCCTTTTGTTATTAAGTTATCTAGGTCTATACTGCTAATATCAACAGCTTCTAAAGGTTCGTTACCTCTAGACCCTGCGCGATAGAACGTAAACCCTTTCATATCATTAGCATACGTCAAGAGTTCGTCGTACAAGTTTTCTGGCTTGTAGTCCGACGGCAAATTACACGTCTTTGAAACCGCCGAATCAATATACGACTGTACAACCGCCTGTACCTTAATATGCTCTTCCGGAGTAACATCATACGCACCCACACAGTGAGAAATGTCTCTTCCACGAAGATATAGCTGCTTAAATAGATTATCGATGACATGAGTCTCATTCCAGACGCCATCAGTGCCAGTGCGCCACCTACGTTTGTAGACAGGGGCAAATATCGGCTCAAGACCAGTGGAGACTCCGAGTACCATGCTGATAGTTCCAGTTGGAGCAACAGTAAGGAGGACGGCATTTCTCAACCCATTCTTCTTAACGTCAGAGCGTATCCTGGAAGGTAACGTTTTAAAGAACTTCTCATCTTTTAATTTACCCCAATCATAAGCGGCAAAACTTCCTTTCTCCCTCGCAAGATACATGGATGCTTTATACGCCTCATTTCTTATCGTTGCGAATAACCGTTCCAGGAATTCAAGACACGATTCAGACCCGTATTTGTATCCCGCTTTGATGAGGAAGTAGTGAAGACCGGTAACTCCCAAGCCGACACGTCTACTTCGGGTTCCAGCTTCATTACATTCTTCAATTGGAAAATGGTTGACGGTAAGGATGTTATCCAAGAACCGCACGCCCGTACGAATCGTACGAGCCATCCTACGCCAGTCCACGTTGCCGTCAAGGTCAACCATATTAGCAAGATTGACATGACCAAGGCAACAGTTACCGTATGCTGGAAGAACTTCTTCCCCACAGGGGTTAGTAGAAGGCATGTGCTCAAAGTAAGAAACGTTAGTGTATTCATTTGCAAAATCAATGTTAAAAATACCGGGTTCTCCGGATTCAATTGCGTTATCCACAATAGTGGTCCATAAGTCCCTAGCACGAATTTCTTTTTTCCTTGCATTGGCAAAAGTATCGTCATGGTGACTTAAGTGGTGTAATTCCGCACGACCAATAGCATCCTCTTCCGACTTAGCCACAACTTCAATAGTGTGGTTAAGAGGCGCTACCCCTGCGGTCGATGCACGGTCTACCTCGTAAACGTAATACTTATTCTGACGACCTCCGAAAGTAAAGTACCACTCTTCGTCTTTTTCCACAGCTTCCAAGAAAGGCTTGGTGATAGCTACAGAGATATTAAAGTTGGTAAGCTCCTTACGGTCTAATTTTACTTTTAGAAATTCTAGAAAATCGGGGTGAGTGATACTGAGTATGGACATTAGTGCCGTGCGACGGTTCTTACCTGCGCGTACATGGTTGCCAATCTCATTAATCATCCTCATCACGGATATAGAGCCCGGTGCAGAGTTCTTAATATTCTGAATGTCATCCCCTTTAGGTCTAATCTTGGAAAAGTTAAACCCTATTCCACCTCCTCCACAAGATATTTTGTACATATCCGAGATAACCTTTCCGATGCTCTCTACTGAGTCTTCTGGGTCTAGGACATAACAGTTCAAAAGATTCTGCTTACTTCTACCAGAACCAAACAAAATACGTCCGCCCGGACAGAAATCTCCTGAATTAATTGCCTCATAAAACTTGGTCTCAATCTTCTCCCGGTTCTCAGGGAACTCAGGGTCTGAAGCGTGGCGAGCCACCCTTTTAGAAAGCTCCTTCCAAGAGGTCTCTCCCGGATATGCGTACTTATCCATAAAGATAGTTTCGGATAGGGAGTCTTTAGGTATTTCAAACCCCATTATACCTCAGCTCCTTCCGCTCCTCTCACGAAAACAACAATATCATCTTCCTCCAACACTGCGTAGTCTTCACCTTCGTGATGGACTTCTTTGCCTGCAAAGGCGTCAAAAATTACATATTCACCGTTTACCATGTAGTCCTTACAGTCCGGACCCACGGCAACAATTACGCCTTCATTCAACTTCTTCTCCTCCGCTCCGGGGATAATAATACCACCAGCGGTCTCGCTTTCTGCAGTTTTTCTCTGCACGATTACTCTATTTCCATTTGGGATTAATGCCATTTTCTTTTTTGCCTTTTATTTAGTGATTTTGGTAATGTTATTACGTTTTGTTACCGTTAATGTTTCTGAATATTCCTCGACTAAAGACGTGAGATATTCATTGTGGGTTATTAAGAACAGTTTCTTATGCTCCGAGACTTGGTGAATCAGCTCGATTAGCCCTTTCACTCCATCAGCATCCAAAGATTCCGCTACCTCATCGAAGAATACTACGTTGGACCTGTCCTTTCCGGTTAGAAGCAGTAGGTCATTAAGCCCCAGCATTACAGCCAAGGATACCCGCTTCTTCTCTCCTCCAGACAAGGAATCGTAATGCGCTCCGACTTCATTATTATAGATGACCTCGTTCAAAGTATCATCGAACTTTATCATAAAATTTCCTTTTGTCAAAGTGCTGAGGTACGAGTTGCACCGCTCATTAAAATACTCCAGGACATTTCGTATGATATACTTAATAAGTCCCGCTTCGGAGAACGCGTGCTCCCAAAACCTCATCAAATCGTACCGCTTCTGAGCAGCCACTGATAGCTCTCCGTATTTCCTCACACGACCCTTCTCGTTTCTGAGTTGCTTGCCTAAAATCTTAATTTCAGTATCTACAGCTTTAAGCTTTTCAATGAGTTCAAAGTCTTCTGCAGATACAGGTATAGCTAACGCATCCACTTCTTTTCCTAGTTGACGAAGATATTTTACTTTCTCTCTATCTTCTTCTTCCCATTTCTCAACTTTAGCTGCTAGGTCTTGTGTATTATTCCAATTCGCGCGGGACAATTTACCACAGTGCTCACAGTCTGTATCCTTAATTTGCAGAATAACTTTTTTTGTTTGATTGATACGAGCTCTATTAGCGGTAAGGCTAGCTTGTTCTTGTTCATACTCTACGTCTTTCTCGTGGAACAACCTTTCAGCCTCTTGTATCTCACTGAACGTGTGAGCGAAAATAAACTTAGCTTTATCAGACGCTAAAAACTGTTTAGCCTGCTTTTGCATGCCTTTAAGCTTTTTAATCTTCTTTTGCGACCTTTCAATTTTAGTTAATCCATCATTATGTAAGGTCAGATTAATCTTCTTTTCGTTTAAATACTTAGTCTTTAATGATTTAATCGTGGACCTGTTCTGGAATAAGTCTTTGACTGACAGGAAACTCTGGATAATAGAACGTTTCTCGTCGGGCGTTGCCGTTAAAAATGACGTGTTGTTCTGTTGTCCAAATACGATGGAGGCTAGGAACACATTATGGTTAATGTTAAGAAACTTCTCTAGGTATTTCTGAGTAGCTTGTATGGAATCTTGTGTACAGTTTTCTCCTGCTACCGTCACGGACAACATAGGAGCTTTCTTAATTCTCTCTATGACTGTATCCCCGTTAACAGTAAGAACAACGCGGCACTTACCTTTTGTATGATAATTCTTTAAACTTTTATCATTTGTCTTTCGTATTGTCTTCCCAAACAACGCAAACATAACCGCCTCAATAATAGAACTCTTACCAGCCCCGTTAGAACTTCTCGGCTTTGTATCAAAGTTCTTTCCTACAATGCGGACCAAATTTCCATACGAATCAAAATCTATGGCAGCTTCCTTTATCGAAAGAAAATTATGAATCTCAATTTTATTTAATTTCATCTCTAATCTCCTCCAAAGCTCCCATTATATCTTCTCTAGAAAACACAGTATCGCTTTCGGATATGTATTGATTTATAACACTCTCGTCTAAACTAAAAATACGGTTCTCAGGAACATAACCTGATTCAAATTTAGGCAAGACATCTTCGAATACTAACTCTAAATGTTTTATAGGGTACTGAGCAAATAACTTATCCCTTAACTGCTCTTCTGTGTATGAGTCCAGCTTATCCAACTTAACCCGTAGAATCGTGTAGAAGCTGTCGAACCTATGCTTCTTAGCTAGCGCTGGTAGCTGGTCTACCGTTCCTACTATGTGTTTAATACCTCTGTCGATGGGCTTTTTAACAAGTTCTATCTCTTGGTCACGAATCACCAGCTCGTGAATAAACTTTTGAGCGTTGGCTTCTCCGAAGGTATTAGAATAGGGCGTACCCATAATAACCACATTATTATAAATTTGAGGTTTGTGTATATGTCCTAGGAAACCAAAAGGTTTCTTTTTGAAATGCCATTTCTTCACTCGCGCTTCATACGCGTAGTGACCGTTAGATACGCAACCATCAAAACCGAAGTGTCCAAATACTGGATTATTCGTTTTCTTTAAGTCTTGGATGATTCTGTCTTCATCTTCATAGTGAGGGATGAAGTCGAAGTCGATTGTTCCAATTCTAACTGTCTCTGTATCTGTAATAATCTTCGCTTTGTCTGAAAATAGACTAAGGACCGTCTCCGACGAGCCATCTTTGCGTAGCGTGTCATGGTTCCCCCTGTTTACAATAATGTTGTTGCACTTAATGCCGTCCAGAACTTTCCTAAAAGCTAAAAGCTCCTCCCCAGTAGGATTCCTTCTCTCAAAAACATCGCCGTTTATAACGACGTGTGAGCACGGCTTCCTATTAGCGTAATGGAGCAAAGTTTCAACTTGGGCATCCAAAAATCCAGGCATGTAATCCGACCTTAGGTGAAGGTCTGTTAGAATTACTACCTTACTTATTCTCGATGTATTCATAAAGTTCTGTTAAATTCGTTAGTCGTCCTTCAGGAGTAAATTTAGCCTCCTTACCGTCTCCGAAGGAATGTCCGACCTCGATATCTACCTCAAACGGAACAACAAAGTCTAATCCATAATTATCTTTAAAATCTTCTGTATTTGTAAGAGAAAACTTCAGCAACTCTAGTACTTTGTCCAAATCCTCTTTATCGCACTGCAACTCCACAGAGTCGTGTACAGTCGCTAAAATCTCTGCGCTAACTCCCGCAGCCTCGATATACTTCTGCAATCGTTTAATAGAGTGTAACATCAAGTCTGAAGCTGAGCTCTGAATGATGAAGTTCATACCTTGCCGCAGGGCTCTGTACTGGTATTTGCGGTTAGGGCTCTTCACGTTAGAGAGGTGTCTACGGCGTCCGAAAGGGCTTACCGCGTATTCATTCTCCCGGACAAACTTATGAACTCCATTAATCCATTGAAAAACCTTAGGGAACGATTCCTGGTATGCCGCAAAGATACTTTTACAGTAACCTACAGGCTTTCCAATCTGTTCAGATAGTTTGTGGGGTCCTCCCCCGTACACAATAAGGAAGCTTACGCTCTTGGCAATTTGTCTTTCTTGCTTAGTAATATCGTCAATAGGCTTATCAAACACCATAGAGGCTGTAAACTTATGTAAGTCCATTCCGCTATTAAATGCCTCGATAAGGCTTTCGTCACGACAACATTGTGCGAGCATACGAAGCTCAGCCTGTGAGAAGTCGGCTGCGATGAAGACCTTTTCCCCGTCCGGAATCATGAGCCTTCTTAGATTGATATTATCATTTTCGTCAGGTCTAGGTAAAGTATGGAAAGAGATGCCTTTTTTCTTTTTAGGTCCTACTGTATACGTAGAGCAGGATAGTCTACCCGTAACTACTGTACCGAAGTTGTAGCTGGAGTAGACCCGTCCGTCTTCGTTGTATGTGATTGCATCCCTGATACCGTTCACGTATGTCTTATGTTGTTTAACACGGAACTTATACTTCAATAAGAGTTCAATAAACTCAACAGCATCGTCAGAGTCCGTGTTAGCCTTAACCTTGAGTAGGTGTTGTTCAGATATTTGAGGTGTTTTAGTCTTCTCCGAAAAGGAAACAGGTTGCAAATCAAACCCCGCAGACGTGAACAGAATGCCCGCCAACTCTAAATTTGAGTTGGGGTTAAGGTCAGAAACAGGAGAGAGGGTCGCAAGCCTCGTTTTTATATCCTCAATTTCATCTTTTAGAATCTCATCTATTTCATCGAGATACTCGGTATCAACTAAGATTCCTTTGTTCTCTATAGTGGACGCAGTTACAAGAATAGACTTCAGAAGGTTATCATATACTAGGTCGACTTGCTTACTCTCCATCTCGCGACGCATTTTCTTAAAGGACCGAAGAGTAAAATCGCAGTCCATAGCATTACCAAAGGCAATGTCGTCAAGTGGCATGTTTTCCCAATCATGGGTTCCGCCGTCTGTTACTGTTAGCATTATGTAGCTCCTGTTTTATTTTTCCAATGTCAAAGATTAAATTTACGTAGCGTCCGTCTACCTTATGGTCTACTAAGGTAATTTCCCCTATGCTTGTTATAGTACGAGACACCTCGGTTAGAAGCCGAAGTGCTTCATTTCTATCATGTTCGCTTAGTCCTGGTCTAAGCATACCGACTTAAGTATCCTAGTGCAAACGAGATAGGGGTCAATATTAGCGGCTGGTCTACGGTCCTCGATATATCCTTTCCTGTCTCGGGACACACCAGCGGGGATTCTAATGCTGCAAGAGCGGTCTTTTTCTCCCACCGTGAACTTAGTGATGTCAGACGTCTCACAATCGCCTGTCATGCGTTCTTCGTTGTCAGCCCCGTAACATAGCATATGAACCTCATGACGCTTCTTAAGGCGCTTAATAGCTGTCTGAATGGCATCCCAGCCCTCTCGCATGGGTTTGGTTGAGAAATTGGTATGGCATCCAGCACCATTCCATTCTCCAGCAAGAGGCTTTGGCGCATACGAAATAGTACAGCCGAAAGCTTCCCCTACACGTTCTAGGATATACCTAGCCATCCACAGGTCGTCAGCAGCTTTGAGGGGGTCGTTGGCGGTGGTTTGAAACTCCCACTGGGAAGGCATAACTTCAGCATTCATCCCGTAGATATCCACTCCAGCCTTCAGACATTTAACTAAATGGTCTTCTACCATATTTCTAGCGTAGACAACCCGATTACCGACACCGCAGTAATAATCTCCTTGTGGTTCTGGCATCTCGTTATACATCCATGCGATGGGCATTTTACCGTTAAATAAAGTATACTCCTGTTCAAATCCGAATAGAGGAGCGTCTGTTACAGGCATGTCCAACAACGCATCGCGCGTATTGCTATCGTGGGGTAGCCCTGTTTCTGGGACATACACCTCACACAAAACGAGGACATCGTCTTCTTCGCGAAACGGGTCTTTGTAAACCCTTACAGGCTTGAGAGTTAGGTCTGAGTTCTCGTTATCAGCTTGATAAGTACTCCCGCCATCAAACCCCCATTCAGGGACTTCGCCCGAAGCCTCGATGATTCGGGTTTTACTTCTAAGGCGGGGCATGTGTTCTGTACCGTCCAACCAAATGTATTCTGCTTTGATTTTATCCATGATATAATAATAGTAAGGGGCGTTAAAATTTCTCCGCTTTATTGGGAGACATGCTTTATTCTTGGAATACACCATTGGATATTGTTGCAAAAATCATTATCGTCAACGTACGAAGCCAAGTGGTCTTTGAGACTTGTCACTATGGATTTTGCAGTAGGTAAGTCTAAGCGGTCTAGATGCGCATCCAATTTAGACATCCTGAACTTCCCAGTGTTTTCCGAGACTACAGATGGGTCCCATTCCACGAGGAGCCGAAGTAATATGTATTTCTCTTCTAGAGTCATTAGAACTTCTCCAATTCATGTGGGAAATACTGCTTTACTAAATCAATTAAGCCGTGCGGCAAATTCTCATCAATCAAAGCATGCATAATTTTCGTATCCTCAATGTTGTTAAAAGTGGTTGAGCCAAAGTTCATCAAAAATTTTAAATCAAATTGACAGTAATGAAAAACTTTAGCAATGTTATCGTTAGCCATAATTTTGGCTACTCGTTCAGAGATATGCTTTATCTCTTTCTCGTCAAAGGGCGTCTCTCTATGATTAACAGGGATGACGAAAGCTTCCTCTTCCCCCATAGAAAAGCCAATAGTTGTAATCTTATCCTTTTTGAAGTCTAATCCTGTTGTCTCCAAATCTACTGCTACTACATCACAAGCTTCTACTTTGTCTAGGTTCTCATTAACCTCGTCCATTGTCTTACATAAAACATAAGTGGAGTCTGCAAGCTTGTTAGTCTCTAGGATAAATTTATCATAAGCGTTATTTACATCCTGTATAAACAGGTCCCGTACCTTAGGCTCTAAGAATAAAGTGTCTGGTCCAAATGTCGGTACTACAGGAAAGTCTCCTAGTTTAAACTCCCTGCCTCTCTTATTACTGAGTCCGGATTTCTTAATCAACGCCTTCATCGCCACATTACCCAAAGGGATAATTAGCTTAGGTTTGATTTGCTCCATCTCATCGTGAAGCACCGGGCGCATCTTATGGAACATCTTGGTATCAATGTCGTCATCGGGAATATTAGCCAATTTAATCGCAGGAACTAATTGATACGAATTTTCGGGGATTTTTGTCTGTTTTAAAAGTTTTGTAAAAATCCCATATTCATTATCCGGAAAGTTGAATACTTGTCCCATACTTTTATGGTAAGAAGAATGTACGAAAACAATTTCCTCTTCCCCTACAGGGTTTTGTATTATATCGAATTCTGAACTAGTTTCTTCAAAAGTTTGTATTAATTTTTCTAAGTCTTGCATCTATTACATGTTATGGCTAAAAAGAAAGGTAAGCATTACCTCAACAACAAGGAGTTTGAGGCAACTATTAAGAACTATTTGGAAGATGAGGAGGGTCATGTCGATGATTTGGTAGAAAAATTGGATTTACTTATCTCCAACATTCTCCTATCCTTCAAATTTAAGGTGGACCACGACGACGCAAAACAGGAGTGCTTTGTATTGGCGCTTAAAGTATTAAAGAACTTCACTCCAGATAAAGGCTCGGCTTTTAATTATTTTACTACAGTAATCGTAAATAATCTGAAACTCATTTATACTAAGAATAAAAAGTATCAAGAGAAAATTCAAGACTACAAAGACCGTAAAATTAAGCAGTTTTTGGACGACCCGCAGTAAGGTAAGAATATACTTTTGGATATTCAACATCCACGCGTATCTTGCCCTTTTTAACGTGTACGAGAGTAGGGGCTGAAGTGATGGAGAACGCCGCAAACGATTGCGGGAGGTCCCAGCTATTTACTAGGTACATCGTCTCGTCTCCTTCTCTCTCCCTCCATTCGTCCGCCAGCGCAATCGCCGTCTTGGACCTACTGCACCATAAAGAGTAATAAAGGAGCGAGAAACTAGACGACTTACGTCTTTTTAGAATCTCATTAAGCTCCTTATCTTGACTAATTTTCTTTATTGTCCGCATCAGAGGCACCTTCCACCTCAACTTGAGTTTCAGAAATACCAGCTTCTTCCATGAGCTTGGCTTTATCTTCATCAGACATTTTCTCGATTCGCTCATTCAACTCTGTCGTGAAAGCCATTACACCGCGTAAGAACATTACACGCGCTAGCTCATCGTTGCTGACATTGTTACCTGTAAGAGCTTCCCGCAATGCCTCCCATTGCTCGGTTTCATGTTGGTTTAGTTTAATGTAAAGTTTCATTCGTCTACCGTTGTTTTTGATTTTGAATTTTCCGAATTCTCCGGAATTAATTTTAATTTTAATTTTATCAGGATTTTCTGACATTTTACTATTATAGTATTATGGCTAAGAAATTAGACGATATTTTAGGACACGGTGAATTCGCTAAAAAGAAGCGGGTTAACAGTCGCCGAAAAGGGAACGCCTTTGAGAGAAAAATGGCGAGCTCGCTAAACGAAAGGTTTAATACCAAAGAGTTTGCAAGAACGCCGGGGTCGGGAGCCTTTGCAACAACGCATAAGAATCTCCCAGAACATCTTAAAATCCAAGGGGACCTTATTACTCCACAAAATTTTAAATTTGTTATCGAGTGTAAATCAGGTTATACCTTAGAGTTAGATGACCCCTTTAAAAAGAACAGCGATTTGTGGGACTTTATTAACCAAGCAAAGAGAGATGCTTCAACAGCAAACAAGGATTGGATGGTTATTTACAAAAAGACCCGTCGCACTACATTAGTTATAGTAGGGAATTCTCATCCTGTGCACAGAAGAATGGAAATAAATGGAGAATATTTCGTGTACGCCTACGAGGATTTCGTTAGGCTTGACGATTCTTGGTTTTTTCAATAATCTTCTGGACAAGACCCAAGGCTCGCTGAACATCCGTTAGGGACTCAGCCTCTTCTTTCTCTTTAGCAGCCTTTTCTTTCTTTATGGCTTCTGCCTGCTTTGCGATTGAGCCCTTAAGTTTGGAGATTGGAACCTTCTGTTTCGATTGGTAGGCTTCGGAAGTCTTCACCATAGTGCTGCATCTCTCCGCCTTAACCCTGGACTCTAAAGTTACCGAAGGACCATCATGCACTCCATGCCCTTCCGGAGGGGTATAAGTGATGCCGTCTTTAGTTATGTGAAAATTCTCTTGAGTGGGGGCAGGGTCTCCGAACAATAACGACTCAGCTAATTTACCTGATATTTGCTGCTCGTTTCCCATAGAAACTTCCATGTTGTTCAGACCATTTCTAAGGTCTATACCTAAATTAATAGAATCCTCAGTCGCCTGCATGCGCAGCACATTACCGGCATACAGTCTACGACCCTCAGCGGTGCCCATTTTACTTACACGCCGGACCTGAGTGTACGCAGCCTCAGCGCGAGCCCGGCAAGCTTTTTGTTTTACTTTGGAGATGTTTTTGTTGGCAGCGCATTTGAAATCGTCCCTCATACCTTTTATTATTTCCTGTGACGCGAGGTTTCCTGCTGTGGCAAGTTGAAGCTTCTTCAAGGCGGCATCTATTGCCCCTCCAGGGTCTTTATCAATCGCGTTCATAACCGTCTCTACGTCCTCATCCTCCTTCGCCATAGCTTCCTGCATCTTCCTTGTTTCCACCTCGACCTCCTTAGGGCTGTGTCCTGATTTTTCTCCTATACATCTCATGTAATCACCCCCATTCTGAATATTCGCAGCGCGACCTTCAGGCGAGGAGCCGCCTCGACTAAACTTTCCTAGTTCGCTGGAATTGGCATTTTTCCCCTGTATGGATTTCACGCTGGCGTTCAAGTTCTTTGATTGCTTCGCACATTGAGAGAATTTCTCATCCCCTTCCCCTGTGTGTTCGGCGAGGGCTCGTCGCAACGCCTCCATGTCGCCCCCACACTTACCACCAGCATCTACGTTGGTTCGGGTTCCTTCGTCGTTAATACCTGTTTCCTGAGTACCTTTCTGTTCCAGTTTAATACCGGGACAAACTTCTGCCAGTACCTCTCCTGCTTCTTCCAGCCCCCGAGCACTAGCCACAGTATAGTATACAGCTAAATGCTCCATTTCACCAGTACCTGGTTCCAAGCCGAAATCTTCTTCTACCATATCCAGCAACTCTTTAACAGCTTCAGCATCTGCTGTCTCAAAGCAGTTTCCTAAACCTTCGACACCACCTTCAACTTTCATAAAACCCTCGCCCATTGCTTCCTTCAATGCTTGCCATTTTGTAGAGCCTCGTATCCCGGTAATCACCTTATCTATATTTTTCCTCCTACATTTAAGAAGGGCATCCCCTTCCAACTTAGAGCAGTTAGTTGCCATAGCAAGAGCATGCTCAAGGACATCTCCGGTAAGCTGGCGAGCGGCGGGTCCCGGGTCATTATTTCGACCTTGAACGATAACGCCCTGTTCCACAAGGGAGTGAGCCATCTTGTTTAGCGCACCCGTTGGGGTCGATATGCCTAATGCATTATAATCTTTCCCTCCAAACGCACTTCCAACAACCGAGCCAAATTTTGGGTCTTCGTGTTTGTAGTACAATTGTCCCCCGTTGGTTTTTAGAATAAATCTGTCAGCCGCCCTCTTCTGGTCTTTTGTTAAATCTTCTGGTTTTAAATCGTCTTTACCCGAAGACATACTAATGTACGCCTTTAAATCTGCGCTAAACTCCGTCAGGTAGTCCCTCATCCCAACCTGGCTCCTCATAGTGGCATCGTGAAGTTCTTGCTCAAAATTAGGGTCGTCTGGGTCTATGTCGGCTAAATGAGCGACAGTCAATAGTTCAAATAGCTTACCTTCCGCGTATCTTTCCCCATCAGCAAATATCTTTTTGATATTCGTTACCCACCCCGGAGCCGACGAAGCATCCATTTGACCATCTTCAACCATGTCGTTTACAACTTTAATCGCTTGGTCTTTGGCAAGATTCATATGCTCTTTAGTCTGGTTCGTGCTTTGCTCTAGCTCCCACTCTCGTGTCTGCTGCTCGGACACTTCGGCATCTTTCTCGGGGAGGGGATTTCCTTGAGAATCCTTATACCCATCCATAGTATTGAACTCACCTTCACCCGGCTCGCTAGCTTCTGGGGATTCTCCCTCAGCCTCCTTCTTCATCCAGTACTCGATAAACTCTTTAAATTTATCCACGCCCATATTGCCTGTATCTGCGGGTCCTCCGTTGCCCATAAAAAACATCCTATTCCCCGAACCTTTTACCGGTTTTCCGAATTCCATGCCATAACCTTCTGTTGCCTCTTTAGTATTCCTAGGCGGCACGTCTAAAGCCTGACCGTTGGGACCTTGTCCTTGGGGTGCTGACGGGCTTGCTTCTTGCTCGTCCGCCACTGCCAGCATTGCTTTTAGGTCTGCATATTTCCCGGTTGAGTCTGCTACTGCTCTCTTCCAACTATTAAAGAACTTAGCATTCGGGTGCTCCCCCCCCTCCGCCGCTTCCCAAAGAGTCTTGGTATCGGCGTAAATCTCTTTAATTAAGTCGGCTAGTGATTGTCTCATAATAAAAAACAGGGGCTCCCATAGTAGTTATAGGAGCACCCCGTTATATAAAGTTAATTTAATATATTAAACTGCGACCGGCGAAAGTTCAGCTGGGATGAAACCATCATTATCAGTGAACTGTACCGCAAAGTCATATTTGAGCGTCATTTCAATAGTGTGAAAATCATTCGTGCTATAGTTGAACTCGCCCAGTTTCCACCCTTTCGGGTAGCAACCGTACAGGACAACGTGCGTTCTCGGGTTTCTATGAGCATCTAACTGCCACAAAGTTACAGCTTTCTTAAAGATAGGCGCGTCTGTGATAGGGTCGTTGACAATATCACCACCCATTACGCCAGCATAGTGAACTCCGTAAACAGGGTCGTATACGGTTCTCATCCAAGCGAATAAGTGTCGAGCTACATCACCTTTAATTAAGTTATCGAAGGTTACAGTAATCTCTTCCGGTTGTGGTTTACCGGGGTAGTAGAAACGCTCATTAACACGATGCACTTCAACATCTTCTACACTGAACCCAATTTGGGTGACTTGTTTACAAGCCAATGTAAGTCTTTCATTCTCTGTTCCTGGAAGCTTACCGAGAATTCCAGGAAGAGTTGGGATTTCGATTTCCCACCCGTAAGAACGAAAGGACTCTAATTCGTGTGAAAGTTTGTGTCCTCCAGTTGTAACGTCTATTGCTCGGTCGATGTAAAATTTGCCAGTTGCCATTTATTATTCCTCTATGTTATATAGTGTTTATACAGATGCTCCTGCAGAAGTGAGATTCAGCTCGAAGACTAGGACTTCAGCAGTCTTAGTTGGCTTGATGAAGATTTTGCACCACAGCTCGTTTCTATCGATTCGAAGGGAGGTGTTAGTTGAAGAGTCACACACTACTTTGTAGGAGGTAACACCTCGACGCATCATGATATCATCAAGAGCCGGGTTTAGAATTTCCTTAACGCGTTGCCACGTAATCGGGTCATTAGGCTCAAAGACAATCTGTCTAGTAGAGGCTAGTACTAGCTTCCGTAAGTAAATCATCAAGCGACGGACGTTAACTCTATCAAGAGCCGTTGCGGCTCGTTGTGTAGTCTTTTGACCGTAGATTGCGATACCGTCCGTAGTGAACTTAACGATGGGGTTAACGACGCAAGCGGGACCGTACAGGGCTTCTCTATCGCCAACGTTTAGTTTAACTTCAACGTCTGTCGGCTTAGTTAAGCGACCTCTAACGATACCAGCAGGTGCGAACCAAGGGTCAGCAACAGAATCGGTGAAAGCGTACTGCTTGAGCGCGAAGATGACTGGGTCGTACCATAAATCTTGTTTGCTGTAATTATCGTACACTTTTACCCAAGGCCAATATATTGCGGCATAAGAGCTGTTTATAGCAGCAGTTCTACCAGATGCTGTGCCGTTGGACCAGTTAAGTGCTTGTTGCGCAGTACTAAATCCATAAGGAGGTGAGACTAACGCTAAGAAGTTCGCCGTGCTTTCAGACAAAGTGATGAGAGCGTTTTGAACTGTTTGGGCAGTGATGCCTGGTACAGCGACCAGGTTAATATCAATGTCCTCTCTATCAAGAGCATACATTCCGGTTCTAGCTCCAGCGGTTCCAATGACAGCCCCTGTAGTATGAGAGGTAGTTAAACTACCAGCATTGCTGTTACTATCGGCGTCACCGTTATCTCCGCCAGCCAGATTGAATGTTCCACCAAGCATCTTAGGGAATCGCCAGTTTAAGGCGTATCCATTAGCCGGTGTGGTAACTGGGTGAGTGGTTCCGTTACCAGAAACCCACACAGCGCGACCCATTCCAGTAATAGTATCGCTCCAGTTAGTAGGAGCAGTGTAAGGTACTGCGCTAGTGTCTGAAGAGTACGCGGTGCCATCTCCACCTGTCTGGGCGATGGTGTAGAAGCGACCTTTAATAAACTCAGACTTGAGGTTTGTGGTTCCTAGTTGAATTAGGTCCTCAGCGTACCTACTACCAGTAGCAGGCTTTATGAATTCAGAGGCGAATGTTTCTTCCAAAACGCCATCGTTGTATACTTTCAAGTCGGTGCCAGGACCGTTCTTGTTAGTAGCGACAATTTGAATACCTCGAACTTTAGAGCTACCATTGGCAGCTGTAGTAGACGAGTAGTTGTATCCTTGACCATTCCATAATGATTTAGGGACATATCCTCCTCCCTCAATCATGGAGAAAGTCGCTCCGTGTGCGAGGCACTCAGCGCCCGAAACATCAGTGATGGTGGCGGAACGCGGGTCCTTGGACGGCAATGCGGCGTGAGTATAACCAACAACACCGGAAGCACCAGAAGTTCCGTAGCCATTGTTAGTGCCAGCCGTAACCAATGTTTGCCAAGTGATTGCATCAGTGTCAACGGGAGTGGCAGACAAGGCGTCGGAGTAAGTGACGGACCCGGACGTAATCGTTACTTCCATATTAGACCCGGAACCAGCGTAAGCGCCAATCCAGTAACCCGTATAGGCATCAATCGCCGAATAGTTTACAGGTCCTGTTCCCGGGTCGAATTGAGCGGCGGTTGCGCGTGCGAACTCATCCTTCCATACGAAGTCAGCTTTAGAAAAAGCGCCAGCAACACCGGGGCGCTCGCGGTAAGCAATAATGTAATTAGCTCCGGCGGTAGTTTTCTCTGTGCCTCCCGAAGAAACATTAAAGGCTACTTTAAATGCAACGTCTTTGGATAGAGCGTCAGGGTTGTGTCTCGCGTGAGGACAGGTACCAAGTGGGATATAGTTAGCGGCGCCTGCGGCTCCAGTAGCCTCAGCGCGAACGTAATACAGTTGATTAGTACTACCAAGAATCTCAAGACCGCCGAGGATACCTTGACCACCTACAACGGTGTCAGGGGCTCCAAACGTTCTCACGAGTTGCGCTGGACTAGTAATAAGCGTAGCTTTATTAGCTTCGCCTTTAGACGCGAACCCTACCAGACCTATAGTAGTTGGGTTAATTGCTGGGGCGTAATCCGAGAGGTCGTTCTCAACGGTATATACGCCGGGGGCTATGAAATTTGGCATTAGTTAATCTCCAGGATATTTCTGCGCTTGAGTTCTAACACTAAGTCGGTTAGCGATTGTTTAGGTGCAGTCATAGTTTCTCCGGCTTTTAGCCACTTATGAGTGTACCCCAACCCTGACTTAAGAATTACCTCGAAGCCTTGAGCTGACATATTTTGAATGGTTACGGTTTCTTGCATGCTTTATCCCTCTATTATATTTAGAGCCTGGATAAAATATTTTAACGAAAACTCACTCATTTCCTGAAGTCACAAGACTTTCATAAGTAGTGCCGTCATTTACTTCTTCAATTTCCACATCAAAATTGAACAATTCTATATCTCCATTGGAGGCGATAAGGTACTGACGGGACGGGACGTACGTGTCCAAAGTGATAGAAGCTGACTTCTTAAGAATTCTCTCCTCAGTATCAGGAGCTTCGTAGGCGGAGTTATCAGATATCGCGCCTAGGAATGCGGGCGTGTAATCGTTGAACGGCGTCTGCACTCTATAATGAGGGCGGAATTTTAGTTGTAAATACTCAACCAGTTGGTTCATATCCTCCAGATACTTAGCCCATAAATTGATATTAAACGTTAATGTGACAGCTTTTGGTGCTGTCCAAGCGTATCGCTGAGCGAGCTTGTGTTTGGTATCGTAGTGAGTTCTAAACTCTATATTAAAATCTGGTCTCCTACGGTCCGTATCCTCGTCTATAGTTTGGATAGTTACAGTCATAGCAGGCAGGTTTAGATTTCTCCCCTCATATATCTTAGCGATTGCTCTTTCAGCATTCCCATACCAGATAGGAACTTCTTTTAGTTTACCTTCGCCATCTAAAATCCGCACATCATTAAAAGCACGTAACAAAGCTTTGGTATAAGCTCGAAAGAATTCCGGTGTTACAAACCTATCCTGCTCCAGCTCAAAAATCTTCTTCTTAATATCAAAGGTTCTAGGTAAGCTTCCGTAATTTTTAGAGGCGTCGTGTTTATCCATTACATTCCCTCCGCAGGATGGATAAAGGTATCCTGTACATTGTCGTTGTCGCGTAGGACTCTAGCAGAGGCGATTAAATGGTAAACTCCATAAACTTCAAAGCTGTCTTCTTGAACTTCGAACACTTCGTATTTAAGGTTTTGGAACTTAGGTTGAATCACGTCGCCCGGTATTAAAGGTCTTTTAAGGACGCGTTCAATATAGGATTTATTAAAGGTGAACAGTTGGTCGTTAGTTATCTCAATACCGAACTCAGTCAGGTTCTCTTCCAGGGCGCGGGGTTCGTAATGTCCAATAGCTAAGACAGGCGTTTTAGAGATAACCTTCATACGGTTCTCCTCATAAATATCATCATGATTCGAATCCCGTAAAAATTTATAAATTAATAATTCAGAACCAGATAAACGAATCATTTCATCGTCTACCAAATTAAACAATTCAATATCAGGATTGTCTATATCAAATAGATTTAGACGGTCATCCACATAATCAGTAGTGTCTCCTGATATTTGATGGTTAGTTCTAAAGTTCTTCTTAGCCATTAATAGATTGTAAAGACAGGAGGTTCTTCTATTTCACTTAATAATTGTTGGATGAGAAGCTCCTGTTCCTTCTCAGCTTCTATAGCGAGCTGTTGTCCATTAAGTTGGGCTCCGCCTCCTGGAGACGGTAGGGTGGTGTACTTACCCCTAATCTGCGACAAAATACCCTTACAAATGGAAGTGGTAAACCTCTGCAGCCAACTCATAAAGTATGGGTGTAGAGTGTTTGAGTTTAGACACTTGTACTCGACAACCACGGTCTCTGTATCGTTCTTTGTTGGAGACGGGAATAACGCTAAGTATCTCCCGTCTAATACTTGGAATGACCCTTCACGACCTAGAATCTTTCTAAGCTGCTTCAAGTGCATCTTCAATAGAAGGAAATCACCTACAGCGAAATCACTGAATAAGAAATTATCTTGGAAATACTTAATAAAGAAATCTTGTTCTAGTGTTCCCGCAGCTGTTGGTACACTAAGCAAAGTCTTCTTATACGCTGCGTACCTAAAGTTATTTAATACAAAGGACGGGAGTTCGTATAAGTTCTTTCCTGCGGTTGTATCAAAGGTCATGTGTTGAACAGTCCAGTCTGGTGCATGGTAATCTAGTTTAGATATAGCCTCGTCAATAGCTGTTAAGATTTGGAAATCCGTTAGCTCCACTCTGATTACGGGAAACCCTAACCTAGCTAATACAAAATCTCTAATAATACCGTAGAACTCATTCAGATGGACTGTATCAGAAAACTTTCGACGATTCAGGAACTCGTACTCAACCTCCCCTATAGGAGAGTAATTATCAACAACGTTCCCGTCACCTTTAAGTTTAAATGCGTTAGACGCCCCCCAACGTACATTGGGAAGACTACTTACAGCGTCCGAAATGGATGGTTTAGCCTTTCGATTTTGATTGCTTCTCGACATTTACTTTTTTCTCCACAGGCTTTTTGGTTTTAGGTTTTACCGCAGGCTTTGGGGGGCTAACTTCTACTAGCCCAGGCGCGGCAGCATACAGTAAATCGATTTCAACTCCTGGAGCTACGGCTACCAGCTCACCGGCGTTAGGTACCATAATAACGGCATTAGTTGAGTTTCTATACTTCATACCATTATATACGCAAGAAGCCCGCTTAAAACAAGCGGGCTTCTATTGTTTGTACTCGGTTATGAGTTACTTATTAGCTTCTACCGGCTTGAGCGAAAGGCTTGAGCATGTAGTTCGAATCGGCACCAACGAGACGGATGATTCGGTAGAATCGTGAAGCAGGAGTAATCTCTGCTTTACCGTATCGAGTCAAGAGACCTTTCCTTGGTTGGAATGTCTCAGGGTCAGTGATTGTTGGCAACATTTGGAGCGGAATGTACGGGCAGTAACAGAATCCGGAATCCATTGGACTGTTACCTTTGTAACCCATAAGGATTTCATCATCAGGGTAGAGAGGGTCGACGTAAACGTCATACTGACCCATCCACTTACCTTTGTAAGTTACAGAGGCACCAAGCTGACCATCAGCTTCCTTACCAAGACCTCCTTCCAACTTAGCAGCAGAGCTAAGCATAGCAGCGACGAACGGGGAACAAATTACCCAGTTAGCACCACCACGGAGAGTAGTCTTGTAGATGTCTTGAGATGCGAAGTTCATCACAGCAATCAGATTACTGTAGACCTCGCCAACGTGACGTGGGTATAGACCTAGTGCAGACGAACCGAAGTCAACGAAGAATACGTTACTTCTGTAAGTCCGGGCTGGCATAGTACCAACTGCAGCTGTCGTTGAACCTGGGTTAGAACCTGCAACACCATCGGAGCCACCTGGACGTCCATGGGGCTGGTCATATTTCCAGTCACCTGCTCCACCGGCATCACCATAAGGGTCAGCCGCGAAATTGTTAGCTTCAGCTTCATGCTGACGGAACCAACCACCATGGTTATGTTCCCAATCATACGCGATACCACGAATATCTTCAATCAATTCACGGTCGATTTCAAGAGCAACTTCCTTACCAAGAAGGTCAGTTAGTTCACGCTCAAGGTCAAGGTTGTGATAGGCACGAAGGTCTTGCGCAGCTTCCAAGGTCCACAGAGCGCGGAACTTACGAGTACGGGCAGTAACAGCCTGTTGCTCGATATGGAAGTTGACTTCAGGAATACCTGAGCCAGTCAAACGCTCGCCAGCAGACACGAAGTATTGAGGACCAACTAAGGTATCTTTCGGGAATGCAGCGATTTGACCTCCAACAGTACCGGAAGCATCAGTTGTACCATCTGTGGACCCGTCACCTGCACCAGAAAGTTGCTTACCGGTGTTGTCGCTATCAAAATCATAAGACGGAGCAGATACATCCAACGAGTTTAAATTGCTCTGAGTACCAGCAACGCGGTTAGCGTATACTAGGTTGTACTTAGAGTAAACCGTCTCGGCATTGATAGTACCATTCTCATCCACACCAGCACGGGAGTGACCCAAGTAGAATACTTGAGAAACCGGACCTTGCATGGGCTGAACCCCGCAGATTTTATTGGCGAGTAATTCCGGGAAAACCCGGCGAACAAGTGGAAAGGCGAACTTTTGAAACGTCCCCAAATTACCAACTGTCGTCGCTTCGTCAAGAGTCTGCCCTTCAGAGGCGGCTTCCGTCAGGATTGCTTTAGCTTGGTTCTCTAGGAGAACGGCGGTTGTATGACGAGTATACTCGTTTTCTACGCCTTCAAGAATTGGTTCCCACTTCTCAACTAATGCTTTATTTGCATTTTCTAACATAATTATTTTTCTCCTTTAGCTTTCGCCAGGTTAATTACATCTTCAGTTAGGAAGATATTAGTAGCCGCTTCTACTGAAGGACGGCTGGAATCGGGGTTGTTATGGATAACGACAGCCGACTCAGAAGACTTAAACGGAAGTTTAGTAGTCTCAGTCAGGTTGGCGTTGTCCTCTTTTAAAGAGGTTACCTTATGATTAAGGATAGTATTTTCTTGTACAGAGGCTGCGATTTGGGAATTCAGAGAATCAATGGATTCCTGTAGCTCAGCCTTTTCTTGCTTAAGTTCAGAAACAGCGCTATCGACGTCTCGTTCTTCCAGGTCCTGTGCGACCAAAGTGCGAATAGTCTCGTAGACTTTCGCGGCACGGATAGTCTCGCTTTCAGCTTCAACTTCTTTGCGTGCTACTTCTTTAAGTGAATTGAGCTTCGTGCGAAGAAAGCCGCTAACTTTTGATTCAAGCATGCGGACTTCTTTCTCAACGCGCTCCTGTACGATATCATCTACAATATCCGCGACTTCTTTAAGCCCGGATTTTGAGAGTCCATCAGGAAGGTGTTTAGCAAGTTTTTCGATATTCATATTTCTGCTACCATTGTTATTTACTATGTTTAGGGAAAAAACCTATTTTTTACGTAGAGTTTTCTTTAGCATTGCCAAATAAATTTTTTCTGCCTCGTAATGATTTTTCTTTTCCGTGTTCGGATTGACTGATTCCGTGATGGTTCCTTCGCTCACTGTTGGATATGCTCCGAAACAGGACGGGTCAGATACCATATCCCACGTAATCATTTTTAAATTATCTTGAACGCGGTACACATCTTCTTGCATATCGTGCTCTAAGCTTCCAGTTCCCCTGGAAGAAATACCCATTTTAACGCCAGCTTTAATCAATTCTTGTAGAACTTTGCCTGCGGGGGTATTAAGGATTTCAGCCTCTCCTATCACCTTATTACCTTCTAATTGAAGGTCCGTGATAAGGTGAGAAGCGTTGGCTAGATGAACAACCTCCTCAGAGGGATGGTCTAACTCTCCGATTAATCGGCGCTCCGTAATCTGTGGCTGGAGCCTGTTAACCTCTCTTTCTAGAATGCTCTTAGGGTAAATTCTACCGTTACCGTTCTTTGCTTCAGCTTCGCCAAACAAACCACGCACCTTGATAGTGTTGGTCTTTTTGTTCTCACTTAAAATTTGAAGTGATTCGAATCGGTTTACGTCTTGAATTAACATTAGTTTTTGGCGATATAATCTAAAAAGTTTTTAGCGGCTTTTATTCCTTGACGGGCTTTAAGTTTTTTATCTTTCTTTTTCATAGTGGGAGCTTGAGCAGTCCCAATATTCCCCGTGGTAGTTGCTTCCTCTAAACGAGAAATAATCTCTTTAGCTCTTCGCAGTACACCTAAATCCGATTCCGAGATAAAAATACCTTTAGTTTCTTTTTTCTTCTCATCAATACGAGGATTCGGGGTCGGCGCGCTTTGTGGCTTTGCAGGTTTTCCTAAGACATTACCTATAAAAGACTCTCTTAGGTCATCTGTAATTTCTAACAGCTTACTATCTGAAGGTACAGCAGGGTGTGCATGTTTATTGCCCTTAGCGTCAAAAGGATTCTTAGAAGAGTCTGTTAAGGCTCCTTTAAGAATATCATCCGCCATCGCAGCAATAGACTTGTTGCCCATAATTACTTACCTGCTGCTTTTTCGGCGTCAGCCTTAGCTTTAGCTTTCTCTTCCGGGGTTTCTGGCTTGTCTCCTTTAGCGGGGGCGTTGCGCGCGCCAGACTTATGAGCTTTAGCTTGGTCAGAGTCCTTACCGAACTTCTTCTCAGCAGACTTGTTCATAATGTCGTCAATGTCGTCATCACTAAGCTCTTCGTTAACTTGCATTTTGATGTACACATCGTCATCGTAATCGCAAGCTTCTTTGAGAGAGTACTCCTTACCATCGAAAGAAACCCAGTTAGTATATGAGTCTTTTCCTTCGGTAAGCTCGTGAGCTTCTTCGCTGGTCATTTCCTGAACACGTACATAAAGCTCGTTCTCGAACTCATATACATCTTCCTCCAATTTGAAGTATTGACCATTCCACTCATATAAAGAAGCTTTAGGCTCTTCGCTCTCCTGAACCGCTTGGCGGGGAGCCATTTTAGATTCAGTTACGACTTCCTCAGCCCCTTCTGCTACTTCTGCTTCGTTCACAGTTTCTGTTTCCTTCTCAGTATATCCCAGGGATTTGAGGAAGGACTTACGTAGTTCGTCATTCAGAGGCTGAATGCCGGTATTTTTATCTTCGTTGATGATGTATTTCATAATTCTAAAGGGTTTCGGGCGGACCGTAAGGTCCTTATAACTTATTTAGCGGTTAAGCTCACTTTTTTAACTCTGCTAATATCTTTTCTATTTCAGCAAGACGTCCATCTTGCTCTTCATCTCTAGCGTCAATGTCTTTTTGGGATACCGTGTTATGAATATCGCCGAACTTTTTAATCCAAGTACGTCCTCTTTTACTGATGAGAGGTACTAGAATAAACAGTAATAGGTACCACCAACCTAGCTCGTAGATTAAGCCTGTGGTTTCATGAATGGTACTTGCGGCTGTCCCCGGAGCTGGGATGCCTTGTTGAGCGGCAGCCAGTGCCACGGTAGTGTCTACACTTTCATTAGGAAAAGCCATCTGTGCCCCGGCTACCCCTAATGCTCCGCCTGCGGCAGCTCCAGGGGGACCGCCAATAGCAGCGCCGATAAGCCCTCCTCCTGCGCCTCCGGCGATAGGCATCAATGTACTACATGATGCCAGTAGGAGGAGGGGTATCGCTATCAATTTCATTCTTCAGAAGTTTCCTCAGAATCTTCACCTGTCACATAATCAACCGCGTCAGTGAGAGCTTCTTGCGTTGCGTCCACAGCCGAGTTAAGCATTGAGCAGGAGAGCAGGAAAATGCCTGCGAGAGCGCCTAGTACAAACATGAAGAGAGACTTCCAGTTTGCAAGGATGAGAGAATTAACGTTACTTAGTATTGTTTTCCACATAGTCTTTTATATAGTATCGTTCCTAAGATACTTCACCTATCCTACAGTAATAAAGCGCATTCATCCAAATGGTAGAACTTTTCGGGTGACCCGTTAAATGATGTTTTAGACAAACAGGAACGGGTCCTCCAGCGACACCTCCTATAGTAGCAGCGATATCAGGTACTTCAAAATCAATCACAGAAGTACAGCCCCCGTAGTCATCGTCATCATTTCTATCGTGCGCGATTCTGATTAGGGCTTCTGAAGTCGTAGCTGTTCCATTGCCGTGCGTACGGAGTTTAGGTTCTATACCTCTTTGAAGACGGGGAAACTGACCTGAGTTGTTATCTAGGTGTTCCGGATGTTCGTTTGGAGTCATAGTAATAGCTCGGTGCATGGCTATCCATTGGTCGCAATTTGAATTTCCCCAGAAACTTGCGTGATGGCTGTGATATGCCATATATCTTCCAGGCATTAATTGCACCCATCCAGAATACTTGGTGTAGTTATTTTTCTGGTGCCAAGATGCGCCTTGCCCTACTGTCCAATCGTGGTCAAAGTTAAGTCCGCCTACCGTTCCCGCCATATCATTAATCTGACTTTGAACGTCTGCTTTCAATGGGTCTCTATTAATTTCTGTGACCATGACCTCATCCAAGTGGCTTTCGGTAACGAATGTGTTCTGCGCACCGGGGGCGGCGGCGAACATGCATGCTTGTCTTTCTCTCAAAGTTAACTCGGTGGTTCTGAAGAATGGTCGGATATCAATAATGTGTTCTTTGGGTATATGTTGCCCTGTTTGGTACCCGGCTGGAATATAAACATAACAGATGGGTAAGGAGAATATGCCTTCTTCATTCAACGCTTGGTTTAATTGCTGGTCAGCCGGAAACTCATCTTTATTCAACGCCCTGTAAAACGAATTAACTACATCATCAGGAGCGGGGACTGTCCCGAACTCTGGGTTGTCCACGAGGTCCGTATTAGTACCTAGAATAAGTCCGTGACCTTTTATAGGGATATCTTCTTGAGCAGTTCCGATAGTTTTAAACAGGCTCATAGTTTCTTTTCTGTTCCACGTTGACTCGTCATCAACGATGATACCTGCGCCTTTAACAATACACAAATCAACTTGACCGCCAGGGTTTTCTGTCATGCCGTCATCCATAGAGCCGTCTCGTCCGGCGGTTAAACAGACTAAATCTAACCTGCCTAAAGGTGCGGTTCTGCCTCCAGCAGTTCCAAATTCAGAGCTATCGAAAGCAGGCATTTCAAATCCGATTTTGCCGCTGTACCTGTGAACACTCGTTCTTCCTACGGTCCTAGACATAACGTCCCAGTTATGACTCTCGACAAATTTGGTTCCATGGTCTTGCCATTCTTTATTTGTCGCCTTTTCTTCTAATCCTGTATAAGCATTCTTGTTGCCCGAGTTACTGTTCTTGCCTGTGGCACGGTTATTTCTCGCGATAAAATTACCGGGCTTAACCCAAATCTTGCCTGGGTCAGCTTGAATACTGTAAGGTCTTAAGTCGTCAAACCTACCGCGACCAAATGTTTCTACAGCATCCTCTTCTCCGGGGTCGGGGTTAGTAATAGCGTCAATCTGCGCTTGAAGGTCTCGGTCATTCCCTAACAACTGCTTCAATGGAAGGTTGTCAACCTCGTAGTAATACGGGTCGCTTGGTAAGTAAAATCTAATATCTTCGTTAATTCCCATTATAATAATCTATCCATATCAAAGAGGTTGAGGGACCTAACTCCCACGCCAAATTTCTGTCCTGCAGTGTCAGTAGGACTGTTTGTTACCCCGTCTCTACCTTCTCCACCTGCTTTTCCATCTATATTAGACCTATAAATCGACACGCCGTTGATTCGTTTAGATGCCATATGCTTCGCGTTCTGGAACAAGTTACTTGAAGACTCGTCCAACCAGTTTCTCATATAACCTTGCCAATCCATGTTAATCGGAGGTATTGGGAATTCAGGAGACGTTTGCGTTTCCGAGTACCCTGACGTTGATTCCATAAAAGCACCAGCTCCGTTGCCGGAAACATAATAGGTCTTATGTACGCTCATCTCCGCAGGTAATTCAGACACACCGCTTAACGCGCTAGGCGCAGGTATACCCCATCCAAAAATAGGTTCTGTTGAAGATAAGTTGTACTTGCCTTGAGACCACATTTCTACACCGCAATGTCTACGTAAGTCAGAGCCCGGCAAGGAAGATGCATTGGGAGTAAGCGTTAAATATCCAGCAGCGTTAACTTGGTCTATAGGTGTTCCGCCGTGCTCGTCAGATGCCCATAAAGTTTTTAGCCCAGGATTGCTTCCACACATCAAAGCACTAATCTCATAGTAACCTTTCAAGTCTCCACGGTGACCCATCATCAATCTAAAGATTCCGAAGTTATGAAATTCTCTTCCTAGTAATCCATAACTAGTCATACGCCCGCCATACCCATAATAATCTAAGGCTACGCCGTTATACCATTTTCCAGCGGGTCCGTGGTACCCGTTACCAGAACAAGCAATCCACGGGTCTAATTTGTTAATCAAACTATTCGATGCATGAACTCTAGAGGTATCAGCAATATTCCATATTTGAATTTGTGAACCTAAACACCAGTCACCGTCACCAACGGTTAAGTCTACACCGGCAGGGACTCCTGTGTTCATATAACACTTAGTATCATCCATCCCGCCCATGGCGAGATTCCATCCGCCGCCACCTGCTCCTACGGTTGCGCCTGCGGCAGCGTCGGGCGCCATTCCACCTTGGTATCCAGGGTGACCGTAGAAAGTTCGGCTGCCCCAAGTTTCGCTGTGGTTAGACGCATCGTACGTGGTAGGGTAAGAGCCGATATTTTGCTGTACGTCGTATGTTTTATGGTTACCGTACGAGACTGTAGCTCCTAGTTTATGAGCCGCGTCGGTAAGGCGGGAATTATTCACAACTGTTGAGTCGGTTGTTTGACCTCCTCCTCCACCTTTGAAATTGTTTCCCCCAATCGTGCCGTAATTATCCCAGTAGTCAGGGTCATCGACGCCATCACCAAAAGGATTAGGTGGAATATTACCTCCACCAGGGGGGGTGCCTCCATCAGGAGGACCGACCCAGCCGAACACCCCGTCATCCATTAAACCTTCACAGCCCGCGCCACATACATTATAGAAGGCTCCTGATACAGCTCCCGCAGAGGCTTCGTACCAGTAATCAACTAAGTTACTGTCTACGTAACTACCTTCAACAGCTCTAACACACATTCCTCCGGTAGTGCCTTGTGCGTGTTTGTTGTTCGCGTGAAGGTATCCAGGTAGAACATATGGTTTCTCACTTGCTAAAGGTCTAGCGTGAGCGTGATTTAAACTTACTTCGTTCCAATCTCCAATAGAGCTAGTGAATGCATTAGGGTAAAACTTAACATGTCCCCCCGATGTTGAACGAGCGAACAGGGCGTGCGCGTCGCCGTATGCAGCGTCTACATTGCTGGCTAGTACGTCAGTACTCCAGGTGTCGTTGGATGCGGTATGGTCAATGTTTGAATTGAGAGAAGTGTTACCTTGAGTACTAATTTTAAGAGGCATTCCTCCCAAAGCGTACAAATCAATGCCAGAGCGTCTATTAGCTACAAGACAAGCTCGTGTGGAATGTACCTCTAGAGATGTATGATTACCGGATACGGCTCCAAGCGCGTCAGCTAACTCCCATCCAGATACATCTAACGTATTATTGGTTCCGTTTACCGTGGGAGGGTTAACTTTAATTTGTGAAGTATTTTCAGATAAAGCTCCAACGCCAAATCTAGAAATCTTAGTTGGTCCTGTAAATTCTACAGTTGAATTATTAGTGGCGTATACTCCCGCACACAAGAAGCTTCTTTTCTGAGTATCGTTATCCCAACTATCGCCGTCCGTTCCTGAAGGTACATACGACAAGGTTGTAGTTTTGTCCTGGCTCCCTCTGAACACGATGTGCGAGTTATTGTGCGCAGCGGCTACTGCCCCTTTAGCAAAATCTAAATCTGCTTTCGCTCCATAACATAGGTGGGTAAACTCAGCAACGGAGTTATCGTTTACCTGAATGCCAGGTAAATTATTCTTTCTGTACGGAGTAGCCCCGTGGTGGGACATAGGTAACGAAGAGACCGAGTGAGTATTAATCGCATCGGGTGTCCAAGTAGCTCCTCCCCATTTACCAAAATAGGTCGGGTACCGCGTCATTCCGTAAGGCATAACAGTGGAGTTCTTCTCCGCTAAAATGTTCTGACCATTATTGTCGACATGGAACTGGGCTCTGTTTCTAATTCGCTCTGTAGGGTTAGCTATAGTATTTCCCGGTGTCTCGTGGGCACCTCTTCCATTTATAATTTGCCCATACGCATCAGGCACAGCACCGTACTCATCCGATTTAACGCCGTATACTAGTGTTGAATTTACTAAATGAATACCTGCATTTTGGTTATCCTTAACCGTAAATTGAGGTAGTCCGAACGTGCTTCGCAGACCGTACACACCCGCTTTAACATTGTTAAACGAGTCTATGCGACCATCAAAATCAAAAGACGTTCCTTCACAATAAATCCCGTACTCAGTATTACCGTACGTTTGTAGGATAGAAGTTTTCGTATCTCCGCCAGAACCACTTGCGTAGCCTGCAGCTTCTACTCCAGAGCTTCCTCCATTAGGTAAGAACGTTACACCAGCGTTGGTGGTATCGGTATTTTTTATACCTCCTTCTACCGTACATCGTCTAAGGTCCATACCCCTACCATTCTTCGTAAAGTTCAATAAGGATTTTCTACTGTTTGTATAGGAATCTCTATCAAACTCAATAGTAGTGTTTACAGCTTTAACGCCTGCTCCATCTCCGTACGCTCCGCGTGGAGCGGGGCTTGTTCGAGACTCCCCTTTGTCATAATTTCTCCACCCAATCCAAGAACCAGTAATCTTTACGTGACTGTCCTTTAAAAGGAATCCTGCTTTCTTAGCTCTCATCCCCGTACAGTTATCTAAAATAACTTCCGAGCCGTTAATATCTACAGCATGATTTAGATTGTGTGTGGTTACCTCTTGGCTATCGCCTGCTCCTGAGGCTGTGTCAGCGCACAAGTTGGTTAGCTTAATAGTTCCTTGGCAATCCTTTACACTAATAGAGCTGAAGTAATTACCATAACCGATTACGCTACCCCGAACAGTGTCTGGTACCATATAATCCCCTCTATCCCATTCCAAGTAATGGTTTCCTGTATCCCCTGTAGTAACTCCTGAGCCTGTAAATGGTGCGGCATCCAAACCGGTAACCATTACGTCATGTAGAACACCATAATTGTGGAGCCTAAATTCATTTATATTGGCACGAAAAACGGGGAGTGTCCCGCTGGCGACGGAAACCGTCAACCTTCCAGTATCGTGGTCAGTGTCGGGTCCGTTTTGCGCAAACCATCTAGAGTGCGTTGTCCAACCAGCTACGTTCTCCCCTAAAGAAGCCTGTAGTCTTGTGGATGATGCCGTTGATGCAATCTGAGAACTAACACTCTGAGAGGACACATTTAAAATGTGGGGAAGCGCGCCAGCAGGTGAGGAGGATACGCTGTCTATCGTCTTGACTCTCGCATCGCCGTCCCAAGCAAAGGCGCGGTTTACAACTTCAAGCTTGCCATCTCCCTCGCACGTGATGTTAGCAAGGTCTAGTTTTCCTAAATTACCGAATGTGCAAATCTCAATCAGTACAGGAAATTTTAATTTTTTAGGAATCCTTTCTACAATATGCTCAATCGAATCGTATACCCCGTCACTGCCATCCGTCTCAGAACCCAAAGAGGATAGAACCATCGTAACCCCTGTCTGGTTCTTCCCAGGAAACCCCGCCATTTGTAGGAGGAAATTCTCACGAGCTTCCAGCTCCCAAAGAGGGATGTTATCCTGCTCCCAGTTATAGAAAGAGCTTGGGTCATATTTGGCGACGTTATCAACATAACGAAGTCCTAAAACCCCGTCACCGCCAGTACTTGAAGTGTGTTTAAAACTAACCATTAGAATTCAATTGTCCACCTAAAAACTAGGATGAAAGAGTCCGTTTTGTAAATCGGCTTAAAGTATCTATACGCGCAAAGCATAGATGTGTCTGTGCTATATGAAGAGTGGTAAGGATTTTTACTCCATAACCCTATCTCATTTAGTTGTCTGGCTCCGCCAGCAAGATTTGTAATCTCCCCTTCCCCTACATTACAAGAACGTTCGTCAACCACAATTTGATACATAACTCGTCTAGGAGATACTCTTTTAATATAATTAGCAGGGATTACGCCGAACGGTTTCTCTGCGGTAACTGCTCCATTCGACAACATATCATGTACAGAAATATCTAAAAATCCTGTTCCGTAATCCTCTTGAGAGAGAATAGAACTAAGTTGGGACGTACTTGAGACTTGTTGTTCCGAGGAGCCGCTTGTACCTAATTGGAAGTATGCTATTTGAAAATTGTCGACAGGAGTGTCTAAAGGAGCATCCATCATTTCAGCTAGGGTTGCACCCATGCCGCTACAAATCACATTATCTTCTTCATAATGTAATTCTTTATCCCCGCTTGGAAAGTGTTTCCAAACCTCAAGGTGTCCTTTGCATTTATTAAAATCGTAAAACTGCATAATTAAAATCTAATCTTCCATATTATAGTTAGGTAATCTGTGTTTTCGTAATCAATATGTAACCCGGGAGGGAACATTACTTTCTTTGAGAACAATTGAAACACAGGATTAAACACAGGGTCCTGATTATATAGGGCAACATCAACACCTTGATTACCTGTATGTGTGCCGGATGCCGCTAAGAACGGACCAGGTCCTAATTTATCTATAGTCTTATCCCAATTAATACCGTGTAGACCCATAGCCCCTACTCCTCCATAGATATCTTCCATAACTCTCCACTGGTCTTTGGTAATCCTCATAATATACCGTAGCTCTTTGGCTCCGGCGAGGGCGGGCTCACTCGTTTCTCCTCCTGCGTAGCGGGTGTCTCGAACCGATGATACGACAAGACCTGCACTTGCGTCTCCGTACGTATGCGTGGAATGATTTCCAGGTACTTTGTAAATGTAACCGTCACTGTTAACTGACTGGTGCTTGTTAAGAACACCTGATACATAGCCAATACCTGACAAAAAGTCTGTGTTTGGCGATTCACCGCGCTTCTTACCCGTAACCCAATCTGGAAAGTAGTATCCTGCAGAGGGGATGAAGGCGCCTTTTTGGACAGCCTCTTCCCAATCTCGTTCTCCAGTTTGAGAAGGTCTTAGTACGTTGTTTCTAATATATGCTCCACCTGATGCAACGGCTGGCGGGCGGTTGCCTCCCCTTGCTTCACCCGGTCCTATGTTAAACCATTGAGCGCGATTCATGAAATGACCTAGCTCCCCGGCTCCAGGAGAAGTGGGTTGCAAAGTTGTGTCTGTTGGGTTAGGGAATTCAGGGAAATATATATTAGATGATACCCGATAAGTTGTTCCGGAAGTTTGGTGGGGTAAATCATTGTTCCCAAATGGAAGGTGTCGAGTAAACCAATCGAAGGCTGGTGTTACCCTATACTTCTTCAAAGTTCTTATCCAGGTCTCTGTGGTGCTGCCAACCGTCCCGGGTCCGTGAAGATGTACTCCGAATAAAATGTCGGCATCTTGGGAAAAGGGCGGTACTTGTATTTTCGGGCTTAAAATATGTGTGTAAGCGGAGACGTCATTTCTATGCCCCGTGGCTATTCCTCCGGAAACCGCTTTCATGAAGGGCGCTTTTGATTCCAGCCATTGAGAAGTATTCCAATCATAGAAATAAACTCTACCTTGGTCTATTGTTCCCGCAAACAGGTTAACGGGAATATTGGGTATAGGGTTAGAGGCGTCACCAGGAATTTGGAAATCTCCCTGGTTCTCGCCATAATGCTGAACCAAATCAATACCAAATGCTAATTGTTCTCCTACTTTAACTCCCAAGTTACCAATTCTATCATGAAAGGTTACTATAGGTAAGGTCGTATCTGTCGTTCCGCTTCCTTTATCCCTCCATGGTCCTATAGATGCGTAAGGAAGATTTTCGTGATACCGTCCGTAATCTGGGTTATCGGGAGTGGGGAAGAGGGTTACGCATTTTTCATGGATGATTGTAGACCTAGGTATAACTCCACGACATACGACTCCTGAAGGAGTAGGTGTATTGTCGTGTACAGTACCGTCTTTGGTACCGTTGTTCTCTAACCATACATAAGTTCCAGGTGTTTTTTCTTTTAGGTAGAGACCTAATGAGTCTAATAAATTCCCCTCACTTTCACTAGTAAAAATATCCGCGCGATACGCATCAGGATTTAAATTATCATTTAAACTTAATGCTGAATCGGTTATCGATACCTCGCGGATAGCGCAAGACCCTGCGTTTACGTCAACTAAATCTAGAACATACACAGCATCCTCAGTTAGCCCAACCGAATGCATATTGGTTAATGTAACCGCAGCATCTACGGAACTAGCATGAAATCCCATTTCTGGTAGTAGAGCCGCCTGTCCAACTATATCGTAGTTGGTACTGTCGGAAGTTTCCCATGACTGATTTATGAAATCATACCACAGTTCTTCTGAGGCTGTTTTTGCGCCGTCTTCAGCGTTTCCTAAAAGTTTTAATTTCTTAACGTACAGAGGCTTATCGGAATCTGTTGTTGAACTGGTAGCAAATATATTTGCTGCGATTTGATAATCCCCTATCCTACCCAAGCCATCCGAAGTGGTTGTCTCGCTCTTAGTGGTTGTTAAAGAGTTACTATAAAAAGTAACCTCGGGAGAGACTGAACCGGGGGAATAATCAGTATGGAACTGATAATCATTATGTCCTCCTAATGGCAAGAAATATTGAGGGTCCCCATATGTTGGGGAGGTAGGTGTATCCCATTGGTTGTTTTCCCAGTTCCAAAAGTGCACAGGCGAAGAATCTATTGGTACAGAGCTTAAAGCTAAGTAACCTTTCTCGGAAGACTCTCTGTAGCTTTCACATTCTAAAAAATACTTAGTACCGGCGTTGGCATAGAAAAGTTCCCTCTTAACTTTGGGGATACGTAAACTATTTTGGTCGGCTTTAATACGAGAGTCGCCGCCTCCATATGGATTTGTGGTAGCGCCGTCAGTACCCTTACCGAATTCATTAAACTCAGTACCTGGTCCTGGCACGCCAGCGGCGGGTTTCCTTAGCAGGTTAAAGCCGGTCTTTCTATCTAAACCTCCGCGATACGCTCGAAGATACACCCTAAACTGTGGCGAAACCGAATGTATAGGGTCAAGTTTAATATTGATTTGGTATTTCTTTCTGGGTTGTAATCCGGAAAAGCGCTGGGTTAGGGAGGTTCTGGCTCCATACGTATCCCAGTTATTAGCATCGGCATTATACCCCGACCTCCCGGAGAGTTGCCCGGTTTGAGAAGATAAAACGAAAACGTCTCGGCTACCTTCAAAAGGGTCAAAGTAAGGGACGTTGGTGTTGCTACCGAACAGATAATTCAAAGGGGTTGCGAACCTTTTTTCGTCCATGTGTACTTCAGGAACTAACATCGCGTTAGTAACCGTTCCGGAAGTAGTTTCGTTGTCAATTCCGAACGTTCGAATATCCCAGCCAGATAATCTTCCAAAGCTAAGGTTTCTAATAAAGTAATCAACAAAAGTATAGGGACCTGTTGTATGGGAATGTCCTTGCTCTGGAGTCCCTACGCCCGCACCCGTAATCTTAATTTTATAAGCTTCTTCCCCCGCTAAAGGGTCGTCGAACTCAACGTTAGCGCAGAATCTATGCCACGTATTTGGTATCCATGCGTCTTTTGGGGCGGGGGCGGTGGCTTGCCAACCTTCCTTCGGGTAGATATTCTCGATTTTTGGGAAGGCGCTCGCATCCACGCCTCCCACTGTCCACCGCTTCCAGTTATCCCCCGCTTTCGTGGGGTGGAAACAATATTTTTGCCCGTCTCGTATTCGGGTTAACTCTACGGTCAAAGCTGCGCTTCCTAATCCCGAAGCCGATATTGGGTTGGCTAAGAAATCAAATGTCAGCATTGCTGTGCCGTTTAAATGTCTGAACCCGCTTCCTGTTTCAATTATCGACTTTATCCTGCTCTGGTCAGATACATCTTGCTCTCCTTGAATAATCCAGTTGCTGTATGAGTTATCTAAATACACGGTCTGGTTTATTTCAGCATAACCAGGAGCTGTTCCGGATACAGAGGATACACTTAAAACGACGCCATCAGTATAACCACTAGCGTGGGTTCCTTGGGTAGTTAAAGGGGTAAATTTTCGCACAGACCCGTACCCTGTGGCATCTAAAGGCAGCTCTTGAAAAGTCCGAGGGGATACGTGATTCCAATGTGTCGGTGCAGCAATACCTAATACATTGCAGTCGCCGGGGTTGGGGACTAATGTGCCGTTAACAGAATCCCCGTCCTCAAAATTATACCAACTAGTAAATTCTCCGTCCGTTACAAATGAATCTCGTTTATTAAAATTAGGGTTCTTTAGAATCTGTTTATCGTGGTCATATAAGGCAACATCAAAAATATCTGCATACTTGTCTTCGTGTCCTCCAGCCGACATAGGGTCAAAGTCATCATCAATAAACCCTTTGGAAGGTAAATCTAGTTCGAGCCAATAGTTCTTGTACGATAGCCTTGATTGGTCTATACTATAGCCCTCTAATTTAAATCTAAATGATTTAGAGTCGAAAGTGGTGTTATCTAAAGTAATGTGCTTTGTTATCGTAGGACTATCGGTTTTTCCTTTCACTTCCCTTACGATTAGATTTTTAATCTTTAAATTAACAGCATCATCTTTTTGTTTGCCGAGATAAAAGCTCCCCTTTTTGAGCGCGGTTGTCTGGGACAGAGGATGGTATCCCGTACGAGGATAAGCAACATCGATTACGTTTCTTCCGGGGTTGACCGGGATGGACGCTCTGTCCGTGCCTTGTCCGAAATCATTATACCAATCAGTGTTAATGCATATGTTAGACGTGTACGTCTCCCCATCGCCATTAGTCCCAGTGTGTATGTCATACGCATCAAACTCTACACGGTATGTTCTTCCTGGTAAAACGGCGTGCCCTCTAAGTCTTCGGGAGCCCGTATAGGAAGCACTAGTGGTGTACGTATACACACTATCTCCTTCTGTTCCCGATAAATGGCAATACGAAGAGACATTAGTCGGAGCCGTTCCTTCGGGGGCTTGGTTAGAGAAGCCGGATTCGTACCAATCGCTACCGTCATCAAAGGCTCCTCGACCCCCTAAAACATCCTCACCTAAGACAGCCTTCTCTCCAATAGGAGACAAAACATGTACCCATTTTCCAGTATCAAAATCAAGGTATTGTCTCTTTTCTTCATTTACTCCTCGATAAAGTTTTACTCCAATAGGAAGTCCGTTTGACCTTCCATCAAGTTTAAACGTGTATTCGCTTCCTAATTTAATCGGAACTTTCTGTCGAACAGTAAACCTGCCTCTAGCTGCTTTATGCGTAAACTTATTATAAAGTTTTGTACCAGCAGCAGTACTCATCTCATGTTCGGTTCTCTCTACTCCTCCTATATCATCTACAATCCAATTTTCAGAAGTGGTTTCTAAAGAAGAATCAGTAAGAACATTAGGTCCCAATTTGGTATCACCTTGAAGATTCTCTAAATATTCCCATTGGTTAGGACCTACGGCTCGTGGCGGGTTAGCGATTTCAAAGAAATCCCTGTCCTTCATTGGGAGCAATGTATGCCTATCATCATCCATCCTGCGAATTTCTACGCTGCTGAGCCATATCTCCGCCGGGAAGCTCCAATCCATACCTATTTGAATCTTTCTATTGTATTGTGCTCCTTGCTGAGATTGTTGCCCATGGTCTCTGTAGTGTCTAAACACAAACTCGTTATACCCATTAGATGCGAGCATTGTAGGCGGACCAGCGTTTGTGATAGAGCCAAAGTGTCCCTCGCTCACGAACATGGGAGCCGTTGCACTCACAGAACTCATACAAAAAGATATTTTGTATATTCCATCGGGGAAGTCTTCTTTAAGTGCTATCCATTTTGAGCCGGTACCGACGCTAGACATATGGCATGCGCTGCCATCAGTTACTGGGTAGAAGTTGGCGCCGTCAGGAACGCTACGAGCCCGATGCCACCCGTCGGTTCCCGTGAAGAAATTCCCGTGTCCGCTTAGGACATCCTCGCCCCATCTAGGACCGTATCCCGATATGTCATGAGTCCATCTGGTTAAGGTTTCCGCAAAGTAGTCCTTAGCAGGACCAAGGGTCAACGCATTAATCTGGAAGCTAGAAACAGAATCCGAGCCAGTGGTAGCGTACCCACTTTTAATAGCAGAGACTTGATTCCTATGAGCCATCATAGAAGCAATCATTTCCCTTCCACCATCTACAATTAGATTATCCTCTGAGAACAAAAGCTTGTCCTCAGCTCCATACGATTGATAAATTTCTACGCTACCCTTCATCTTCTATAAATTCGTAAATTCCGTCTGTTGCGGAAGTGGACCCTCCGAAAAATTCCATGTATTCACTTCTAGAACCTCCAGAAGTCCCGTATTCATCTTGCGAATAATTAATATTTCGAGACAATTTCGAAACCCCTAAATCATCAAAGTACTTAAAGACAGTAAAAAAATCATTTTTTGTATAATCTTCTAATAATTTCCCTAAATCCATATCCCTAATCTCTACAGAAGCTAAGTCGACTCCATTATATACAAACTCATTGCTTCTAGGTCCAGTTTCTGTTCTACATATTTCTAAATAATAGGCTGTTGAGGACGTATGGATATGATTCACGCCACTTGCTAGAGCGTTATAATGGTAAGGCGTTCTATAGTTCTTTGTGTTAAAATCAAGTACATGAGTCTCAAGAGCGCTTGACGTAAAAGCTAGAGTCTTCCATTGTTTATCACTATGTATGTCACACGGCTCCCACATACGTTCATCCCACGACCATCCCCATCTAGTATTCGGTACTCCGTGCCCTACTAAAGGAGTTGGTTCAGTTACAAGTCTTACTAGTAAATCCTGGTCCCCTCCTGGGTTTTCATTTGTTTTGGAACCTGTAACCTTCATCTTATAGAAAGTATCAGGGTTCAAACGATTGCCTTGAACACCTGTGTTGTATTGCGTGGTAGGGTCGTTTTTGGTTATCTCTTTCAGTTCGAGATTAGCGACGTATAGTTTTCTTACTACTGCAGAGTCGGCTGCGTTTGCTGGGCACAATATAAAGGTGATTTCATCGGTTGGTTCAAAGTTAACAGGAGTGTCAAAGAACGTACGCCGTTTATTCCACATTTCGTCTGCGGGGAAATTGCCGTCATTATCGACGAGGAGGTCAGCGGCGGTTGGGTTTACTAACCTAGGAGATGGGGTTCCGAGTCCGGATACTGTTTGACCTAACTCTGAAAGTTTACTAGCAGTCGTTGCTACCCATGTCATGCCGTACATATGAGGACCTTGCTTGAAAGCGGGGGCATTAAGCTTGGTGACCACGTTCTTAGTTTTATTCCATATAAAAACATAAGGAATGGCAGCCCTGTAATTCGCTAAAGCGTCAAATGTTACTTCATAAGTGCAAGAAGGCTGAAGGGTAATATTAGTTTCTATAGTAGGAACATGACTGTAGCCTATTTGAAAACGGTGCTTCGTTACATTTATAGCAGAGAAATTAAATTCAAATGCGTTTGCCGAAGTTTTGGTAATCATACTCTTCGGCGTGAGCGAGAGGGCTGTCTGCGTACTTCTTTCCCCTGTACCACTTACAGTGACTAACCTAATTCCAGAAGCTTGAGCAAGTCCTGCGTAGACGCCGACATCGGTACTGCTAACCATGGCTGGGTCCCTGTTCATATCTCTCGTAACCCAACCAGCAACAGACGAGGTCATCATTCCGTTCAAAGCTACGTCTTGAGGACGGTGTTTAAGGTCTCCGTTTGTGAACAAATTCTTTCCACCATTTAAATTCCATCGGAGTCTTGTAGTCTCTCTTTTATCTGCACGTGGTTTTTTAGTATGGAACGTGAGACTCTTAGGGTTATTGCTGGATATCCTGCCGTTCGGACCAAGTTGATTTGCTATAATAAAACTCTCGGTGTTACAACCTACAATTTCAATCCCAGATAAAAGTGTTGAGTTTGTGTAAATTGTTTTATTGAATCCCGCTCCCTCCTCCGCATCAGCGGGGTTTATATAAGTGTTTGCTGCACCTTCGACGAATTGACCAGTTCCAAGTCGTACTTCGCCTCCTGTAACATTGTAGTACCCGTGCCGCAACGGACCCACTCCTCCTCCAAACACTGTATGCCAGTGAGGGTACTTGTTATTAATAGTGTCTGGTTCCTGTCCCGGGAACCCGGGTAAATCCCCACCATATATGTGTTGGTGACCACTTAGAGAGAAATTATGGTTTTCAAGCAAAGGTCCGAAAGCGTGGGCAATAATATTCCTCCCTCCGGCAAACGGGTTCTCCCCATCAATATAATTACGTAGCTGCCTACCGTACTCTCGGATATATTTGGCGTACACCATATTGACTTGTGTACCAAATTTAAAGTCCAGAATAAAGTCTTCATCAAACCTCAACCAACGCGCATCTAGTTTCCCCCTACGTAAAAAGATATCAATAATGGAGCGCATAATGCTGCTCCCCATTTGGTCTCTCCACGTAGCAATACTACTACCGTTAACTTCCATATCGGCTACGCCTCTGGACCACTGGTACGAGGACGCAGGGACCCCGCTTAACGTATCAGTCGGCTTAGAATCGTACACTCCCGAGTATCCCCCGGTTACTGAGTAGAACTGGTTGGCGGAAAAATCAAATCCCTTAGCAAGATAGCCTGACGGAGTTGTCTTCCCTCTCAAAGGGTTCATCCCTGATATAGACATGTAATCCGTCGACATTACATCTCCGAATCCCGTGCGTGTGTGCGGATAGGATGGCAGGGCGTACCTAAGGTTTCTTCTTCTGGAAGTATCTCTAACAGCCGACAGTTCCCCTGTTGTCTGTTGTGCCACGCCCCAGAAAAGCTCTTCAGCGCCTGCGCCCGTCTTCGCTCCATACCACGAAGCGGAGGGCATAAACCTGCCTTGTTGTGGCGCGGCGAAAGCTGAAGCGTGTCCAACCCCACTAAAGATGCCATTTCCCGAGGTTCCTCTAAACGAACACACAGAATAGGAGTCCATAATATTAGTCTCGTAATCCGTATCTTCAGTAAGAATTGCTATGCTTTCTATGCTGCTGGGTCTGATACCATCATTTTGATAGTCCTTATCAAACATCCAGCCCGTCTCGAATTCTCCTAGAAGCTCAAAGTTACCTATCTTAAGACCGGAGAAGTTTAGACCGCCCCCCCATCGTGGGTCACCAGCTACAGCGTTTACGCCGCCGCTACCAAGAGGCTCGCTTACTTCTATATTAAAATAAGGGTCCCCCTTCCGGTCTGGGTTAGTTGTGTGCCAAGGAATCATGTAACCAGATACCTCGTACACCCCGACGGCAGACGTTGTTAACGGGAAAGAATTAGGGTTATTTGCCGGGTCTAGTGAACTTTGACTAGTCCAGGACACGAACCCGCTTGGCGGGAGTTCAGATGCAAGGAGAGAAGATATGGGAGTAGACGCGTTATAATCGTAAACCTGACCTGTTCCTGTGATAGCGTAGCCCGGGTCGAATACCTCATATTTTAAAGTATAAGGACCAGCTAGCATTTCCAATGCATCCGGAACACCCCAGATGGAAGGTGCAAAGTTAAACTGGAGGTTTGTACCTGCGGTTGCTGTGTGGGCGGGGTCAGCATTACCCGTTATTCGGTTTCGCGTTACACTAGAAGTATTCCACTCCATATAACGAGCGTCCCCATCAACAGTTGCGCTAACTCCAGTCGTAATATAGTTTCCGCTGGTATTTAATCCATAATACGTGTACCCACTGGGAGCGTAAACATTCAGAGTGGCGCCACCGTTTAGGTCTGGGACAGCACAAACATCCTCTCCAGGATGGTCAAAGGCACCGAACGAACTCGCATCCTCGTACTTGAGGAAGTCCCGCCTCTGGGGAATCATGTACTTGTCGTCCATGTACTGTCCTACGTAAATCTTATTGATAACGTGGAACGGTGCGAACTGCCTAAGAACATCAACAATAGTGTCAATTGCTTTATTGCCTATCTTATTTGTCGCTTCTGAATAAAGTAACCGCGTCTCTTCAAAATCTATATTAGCAGCATCGAGCTTTGTGAAAACCGTAGATGATTTAGAGTTCCAATAATCTAATAAGGATGCCGATTCTATATCTCCTTCCGCTATAATCTCCTTATAGTTGGGAGCCAGTTGTTGCGAGCTTGTGAAAAATTTAAAGGCTTGATTATCTCCCCACGCTAACGGGGTGTCTCCATCATCTTTTACCTCTACAACATCTCTCAATAACGTAGCAAACTGTCCTACTATCCCTGATGGGACCTGTAAACCAAAGCCGTCGGTGGGGGATTGAAAGAACCCGGATAAATCCAACACTAACCTAGGGGTTATCCTAGAATTTAAATAGAACCTATCATGTTCCCATGGGGGAACAGAAATATGTTTACCTCGGTGGAAATACGACGGGTCGGGCTGATTTGTCCAGAACGGGGTTTCAGTGTAATCTATATTCCCTATCCGAATCATGCCATGGTTGATATGAAGATAATGTAATAGAGCGTCGACTAGAAATCTACAACTAGAATCTATATCAGTACCCATGTGTACAGGGATGTCTAAGTTATTTCTGTTTGCGTAATCCCGCCAATCATTTACCGTGGCTTGCAGCGAAGTCATATCCTTTGAAACAGGTGACGCCGTGCGTATTAAGTAATACATCAAGTTAGGGAGATAACTTTCCCAAGTCTCAGTAACCCCGGAAACGGTATTGTTAGGGTCAAAGATTGAGGAAGGTATTAATTCATTTAATACATAATCTATACTATTGCGGGTGCCCTTAGATTTGTAAACATAAATGGCTTGCCTTAACTGGTTTCTCCATTTGTCTACATCATCGGTTAACAGTTTCCACCCGACATAATGTGCTAAGTAATCCAAGAAGTCCGATGGACACCTCTCGATATCTAATAAGTCTCCTATATCTGTGACCAGACTTTTTATATCGTAGAATCCATATGCAATCGCTTTCAAAAACTTAGCCATAGCACCTTTACTTTCCATTCTCTTAGGCGTTTGACCTAGGATAGAAAGCTCAAGGCTATCTTTTAAAAACAAACTATTTTCATCTTGCTGAGTTGTCCAAGTCCCTATAAGAGTCTTTAACGACTCAAGCATTTGTGTACCGGAGGTGTAGTTGCCTGCCTGGTACGCGCTAACTTGATTCCATGGATGTGGCAGGTATTCCTGGAATCCCGCACTGGTCTCTCTGTTCAACCAGAAATACTCGAATAGAAGTTTAGTCCCTGCCTCCTCGTCGAACGTATCACCATAGAAAACGTCCCCCAAGGCACTGGTTATTAAAGCGCTAGGTGGGTCGAGCCCGGGACCCCCGGACGTGTTTAAGAAATAAAGTAGTCCAAGGTGGTCAACTAAGTATTGCTGTACGAGACCGGCGTCACTAGTTGTCCTGTCTACATACGACGATACCCCTGATGCCCAGGAAGTCTGCGCGTCGTTCGCCCTGATTTTAGGCAGTAAGGAACCAGAAACATAGTGCAGAAACTCCCCTTGATTTTTAAAGTCGCTCCATTGTTTCTTATCAGCTCGTAGAATCTTTTCCGAGAATTTTTGAGGAGTAACCCGTGTTAACTTATTTTCGGGCAGATAATACTGGTATAGAGTAGAGGTTTCAGTATTACCTGATACGGGTAGTAACCCGTCTATGTGCTTTATAGCTCGGAGTAATTTTCCTAATACCGCATAATTAACATCCTCTTCCTCCCCATATAACCGAAAATCTAATTCGTCATATAGCTCAGGGACCAGGTGTTGAACCTGGTCTATGTAGTTGTACTTAAAGTACTTCTGAGAATTTCCTCTATCTGATGTGGACATTATACTAATTCAACATTTAATTCAAAATTATTCAATTGAATAATCTCGTTAAAACTTACAAAAACATCTTTGTCGATATTGTCTAATTGAAAATACCTGACCTCGGGGACTTGAAGCATGGCATTTTGAAGTTCCGAAATGGAAAGTTTTTGACCGAACTCTCTACCGTCAACATGGAAATACTTCTTAAGGTGCCCAGCAACATTTTGTTTTATCTGCTCTTCATACCTCTCTCTGTGTCGGTCAACAAAAATAGTAGCGACTAAATCAACAGTACGGATAACACCGTCAACAATCGTAATTTCGTCAGTTAGCATTTTGTACCTGTTGTAATGTGTTAGCAATTCATTTTTAAACGCGATAGATGCTCTTTCTAATTGAAGGTCCGTTGCTTTAGACAAAACATAAACATCTATCATATTAGCACTAGCTCCGTTCTTTCTTACGGAAGCAATTGCTTTGGCAGTCTGACCTGAATTTCCTACAAACGTACTCGCTAAGGTTGCGTAGTCCTCGCCCGTCACCGCTCTATATTGCGTGCGGAAAAAATAAGGCGCGTACTTTTTGGCGTGTTCTACAGTCTCAGCATCGAACCCTCCAGTACCTACGGTCGTATTTTCTATTGTGCAGGCGTAGGAGTCTCCTGTACTTTTCCCTGTTAAGTTCAGGGTATTATTTATCATACTCCTCCCAATATTGCCTCGTTCGCCTCCTCCCTTCCTATATGTTATAACATAAGAAGCAGCGGGGGTTGGTAAAGACCCTTTAACGCCGTCGCCAAACGTTAGCGTTACCCCATAATCAGAAGTGTAATCCTTTTCAAAAATGGGTTGGGTGGACCCAGACGCCAAGTACAGTTTGGAAATTTCATTATAAATAGTACCTGTTCCTTCGCTGGATGACACGGAAATACTCCCCTCAATAATAGAGGCGTCATTAACCACGACCCGCTGTATGGACTGTCCGGTGTTGAAGCTGCCTGTTTGAGTACCCAAAGCTCCCTCTAAGAGAATTAAATCATTCCACTGAGCGCCGTTGCCGTCTGCGGAGTCCGAGCGGGATAGTTCTAAGTCACCTCCATCCATCGCTAGCGTACCATTAGCATTTTGTTTGTACAAGGTATATGTTAATATTCCGGAGTCTCTAGTGTTGGGTACATTGAATTCTCTAGCGTTTTGTGATACTATGACCTCCTCATCGGCGACTGGTACTGCCGGGTTTGCGGTAAGTACTCCCGTGGCTTTACTCGCTGTGGGACCTTTCATGGACACGCCTATTAATTTCAGAAGCTTATTTAAATTGCCTACATTCTTGACGGTTGGCAAGTACATTTCATTGGCTGTCATATCAGCTTTTAACGACATCTGTGCCGCCATATAAGCGAACAATTCCAAAAGCATCTGTCCTAAGTCGGACGTTGCAAAGTTATTGTAATCATTAGGGTATACTGCTTTTAAATAATCTCTAAAGGCGACTCTATATTCATCAAAGTCGCTAAGGGAATAGTCAATCAAATCAGCCTTCTTGTTATCAGGGATAATACCTAGTTTAGCAAAGTCCGAGGAAATTGAACCATCAAACCCTGAAACATTATACAGTCCCCGAAAAAATTCATCAAGTGTTGTCATATTGTTATCTCCACGGTTTCGTCTCTAAGTAAATCATCTTTTAGTGCCATTCTTAGAGTAATGGTAAGAGTATGTTCGTTTTGAACCAGGTCCAGTTTCTTAACAACTACTCTAGGCTCGTAAGTATTAATTGCTTGTACTATCTGTTTTTTAAGACCATCAGCTAGCAAAGGGTCATTTTGGTCAAAAACACCCATGCGAAGACCTGTCCCATAATTAGGTCGCATCACTCTTTCACCTTTAGAGGTTAAAAGGAGTTGAATTAGACCATCACGAATAGATTTAATACCTTCATTGTATGTGAAAATACCCCCGGTTCCACTAACATATAAAGGGAATGCAACACCCTTCACAAACTTCCTTTTAGAAGTAGTAAGGTATTGTAAATGAGGGTTGTAATCTATTGCCATTCTAATTTAATATTTTTAAAGAATCCCGCTTGAGAGGTGTAGTTCGCGTTAGCTTCAGTTATATTTAGAGGTTTCGTATAAATCTTAAAACTACCTACAAAGCCGTCTAGCCCGCTACGAGGTACTTTTTTAGTGACTGAGCGCCCGGACATTGGGGGTGAGTGTTGTCCTTTTATATAAGTATCAGAATCTACCGTAATAAGTTCTTCGCCTGTGTTGTAAGTATGGTTGGTGTTGGAGCCTAAAAAACCTAAAGGGTAATGGAGACCATTAGGTCTAACGGATATGTTATCAGTAAACCCACCACCTATTACCCAAGGAGTAAATACAGGGTAGTTGACCCTGTGGGTATTGGATTTGGCGTCCTTTATATGTGAACCCATAAAGCTCTCCTCCCACGGGAAGCAGTTCACTACAGGGGTAGTTGGAGCATTTTTTTGAGTAAGTTTAGTCGGTATTGTCACGGTCCCTCCGATAGGGTTATGGTCAAAACAATCAGACAGAGACGAGGCTGCTAGGAGCTCGCCATCTAAAAAGACAGATATCTTGTCGCTGTTATAATCAAAGGAAACATTGAAGTGAGTAAATGTAGAACTTACATCTTGTAGGCTTTTGCCAGAATCTGTAAGATAGGATTCTTTAACCTTCATACCTAACTCACTAGTGTCTGTTCTAGCAGGTCTCATGCCTACTGAAGCATCAAAAGTTTCGGCGATACAGACGCTGTGACCCCAGTTCTTATTTGGGTCGGTGGTAGTAAGGTTCTGTCCTACGGTAGGTAATACGACGAATTCTAGCCCGCTAGTGTTAGCGGAGTTCGGCTTGCCTCTATCTCGAAAACCCATTATCAGTCCATGAGTTTTTGTTAAGTCGGGAGCTTTCGCCGATATACTTGCGTTAATATCGGGCAAAGCTCTAGCCGCATGTACGAAAGTTTTATCTACCGGACCACTATTTTCATTCGCCAATATTAATCTGTACCTATGGTCCACCGTCATCGCTGAATGCACGTTAGGTACATGAGTCCAGAAATCAAAGGAAACCCCTTCGGGTTTAGGGTAGAATAAGTTGTCTAATTTTCTAGACCCGTTGTAAGGTAGTCCCCTATTTAAATAATCAGTAAACGAGTTCGGTAGTTGTGCGTAAGACCCTTTAATTTGAGTATATCCGCTTCCCCATTTTGACTGAGCATCTAATACAGTTCCGGTCATATACGCTATCCCTGTCCCAGATGGGAAAATATGATTAGTGTCGTAAGCCACTAATTTAGCGTCCAATCTAGTGGAACCCTCAGCGGCGTTGTTTAGAGTTCTAGTGGTAGACGATGCCTGAACAACGTCGTCAGCGCGTAGAAAATTATAACAAATTAAAAGATTATCGGTAACGATATCATCAGTTATACTTTTAACTACTGGCTGCGTAGCACTATGCGCTCTAGCGTTTATCGCGCTGGGACCCTCTGAATGCACCCAATCTCCTAGCCCAATCTTATCCACCGCCAACGCATTTATAAAAGAGAATGGTTTCCCCGGCGATACCACAAACCGTGGTTGGTGAGGAAACACGACTTCATCTAAATCTTCTGAGAACAAGGTTACTTTCTTTTGAAAATCTACCTTAGGGTTCAGTCCAGAACCTCGAAAGAAAGAAAAATCATTAATAGGTATTCGGGGAATGGGGCTGAACCCTCCTTTTGATAACTCAATACCGCTTGATGTTAAAGACTCAGCAGCATCACCGGCTTCGAGTCCTTTCAGAGTCGCGTACTTACCCAGGAAAGAGTCGGATGGATTCCACTCTAAAATAATCCCTGCCCCATATGCAGGGTCGTCTGCTGTAGTTATAAAATATCTCTCAGCTCCAAATGCCGCAGCCAATGAGAGTTGCTTCTTTCTCTTTTTAATTTTTACATCATAAACCGACGCCACTGCGTTTAACTGGGCGTAGGAGTTTTGAACTAATGCATCATCCACAGAGTACCCTAGAGGACCCAAAAGTTCGTGTAGATGTCCAGAAACATCTTGAATATGAGTAGCTTTATCATCCTCAAACTGTTGTATCACATCATCATGTTCAACGAAAGCTAAGTAAGTAGGGTTATCGGGCTGAACCTCATAATTCAAATCGAAGATAGTGCCTATAGCATCAGATATCTCATCTTCAGATAAGGGAGTGCCTCGCCCTCCTTTATTTGCTGCATACTCTAAATTCCACATAGTACTCGATGCACTTGGAGGTATAATTTGAGGAGGCAGTCCTCCTTTACGAGAGTCATAGTAAAGTCCATCTTTCGATAATACAAACTGTCCTTTGGTAGAAACAGGAGGACCGTACACTAAATCAAAAGTGGGTTCTGCAAGAGGGTCTTCTTCCAGTACCTGCGCTTTTAACGCAGCAAGCATTGCTTGATTTTCCCTGTAAGGTTGGATAATCTGGGATTCAATAAAGTGCTTATTATTTGCTATTACCTCTTTAGCGTAATCAGACACCTCAGGCAAATCAATCGCGGACAAGTTTAGCTTAGGCTCTAAACAATCTCCTGAAGCGCGACAGTTTAATATTTCAGTTATAGAATCCAATGTTAATTGAATTCTGTTTAACTCGTTTTGGGCTTTTGCTCTTTTAGCAAGCGCTGATTTGACCCGGTCTTTAGTAAAAGTATTATCAGTAGCTATCCCTGTCACTGTGGTCTCCCCGAAGAAATTAGCTACTTCCGAGGTAAGCGCAGTGAGCTGTGATGCAGACGGTTCTTGCTCTACAGTACCCGGCACAAAGACAGGCGCTCCACTAGGGTTAATGGTCGTGTCCTGCAAAACCTCTATACCGTTCTTAATGGAAAGGGCGGGACCTATCAAATTGTCTCGCTGCTTTTTAGCATCTTCAGCAGAACCACCCCTAACGGAAACACGCCCCTTCAAGGGGTTTCTCATAGTATAAATCCCGCTTAATTTTTTAATGCGGGTATTGAGTGTAGCCACTTTTTTAGCTTGTTCCGCCTTATCGTTTAATAAAGCATTAGACAAGCTAACCAAAGTCTGGCTAGGCATTAAGCTTAAGGTTGAGTGGGCGAAAATCATACGGTTAATAGTTTGGGATGACCCTTAATTACTGAGTGTCCACAAGTTGTGGCGTCTCCTATCCTAGCGACGGGGAACCCCTTAACCCGTAGCTTAGAGCTAGTAGTGATAACCTTCCATACGCCCGTAGCGTGTGGAGGATGTGGAAGCCCGAATGGCGCGTGTCCTGTGCCCCAAGCGGTGAGTAGAGCAATAGGTTTTCCTTGTATTCTTACATGGCAATATACAGGGTTTCCCAGCAAGGTTGCGGGGGGCGCTACGACTTGGTCGAACAAATAGGAAACAGGTTTTTGTGAAGTACTGTGCCATTGTGAACTACCCAAGCTGAGCGTCTTCTGTATGGACGCCGGTCTTTTGTACTTCATCGATATGTGGACCGGGGTGGCTCTACCTCCTGAGGGTGGCGGTATAGATATAAAGCCCTCTCCACCACCCGTCATAGGGGGTAGTAGTATCGGACTAAATAAGGTTAATAGGGTCATTCTATAGTATTTATATCTATTCGGGCATTTCTATAATTGTGCAATGGACGGACGGAGCCCATCCGTTTTCTGGAGAGTACTCAAAGTCGCCGCCTGTAAACCTATCCCCTCTACCTTGGTGGTAGTTTTTCGCTTGGTTATCGTAACCGTATCTTGTTATCGTTAAATAAACCTTTTCCGAAGGTTCAAGGTACACTAGTTCAGGGTGGTCGTATATGTATTTATACAAGTCCCAACTCTCTTTAACCATAACATTCCTGGCGTGGTCTCTACGTACTCCAGCGGGAGTGACAGAGAAAAGGTCAACAACACTTTCGAGGTGTCCAGCGGGAGCCGGTGGGGAGAAACGAACACCTAATAGAATTGCGGGGCTTAGGAAGGTATTGGTTATTAGCTCTATATCTATAGGGAGGTTTCTCCGACTAGATATAGCCTTATTAAATCCTGCGTCGGAAACCTGTAGCCCGCTAACATCGAAGTACGAGGGGAAATTGTGTGGTAAAGGAACCTCGGGAAAGAATGCACCCTGACCTGCTCCGGTTCCTGATGCAGTGGTAGTATTAGGGTCTGCCGTGAAGGGTGAACCTCTTTCGGATAGTACGTCTGCTAAACTAGCATTTGCGGTAATGGTTCTCTCTGGGGTTTCTCTATAAGAAACCTCCGTGGTACACATTAAATCATCCAGGAAGAGTGGGTCAGATGTTGCCGCTACGGTGCCTACCGTAGTTATGCCTGTGAATCTAATCCATAACGATTGACCGTCGTTTAAGGGTGTTGGGAATGTTATCGTATCATTGGACCAAGGGCTATCGTCTTTACCTTCAATTCCCGTTATTACTTGTGGTACCTTATCATAATAAAGTTTGGTTCCGTTGTGTTCGATGAAAAAATAATAGCTGAAATTTTTGTAATAAGAGTGGTTGCTGTCGAAAGAGGTTGGTAACCGTAAAGTAACTTTTGCTTGGTCTACCGTCGTCATCCCTATAGAATCTAAAATCTTGATAGCCTCTTCCCCAACAGCTCTGTTACTGTCTAGGTCTCTTCCATACCATTCATCCGTTTTAACGAGATTAACCATTATAGAATATCCACTCCTACTGGGGAAATCGTTACGATTGTGCTTCCTACTATCATTTGAATCGATGCGGGTGTCATAGTAAACGTGGAGGCGCCTACTGTCATTGTTATTTTGCTTCCTGCTGTTATCTTAACCTCTTTATCGGCATTGATTTCTGTGTTTGATGCTGTCTTAATTTTACAATTAGCTTTGTGCACGTCAACTTTAACATCTCCAGAACCCGCTTGTTCTATTGCAAAATCTCCGCTGCCTCCAGAAATCATATGGTGCACTTCCCCCGAGTTAGAAGTCCAATGAATATTCTTACCTACATAACCTTCTAAAGAGTCAGGACCTGCGCCTTCATCATTCCCGGCGCTACTTCGTATTTTAACTTGGTTATCGTTTTCATCTACCAGATGTATAATCTCGCCTCCATCTTTGGAGTCCGCGTCACTTAAAATAATACGCTTATTTCCGTGAGTCTTTACTTTAATCTCGTCTATATGCTTATCGTCCACATGCTTTTCGGTCATAGAGATAAGGTGCTGAGACGGATGCTTAATAATAAATGAGTTCGGCTGATTATTATCGTGGTATATGTTGCTATCTGAGCCTCCGTTGGTAGGAACTCCGTAAGTTCTTACCGGTGTATCGTCGGGCGCGGAGCCGTCATCAGGTATTTCATCTAAAATAAGGTCTTTCTGCCCGCGCTCATATGGTTGGGGTTTAGAATCAGAGGTCACAGTCGTAGGTACATAAACCCCTCCTAACCACATATAGTCACAAGGAGGGTCATCGGGACACATGTTTTTGGCGATGACGACAGTAGAGCCAATTCCAGGAGTCATTAACATACCATACCCTGCGCCTGCACAAGGCTGGGAGGCGTGGACCCACCTAGGGCTGGAGCCAAAGGGCTTTGCCTTCACATATAGTTTACCGGCATGGTCCCCGTCTTTCGCGTTAACAACCGTGCCTAGGAATATGATAGGGTCAACTTCTTTATCCTGGAAGGGAACTGTGGTCGGGTCGTCGTCAAACGCGGCTACTGCAGCCTCAGCCACACCGCCGAGAACTGTTCTATCTGCTAACCATTGTAAAACTCCCATAATAATATTACAGTACTAATTCACATTATGTTGATATGTTTTTCCGAATTTAGCCATTAAAGAAGCATCTTTCATTAAACTAAATTCAGTGATATAACCTTTTGAAGGGTCAATTTTATGTTTTAAACCTAAGATTCTGTACGGACCAGAGAGCCAGTGGTTGGACTGGGGAGACCTAGGTTCCCTTACTTCAAGAAGAAATCTCCGGTGCTGCATTTCTGCCACAGGGAGGTCCATCTCTGGAATCCCTAATGTAGATATTTTTAGTTGCCATGCTTCCTTTCCTACCTTTACCGCAAACGCAGCGGCGTTGTCAAAGACTCGATTTTCCCCGGTGTTAGTAAACTGTTCGACAATGGACAGGTCTAGCCGTTTTCTTAGAATGAAAGTCTTTTTCTGCTTAACCTTAAGCTTCCCACCCTCCATTACATGAGCAATGTGTTGTCGTTGCTCGTTCTTCTGGGAGTCGATATTGGAAGTCGGGAATAGCATATTCTTCATATTTCGGTCTCTCACGATAGAAAAGAATATTCTAAAATCTTCGGCGCTGTATTTTTTATCATTATTCTCACCATAAACCAAGCCGTCAAATGCTTCTTGGTCGTGGGTGTACGCTTTAGCCATACTATCAAGAAAAGATATAGTATCTCCAGTAACTTCATTTACTGATTCCGCTGTATCTTTTTCGGTTCCAGTAATATCGGTTATTTTAAAGGTTACCTTAGACGCTCCGGAAACATCCGCAGAGCCTTCCGCTCCACTATGGTCTATAATGTAATTAATCATCCCCTGTAACTTATGACCGGCGTCTGCTTTACTCCCTCCAAAAAATTCTCTAAAGTCGTTTTGCTGCCTCACCATGTAATTTGACTGCATTAAATCGAACAAAGCCCTATTATCAGATTTAAAATCCAATTTACCTACAATAGAATCAGGAAACCCATACCGCATCCAAACCAGACCGTTGTGTTCTGGGGCATCGGACACAATTTCAGGGAAAGAATAAATCCGGCTAACCAGGAATTTCTGAGCTATGTCATGTCTTAGCACATGTTCAGACGCTATAATCAAAACCTGGTCATACTTTTTCAAGTCATTGAACCCTATCTCAATACGTTCGGCTTTTTCAACTTCTCCATAATCTGCGGGCTTAGCCTGTGTATCCATTTTCAAAGCTACGGCTAATTCCTCTAGCTCAGTATTAGTTAACATATTTAAGTTAATAGGTTGCATAGACAATGGGTCCTGCGCTGTCCCTAAGATAAACTGATTGATAGCTTTAATTACATTTTTAAGTACCTTGTCTATAGGAGTAGACCCTATCGTACCTAATGTCGCGTAGTATTGTTGTGCCCCCATTTTTATGCCGGTCGATATTTTACCCCCTTTACTGTCGAGGTCGGGCTCCTGTTTGTATTCATCCGGCAATGCTACCTTCTTCCCACCAGGAAGTACCGTAGCAGTAAGTTCACCAGTAGCGTCATCGTGCTGTCTTTGAGTTGCGGCTAAGACTTGCATTACTGTTTTCTTCCCTTCGTTAGTGAGCTCGTAGTCATAAGCCCTACCTTCCACCTCAACCTCCGGATTACCTAGTACCTCTCCCGCCCCTTGTCGTCCAGCCAGTATACTTTCTAGGTCATTACAGCTCATGTCCTCGCCACCTGTGAGAGACCACCCGGCACCTTCTTCCATCATCAGCTCTACCGTTTCGCCAGTCGGATTACCCCGCCAGTCCAACTCGTACACTTCAACCAAGAACGGTTCTATAACATCCTTATCTTTAAAATCCGCTAAACTTTCCCCTACTAGCTGACCCTCTTCGAGAGTAAAATCAAATTCATCCTCCACTAGATTGGGCGGAGCGTCCTTCTTCCCCGATTGGTTCTTAGCGAGAAGAAACTGTTGTTCAGAATCAGACAAGGATATACCTAACTTAAGATTCATTCCTAGAGAGTTGAGTAGATATTTGTAAGCTTGCGCGATGATATTAGCATTTATTTCGCCAGCCTTCTTCTCGCTTTTATCTGCTAACTTGGCAAGGTCCGTAGGAATTTTAGACGTTAGAGATTCATTCAATGCGTCTAATTCCGCTTTTGAAAACTCAATCTCCCCTGAAGATATATCGTCCGGGGAACCCCCTCCCCCATGAACGTCTTTTCTAGCTTGGGATACTGTGTCATCCCCGGGCTTATTCAAAGCCATTACCATGCGTGCGAAAGCCTGGTCTATAGAACCTGTATAGGAAGGGAAGCCCCCTTGTAAATTACCCCAAACAAATGTTGACGGAAAAATCGATGCGTAGTAAGTTATTATCTCCGATACCACCTCTGAGGGTCGTCGGAATTTATCCTCGTCGATTATAGGAATGGTTACTGCGTGTCCTTTGTTATTGAATTTATCACTTTTGCTTGTGTAAGAAAAAGGGTCTACCAAAACCAAATTAACTTCTTTATCTTTATTAGCGGCTAACTTAAATGAAGCCTCAGTTAAAATAGCTTTATGGATTCTAGAAACCCCGTCCGTTTGCTTAGGACCGTACCCCCACCGAATAAACACCTGTGGCATAGTAGGGCTGGAGGAAGTGTCGAAGTTGGACGTTGCCAGCCCTGTCGTTCTTTCCTCATCGCGGACCATATTATCATAAGTACCTTTGTCCAAAGGGTATAGTTTCGCATAATGCTTCATTATACTATGCTCGAACTCAGCCGTAGGGTTTATCAGCTTTACCCTATACCCCATCTCACCCTTTTTTTGGTCGAAATTGAATTCAAAAGACCTTAAAGTGTTCTTTAAATCAAATATATCGTCAGTTCTTTTGTGTGAAGGATTTATTAAATCCTGCTTATTGAACGACATCCACACCTGCGGCACAAAGTTTGCTTTGAACGCTTTGGTTGTGGTGGGGTTGTCATGTATTCTAGGGTCTGCCATTTTATAACTGAGGAATTACTATCTGTTTTCCAGCTTTTAAATCTACAAGCTCATCAAAGACGTTGTTTGCCAAGTTTATAACCCACCATAAGTCCGGGCTACCGTAAGCATCATTAGCGATAAGGTCGGGTCTCCCTTCCATCCCAGCAGGTACTATCGCTAACTTCTTAGGCATACTATCAAGATTGTCAACAAAATTTTGAAAAGGTACAGAAAAGGATGTCACGTCCACGGGTTTCCCCCTGTGTATACGCGTTCTTTTATCAAAAAATCTATTTCGCTCAGACATTTAATCACTCTCGTCTACAGGTAAAGGGTCGATGTGACCGAGCTGATGAAGGGACTGCCATCCAGGAAGGTCTCCCTTAATCATTGAGTTGTCCGAATGTAAGTTCCCGTGTATTCCTCTCATCTCTTCTAATGTTAAAGCCACCTTAATCCTATTTGGGAATAAGGTTCTCGTTTCGTACCCAGCAGTTTCCACTACGGAAAGTTTGTACTGTTTTACAATACACGGAACGTTATTATAAAGACTTCCAAATTTTAACAGACAGATAGGAGGACCGGCAATTCGGTCGCCTCCGCTGTTAATAACTGAAGCCCTGATATGATTAACTGCGTAATGAAGAAAATCCATAACAGCATGGAACTTTTTGCCGGGGAAGGTTACCGCATTATGCTGGTACTCATTAAAATCATTAATGTTGGCTTGTCCTAAAAGCTTTTCCCCACCAACACCGGACACGGCATCCGATTGCGGAATATCCTTGATATCTTTTTTTAGACTAACGTCCCAAGCTACGATACTATTTAAATACTCTGTTATTTGTTTCTGATTTAAATCATCTCCTTCTTTTGCTGCAGCTGTGCTCATCCTTTTCTTGCTTAACCAATCCCAAGAGCCGTTACCCCGAAAGAACTCTGCGATGTGAGGTACAGTCATATGAAAATTAACCGTTAACTTTCTTGGCTTGGTGTAAGTGTACAGCCTGGCAGTGTCGTTCCTGAGGTAAATCTTAGTTTGAGCGTAATTTGCCTGCCTAGTCTCGGTGATTGTAGGGTTTTCGTAGAAGGGCAGGATTCGCGTTGCCTGCTCTGTTCCCCCCGCAGGGTCAAATGCGTAGTTGAAAGCTAAGTACCCGCGCTCTTCTAGCTTGTTATCGAAGGGGCGATTATTCTTACGCGTATCTACAGGTAGATTTTCTCTTGTTCTAAGGTTCGGGACAGTTGGATTGGAAGTGTTAGTACTCCACATGAAATTTAAGGGGTCATCGCCTTGCTTTTGCATCACCGTAGAGGAGAAATAATGCCCAGCAAGACCGAATCCTTTCTGGTTTACAATCTCCTCATTGGGAGTACCTTTCCACTTGGAATTCTCTTCAGCGCTCGCTAGCGCTTTGGGAACTATGTCCGAGTTTGGTGATAGGGGCGTTTGTTGGTCCCCTCCGAATAAATCATTTAAAAGTCCCATTATTGTGTGTCCCTGCCATCAAGCGCTTCCTGTCCTTGGTCCACTACGGTACCCGTTAATTCATTTCCCTCAGAGCGTTGCTCGTTGGCTTCGCTCGTCATCTGTGTTAACTCTCCCATCATGGCAGTATTAAGAGCCATATCCCGTGCAATAGTGAATAGAGGGTTATCCGTCTCGTCTCTCATCTGTTTTTCTTTTCCTAGTTCAACTAGGTCTTGGAGATGAGCGGTTTGAATGTCTCGTTTTTCATCAGCTTCTTCATTATCTGAGTGCATAACATACGCCATCGCGGCGATACCTCCAGCTACAACAGCTAGGGTAGCCCCTCCACTCCAGGTAGCACCAGCAACAGCAGCAATCATCGCATGTATCGGTTGCCAAGCAAGGTTTGCTACATCAATAGCGAAGCTTTTCATATCCAATACTTTTTTCCAAGCAAAATGTCCGACTTGAAGAGCAGTTCGTTTCACACTTTGTACCCAAGAGAGTTTACTAAACGTCGCTGTTATTTTACTAAACAGTCCCATTTGCTGCATGAACGGAAGTAACGTCATAGCTACCCCGGTGAGAGTCTGTAGACTTCTCTGGGATTCCATCTGCGCCTCTAACATAGCCTGTTCGCGCGCTGCCATACCATCGGGTTGAGCTTCCCACAACTTTTCATACTCTTGGTCATACCCCGCCGTGCCAGCGTCAAAGGCTCCCGTATCATAACTAATATCTTTCGTAATTACGCCATTGTGCATTTCAAGGCTTCCGCCTGAACCGTAATCTTTTCCATAGGTTTCTCTATCTCTAATATTCGCTGCCATAGGTGCTGCTTCCATCTTAGACGCCGAGGCGGCTTTGGCGATTCCAGCAGCCATTACTCCAGCTCCAAGTATGGCTCCTATGTTGTTTTTCATGAAGCCGCCCATTGCTCCTCCAGCCCGCTGGGCTGTTTGGGCGGAATTTTTTATTGCATCCACAATTCGGTTGGTCCTGGCGTCGTCTCTCTTGTCTTTAATCATTGCAGGACCAACAAATGCCGCTATCATCCCTCCTCCCATAACCCAAGGAGCCATACCTCCTAACTTCTCAATCCATCCAGCCATAGTTTGCAATACAGGAAGAATCAACATTTGGAGCTTCCTCATCGTCTCATCAAGAGTAGCCATGGCATCATTTTGTTTCCTTTGATTAACATCGGACTGAATCATACCATTCACAGCCTCATCTAGAGAGCCCCCGTGCTCATCTAACATTTTCTCAGCGAGGTTAAACTGCTCAGTGGTAATCCCATACTGCTTCTCCATTGCTTCCAAGATGAAAGGGGTGGAGACATCATTACCAGCCTGCTCCCGAAGTTCAACGATTTTCCTGGATATCTGCTCCATTCCAGCAGCCATGCCGCCTTCGCCTCCTTGGGTCATTTGCATAGGGTCTACACCTAGCATCATACTCCTCATCATACCAGCAGAGCCTGTCGTATAGTCCGAAATCATCTTGGTGGAAGCGTCTGCGAACTCCTGCCCTAAGGTTCCAATCATTCGGGCACTAACGACCTGCATAGCCTTAGCAGCTTCAGGACCAAAGGAGACGGTAGCTTTTAACAACGAGGACTTCATAGAGTTCATCGCAGCGACCATTTTATCACTACTTATACCGTATGTCTTAGAAGTACTGTAAAGAGTATCAGCAAGAGCTACAGACTGCTCCTCTCCCAAACCCATAGCCTGAGTGTTGGATATAATATTCTGACCTAAAGCTCCTACTCCCAAACCCAAAGATTTAGCTCCTCCAAGGAACCCTAAGGTGGATTCGCTCATTTGAGCCATACCTAGACCAGCAGCTTCTTTGAAGACAGCGATACTGTCTGACATGTTTAGTCCTTGGTCTTGGAAGCTCCTATTGAACTTCTGCATGCCATCCGCACCCATTTGGCTGGTAGTTATTAAGGTTCTGGTAAGGTCAGTGTTAGCTTGGGCTAAACCTCCAAAGACTTGTCTTAGGCTGAATATATTGGTGGTCCAGGCAGCAATACCTCCTATCAGTTTCTTGTTAACCGATGCTAAGCCTTTTGTAGCGGTTAAATCCTTTTCTTCCGCTTTTTCCTGGGCATCCGCTCTTGCCTCTTGTTTCTCTAAACCAATAGCTACACGTTCTAGCATTTCGGCTAGAATCTTGTTTTGTTCGGACTTTTTCTTGTTTTGATTACCCATCTATATTCAGAAACGTAGAGACGTCTATAGTATGTAGGCTTCTTATCTTACGTAGGTCATATGTGCGAACGTACTCTTCACGGTCTGGAAATGTTATATCTAGGGATTCCACATCGTTTAAACTTACATTAGTCCGTCCACCTAGCTCAGTCATAATCGTGGTTTGCTCATCCTGGCTAAATGCTCTTAAATCTACTCCGGTGAAGTAGCTGCGGGAAGGTCTTCGCCATTTACCGCTAGAGAGCCAAGCTCCTCCATGCAAAAGTAAAATAAGTGCATTTTGAGAGGATTTACTAGCTGTTGCACTCCTATAATAAAAGGAGTAAACACTGCCTACAATTGACTTTACGCGAGATGTGGTACCTAGATGAACAGCACCTTTTTCTTCGCCGGGTAAATCTTTCGGCATTATTCGGTTCGTTTTAGAATCAGACATGACTATATTATATTTATATAATTAAAAAAGAATATGGATACAAATACAGAAATACTAGAGTTCTTAGACCAAGTAGAGTATTGTTTATCCTTAAGGTTTAAAGAAAAATGGAGACATAGGTTTAGTTCTCATTTTATCTCAATATTTCAAGAGAAAATCTTACTAGCGATGACTAATCAAAAACCTTTGAAACGTTCTTCTTTAATATCTACGTATACAAAAAAATATAAATACAAAGAAGACGTGGTTATAGACTTCCTCACAGCTATTGATATAGAGAGTTATTACCCTATAGTATACGATGATTCCTTTTCAAAGCGCAGAAAAGCTAGGTTAGCAGAGGAAAAGAAACTACTTAGAAACGGAAACAGGGCTCAAACTGAGCCCGACTACTAGTCACCCTCAGCGGTTAGGCTTTATGCCTAGCGGTACTCTTTTCTTAGTAGCCTTTTTGGCTTTAATAGCCTCTTCCAGCATAGGTACTGTCCCTCCAAACTTAGGACACAATTCTTTGTATCCACACCAGTCACAGAACTGATTTAACATTGGAGGGAACTCATGCTTTTTTCGCTTACGTATCTCCCAAACCTTCTGAGTAAGCTTTTTCATATGAAGTCCGACGTGGTTACCAGTATATTTCACGGTAACCAGTTTATCGAGATGCGGATAGTAGTGAGCTAAGGTAATGTCCTCAATAGGTACTTTGTACATCTTGGACACTGCATATGCGTAGATTATCATCTGATGGTCGTTGAATAGGTCTTTCTTCGTAGCAGGTCTCTTGGACGTTTTATAGTCAATAACAAGATATTTGCCTGTCTTACCTTTTACTATACGGTCAATAATTCCGTTTACCGCGTAATCATCTATAACGTCAACACTGAATATTTGTTCAGTAGAAACGTGTTCGGTTAAAGTATCGTTAAATCTTAGAAAGTTTTCTAAGCATTTTATGATTTTTTCATCGGAATAACCATTAAAGTGATAATTGGGTCGTAAATTGGTCGCGAGCTCCTTTAATGATGCTAGAGATGAACAATTTACGCCGTCCTCGAAAATCTTGTGAATGTACGACCCGAACTGAAGGGCGTCCTTCGTGGTATTCTTGTTGTACTCGTCCTTCAAATAGAACACGTACTTGTACATGTACTTGGCTTTACACTCGTCGTACACTTTTATCTTCGATGGGGAAACTTTATTTATAAACATATGCGAATTCCTGCTAATATCATTATAGACTATTTATCCGAGAAGTTTCCGGTTAATAAGCGGACAAATCGGGAATTCCTTGTAAACTCCTTGTTTGCTGAGGATTACAAATTCCACATGTCCATCAATTCCGATACAGGGTTGTGGCAGGACTTTAAGTCCGGGGAGAGGGGCAATTTCATTCAGCTTATATCTCACGTGGAAGGTATCCCGTTCCAGTCAGCCAGAAACTGGGTACGAAAGAAAATGTTAGACAAGCCGGATAGCTTGTTTGATGTGTCTAATATAGCAGTAGAAAATAAAGCCCTTGGAGGGAAAAGCATTACTTCCGAGTTTAAAGATTTTCGTATTTTTAATACTAAAAAAGATTTTAGTAGTAAATCAATTTTTCGTAGACTTGCTTCTCGTTTTGTTCGAGGTAGAAAATTATTAGGAAAATTTATGTTTTGTCCTAAAGGAAAGTTTTGGGGTAGAATTATTATTCCTTATTTAAAAGACGGTACCCCCTATTACTTCCAAGCGAGAAGTTTAAATGGAGCAACCCCTAAGTATTTAAACCCTAGCCGGGATGTTCATGGTGTGAAGTCCTCGGATGTCCTCTATCCTTTTGACAAGAACAAGGAATACGTCTTTGTCACTGAGGGACCCATAGACGCCATCACACTGCAAACAAATGGTATTAATGCTACGTGTACCCAAGGAAGTCGAATGTCCACCACGCAGGCGCGTGAGCTTCGTGGGAGGAAGATAATACTGTCCTATGACAATGACGAACCTGGACGTATAGGAATGGCGGCTGCTAAGAAATTACTTCTCGGGTGTCAGGAGAATAGGATATACGCGTGTGTACCCCCAAAGCAGTATAAAGATTGGAACGATTTTCATATCGTCGCCAAACCCGGTGAGTTCGATGACCATATAGTTAACTCTATATTTAAGCTAGACTTTGATTTCTTCGTTACTGAACAATTAGGCTCATAGGCGGACTTATATGCGTCTGCCCTAAGATGGTGCATTTAACACGCACTTGGTAGTTTCCAGGTATGACCTTCTCATCCGTAGTATCTAACCTTAACATTATAGTATCATCACTTAAAACCTCAACCCCGTAAGTAGAAAACCCGTCCCCATCTATATCCATTATATCGGACCATGCTGGACCTGTAAGGGTATCATTGAGCCGGATTAATCTCCACTCCGCATCGGAAATTATCGAGCCTTGTAACAGGGATTCAACATCTTGAGTCATTCCCGGTGAAGCAAAAGAAAGGTCGGTAGTGACTACTATATCTTTAATCTCTCCGTCCTGAATATATTTTTGACCGAGTTTAAAGTTAGCAGTGCACGTGATAGGCTCCGTAATAGCAAACGCCCCGTCGTTGTACAATTCAAACGTGTTAATATATGTCTTCGCTTTTGAACCTGCTACATTTACTACAGTCCACACGTCCATATATTTCGCCGTGGCACTTACCGCATTTCCAGAGGGGTCGCCAACTCCATTTCCTGCAGTGATATCAACCCACTCTGAGTTGGGCACAAGTACTGAGCCAAAGTGCCCTGTCCCTAATTTATGGATACCACTAGAGTTACCTGAATCTCCGCCAAATTTATTTTCCTTGAAATAATCACTTCCTGTGTCGGTTATCCATTCTCCCGAATCGTTAAAATTTCTGAATTCGTAGTAAGCGCCGGATGTCGAGCTAACAAGACCATAATTCTCGCTTCCCGCGGTAAGGTCTAGGTATGAGTCTGCGTCGCCGTTAGTCGTATTAGGAAAAATATGAACGGAACAGACCTGGTAAGGGTCTGCATAAGCCCCGTCCTGTATGAGGTAGAAATCTAAAAGGAGCTTGCTATTTGCGCTAGGACGTTGGTGACGACGTATTACGGTGGTGTTATTGACTTTCATGCTACTTTATTTAGTACCTTTAGCGTTCTCCATTTGTTCATTTTCTCGTTCAACTTCTTCTCGGTATAAATCAAGGTATTCACTACGCTCCACACCCGACATAGACCTTACGTCCTGCAGGGTAAAACCTAATCGGTGTACGAGAATATAGCTTTCGTATGCTAGAGCCCCCGCACGAGCTTCTAGCTCGGTGAGAAAAAATGTTCGTTAAGGGGAATCTGACCTTGTTGTCCTGAACCGCACTCGATACAGTCGAAGGTTACTTCTTGGTCTAAACCGTAATCTGCCTTCATTAGTGTATCGCGAAGGGTCGCCACATCACGAGCAGTAGTTGCCTCGATAAACTTCTTAGTAATGATTTTATCCTTATAACCTCCAATAGACTGCACAAAACGCCATAGGTTCTGTGTTAGAACTTCCCCGGTAGCCATATAATCTTCGTCTTTGGCACGAGGGCTAATCGCACGCACCTCTTGTCCAGAGTCTGGAAGGGTAAAGGCAAAAGGTTCTTCGTAGTCGTCCGCAACATACTTAATTGGAATCTGGTCGATTTCCACCCTCATACGGTTCTCGGTGCGACAGTTAGTACATTTAAATACTACAGGGTAATCATTACCGTACGAGATTTCCCTCAACTTAAACAAGATATAATTCTTGTCGGGTATAGTTAGGACGTCGTGGGGCAGCCCACGTACACAAGACTCGAATATTTTCTGGATAACTTCTCTACCTTGAGACACTTTAGAGATGCTCCGTAGGTGTTTCTCCTCATCGAAGGAGAAAGGTCTTATTTCCACGGACTCTGGTTCATTATAAGCCTGACCCTTAGAAGGTAAATCTATTGGCACCCAAACCATCTTTTCGTTTACCTGCCCAAGCAGTTCTCGTAGAATATCTGGTACCTTACCGGTAGCCAGTCCCGCTGTTTCCTTAGGTGGTTCTGCTTTAGGCGCAGGTGGCGCCTCGGGCGCGCCTTCAGGCGTATCAGTTTCAAGACCGTGTTCAGCTTGAAATTCTTTAGCCATATCAATTATTGTTTTATTATCGTCAGACATGTTACTATTATAATAGTATAATGGTTAAAATAAGTGTAGGAAATATCCATTCATTATTAAAAACCGAGAATAAGAAACTCAAGAGTATATTACAAAAAAAATATACTTATAAGATTCCCGGTTATCAATATACCAAACAATATAGGAAAGGGTGGAATGGTGAAAAATCATTCTTCTCTTCCAAAAGTGGAAAATTTCTAACCGGACTTTTATATAGTATAGAAGCAGATTTACAGTATGGGGAGATACCATATGAGGTAGAGGACTTGAGAAAACCACTTCCGATAGGGGATACAGACGTAGAAGGCATTGAGTTACGTCCTTACCAAGAAGATATTGTACAGAGAGCTTTGGAACTGGAAAGGTGTATTATTAAAGCTCCTACAGGCTCGGGCAAGACTGTTATTCTAGCGGCTATCCTGAAAGCCTTAGAAGGGAAAACTGGGCTTATCTTCTTTACTAAAAAGCAGCTATTACACCAAACTTATAAATTTTTGACCAAGTACGGGTTTGATGTAGGTGTTGCTTTTGGGGACGGCGTAGACATTAAACCTGTAACTTTGTGCACGGCGCAGTCCATAGACAAGGTTTTAGACTCCCACTTGGACACTTCAGACTTCATTATCTTTGACGAGGTGCATGAGTTCTCCAAGGGGAAAATAACCAGTAGAATGGTTAAATCCTTTAAAAACGCTCGCGTACGTATAGGAATGACAGCGACAGTACCTTCAGAGCCTATATCCAAACTTAATATCGTTGGCGGCTTAGGTCAGGTCATTGAGGAGGTTAATGCTACTGAGTTGATAGGGGGCGGGTTCCTAACAGAGCCAACCATTAATATTATTGATTTGGAGGATGAAGGAACTGTTGAAGACACAGAGAGCACCTATTTTGAGATTTATGAGAAATATATCGTTGAGTACGAACGCCGGAACAATATTATTTGTGATATTGTAAAAAAAATAAACTCGTACCAAAATGACCGAAAAACATTAATTATTGTTAAAAACCTCGCCCACGCGGAGATACTTCATAAAATGATACCTGGCTCCTTGAAACTTGAAGGAAAGGACTCTCTAGCTGACAGGGATAGGGAGCTTAAGAAGTTCGTCTCGAAAGGGGAGCAAGTTATTATCGGTACAACTATTTTTCAAACTGGTGTTGATATCCCCGAGATAACCCATTTAATTAACGCCCGTGGGTTAAAGAGCGAAATAGCCACCCTGCAGGCTCTTGGGCGCGCTCTAAGAATTCACAAATCAAAGAATCAAGTTCATATCTATGATTTCTATGATAAGGTACCTTACCTACATAAACATGCGAATCTTAGAATTCGAGCGTATAAAAGCCTAAACCTAAACATACAAACAGATGAAACATTTAAAAGACGTAAAACGAGAACTTAATAAAATCCAAGAGAACGATATCTCTGCTATGAGGACTGCTATAGGTCGCTTCGAAGAGTGGATGAAAGAAGGACATATTGACGAGACAAAAGTAAAAGAGCTCGACAGTATGATTGCCGAGCTCCTTATTATGCGTACTAAGTTTAGTAATAATTTACTTCAGTGGTCTAAGCAGGGGTTTCTTCTTGACCAGTAGTCTCTTCCTCTTCCCCGTCTAGAATATCTTCATCGTGGATATCGGCTTTACTTAAGTCTATATCACCCAAGATTTCTTCTAGGTCGTTAACGAGACTTTTAATTTCACCCTCGCCTTCTGCTTTCTCGTCTTCTTCAGGAGCGTACTCAGCTTTACCAAAGGCATCATTTTGCATTGATGGCTCTGCTTCTACTTCCACCTCTTCTTTAAGCTTTTTACCTTTCTTCTTCTTAGAAGGTTCAGCCCCGCCAACTACGTTGTTAGCATCGCCGGGTCCGTTTACTTTATCAGCTTTCTCCTCGATAGGCTTTTTACCTTTTTTCTTCTTGCCGTTCTCTTCTTCTTCACCCTCTTCGCCTTCTTCTTCATCTGCTACGTCTGGTTCGGTACCTTCGGTATCATCGCCTTTAGCGTCCTTTTTAGCTCCCTTCTTCTTTTTCTTTGGCTTCTTCTCTAAGTCCTTAGCGTCCATGTCCTCCTCTTCATCACCAGCGAACTGCTCAGTAATTTCGGCGGAAAGAGCGTCAACCCCAAAAGCCTCTTTATCAGAGATAATAGTGATGTCTGCCTCGTTAAAGTTTTCCTGAAGGAAGCTGGCTACGTCAAGAACTTCGACACCGCCTTTCTTTTTCATGAAGTGGGCGAACTCGGAGCAAACATCGTGGAGAACACCTTCGCCCGCGCTCTCTGACACGATTCCCATAACATCGGAATAAATTTCAGCTAACCCTTTAAAAGAGGGGATGAACTTAAGATTCTGCATGTTAACACCATACTTCTCATTTAATGTATTAAGCACGGCGGATTTGTGTGGCTTCTTCATCTCAAAGATTTTCGCTACGTAGTCACGGATATCCTTCTGTGAGATAGTTCCCGGGTTGGTGACTTCGTATACTGCGTTGAGAACTTCGTAAACATCACTCTTGCTTGATAAAGCAAAATAAGGAATCTGCTTAACACATTCCTTAATGTTTTTAATGATTGCCGGGTCATTGGAATAAATGCAAGACGCCAAATCAGCTATAGAATCATTACCGACCCACATACGAGAAAAGCTCTCTTTAGCTTCAAGAAGTTCTTTACGAACTAATTCTTTCTCACAAATCATCTCATAAAGACTCTTCTTGTTATTTTCGGGTACGACAATGAATGCTTTGTCTAGTGCATCGTAGGACATGCGTGGGAGGTCATAAGCCTCGCTTACCAAACAAGATAAGCGCATGCCTTCCATTAAGGTATTGTTTTTGGCGATAGTCTCTTTGTTTTCGGTTAAGAACTTCTTAAGCATAGGGGCAACCTCTTCTAGTTTTTTATACTCAGGGGAGTCTGTAATGCTATAAGCGGCGTTGAAACGCGCAATCTTTTTATCAAGTTTAGACCGTGCTTCTTTAATTCTATGACGGGAAGTGAAAGCTTCCAAAATACTCTCAAAAGAACCTTCGGCTTTGTCAAACCTGTCTTCAGACAAGTTAGTAACAAACTCAGATACTTCTTTAGATACAGCTTCATCAATGCGCTCGTCGTCGGTAACAGACTCCAAACTTTCTACGATGAACTCAGACATAGTCATTTTGCCATTGGCTGTCCCATACTCGCACGTAATAAAATTATTCTTCTCAGACAAGAATGTAACCTTTCTGTGGGCGTCATCAATTTCAAAGATGGAAAGGTTTTCTCGGAGTAAACGACTTAAATAGTCGGCTGCCTCGCTAATGCGAACGAAAGTTTTGTCACGTGAATTAAAGAGATTATCAAATTTCATTTTTTTTATCCTAGTTTATATACGAATAGGGGAAGCGTTTTTTTAGAAAATTACCGATTTACTTCGGTTCTGGCTGGGGCGCGCCTCCTAATCCCCCTGGACCACCACCCATATCGGGTCCGCCGGGGGCTCCTTCTTCTCCTGGAGGACCTCCACCGGGACCCATTGGTCCAGCTGCGGCTGCTTGGTCCGCCAAATCATTTTGTTTTTGTTCTTCCATTTCATCTTCTATTTTACGTATTTCACCTTGGGTCATGCCAAAGTAAGTCTCATAAAGATATGATGTAGGGAATAACTGTAAACCCTGTACTGCTTGTACAACACGGGTTTTTTGCTCGTCAATCTCCAAACGACGCTTTTCTGTAATGTCGGAAGGGGGCGCCAACTTAAGTTTAAAGTCGGTTACCATTGATGGAGGGAAACCTTTCAATTGAAGGTGTCTGCGGTATAAAGTGGTTAAACCAATCTCAATATCACGTTGGATACGTAATACAGCTTTAGCAAACTTAGCGTCCAACTGCGATAGGTTAGCCTTTCTTTCCGGCGAGTTGTCCTTCTCAACGATAAAGTCCTTAGGAATCTTCATCGCAGCGAGAACTTTATCTCTAAAGTAACGTACATCATCAACTTCACCAAGGTTTTGACCCCCTTGAAGAGTTTCAATCTTAGTACCCTGACCGTTCTTTTGAGGTACGAAGAAGTCCTCATCGGCGGCTAGGGGGTTGTAACGCTCATCAATACCACCTTCGTTTTGGTTGTAGAACTTTTCTTTCTTGAATTTAGCCTTCAAGCGCTCCATGAACATCTCAACCTTGGTAGCAGGTAGGTTACCTGTCTCAACATAGAAGATACGGCGCTCTGGAGCTCTCACCAAGCGGTAGATAAGCATGGCGTCTTCCATTAAGCGGAGAGACTTCCACGCGCGTACGCCCGGGGCTAAAATTGATTTGCCGTAAGGGTAGAAGTGAGGGTCCGAATTGAAGTTACGGAAGTGGACCACTTGGTCCTTGTCCAACTTAATAAGGTTTTTCTTATCGGCAACCGGAGCATATTGTGGTTGACCCTCATTTGCCTTAGGTACTTCCTGCAGGAACTCCTTAAGATACCCGAACTTATCCTCAACTCGGAAGATATAGTTAGGATTAAGAATCTTAATGCGTTGAATACCAGCCTCAGCATTGTTTAGGTCAACGATGTTCTCAAGGAAGCAGTCACCGTATTTGCACACGTTACGAGTAACGTCCCAAAGAAAGCGCTCGACTTTAATAGTTTCTCCGAAAGCTTCTAGAACATCACGGATAATCTCTTGTTCGGTGTCGATTTTAAGTGTTGTGCCGCGTAGGTCTTCTTGAGTAGCGTCATCAGCATAAATGTCCAAAGCTGCACCAATCTCTGGATACTCATCCATTCTTTCATAATCTTGGTATTTACGACGACGTTCGTACTCAACCTGAGGTAGGCGAGGCATACCTTTCGATATTCCGATTTGACCGTTAGCTTGGGTAAAGACATCAGCATTCTTTACAACATCACCCGCTAAAGGTGTCTTCTTAGGAGGTCTTCCTCTCTTAGCCTTATGCTCTTTCGAACCAAAGAAGGACTTAAAGAATGCAGCAAATTTGCCGCTTAGGGGTCTGCTATCCCCAAACGTAGTAGAATTGGGGAAAGAGGTCATGTCTTCTTCCAACATGTTCTCTTGCTCCTCAATCATTTCATCCAAAATTTCGTCGTCTTTCATAATCAATCTAATACCCACCGGGTATCTTCGTCGTAGTCCTCATTATATGTACTCTTCAAGATAGCATTCCACTTATCTTCTTTTTCAACTTCTTCCTCATTTGTGAGAATTGCTATTGGACTACCGCCAATCACATCGTCCATTAGATAGCATCCTAAAGATAAACTCATGACTAAGTCGTCATTATATCCTTCGTCGGCTTCTAATTTACCGTTCTCATTAATGATGAAAGTGGCTAATTCCCTAAAGCTTCTCTCTGAGTTGATATGGATTTTACCCATTTTTAATTTTTCTTGCATAGAGTTAAGAACAACTTCACGAGTTTTCTGGTTAATCATCATTCCCATCTCGCCCTTCTCATCACACCACATGTTCTCGTACTCTTGGTAGTCAAACAACTGTTCAATGAGAGCCATTCCTAGACCGTTCCGCTCTACCATCATGTAAGCGGAATTGTATTTTCTCCCTAAGTCGCACAATAACTTAGCAAACTTAGAGATTGTAATCTTATTAGAGTAAAACTCCGCTACTTGCTCACCGTTGTAAAGGTTTATAATATGAGCTGCAGAGTAGTCGTACTCGCGCCCGAACGATGAATCCACCGAAATAACGTAAGTATGGTGAGGTACAGGGTCTTTCCATACCCTCAAAGTGTTGTTATGCTGCGATTGATAGTTATCTGAGCAATTATCTCTTATTCTCTTCAAGGTTCCGCCATCAACGAAGGTGTCACCAGTACCCAAGAATTCGCACTCATACTCCTGTAACCAAGCACGTTCCCCGATAGTAGGCTTCATAGTCTCCGCCCACTCCTCGGTATACTCAGGGTGCTCCTCCCACGCGATATCAATAATTTTAAAAGCACTTTCTCCACGTTGAGCTGAGTCATACATCTCATAGTACAGGTTACTCATCCCATTAACCGTAGAAATGATGCATGCCTTACCTCCAGTTGAAATAGTAGGGAAGATAGCCATCCAGAATTCACGCATCTTATCAATGAACGCCGCCTCATCAACCATCAACAAAGAGACTGATTCACCACGACCAGCACCAGCAGGTTGCGATTTTACCTTACTTCCAGTCGATAAACGTAGTTCGTGCTTGTTTCTGGACTCCTCTTTAGGTCTTAACCAAGCCGGTAGGTCATCGTACATGTTAACCAAGCGCTCCAAGAATGCTCTAGATTCTCTATCTCCGATGGAAACTACCATCACATTTTTGTGTTTATTGAATATAATAAACCATAGGGAGTAAGCAGCACATAAAGTAGTGATGCCCGCCTGCCTAAACTTCTTAATCAAAGAAAACCGTTCCTCATGCAGTTCAGTAATCAATCTTTCTTGAAATCTGTACATGTCAAAAGGGATAATTCCATGCATAGGATGTGAAATTTTAACGTAATTATTAATGAAATGTTTCGGGTCCTCCGAACATAATCTAATTTCGTTTTTAATTTCTTCTATATCCATACTATTATTACAGTAGACATATTTATATATCGATGAAAAAATACGCTTTTATACCAACTCGTGATGAAACGACTAAAAATCCTCAATTAGAGGAGTATTTAACCCGTGCAGGGTATGACGTAACGTTCTTAATAGGGGAGAAGAGCATTTTTAATGCTTACCACAACGCGTGTAAACCTGTTATGGCTAATGATACTGTGATTATGTGCCACGATGATATCCGTATTTTAACTGAACCGGATGCTTTTAACACCTTTTTGGATATGGCTTTAAATACAGAGACCACGGGATTCGTGGGTGTCGCCGGAACAAAGGTATTAAAGCAAAGCGCGGTATGGTGGGACGGTCTAGTTCAAGGGGAAGACCATTTTTCAGGTATGGTTATGCATGGAAAGAGTCTGGAAGAGATGAGAATGACGCCTTATGGTACACCAGGAGGGGTTGTCGTGCTTGATGGTCTGTTTTTAGCCGTAAGAGGAAAGACGCTCAACAGTATCCAACTCAAAAAACCTAAGACTTTTGAAGGAAATTGGGATTTTTACGACATTTTCTACACTTTTCAGGCATTTTTGAAAGGAAAAACCAATGTCGTAGCTCCAATCCAGGTATTGCACCAGTCTCCAGGCGAGATAGTAGGCAGAGATTCGTGGCATAAGAACCGACAAGCCTTTATTGACCATTACAGAGAGAATTTACCTATGACTGTGTTGCGTAATCGACAAGGATAACCTTATCATCGTACATAGACAACAGTTTTTGCACTTCTTCGAAGCGTTTTGTCGTGTTATTACTATCATAAACTAGAAAGACAGCGTCCGATGTATTTGCTAAGTACTCTAAACTCTCTTTAAGCATAGACGTGCCTTTAGTTAAGCCCTGAGGTTTCTCATGCATTGTGATAGTTTGTCCTTCTGATACTAAATGTCTTAGTAGTTCTTTCGAGTCTTCGGTTATATAATTAAAAAACCCCGGACAAGGATTTACGTAAATGGTTTTAACGCTATCAATCTGTGATATAGCAGCCAATACACATAAATTAACGCCCTCACTAGGCATTCCATACAAAATACTCGGGTCACAATAACCAATAGTCCCTATAATACGGTTAAACGCTCTCTTACGACTTTGTGTAAGAAACTTATCTGTCCCTAGTGGAAAGGTATAGTCGCCTACGATAGATACTACACCTCTTTTTGGGACCCAATCTAAATGCTCTGCAGTCATGAATACACTCTTATATACCCTTCTCTCACTACTATTACTGTCCCCAGTATCTGATGAATATATCGACCGTGCCAAAATCAGGTACGGAAGCATCGAAGCTTACGAAAAGGAAGGAGGTGTGATAGCCCTTATTAATAGTAAGGAGGTTTACGCACAAATCGCCGAATATAAGACTATAAAGAAGGAAGGTATCAAACAAGGTACCGCTAGGTACACACAGCTTATGCAGATATGTACCAAAAAATATAGAAAGGCAGTAAGTAAAACTGCTAAACTATATAATCATGCCCTCGTCGTTGAGGAGGGTGGTGTGTCGAAAGAGCACCAAACCACTTCCATCACTGATAAAGTGATAAAACAATTGTCCGATAAGGAGATTAAAAATTATGAATCATTATTACACACATTTCGACGCCCTTTGGAACGAATTAACCAAAGGCTTTGAATTAACCCCATACTCAGAAGTAGGTACACACGCTGTACAAGCTCCTAAAGAATGCGTATCCTTGCCTAAGTACCCGGTAAGTAATTGCTGGATTACCAATGATATGAACACGCTGAACTTCGAGTTCGCTGTTGCAGGATACAAGGAAGATACTGTTAAAGTTCTAGGAGGTAAACACTCTTTTACTGTTAAAGCGGAACCTGAAGAAGGCTTCATGGATAATGAAGTTGTACTTCACAAAGGTATTTCACGTCGTCCTATTGAGTTTTCTATCAATGTTGACGAGCAGTACGACGTTAAAAAGACTAAGGTGTCTTGTGCCAACGGTATGCTACGCGTGAGCGTGCCTAAAGCTAAAGATTCCGAAACTGTTCTTTTATTCGGCTAATACAGCCAAGCCTTAATCTTAATTTTTTTAAAAGATTGGGGCTTTTTTCTTTTAAAAGGAGTATAACAATAACATGGAAAGAGACGAACAACTTGTACAGGTAATGAAGGATGTCCTAAAAGTGCTTAATAAAGCATACCCGGAGAGGTTTACCGAAGACGGTATGACACCTATGGGTATTCAATTAATGGGTATTTTACAACAACTGTTAGGTCAGCCCTTGGTTCCGCCAGGGTATACACCACAGCAGTAATTCCTCTATTTACCTATTTTAAAAGGAACCTGCAAAGGTTCCTTTTATTTTATTGTACTAAGTCGTCACGCCAGAGCCCATTGCCAGGAACGTCGTTTTGAACAACTATTTCTGCCTTCGGGTCCCCATGGGCTGCGGAGAGGTCGAAACTTTGGGGATAATGTGTTATCCAGTTGAGAACTCCTCCCTGATTAGCCAGGGAACCATTGCTCTGCTCAACAAAAAACTTAGCCCATGAAGTCGCCTGAGCGTTGTAATCAAGCACATTGCGGTCAACTTGGGAAACGAGTTGACCGTCGTCCCAAACAACTTGTACGCTACTTGCGACATCCCCGGCTTCGTATTCCCGTTGAGCCAAACCTGGTCCATCAGAGAAAATAACCCCACATGTACCTAAGCCATTAGTGTTTGTAAATGAGGAGAAGCTGTATGTCTGCGTGTCATGCGCGTTAACACTACAAACTGTATTCCAGTCAATGATGTCTCGTCTAGCCCAGGACCATCCATTTGTAACGTAAATACTACTGTAGTCCCCCTTGAGACCATTCAGCACCGGCGGAAAGGGCATTGAAGCAACCGACCAAGCATCCTTCATACTCCACGGGCTATCGCTTCCGTTGTAGGCGCGAACATGATAGAACCAACAAGCGTCCTGTGTGTCTCTCGTGATTTTCTTTCTCTCGGCGCTTGGGGTATAATCTATGCCCGTTACCGAGGTGATGGTGTTAGCTGATAATGATAGGGATGCCATATGTGTTAAATTCCTCTATTTTATATATGCGGGTCGAATTGAGATTAGTATATAAAGTATGCCAATCAAGAAAATGAGTTTTGTCGGCAAAGCCAAGCCCGTAAAGAATAATAGACTACACGAATTTGGTAATGTTATCCAGGGCGATAAACCTGGAGCATTCGGCAATAGCTTTGAAAACGCTTGGGATTGGAAAAGGAACACCGAAATGTATAGAAACAAACCAAAAGCACGCACAGTCACAGAGAATAGTACCTTTGAAGACTACATGAAGATTCAGCAAGTGGATAACAATGGTCGCACCAATATTGGTCAAAAGGAGTCTGAGGACGCCTGGCGAAGCGTATTGGCAGCGGGAACCGACCAAGAGCCAGAGTATGTCAGCGGTCCTCGCCCTATTGGTACTTTAACAGCAGAAGCTACCGACGACAGAGGTAGGACAATTCCGGGCTCCGCCGCCGACGACAACAACTCCAAAACCATCGGAAAATTCAGGTCTCAGCCGGGTGCAGGTCCTGGTCAAGCCGAACGCAACGCCGCAGCCAAAAAAAAAGCTGAAGCTGAAGCCAATAAAGAAGAGAATCCGCGCAAAGTAGGGCAGATTGGTGAGGCGGGAGTACAGCGCGCGAAGCGCGCCGCGAATGCAAACCCTTCACCGGAGAACGTAGAGCGTTTGAAGAAGAAGGAGGCATCACAGCAAAAACGCGCGGTTGCTACCGCTTCCAACCCTGATACGGACTTAGCTACGGCTGTTCGGGCTGGAGATGCGATTAAGAAGAAGCCCGAGGGTGCTACTTCCTAAAGTGCCGCCGGACACCCTTGGTGACACGGCGCCATAGTGTTCCTAAGTGAGAGCGTCGCTTCCTTTCCATAAGGTCTAGAAGCAAGTCACACGTGGCTATCCCGGCGATAAAATACCAAAACATCATATTTTTAACCTCTTGGTAATGATATGATGTTTTTTTGGATTACGCGCTAATTTTTATCTTTTTCTTTTCCTTTTTCACTTCATTGTCTTTAATGAATATAGGATAACCTCCTTGAGCTCCGTATGTCGCTTCCCATTCGATTTGTAGGTCTTGGACCCTTCTCCTAAATATAATTTCTTTTAGAGCGCATGTGCCAGCAATGACACCAATAGAAGTAATAACAGCAGAAATAAAAAGTAAAGTCATGGTAAATCAAAAAAAATTAGATGAAACTTATTTAGCTATGTCGCATATATGGGGTCAACAATCTCATGCGAAAAGAAAACAAGTTGGATGTTTGGTGGTAAGAGATAATCAGATTATCTCCGATGGATATAATGGGACTCCTACAAGCTTCTCTAACGCGTGTGAGGGCGACGATGGCGAAACTCTTAAGGAAGTCCTACATGCAGAGACAAACGCGCTCACAAAGCTCGCAAGGGGCTCTCAGAGTAGCGTCGGCTCTACGTTATATACTACACTATCACCGTGTTTTGATTGTGCCAAAATGATATATCAATCTGGTATAGTGAGAGTTGTATGCGGACAGGCTTATAGCGATACTACAGGAATCGAATTCCTAAGAGAGCTGGGCGTAGAGGTCGTCGTAGCGCGAAAAATTAAATAAGTATAATCCTAGGATGATTGATTGTTCTCGGATTTGTGCTACAATTGCAACCTTGCACCATGTAAAGGAATGAGATGATTGCTATAAAAATAATTATATTTTTTTTACTAGACCGGCGCATGGCTACTTAATCGTTTTATGTACAATTTCCGACATCAGCTCTACCGGGTCCTTCGGTTCTTTCGTATCGACCACAGTCTTCAAAATGCCTGCCAACTGGGTTACAACTAATGTGATTAGGGTCGCAGCTACCGCAATAGAATCGCCAGATAGCATAGACATTGAGTAGAGGAATGCAATCACGCATGTACACAAATATAGTGCTCCAAAAACCGCAAGGTGTTTTCCGGCTTTTTCCTTAGCGCTTTCACTTGCTTTGATTGTATCAATCTGTCCTTTCAGATTAGCCTTCCTAAGACGAATCTCACCATCAATCTCTGCACGGCGAAGAGCAATAGCCTCTTTAGTACTGCCTAGAAGCTGCGCTTCCTTGTCTCCTCTATCCCCGTTATGTTGGGGAGAAGGGTTGGTTTTCTTCGCCTGCTCTTTTTCAATCAGGTCGATTGCTTCTTTCGGGGTAAGTGGTTCCGCCATATTATTCCTTATGTTTATGTAGTTGTCTAGATTTCAAAAAACCCGCTATCCTGAATTTTAGGAGTCCCAGTTTTGTAGGAGTCCCAGTTTTGTAGGAGTCCCAGTTTTGTAGGAGTCCCAAAAGGTATAGGCATGGGTCCTACGGAGGATATAGGGCGCTCTGCCATTTTGGCATGGTACCAAATCAACGATTTTCTCCGGTCAGCGAGATATTTAGGGTTTTTTACTTGACAATACGCTTACGCTGTGTTATACTATAGACCATGAAATACGCACTAGCATTCTGTTTAGGTGTCATTACGCACGCCTATATCTTTCCTTCTTCTAACAATGTGGAGATGGACTCTGTAACCCAAGAAATAATTATCCAAGAGACGCTTGACAGGCTCGAAGAAAATGGGTATAATATAACTCAGGCTAGGCGTGATGTAAAGCGAGGTTGGTTTAATTAAAAAAAATCTAAGAAAGTGCTTGACAATACACACGCGCTATGGTATACTATAGGCATAATGGAAAACACCTCCTACTACGATTCATCTTACAGCCCTAACGAGGCTTGTGAGGCTTGCGATATCCCTGCTTGCTCAAACTGCGCTGATACTGGCGTGATTGAGAAGGGCTACGATGTCCGTTCTACCACTTTCTGCGAGTGCGACGCTGGCGATGAAACCTTCTGCGCTTGGGCTGATGCTGAGGGCGATATGGCTCATGAGTGCGGTGATTACGATAGTGATTATGGTGCTACGGCTGATTACTGGCAAAATGAGGCGGGTGAGTATTCATGTGGCTGAGATATAACGGCTCGCCCTTTTCGCCGATAGTATAAGTTTAGGGGAGGATGTTTCGGGCTTTCACCTACAAAGAAAGTCCATTTTTTACTTGACAAAACCGGCTCGCCGGGGGGTCCGAAACAGCCCTAAGTATAGGCGTAGTAAGGAGTTAAAAATTATGAGATTATGCTTGACAATACCCTTGCGCTATGGTATACTGTGTATAATGAAATCGCTACTCTCCCTTACCTTGTTCGTCATCTTCCACCAACCTATTGCGTTCTGCCTTAAGGTGTTCGCATCGGCTCTGTTGTGGCTTGTCTACTGTTTGGATTTTATCCCAAATATTTTCTAGATTTTGCTTGACAAACCTCTTGCGCTATGGTATACTGTACGCATAACAAATAACCAAGTCCCCATCGTGGGCATAGAAAAAACTCATGGCATACAACTCTGCTACCGTTCCTCAGTCTGTCGAAGATAGGCACAATCTCTCTCTTACCATTGGCAAGGCATTTGCTCAGTCATACAGAATCCATACGCATTGTGAACAAACGATGCAACTTTTGGAAATGTATCGTGATGCTCGCCGTATGGTGGATAACGAAAAACTTTGTGAGAGCCGTTATGGTGCTTACGATGCTTACCTAGCAACTCAAGATTACGGCACTTACAATGTCTGATGTTCAAACTTACACAATCTATAATCAAAGCGATATAGAAATGGTGGGTGGGCATGAAGCCCCACCCGATTCAGTCTGCAATGAGTTTGCTAATCTAATTGCCAAGGATGATGATATCCGCAATTGCACTTCGATGGCTTTTCACTTAGTCATGGGGGATAAGGATATGCCTGCCTTTAATAAGTCGGAGCAAATCCTTGCCAACATTGCTACCTTAGTTCCTATCCTTGCCGTTCTTCAAGAATTGGGAAGGCGAGATATAGAGAAGATAATAAGTATACCTATGGAATGGTATATGCGTTGGAATAAATCATTCGATGACGCAGTTACAATGGGTGTTATAGAGAAACCTAAAGACCATCTATCCTCGAAGGAGTTTGGGGATATGATGGAGGATTGAGTTTTTTCATTACGCAGTTTGGGGTCTGCTCAAAACCCCACTTTACCCCTCGCCAACAGGCTTAAAAGGGGCATTTTGGGCGGTCCGAAACAGTCCTAAGTGTAGGCGTAGTAAGGAGTTAAAAATT